>OATB01000137.1_pt1 | contig 78248 bp, 54 predicted proteins | sample 1494941 | NCBI WGS metagenome assembly OATB01 (sample SAMEA2579931, study PRJEB22360) | human gut metagenome | reverse complement strand
CACAAAGTTGGTGTTCTCTTATTTTTCTTATATCCTACAAAAATTTTACGCTAGCATTTAGAGAGGGCGGTGTAAATCTTCCTTCGACAAAAATAGCGTCAGCGAATAGTTAGATGGTTATCCTTCGGAAATAACCGAAGGAGGAATTGCGGTATGAATACAGTAGAATTACTAACTTTGGTGCTTGTGATTTTTTCAACACTAACTTACATAGATAATCATCAAAATAAAAAAAGCTACCCTCTGCGCCAATAGCGGATAGCTTGTAACTTAAAATTACACAGATTATCCGAAGCGAAATCATCTAACAACCACAGTCTTTTGATTACTTCTAAGTAAATTATACACGGGGTGCTAGATTTTTTAAAGTATTCTTTTTGATTTTCTCAATAAAATCTATGTTATCACACTAAATATATTCCCATACTAATCCGATTGCTGGCAAACACAAGGCTATTGACTTTTTAGTCAACTAAAATTTCACTAGATAAATTCTTAAAATAGTAGATAAAACAGATGTAATACATAAATCAATCGGTTCAGGCTAGATCGTAAACGTCAAACCATCCGCCTTGGTAATACATTTTTCAGCTGCAGGCAGCTAATCCAGCATGAAGAGGTTGATTTAAGTATCACAATATATATCAGTTTACAAAATCTTCACGCAGATCGGAACTGTTAACAAAATTGAAATCTTGTTGTTGGGCGTTTCAAAGTGGCTTGCCCCATTGGCATTGAAATTTGCTAAACAATAACCATATTTCCATAGGCGTAGAACTATCAAAATGCGTAAATTCACCTTCGGAAATAATGGTGTAGCGTTCACCCACAATCCATTTAACAAAATATCTACCTCAAACATAATTTCAACAACACCACGCTTTATCAACATATTAAAAATTGGTATTGGAGATTAGACAATCATTATAATTTTATTGAAAAAACCTAATTCAATTGGTTAGAATCTTTGATACCTGGGAAATCTTAAATAAAAGGATAACATCAACTCTTAAGTTTTATAACATAGCTTTTTGATACTGTGATTTCCCACAAAAATATGCTATACTCATACTAATCTACTATTAAAATACATACCCGGGAGGTATTGTTTATAATGCAAAAATTAAAATACTTACTCATCCACCTTATCAGCATAGCTGCATTTTTTACCCTTTGCATCATTACCCCGTCCCTGGCAGCTTATGTTATTCTACTTTTGCTGCTGGTTCGGATCGTCATTTTTCTCATTCCTTCCACAGGCGAGCGAATCCGTTTCCGGACAGAATCGAAAAGAGCGCTTCTCGTAATTGATCTCCAGGAAGGATTGTGCGGACAAAGAGGATCTTATTCCAACAAAGAACCTTTTTTAAAAGCGGTGAATGACACTATAGAAAAAGCCAGAGCAGACGGGGATATGGTAATCTATGTAAGACAGGTATTTTCTTCCCTGGACAACATTTTTGGATATCTTGCAATGGGTGGAAGACTTTCAGGATGGGATCATGGAAGTGATTTTGTATCGGGATTAGATATCATCAGCGACAATCAGTTTATCAAACACCAGCAGGATGCATTTTCCTGTAAAGCACTATCGCGCCTTCTCACTGATCATGAAATTAATACACTGACAATTGTGGGGCTGGATGCATCTGCCTGCGTATACAAGACCGCAATCAGTGCATTAAGACGTGGTTATATTGTTAATATAAATTCAAAAGCCCTCCTGTCGAAAAGCAAGAGCATGTTAAATAAAATGCTGGATACTTTCCGCCAGAAAGGCATGTATGTTTACTAGAGTATGTTTGAAAATTCTATTTCTTCAAATGCAGGATCATTTATTTATAAGAATCTTCTAAAATTTTCACTACATCTTCATCTCTCAGTTCAACCGGATCACATGCATAGAGTCCGCCCATGGTGGCTCTTGCATTATCCGCATACTTTTTCAGTTCTTCTTTTTTCATTCCATGGCTGCTCATTTTAATATCGTCTACTCCGCAGACCTTTTGCAGTTCTGTCAGTGCATCCACAAAATCCATTGCCGTTTTTGCATCTGATTTTCCAAGAGCCTTCGCCATCTGAACCATACGTTCCTCACACTGATTGGTATTTGCAAAATGTGTGTAGTATGCTTTACTAATCGCAATCAACGCTTCCCCATGTACAAAATCGGGATGGTATGCGCTGATGGCATGGGCAATGCTGTGTTCCGAAGTACATCCTGAAGTGGATTCTACCATTCCTGCAATCGTATTGGCAAGTGCCACATCCGCTCTGGCATCTATGTTACCGCCTTCCGCTACTGCTTTATGAAGGCTTTTACCTATCAGTTCAATAGCCTTTAATGCGAACATATCACTCATTACATAAGATGTATTATTCAAATACCCTTCGGTACTATGAAACAATGCATCAAACCCCTGATATGCAGTCAGGCGTGAAGGAACCGTTGTCATCAGTTCCGGGTCTACAATCGCTAACATGGGGAATGTCTTATCATATCCGAAACCAATTTTTTCGTTTGTCTCTGTCTTCGTTGTTACCGTCCATGGATCTGCCTCTGTTCCCGTTCCTGCAGTTGTGGTTATCGCGATAATCGGCAGCGGATTATTCGGTACCGGCAGTCCCTTTCCACTGCCACCTGATACATAATCCCAGTAATCCCCTTCATTTGCAGCCATTACTGCAATCGCTTTTGCTGCATCTATGCTGCTGCCGCCGCCAAGTCCTACTACAAAATCAATTCCGTTCTCTTTGCAGTAAGCTGCGCCTTCCATAACGTGGTCTTTTATAGGGTTAGGCAGTATCTTGTCAAACAGCAGATGGGATACCCCTGCTTTCTCCAATTGTTTCTGTACTTTTTCAAGATAACCGTATTTCTTTACGGAAGTTCCTCCTGTTGTAACAATCAGCGCTTTCTTTCCAGGTAAATCCTGCTGGTGCAGATCGTTTAAAGACCCTTTACCAAATAAGATCCTGGTTGGAATGTAATAATTAAAATTCATTTTGTATCCCCTTTCTATTATCTGTACAGCCGCACAGCAGATATCGGTTTTTTATGGCATCCTAATCTGTCTGTACCGGAACCTGTTTATTGATAATAAAAGTATAAGTCTTAAAGCTAACTTGAAGTCAAGCATTTTTTTCTATCCCACAACTTTTACAGCGACTGAGTTACAGCGACTGAGATCCGCAACGTTTGCCGCAACACATTCCCTCTACACTTTTGCCCGAACCTCATCCAGCGTCTTAGAAACTCCATGGTGAATGGGCTTCCACTCTACCTTTTTAAACAGCGCCACGATGGAAATCGGTATATAGGTAATCATAAACATCGGGAAAGTAAATACATAAACGATTTTCTTATAGGCTGGAGCATGAATCTGCTTCCATTCTGTGACTACCGTCAGCGCCCCCATTGCCAGCATCATCAGGTACCCGTTTGCCAGGAATTCTGCAATTGACTGCAGCTGTACCAGTATATCTGCATCTTTATAGATCATGCTTATAATGAAAGCGGCAGTATTCAAAATGCAGCTGAGTACGGTCAGAATAATTGCCGGCATAATTGACATGACCATGTCATAGCAGGCGAAACTTCCTTTTTCAAATATATTCCGGATCAGCTTTCCGCCGTAGTTGGCAAATACCTGCATATTTCCCTTAGCCCAGCGCAGACGCTGGTTCCATGACTGACGAAAGGATACCGGCTGCTCATCGTACAAAACAGCATCGGGACAATAAGCAATACGCTCACCCTGTAAAATGCTGTCAACGGTAAATTCAATATCTTCGGTCAAAAGGAAATGGTTCCAGCCCTGATTTTTTTTAACAATGTTACTGTGAATTAAAAATCCGGTGCCGGAAACTGCACAGCTGCTTCCCATTGACATTCTTGCCTGGTTTAAATACCTGGATTCTCTTAAAAACCACAGTGAATACCCGGCTGATATCCAGTTATCCCCGAAATTTTTGGAGTTGCGGTAGCTGGTAACAATGCGGTGCCCATCGGAAAATGTACGGTTCATATTTTCTATGTAACATTCGTCCAGAAGATTATCTGCATCAAATATAAAATAACCATCGTATTTCTGATCCAGGCCGGCAGATTTAATATGCTGGAACAGGAACCGGAGGGCAAACCCCTTTCCTACCTGTGATGTATTAAACCGCTCCCAGACGCAGGCATTATTTGCCCGTGCTATCTCAGCCGTCCTGTCTGAACAGTTATCGGCAACAACATAAATATCCACATATTTAGCCGGGTAGCTCTGATTGCGAATGCTCTTTATCAGCTGCGCAATGACAGCCTCTTCATTTCTGGCTGAAATCAACACTGCGTACATATGGTAATTCACTTTGCCGGATGTCTTCGGCTTTCTGATCAGCGCCGCCACCACATAAAACAGCTGGTAAGAATAGCAGCAGATAAATACCATAGCAATCAGATAATTTACATATTTAATCATTTCCATAACCTTTTCCTCCTTCTTTTGCGGCACCTCGTACCGTTATCATCCGATATACAAGCAATCCAACAATGCTGATCACAATTGTAACTGCAAATACAAGAATGGCAAACTGGTAATTCTGGACTCCCAGTGCATCTCCTCCCACCGTAGACGTTATAATGGATGGGATTCTTGCTATTCCTGTTATTAAAATCCAGGTGGAAAGCCGCATGGTCGTAAGTCCAATCACATAGGTCATCAAATCTTTTGGTGTCCCCGGAATCAAAAACAGCACAAATGTCAGTGTATTCAGCTTCTTTTCATTCTGCATAATCTTAAGCGACTGAATCTTTTCTCTAGGATAAAATACCTCGACTGCTTTTACCCCAAAATACCTGACGAAAAAAAATACTACAATGCTTCCAATCAATGCTCCTATTAAGCAAAGGGCTGTCCCTTCAAATATTCCAAATGCATAACCCGCACCAATTTCCAGCGGCTCTCCGGGTATAATTGCAATAATAATCTGTAGTGCCATCATCGCACTGAATGCAACTCTTCCCCAGATGCCGTGTCCGTCCACCCATGCCCGGAATTTTTCCGGCTGTGAGACAAATTCCAGCATAGGCCTCCCCACAAACCAGAAAACGGCAGCACTCAAGATTATAAAAATAGTAACACAAGCGATACTAATTATTTTTTTCCGTTTCAATGTCATAAAAAACTCTCCTTATCCGCCCTGGAAGTTTTCCTTCCGCAACTTTTAAGAAGAGTATAAAATACAATATTCAACAAATTATCAACTGCAACCAATAATTTTCTATAGAATTTCTTACATAATTCTTAATACTAAAAAGCCCACTTTTTTTCATGCAGCTATAACATCATTTTAAAGTTCGCCTGAACAAGGCCGCCTCCATTGTGTCCATTGGCACAAAATATGGATCCGCCATGTTTTTCACTTAAAATCTTACAGATATTCAGACCCAGTCCAAAATGGGAGTCGTAGACATTTTCCTTTTCTTTATAAAAGGGCATCACAGCCTGTTCGAGGGCTTCTCTGGTAAATCCTTTTCCATCATCCCCCACCGCTACTGAAAAGTACTCCCCATAGGCAAACAGCTGAACATCCAATTCATTTTTCCCATAGCGGACACCATTGGAAATGAGATTTTCAAATACCTGAAGTACCAATTCACGGTCCACTGAAATCTTTGAACATTTAAAATGCGTAGTGAATTTTAAATCCATGCCTTTTTCCCTGCAAAGTATATCTGCACAATCCCTGATCTGGACTGCAAATTTCTCACAATCTATGACGCTGGTTTTAATATCAACGTCCTCCAGCTTTTGCAGTGCATGCATACTGGATACATAATTTTCAAGCCTCGTTACATGTGCGGACATCGTCTGAACAGTTCCAATCAGTTTTTCCTTAGACACCTTGTCGTCCGGCAAATATTTGGAAAGCATGTCCACATATCCCCGCAGCACTGTCAACGGCGTCCTCAAATCATGGGAAAATGCTGCATTTAAACGTTTCCTCTCTTCCATTGACCGCCACATCTCACGGTTATTCTGGTCCAGCGAAGATCTCATCTGCTCAAAATTGCGGCATAGTCTTCCCATTTCATTACTGCTGGCATAATAGATGTGAAAATCCAGATCCTGCTGGCTGATTTTATTTGCCGCCTCCTCCAGCAGCGTAATCGGTACCTTTAGTTTATTGCGGTAAAACAACAGCCCTGCCATAATAACAATAACCAAAAAGCTCAAGATTAATGAAACGCCTCCACCTATATTGCAGATGCGTATCATTCTTGCTTCCGAGGGGGTAAACTCATAATATTTTCCATCCACGGTATGCACTCCGTAACTGGTAGAATACTCTACCTGCTGGTTATCCGATAATTTACGGTAGATAATGTTACTTTCCGTATTGGAAAATACCGCCTGTATGGATATGCTGCAGAATAAAGCAAGAAGCGTGAATACCACCATATAAAGCATAAAAGACTGTTTCAACGACAAATTTCTGAGGGAGAAACCTTTCTTTTCTACCTGCTCCATTTATATCCAACCCCCCAGACCGTTTCAATGTAAGGTTTACAGCCTATGGCAGCCATCTTAGAGCGGATCCGCCTCACATGTTCCGCCACCACACTGCTGTCTCCCTGCCCGTCAAATCCCCATATCTTCTCGTAAATGCGCTCTTTGTCAAATATCTGCCCAGAATTCTGAGATAAAAACTCGATAATCTCAAATTCTTTTTTGACAAATCCAATTGCATTTCCTTGATAATAAGCACACTTTTCCGTATAATCAATGGTAAAATCCTGATCGAATTTTACTTTTGAGGAACATCCGTGGCGCTGTTCCCTCCGCAGATGCGCCTCCACCCTGGCACCCAGTTCATCAATGCTGAAAGGCTTTACAATATAATCATCCCCTCCGGCACGAAAACCATTGATTTTATCTCCATCCTCTATCTTCGCCGTAAGAAATAGAATGGGGCAGGATACAAAATCCCTTATGCTGCGGCAGACAGCCAGTCCGTCCATATCCGGCATATTGACATCCAGCAGGATTAAATCCGGTCCTTTCTCCGCTTTTTGCAACGCCTCCATCCCACTAAATGCAGTCATTATCTGATAGCCGTTAAATTCAAAATAATCTCCCAGCATATTTACGATATCTATTTCATCATCCACAATTAAAATTGTATGTTCCATTTACATTACCTCCCAGGAGTTCATAAAGTTAGAATTTGCAAATAACTCTTTGTATAGTGTAATGCATATTTATCAAAATTTCATCAACTATTTAAACTTTGGCAAGAGCCTGTTTTAAAATTCATTCCCGCCAGCTGCACGCCCCATTTTGAGTCATATTTGCCCCGAATTCAGGTTAGGTAGCCCGCTACGTACCCTTCATTCGGGACAAATCTCCCACAAACTGTGACGCACAGCTGGCAGAAAGCAATTTGTAAAAATTATCTTATCGGAGAAAATTACGTATGATAATTACACTAGGTTATACGATAAATAAATGAGTTGACAGAAATAAGAGAACGGACTCTTAATGAATTGATTATAAGATATGAAAATATAAAGATTTAATTTACCTTTTAAAATCCGACAAAACGGGTTCTTAACAATATCCAAAACTAATATAAAATTGATTCTTATTCGGGAGGAATCTGTTTTTAACAGCTTTCTGACAGCTGTAAACCGCACTTTGTTGAAAACCAGGTCAAAATAAGTCCATAAATATCTATCTACCTTAATTTGAACTAGTTTACTGCAAAGCTGGTTGCACAGCCGTCAGAATTCACTAAAAAAATATTACTAATCTTAAATCTTTTTATATATAAAGGGTATATCTTCTATGGCTTCCGCCTTCCGTTGAAATGGTACCATCCTTATTGACTGTAATCACAGTAATATTTTCTTCATTTTCATAATCTTTACCATATCCATCATCATCGTACAGCTCGTATACCGCTTCATCTTCTACATATCCAAGCAGCTCCAGATTACAGAAATCTACTTCTGGGACACTTTGTCCCCCATAGGACATTGGGATTACATGGTTTGGACGGATAAAGATTACGGTCTCATCCAAATCTATATCAATATAGTGGTGACCCTTTTCCAGAAGTTCTGTTGTCCTCTGAGTAAGGCTCTTCATCTTTACCATTTTCATTTTTTCGGGCAGATATACATACCTGCCTTTCCCATTCTGTTCGTACACCGGAGCTAACATCAATCCGTCTCCGACCATAAGCTGGTCTTCTACTCCTGCTGCAAAATCGTCCTGGGGATAGTCAAATGCCAGTGGCCTGAAGTACATCTCATCCTTTAATGCTGCTTTCATATATTCACTGTAAATGTAAGGCAGCAGCCCATAACGGATTCCGATTATATTTTTAAACCCTTCGGTATTTTCAAAGCGGTATACTTCCTGGCGTCTGGTTCCCATGGCAGAGTGATTACGGAACAACGGTGTGAAGATTCCGAATTCCAGCCATCTCATCATTAAATCTTCTGTTGTGTCTGCGCCGAATCCTCCAATGTCCGCTCCGGTATAGAGGATTCCTACCATATTAAGAGAAGGCATCATACGGATATTCAATAACAGATGGGACCACCAGGAAAGGTTATCTCCTGTCCATATGCCCCCGTAGCGGTGCATGCCCACATAAGAGGATCTGGAGAACATCAGGATACGTTTCTCCGGCTCTATTTCATCAAATGCTTCTCCGGCTGCACGGGTCATGTTGTAGCCAAACAGGTTATGAACCTTGTCATGGCGGACTGTTTCTCCATGAAACTTATGGTAAAAACGTTTGTAATCATCCGGATTATTGGAGATTCCGCCTACCAGATTGTTAAACTTATTATACAGGTCCAGGTCTATATTCTTTCCTTTAAAGTCTTCTATCTGTGCAAATACTTCATCCAGATGCTTTTCTGAATAGAATATAGCAGGCTCGTTCATATCATTCCAGAATCCCTCGATGCCCTGGTCTAACAGTACTTTGTATTTCTGCCCGAACCATTTTCTGGCATCCGGATTTAGCATATCGGGAAAATGTACTTTGCCGGGCCACACAGCAGCCACAAAATCAGTTCCGTCCTCTTCTTTACAGAAATACCCCTTTTCTACGCCCTCTTCATAGACGTCGTAGCCTTCTTCTATCTTAACACCTGCATCAATAATCGGTACAAGATGAATATTCTGTCCTTTCAACTCCTCCACAAACTCAGGGAACCTGGGAAATGTCTCTTCATTAATGGTAAAATCCTTGTAGCGTTCCATATAATCAATATCCATGTAAATGCTGTCCAGAGGAATTCCATTATCCCGGTGTTCTTTTACCACTTCTCTGATTTCGTCCTCGTCCATATAACTCCAGCGGCTCTGTCCATAGCCAAATGCCCATTTAGGAGCAATATAGCTTCTGCCGATCATATGTCGGAATTGCTTTACAATGTCCTTTAAACTTTCTCCTTCAATGATATACAGGTCCAGCCCGTCCTCTTCCGGAGTTATGCTGATATGGTTTCTCCTTGTGTAACCAAGGTCAAAGGTAAGCATTCCCGGATAATCTATAAATACCCCGAACCGCTCCTGCCCTTCTATGATAATAAAGTTATGTGCCGCATACAGAGAATTTTTCTCTTCTCTGTGATTGGGATCATCACTGCAATTACTGATATAACGCCAGCCCCTTTTATTAATCCCTCTAACATTTTCACCCAGTCCATAAATTTTAGTATTATCGTCCATTTCGTAGTTAAATGCTGTCTTGTCAGCGGCAGCCTTCAAAAAGGGGACTGTGCCCGCTTCCTTTTCCAATTTATGTACCACCGCATCTGTTTCCATCGGATTTCCGAAGGTATATTTCCGAATCATATAGTTCTCCTTTCAAACACTCCTGCCCTTACATGCATTATTTACTTTTCTGCTAAAATCTTTTATGTTATTATAGTATAGAGACCGTATGAAAACAAACATAATTCCACCATATTATAACACAATCCTGCTATCCAGAGATTTCTAAGTAAGAAGGGAGTACATATGGACAATTATTTATACCTCCATGAATGCACCAGCCACGGTACCTATTTTATGCCCTTTGCTTTCTACCATTGCAGCATCCCCGACACCTTTACCCTGCTGGCAACTCATTGGCATGAAGAAATGGAGATTGCAATGATCCGGGAAGGTACCTGCATTTATAATATCGATCTGAATACCTATGAAGTACATAAGGGAGACCTGATTCTGATCCCTCCCCAGGTTCTACACGGAGTGTCACAGACAGAACAGCAAAACCCCATGGTATCCGACAGTATTGTATTTAGTTTCCATATGCTGGGGTCCCAGTACCCGGATTTCTGCACGACAAAATATCTACAGCCCCTTTCCCTTCAGAAGTGGCCGCGCCCTTACATCATCACTCCACAGGACAACCATTACCAGGCAATGGCTGATGCCTTTGTGGGTATACAAAACTGCTATCTGCAAAAAGAAAAGGCTTACGAGCTGAATCTAAAGTCCGGGTTATTCCGTTTTTTTTATCTGCTCTTTCGGGATTCTGACGCCCCCTGTGATTTTGTCCCGGATAATACGGAAATAACTGAGAAAATAAAAATAGCGCTCCTATATATGCAGGAGCACTATCAAAATCACATTTCAGTATCTGAGCTTGCTGGTCTATGCCATTTCAGCGAATACCATTTTATGCGTTTTTTTAAGAAACACGTAAATATGACCTGTGTGGAGTATTTAAATCATTACCGGCTTACCAGAACCCTGGGGCAGCTGGCTGGTACAGAAATGCCGGTTACGGACATTGCTTTTGGAAATGGATTCAATAATATCTCTTATTTTAACCGGCAGTTTCGAAAACATTTTGGAATGACTCCCAAGGAATACCGGGCTTTGCAAAAAAAATAGTGCAAGTATTCTTTGATTCCTCAAAAGAATTCCTTACACTTCTGCTCCTTAACAGGAGTATCTATCTTTTATTTCAATCCGTGCACCGCACTTTGAATTCCTACCACGAACGTTACCTCTACAGTTAACTCAATTCAGGCTGCCTCACGGCACACAGAAGGTTCTACTTAGTGCTGCTCCATTCCTGACCTGACACGATTCATAGATTCCTGTTGCGCGAGACCCAAACGTCAACGCCACTTATAGAGGGCAGCTTCGCAATAAAAAACCCTCGGATTGGTATCACCCCTACTGTAGCGGATTGTAGGTACAGGGCACCGCTAACTCCCCGGCTGCACGGAAATTTTATGACAATTTTAATGCGTGTTACATACGCAGTATTTACTATAACTTGTTTTTGCCAATTTGTCAATTAGAACTGCACGCTTTATTACGATATTTTTCTTTTTAAATAGAGTTTTGTTTCTTTTCCTGCTTTTTCTTTTCTCTTAACTCGCGAAAAAAGCTGCTGAGCATCAGACTGCACTCCTCCTGCAATATTCCTCTGGTAACGGCTGCCTGATGATTAAATTCTTCCATCTCCAGCAGGTTTAATACCGAACCTGCACACCCCGCTTTTCCATTCATGCTCCCGATTACGACCTGGGATACTCTTGCCTGAATAATTGCCCCGGAACACATCTGACAGGGCTCCAGAGTAATATACATGGTACAGCCTTCCAGCCTCCAGTCGCCCAGCTTTTTACTGGCTTTGCGTATGGCGGTCAGCTCTGCATGGGACAATGTATTTTTATCCGTATTTCTCCGATTATAACCCCTGGCAATAATTCTGCCCTCATATACGATAACGCATCCGATCGGCACCTCATCAATGGCATACGCCTTTTTTGCCTGTTTGATTGCCTCCCGCATATATTTTTCATGTACCTTTATATTTTCTTCCATTTTCTTACTCTCTTCTATTTATACTTTAACAACCTGAATGGTATGCACGATCATACGGAACAGATCCCGTCTGGAGTTATTATAGCCTTTACAAAGGCAGAACGCAAGTAGGAGGTTAAGATTCCGCGGCAGTGCGTCCCCGTTTATATCTGCATATACTTTTTCTCAAATAATCTGCTATAATAATAATATCACCAGACTATTAAAATCCTTTGAAACGATCATTCATACATATTGGAGGCACTATATGAAAATACATGGCTTTAACAAACTGACGCTTTTAGACTATCCCGGGCATCTGGGTGCCACACTTTTCCTTGGCAGCTGTAATTTCCGCTGTCCCTTCTGCCAGAATGCAGGTTTGGTCCTTAACCCCGAGTCAGAGCCTTACATAGAGGAAGGAGACGTTCTGGCTTATTTGAAAAAACGACTGGGAATTCTGGAGGGGGTATGCATTACCGGCGGTGAGCCGACACTTTCCAAAGAACTTCCAGGATTTATAGAAAAAATAAAATCCCTGGGCTATCTTGTAAAATTAGATACAAACGGCAGCAATCCAGCTATGATCCGCAGTTTGGTTGAAGACGGTCTGATCGATTATGTGGCAATGGATATCAAATCATCTCCTGAAAACTACAGCAAAGTGGCAGGATGTGTTAATCTTAAAATGGATGCTATTCAGGAATCGGTAAGTTATGTAATGAGTTGCAGCGTTGATTATGAATTTCGCACCACAGTTGTCAGGGAACTGCATACAGCAAAGGACTTTTACAGAATCGGAGAATGGCTCCACGGATGCAGGCAATACTTTTTACAGGCATACAAAGACTCTGAAAATGTGATACAGTCGGGATTTCACAGTTACACCCGCAAAGAACTGGAAGAATTTGCAGCAATCCTAAAAGAACAGGGCATTGATGCCGGCATCCGGGGATTAGATGACTAAATGACAAAACAGGAGGTGCTCTTTTTAAAAAGCACCTCCCATAAATAAATACGCCTCTATCTCACTGGTCTCAGCCAATATCCAAAGTTTTCCTGTTTTCCTGGCCTTGCTTCCTTAAAGTTCATAAAACCAAACATATTCGCCATAAACCGCTCCTGATTCTCATAGAGTCCAGGAACTCCCAGAACATAACCGCCATCCCTGAGCCTTCCCAGCATCAGATGCTGATAATTATAAAAGCTTTGCAAAAGGAAATTATTGCGGGCAAATCTCTGGTCATCCCTTCTCAGGAACATAATGTCTTTTGGTGCAATCCGGATACATTCTACAATCTCATCATCAGTAAAAGGTTCCATTGACGGATAATGACACTGGAATTGGTCCCACTTACGGTCCAGGCCGCTGTTGGCGCAGTTCATATTACATCTTGCAGATGCCTGCTGGCGTCCTCGTGCCTGTGCCATATGTACCTGATTTCCGTTGTTTGCATTTCTGTTGTTGGAATTCCCATTGTTATTTGCATATCCGCTGTTGGAATTTCCATTGTTGCCTGCATATCCATTGTTGGAATTTCCGTTATTTGAATACCCATTATTTGGGTTTCCATTATTTACATATCCGTTTCGGATATTATTCCGGATATTATTGCCCACGTTATTATTTCTGACATTGTTTCCATCGGCTTCTACAGATTGCCCTATGCTGTCCGCAGATATCCATGCCTCATTTGCCTCTTCCCTGCTGCTTTGTTCCTCAGCTTCATCTTCAATTGAGGCTTCACGGACTTCTCCTGCTGCTTTTTCAGAAGCATCCGATTTAATTTCCTCCGAGCCTGAATCCCGCTCTGCTTCTAACAGATCCTCTGAATCCGCCATTCCCTCAGCCGCCGCTAATTTTTCTGAGTTTGCCATTCCCTCATACTCTGTCGTTTCACCGGCATCTGACATTGTCTCAGAATATGCTGATTCTCCAGGATCTGCCGTTTCACCGGCTCTTGCCAGCTCTTCTAAGCCTGACATCCCCTGAGAATCTGACATATCCTCAGCATATGACACATTCCCGGCATCAGCCATTGTCTCTATACCTGACATTCCTCCGCCATCAGCCGCTTTTCCGGCATCTGACATGTCCTCTGCATATTCTATATGTGCCGAAGCCGGAACTGCAGTTTCTGAACGCTCTTCAGCTCCCCTGGAATTGCCGTTCAGTTGAGCATCCGCAACAGCACCGGCTTCCTCTTTCCCCGTAACGCCACTGCGGTTCCCCGCATCTGCCTGCTGTTCTATGCTGTCCTTAAACTCCACGGTTTTCTCATCCCGGGCTGCTTTACCTGCATCTGATTTTTCTTCCACTGCCGCCTTTTGTTTCATATGAACATTTTTTGCGAATCTCTTTAATTCGTCCACATCGATGGGCTCATTGTCCCATGCCGTAGCAAAAACACTGCCATTTTCCCCTTCCAGGAACATGCCTGCGATCTGCTCCAGGGAATAGTCTGAATTTCCGAAATTACGATGCGGTGTATTTCCTTTAAATTCCGCCGTTTTTCCTTTCACCCTGCACATGCCCAGCGGGATTACCCCCACATGATTCTGGGTTCTTACAAATCCATCTACCTGAAGACTCGTCTCTTCTGCCGGTACTGCCTGCAGATGCAGCTGGATCCGGCAGACCCCATTTCTGGACTCCACTTTTACAAATCCTGCATTCTCTCCTTTTATACCATTGACATACTCATATATATAAGCCACAAAACGTCGATACTCAGCCAATTACTTCTCCCCTAAAATTTTCTTTAGAGTAATATATGCCTGACTGTCATTTTTCATTCCATAGGAAATGCAGAAAAAGTAGAAACCATTAAAAAGGAAACCTCGGATTGGTTTACAGGCTCAAGCTTGTATTTCCTGCCTTTAATAATATGGTCTTGCGTATTTCGCCATACTGGATTGTAATGCGCCTGTTTCGCTTGGCACTTAAATTTACCCTGCAGGAATCTTCATCCCAGCTTATATCAACGGTTACGCCTCCTCTGGCACAAAGGCCTTTTACTTCCCCTTTGTTCCACTGCTCCGGCAGACAGGGCAGAATCCGGATAATTCCTCCATGGCTCTGCATCAGCATCTCCGCAATACAGGAAGTCAGTCCCGTATTGCCATCCAATTCATAGACGTTATCAAAAGAACCCGCTCCTCTTGTAGGTGGATGAATAATAAATCCGTTTGGCTCCAGCAGATTTGCCAGCATACTTTCTATATGCCCCCATGCCTTATCAGCATGCTGTAATCTCGCCTCATATAACATCAGCATAGACCTTGCCCAGCCGGTATCTTCCCAGTTTTCCTCAGGTGTAAGCTTTGCCGTAATAACGGCCTCCGCCGCTTTTGCCAGTTCTTCGTTCTCCGGGGTAATCTGGGCAAATGGGAACAGTCCCAACAGATGGCTGGTATGCCTGTGCTGGAGGTCCGCCGACGGATAATCGTGGTTCCACTCAGCAATCTGCCCGTTTTCCGTGATCCGATAAGGGAGTAAACGTCTTGCTTTATCGGCTGTCTCCCTCATCCTTTTATTTTTCCGGCCAAGTACACGGCTGGCTTTTAGGTAAATGTCAAATAATTCCCTGATCATTAAAATTTCTACAGTACACCCATTACTTATCTGATATATTTTTCCGTCCACCACGAAACTGTTCTCCGGTGAAATGGACGGACCGCAGGTAAGACAACCGCTCTCTTTATCTTCGAACAGATAATCACAGAAAAATACTACCGCTTCTTCGATCACAGGAAATGCTTCCTCTTTCAAAAATTCCTTATCCTGGCTTGTCAGAAAATGTTCCCACATCTGCGTAATTGTCCAAACACCACCGGTGGGACACGGAGATAGGGGAGATGCCCAGTAAGGCGCAGCGTATCCCCAGGAATTGGATACCAGTTCTCCTACCCATCCCTTCAAACCATAGCTTTCTGCTGCTGTTTTCCTGCCTGCCGGAACAAGATCATCTCGTATCCAGCGAAACAGCGGAACTGCCGTTTCCGGCAGATTGGTTACTTCTGACGGCCAGTAATTCATCTGCGTATTAATATCCAGATGCATATCGCAAGTCCATCCGATCCGGCATGCCACGTTATCATTCCAGATTCCCTGCAAATGTGCCGGCAGCAAAGAGTCTTCTCTGGAACTGGAATAGAGCAGATACCTTCCCATCTGGAACATGCGGTTGACCAATGGCTGGTCCTGGATTTCCAGACTGACTCTGGAATATAACTCTTGCATGTCCTTTCTGTGAGCTTCCAGGATTTCTTCCACAGCTAATTCATCCACTTTTACAAAGGTGCGGTTCATCTTCATTTGAAGTTCCAGAATCTGTTTTTCTTTCTCCCTTACTTCTTCTTTAAAATCCGTAATTGCCGTTATATAAAGGGATACACTGGATGCCCGCTTTATTAGTACTCCATGTTCCTTCACCTCCGGAAAACCATCTGTATGAATAGAAACTTTTCCGCATAATAAGGTTCCGGTTGTTCCATCACTGTGCATGGTCTCATGGGCTTCACAGACAAAAAAGATACCGCCCATATGGTACTTTATATATTCCCCTTCCCGCATGGACTGGAAAGAAAGGCAAAGATTCATATCATTTTTATCACAAACTGCTTCGTAGATAATCACATTATGAGGATGTGATGCAAATGCCTGTCTGGATACCTGTTCCCCATTTTGCATATACTGTGAGGACACAATCCCGTTTTCTAAATCCAGGCTTCTCTCGTAATCTTCCGCCTCCCCCAGCTCATCCATACGCTCAATCAATATCTGCCCTACCGGAAGATTGGTCCCATAATTACCGCGCTTACCGTAAAATTCACGGGAAGTCTCTAAAGCTGCCGCATAATCTCCTGCCACTGTCTGCTCCCGCATCCTGTAAAAAGCCTCACTTGCCCCTGACTGATTATCGTCTTCGCTTTTATTACCGCTGAAAAACGTATTTTCGGACAGATCCAGCCTGTCTGTTTTAATACCGCCGTACACCATGGCTCCCATATGGCCGTTCCCGATAGCAAATGCTTCTCCGAATCTGGAAGCTTCCTTATTTAATGTGATGTTCATAATTTATCTCCTTTATCCAGAGCCAAACCTCTGATATTATGCTGGTTATTTTGTGTTTCTATCATAACTTAGATTTCGTTAAATTTCCACCGTTTTATGGACAAATGGACATTCACAGCGAAAAGTTTTCACTTTACGGTGCAAATGTCCATATATGGTTATTTAAATTATATGATCACTCTTTTACAGCTCCCGATGTCATGCCGCCTACAATGTATTTTTGTCCGATCAGGTATACAATTATCACCGGAAGACAGGTCAATACAATATCAGCAAATATATAGTTCCAATAGTTTTTATTTTTACCAAAGAACTGGTATACTGCAATATTCATGGGGAACATGGAACTCTTATTAGATAAATATAAAGGTGTCAGGAAATCACTCCAGACTCCCATAAACTGCAGGATAAAACAGGTTACAAGCGTTGGTTTCAACATGGGAACAATAATCTTGAAGAACATGGAGATTGGTCCCGCCCCATCGATTACCGCTGCTTCGTCTAATTCCACCGGAAGAGAAAGCACAAAGTTCCTTATGGTAAAGATACAAAACGGTATCATGGCACTGGTAAATGCAATAATGATTCCAAATTTGGTATTTGCCAGTCCTGCAACAGTCAGTACCTTAACCAGTGTTACGTAGTTCACCGGGAAGAATAATCCACATAATACGAAATAATAAAGGAAGTTATTCACTTTTGTACGTTTTCTGCACATTACAAATGCCGCCATAGCGCAGCTGATTACTCCAATGAGGGTTGCTACTACTGCATAGGTGACACTGTTGGCAAAACCCTGTACCAGCTTTCCCTTTTCGATTACTTCCGTGTAATTGTTGAAAAACCATTTTGTAGGAAGGGCAAGGCTCATTCTTGCCGCTTCGTTTTTACTTTTAAAGGAATTGATGACTACCATATAGAAAGGAGCAACAACGATGATACTCATAATAATACAGACGATTTGTTTGGCAATATTGCGCACGTTCTTTTTCATTATTGCTGCACCTCCTGTTTACTCATTACTTTTACGACTACCACACCGATAATTGCGGTTATTACAAGGAGAATCGTATTAAGTGCCGTAGACATTCCATATTGTCCGTTGGAATAGAGCTGGTAGGAATATGTGGTAATAACCTCTGTTGCATGTCCAGGTCCGCCATTTGTCAGCACATAGACAATATCAAATACTTTCAGTCCGTATGTAAGTCCAAATACCAGGTTAATCATAATTGCTCCGCGCAGCATGGGCAGGGTTATAGTTTTTACTCTCTGCCAGAAATTGGCGCCGTCAATCTGAGCAGCCTCATAGTAGGACTTTGGTATGGTATTCAATCCCGCAAGGAAAATTGTCATTACATATCCAATTCCTCTCCAGGCATCCACGCCATAGATGGATTTCCATACAACGCCCAGGTCAGAGAGCCATTTCTGCTTCAGGAAGCCTAAGTGCACCATGTCCAGGAAGCTGTTTAAAAGTCCTGTATTATAGTTTAAAATTGATTTAAATGTTAAGCCTATGATCAAGAATGGTAAAACAGATGGCAGGTATAAAAGTGTACGGTAAACATTTTTGCCTTTCAGACCTTCCTGCAGCATGATTGCGATTAAGAGTGCGGGAATCAGTTTTAAAACATTCGATATTATCGTAAATTTAAGGGTGTTGAAAATGCCGGATGCATAATCTTTATTAGATGTAAAAATCTCAATATAATTCTGTAAACCTACAAACTTTGTATCTCCCAGACTCCTTGAATTCCAATCGGTAAATGAATAAAAGATACCGAGTATACTGGGAGTCAGGAAAAATAAAATATATAATGCCAATGGGACAAACAGGAACCATTGCGGATAAATTTTCTTTTTATTCATTTTACTTCACCACTTTCTTTTGATAGAGAGTGCCGGGAGGTTTCTTTCTGCTCCCGGCACCAAAAGTTCAGCCTGTAATCAATTGTCCCTTATTTCCATGCTGGATCGTTAGCAACCTTAGCTGCTTCTGCCCTGTTGTTATCCATATTTTTCAGTACATCATTTGCTTCCATCTGTCCGGTGCAGTATGCAACCATATCCTGTCCAAACTGCATCCAGTAATCATTTGTATACTTTGTACCATTCTGAAGAACCGGTGTTTTCATCTGCTCATCGGTAAGTGTCTTCATGAATTCTTCTTCCTCCGGTAACCAGTGCTGCTGTAAATTATCATCATTTACATCAAGATTGGTGTAGGACGGTGAATTATCCAGAATTTCCTGTAAGCTCTCAGTCGTTGTTACAAAGCTAAAGAATTCTTTTACCAGTTCCGGATGTGTGGTTCCTTTATAGCCGAACATGGTAGGACCTGCTGGGCTTGTAGGGAAGTAAGTGTTATCTCCCAATGGCTCTAAGAATAACCCATATTCATCTGTAGTCTCTGTTTCATCCTGAATTTGTTTGATGAAGGAAGAATTGGCAATTGCCATAGCACAGTTTCTGTCTGCGAATTCATTCACCATATTGGTGGAGTCGGTTCCGATCCAGTCCTCGCCAAGATATCCTTTATCTGCAAGTTCTTTGTATTGCTCTAATACTTTTATCATCAACTGATTATCTGCAAATGTTGCTTCGTTATTATTCAGCTTGTCATATAATCCAGGCTGGTCTGCTTCGTATGCTCCGCCGATCTGGAAAAATGCAAGCGGATGCTGCCATCCGTCAGCTCCCGGTTCAAACCATGGTGTAATGCCTTCTGCTGCCAGCTTCTCACAAACCTTTAACATTTCATCATAGGTCTTAGGTGCTTCCAATCCCAATTCACCAAATAACGTTTTATTATAAACCATTACATACTCCGGAGAATTATGCCAGATCTGTAAACCATACAGCTTGCCATCGTATTCACATGCGGAAAGTCTGTTTTCCGGCATTACGCTCTTCCAGGATGCATCTGAAAAGTCAATACAGTATTTTTCAGGATCTACAATCTGAGATGCGATTGCAAATGGATTTGACTGAATCCAGAATATATCCGCACATGAATCTGTTGTCAATTTAGACTGCAGCAAATCACCATACTGGTCTGCCGGAATTGTCTGTAAGTCAACGGTTACTCCATAAGTCTCTTCAAAACGTGCGATGGTTTCATCATAGCGGTTATCCATCCATCCTGCAGAAACCAAAATACTGAGTTCTTCTCCCGCAAAATCTGTATTCGCTGCTGCTGTTTCCCCATCTGCCTTTGTTTCTGCTGCTTCTTCCGTATCTGCAGCACTGCCTGCTTCGCTTCCTTCTGTCTTAGCCGCTTCCGTCTCTTTTGCTGCACTGGTTGTTGCCGTAGTTTCTGTCTTGTCGCCTGATCCGCATCCGGCTGCCATGGTAATTACCATCGTTGCACAAAGTAAAGCACTGATCACTTTTTTCTTCATTTTTTGTTACCTCCCATTTTCATTCCGATTGTTCCGCTTTTTGTTTATCTGATGAACTAATTGTACTTTTTTTCTTTTAAAAAGTCCATGCACTATTCCCAACAGAATTTGGACTTTTTTCACACTTTGCCCACAAACATGAAAATTCGTCCTTTCTTTTTGGTGATTTTTGTTATAATATAGAAAGACAAGTAAATGGGGGACTGAATATATGAAGAAAAACCACCAAATAAAGCTGCAGACAAAGTTCTTTTTAGCCTATCTTGGTCTTGCACTATTAGTTGTAATTGCCTTTTCCATCTTCTTTTACCGCTACACTTCCAACATATTAATTGAAAGAGAAACCAAGGCGGCAACGGATATGAATTTATCTTTTTTGCAGCAGACAGAACAGATCCTGCAGGATATGGATTCTGTTTCCATTAATATAGGTTACAGCAACCTGGTAAAAGACCGTCTGGCGGAAGCTAACGACCTGCGGGTTTCTTCCGATGATTTTATGGCTCTTGCCGATCTGTTTGTGACCATTAACGGAGCAGATCTGAAAGTGGATCAGATTAACCTCTATGATTTTTCCGGATCAGTGGTACAGGTTGGAATCAAAAATAACAGTAAAAAAATGGATATGGATACCCTCCCATGGCTTCCGGAAACAAAGGAATTAGGAGGTAAAAAACTGTTAAGCCTTCCTTATGCCACTACAGAGATTACCAGCAATTCCAACACCAGCCGCACGCCGGTCTGGTATATGTCTCTATACCGGGTATTTTACAACCGATATAAAAAGCAGGTCGGCGCTATCGAAACGGTAAAAAAATGCAATACTATATTTAAATATATAACCTCCTACCAGCAGAAGAATGCGGAGGCGCCCAGTGTTTACATTTATGATAAAAACGGAACCCTTGTATTTCCTTACAAGCTGGAAGAAGCTGAACAAAATGCCCTGCCGGATTATTTTGCCTCCATAGATTCAAGTCTGGGGCATGCTTCCTTTTTTAACGCAGATTCCGGCACCACCGAAATACTGGTATCCACTTCTTCCTCATATACCGGTTGGACTTACGTAACCGTTCAGCCCCAGAACCATATTTTACAACCGGTCAGAAACCTGATCCATGTTCTGGGCCTGGGAGTTGCCGCAATGCTGGCATGTTCCGTATTTATCTCCTGGTATCTGTCGAGGAGCCTGACAAAGCCCATTAAACAGCTTCGTAATATCATAAAAAAAACGGCACTGGATACTCTGGGACAGCAAAAAAAAGAGCCTCTGGATGCCTCCTTTGACGAACTGGAAGAATTGAATCAGGCATTTTTAAGCATGAGCAGTAATTTGAAGACCTCCATGGATGAATTGATTGATACCAGGCAGCAGGAAATCAAGTCCCGCAGCCTTGCACTCCAGTCCCAGATCAACCCGCATTTTTACTATAATACCCTCTCAGGCATTATTGTACTGGCGGAAAACAACCAGTCTGATGAGGTAGTAAAAATGTGCCGCAATCTCACTAAAATTATGCGTTATATCACAAAAGGGGACTCTTCGTCAGTCACCCTGGGGGAAGAAACCGCATATATCCAGGAATACCTTTACTGTATGAAGGTACGTTACCAGTCCAGCCTGAATTATGAGATCCATGTAGATGATTCTCTGCTTGCCCTTAAGATTCCCAAGCTGGTCATCCAGCCATTGGTGGAGAATGCACTGAAATATGGAACCAATTGTGAACCACCCTGGAGCCTCACAATCCAAAGCAGAATTACAGAAGTAAGCTGGCAGATTGACATTATTGATTCCGGTACCGGATTTAGCGAAGAATCCATACAGCTGATTCATTCCCGGATTGAAGCTGCCGCCGCCAAACCAGGTATGCCGGAAATAGAAATAAATGGAATGGGGATGTTAAATGTCTATTTACGATGGAAACTTTTCTGCGGAGATGATATAATCTTTAAATATGGTAATACAAAGGACGGACATGGGATTGTATCCATTGGGAGAAAAACGAGCCTGGAACACGTTTAAAATTTTATTCCAGTGATACAAATCCGAACCTGTTTATCACACATTGCGGAGGATAATAAGTTTAAAAGTTCCTTTCAAACTACTTATGAATGCAATATCGCAGGCGGAACCTGCGATATGCGGGAGGTATAATCATGGCAATTTCCAACTATACAGTCGTCGTTGCGGAAGACGAAGAATTGTTATTAGAGAATTTGATTCGTAAGATCGAGAATACCGGTTTGGGTTTTAAAGTAACCGGGAAAGCACAGACAGGGACACAGGCTTATGAGCTTATAAAAGAACTGGAACCGGATCTGGTAATCACAGATATTAAAATGCCGCTGATGAACGGAATACAGCTGCTTGAAAAAGTACATGCACGCCTGCCTTTAACCAGGTTCATTATTACCAGCGGATTTTCTGACTTTGAATACGCCAAGCGTGCAATACAGCTTCAGGTATCGGAATATCTGCTAAAACCAATAGATCCGGAGGAATTATATGCCGCTCTCCAGGGCATACGAAATGATTTTGAAATACAGCGCAATGAATATGCCGATATCTTTAATCCGGAAATGACCCGGAACACACCGGAGCAGATCGCAAAGGTGCTCAAAGAATATATAATTCATAACTATAATGTAGATATCAATCTAAACATCATTGCCAGCAATATGAACTACAGTTCCAGTTATCTGACGAAAATCTTCTGTCAGAAATATGATATGACTCCCTCTAAGTACATAACCTCTCTGCGTATTACGCAGGCAAAGCAATATCTTCTGCACAAACCTGAGCTGTCCATCAGGCAGATTGGGGAAATAGTAGGGTATCACGACCAGGCATATTTCAGCAGGATTTTTAAGAAACAGACCGGGATGAGTCCGTTTGATTATCGGGAGAAGCCGGTGGAGTAATTTTTTAATAGAATGGTTAACTTAGTCATATCAATACTTAATTTTCAAGAAAGACATAAAAAATAGTCGCTCTCACCTTGACCAGTGAACGACTATTTTTAGTAACTAATTGGCAACCGGGGTGGCTAGGATATGTCTAGCTATCGGTTTCCTGTTAAGTGTATTATATAATAGCAATGGAATACTGTCAATTCAATTCTATTTTGCAAACTAAATATTTAAATATTCATTTCTCTTTCTAAGCACACTTCCACCCTAACGCCTGCATACGGACCATCTAAGCATCTAAAGCAGCCTCCCACCCTTCCCGGACTGCCTCTAACGCCTGTCTTGCTCCTTTTGCATCACCGATGCAGATTACCTTTTCAAAGGAATCCTTTACTTCTTCATACAGATTATTCTCAGCCCTGGAGCCACATGCATATACGATATGGGTAAATCCGGTCATCGTTTCTATACCTGCCGGCGATTCTACTTCTGCCTCGTTTCCATTTACCGATAATAATTTAGTACCTGTCATCATCCGTATCCCCAGATGGTGAAGGCGGTTCATGGTGGGAAGTTGATTATTTGGTACCATTCCGGCTCCAATTGTATCTGCCATTTCAATCATGGTGACATTTAGTGCGCCTCTCTTTTGATGCATCAGGTGTTCGCACACTTCACAGCCTACCATACCGCCGCCTACTACCAGCACATTGCCTCCAATAACCGGAACTTCATTATTCAGCACTTTTTGTGCCGTGATTGCAGAATCTTTTTCAATCCCGGAAATTGGCGGAATAATTTCCTTTGCTCCGGTTGCTATTATTACAATATCAGGTTTGTATTCCTCTAATGTTTCTTTCGTTACATGGACTCCGCATTTAACCGGAATCCCAAGCCGGGCTATTTCATTTTGAAGATATACAATCCATCTGCTGAGTTCCTGTTTGTGGGGAGGGATACAGGCTGCATTCATCTGTCCGCCCAGCCTGCCGCTTTCTTCAAACAAGGTTACCTGATGTCCGCATAATGCAAATGCCCTGGCACTAGCCATACCTCCGATGCCGCCTCCAACAACCGCCACTTTTTTTGGTTCTTTTGCCGGTAGCAGCTCCATCTCGGCTTCCCTGCCCAATGCCGGATTAATGACGCAGGATGCCGGACGTCTCTTCGTCTGCTCGCCAATGCATCCGATTCCGCAGGATGCACAAGGTGCAATTTCATCCATCCTACTTGCCTGTGCCTTATTTACAAATTCCGGATCCGAAAGTAGTGCCCTTCCGATCACAACGCCGTCCACCAGTTCACTGTCCGTAAGATACATTGCATAAGCCGGATCATTAATCTTTCCCACAACAATTACTGGTACCGTTGCTATTTTTTTAAGCTCCTGCGCCTCAGGTACATTGACCCCCATCCGTTCTCCATGGCATGGAATAATCTTATTGCAGCGTTCATACTGGGTTCCCCCGCTCACCTCAAATGCATCGATTCCGTGAGCAATTAATTGGGGAACCAGATACTTCATGTCCTCTATGGTATTTCCCTGTTCATCTCGCTCACTGCCGCTGATTCTAAGAACAATCGGAAAATCCGGTCCGCACTTTGCTTTGATTGCATCGATTACTTCCAACAGCAGTCTTGCTCTGTTGTCCAGTGATCCGCCATAGGAGTCTGTACGCTTATTTCTCATGGGTGAAAGGAATGATCCAAGGAGCATATATGCATGGGCACAGTGCAGCTCAATACCATCGAACCCCGCCTGCTTTGCCTGATAGGAGGTCTGTGCATATTGTGCAATTATTTCGGGAATTTCTTCTATTGCAAGTGCCCTTGTCTTCTGCCCCATCGAGTTGATATACACACTGCTTGCCTTAGGTGGCGCACCAAAAAATGCGCTTACACTTTCCGGTCCCGGATGTGTGATCTGCGGAATAATCTTTGTTCCATAGGCATGAATTTTATCTGTAAACTCCTTATAAGATGCAATACTTTCCTCATTTCTAAAACACAGCGTATTCCCCAGATACGGAACGCCCGGGTCCACAGACAAAGCATCCAGAATAATACATCCGGTTCCTCCTTTAGCCCTTGCCAGCCAGTATTCCTGCATCCTCTCATTTACGGTTCCATCCTGGCTTTCATATCCCAGCGACATGGGTGCCATAAACGTTCTGTTTTTCAACTTCATTGTTCCAATTTGTAATTCTTCAAATAATTTTGAATTCATCCTAACCGCCCCTTTCCAAAACATATGTGCAAAACATTCATGCTCCAATGAAACAAAACATGTATATTTGTAAGATAATGATTCTATACCCTCTGCTGCATGTTCCTGCCAAATTCTACGGGCTGCCGCATGTTCCTGTCAAATACTGCGGGCTGCATCATATCCCTCTGCAATGGCATCTAATGCGCGCCTTGCCTTTTTGGCATCTCCAACGACATAATATGGTATCTTCAATTCCTCGCATGCGTCTGCAAGTGCCGAACTGTCATTTGCCCTGGATCCCACTGCGATTACAACACTGTCGCAGGTTACCACTGTTTCCATGTCCTCCTGGCTCGTTACCACACCCTGGCTGCAGACTGCTTTACACACAGCTTTTGTTATAATTTCAACACCCAGGCTTTGCATTTTCTGCATGACCGCAATTTTCCTCAGGCTGCCCAGATCTTCTCCCGCTGCTTCTTTCATTTCCACTACCTTAACCTTATGGCCAGCCGAAGCTAACGCATCAGCCGTTTCAAGCCCTACGAGCCCTCCGCCTATCACACAGACATCCCCCTTGGGAACTGCTCTGCCATCCAGTACTTCATGTGACTCATATACAGGCAGACTGTCAATTCCTTCCAGATTCAGAGCTATGGGTGATGACCCGATTGCCAGAATCACTGCATCCGGTACCTGTTTTCTGATTAATTCCGGCGTCACTTCTGTACCATAATGTACCGGGATGCCTGCTCTTTCCACCTGTTCTCCAAATGAAACTGCAGCATCTTTCATCTCTGCCTTACCCGGCGCCTCACCGGCTGTGATGAACTGACCTCCCAAATGATCTCCGGCTTCAAATAGTTCCGGTAAATGTCCCCGTTCTTTTAATACCATGGCTGCTTCCATACCAGCCATACCTCCGCCGGCTATGATAACTTTTTTGGGGCTTGCCGCTTTTTCTAACTGGTGCTCCTTTTCATGTCCCAATGCCGGATTTCTCATACAGGTTATGAATGGACGGTTTACCACATCGCAGAACCCATCATAGCATCCCTGATCACAGCCTACGCAGTGTATGATATCCCTGACTTTTCCCGCTTTTGCCTTATTTGCAAATTCCGGGTCTGCCAGCTGTGCCCTTCCCATAACGATCATATCTGCTTTATCCTGGTCAAGAATGTCCTCAGCCATCTGGGCAATGTTAATCCTGCCCACCGCGATGGTAATCATTCCGGTTTCACGACGAATACGGTTGGCATTTTCCACATTAAAACCATTTGGCACATCAATAGGCGGTACCTCATACAGAGAAGCTGCCGTTATAATATTTCCTCTGGAGACGTCCAAAACATCCACACCTTCTTCTCCTGCCAGCCTGCAGAACCGTATCACTTCCTCTATGGTTAGTCCCTGGGGCAGATAATCATCGTGAGCATCAATTCTCATGAACAGAGGCATATCCTCCGGTATATTTTCCCCGATCGCCCGGATGCACTCCAGCGGAAACCGTGCACGATTTTCAAAACTTCCGCCATATTCATCCGTCCTGTGATTCAATCCTCCACTCAGGAAAGAATGGGGGAGATAATTATGGGCACAATGGAACTCAATACAGTCATAACCGGCAGTTACACATCTTCGGGCTGCTTTTCCATAACAGGCGATTACTTCCCCGATCTCCTCTTTTTCAATTGCAGGCAGCGTATAGCTTCCAAAATTCATTTCATTAACCACCAGCATTTTTGCCTTTGGATCCATGATTGTGGCAATAGATCCCTGCCACAGCTGAATGCCTGCCTTTCCCCCTGCACTGTGAATGGCATCTGTAAGCCTCTTGTGTCCCTCAATATAGCTATCTTCACTAATCGACACGAAATGTGCCGGTGCACTTGGCGTATGTACTGCAGCCACTTCTACAATATTAAGGCCACAGCCGCCCTTTGCCCTTGCCTCATGATAATCAATCAGCCTCTGGGTAACCTCACTTTTTTCATTTGCCATCCTTGTGCCCATTGCAGGCATAACAATTCGATTCCTCAGCTCCATGCCCTTTATTTTTATCGGGCTGAATAATGTTTCAAACATAAAAAAACCGCCTCCTGTCCGAAAGTAGCAAATATAGATTGCTCTTTTCTTTCATTATAGCGATTTTATATCGAATAATATATTCAAAAACGTTAGTTTTCTTCTCATTTATTCCCCTTGATACGACCGGCGGTATTGAGAAGCAGACTGGTGCATCCACTCCTGAAATGCTCTTTGAAAAGTAGACAGAGATTCAAATCCGCAGCGCGCAGAAATTTCCAATACACTTAAATTCGTACTGCGCAAAAATGCCGCTGCATAACAGACCCTTATTTCATTTAACAGGCTTTGGAAATCTGTACCGAATACATTTTTAAAGATTTGCTTTACCGTATATGGCTTCAGGCAGAATTCCTCACTCATCTTCTCCAGTTTTATTTCTTTCATGAAATTAAGGTGCAGATACTGCAGGAACTGCATACCAATCCCCGCCCCTTCCATTTCCATTTTACCATTTCCAATGCATTCTTTCTGGTATTCCCGGGGCGTCATACCGCAGTGCTGTTCAAATACCCGGTAAAATGCGGGAACTGACGGAAAGCCCAGCAGTCCGCTCACATATTCCATCGTAAGCTCCGGAAAATGCAGCAATGCACAGGCATTAATAATTTTTCCATACTGCTGCAGCTGAAAATAAGTATAACCACAGGCATTTTTAACCTTCTGATTCAGAACTTTGGATGAACACCCCATTTCCTGTGCCAGTTCATTTAATCCCAGATGTTCTCCACCAGCCAGAGAAACTTTCTGAATTACACTCCATACTTCACTGTCTTCTTTTTTACTCTTACCGATATTTTCATAGGCATAACGGCAGAAATAATTATGCAGCTCCAATGTCTTATATAAGATCATATTCTTACTGCCAAACCGCTGCTCTTTTTTCTCCTGCAAAAGATCAAACATCAGTGCCTCTACCCTGGATTTCTGACCTCCCTGTAATTCCGCCATGGGGCAGGTATCATAAACAAGCTTGGCATTGGCATTTCTGGGATGCTTTTCCCAGCACATATACATAAATAATCCTATATAGAATTTGACAACTACCGCCTCTATCTCTTTTTTAATCGTATGTATCCCATAAAAGTGATGGGAATAAAGACAGAAGAAGGAGCCTTCTTTCGCTGGATAATCGCATCCATTTACACGGATGATACCATCCCCTGACAGCACATATAGGATTTCTACCTGTTCGTGTATGTGCTGTTCCATCGGTACTGCAATTTTTTTCTTCTCGATCTGAATCTCTTTTTCCTTATAGTTATCATAATAATTAATACCGGTATACCAGTCATTCTGCCGTTTCATGAATCCTCTTCCTTTACTGCCGCCAGTGGCTTTTCCTGTATTGTATTATGATGGTTTTCCAAAGTCAACCGGATTCATCCGTTTTCATCTATCTTCATCTATCTTCATCTGAGTTCATCCACCCACAGCCACCTGGCAGGACCGGTACAGCATTTTGTACTCGTCTTCTCCTACTGCAGGATCCTTCTTTCTCTCCTCAACCAAAAAGCCTTCGTCTTTATAAAACTTTATAGCCCGTTCGTTTTTACGGTAAACATGCAGGGTAAGTACCGGATATTTATTTTTTGCCACAGTAAGAAGGCTGTGTCCGATTCCTTTTGACTGGACCATGGCATCTACGAACAGCCCTGCTATATATCCATTCAGAATCCCGATAAATCCCAGAACATTTCCGTTTATTTCATATACATATATCTCTGCCCCGGGCAGGCTCTCCAGAACCATGTCAAAATGATCTTCCCAATAATCCCTGGAAATAAATTTATGTGCCGTCAAATTGGTATCCAGCCAGATCTGCATGATCCGCTCCAAATCATTTTCCTCAAATTCTCTGATCATATCCTCTCTCCTTCTGATTATCCTGTCGCGGTTTATCCTGTCACTGTTAATTCGATTCTCAAACTTCAATCATCCTTCTCAGACTTCCGTTATCCTTCTCAAACTTCAATCATCCTTCTCAAACTTTCATTATCCTTCTCAAACTTCCATCATCCGATTCTCAAACTTCCATCATCCGCTTCATCCATTTCCACAAGTTCACAGCGGATATCATCCATGTTTAGATTATATTCAGCTGTAATCAGGTCTATGTACTTTTGTATTCTTCTTTCGTCCCCTTGAAATTCTGCCTCTAAAACTCCGGTACTCATGTTGATGATCCATCCTGACAGTCCCATTTTGCCAGCCATAAAAAACAATCTTGGTTTTAACCTCTTTTCACTGCCTGTACCTAAAATTATGAGTCTCTTTCTTACCTTCATAGGTATCCCCCCTATTTCTTCTCTAGATATTCTTCTAATGTCAAATTGTGATCCATAATATATTCTGCGGCTTCGATTCCCACGTACCTGAAATGCCAGGATTCATAATCTATATCTGTTATATCCTCTTTCCCCCTGGGATATCTGAGAATAAATCCATATCTGGCACAATTTTTCTGCAGCCATTTAATTTCCGGCGTCTCTTCCTGTGTGTCATCCAGCTTCTGGTTACTCAACGCGGTTATGTCCACTGCCAGGCCGGATTCGTGTTCACTATAACCCGGAGGCATGACAACTCTTGTTTTTTCCTCATATGCCTCTTCATACGTCAAGCCCTGCTGCATCAGCGCACTGATGTCATTATCCAGAATCTTCTGCTGGCTCTCTACACTGCGATAGCCGGAAGCCACACAGAATTCCAGCCCTTCTTCACTTCCATCCGTGAGCATTTCCTTCAATTGCTCATAAATGGAATCAGCCACACTGGTTAGCCCATTCTGCAGGCTCTTTAGTTCCACCTGGTAATCATCCGGCAACGGATGATCCTTATTCACCAGAATTAACAGATCGGTTTCAGAATCTGATTTCTTCTGCCTGTTAACTGTTAATTCGTGTCCGGCGGTACCAGTCTTATCATTTTTATCAAAATTGCCTGTGGGTTTCGCTTCAAATGATTGAAATGCGTTTGCCCCCAGCATAAAAACTCCAATCAAAACAAAACATAAAACGCCTCCCGCCAAAAAGCGCATACAATACGCCTTCATCCTTCGCAATTTCTTCCTTTTTCTTTTGTTCACAGCGGTTCCTCCTTATAACAGATACTCCCTCGTGTACCGTATCGTTATTCATAGAATAAAACCCAACTGCATCAAAATCGTGTGAAATTTGTATCATAGTTGTATCATTTACTTATTTTTATCTGCATTCTCAATCCAGTCAGCCATATCTTCAACCCCGATTGCAAATGCCGGCATATAATTCGCTCCAACATTCTTTCCATACCAGCTCTTTCTGACATTAACAGAAGAATTTTTAAACTGGCAGCTAATAATAGAATATAAATAATCATAACTGTAAATTTCAGCAAAATCCGCACCGTAGTACCGTTGAAAACTATCAACTATATTTACATTCAGCTTATTCAAATACACATGAAATTCTTCTCTGTCAGCCCACATGGCGGAATTATTGTCTATTGAGATGTCCATACTTTCTGCCATCTCTTCCGTTGCACGTTCTGTAACAGCCGTTTCATCTGTACCGGTACTGTTCTTTATCCAGGTCTCATTCATTACCATTTGGGACTGAAGTAAATTATACTCGTCTTGAAGTATGTCACAGGAAATGCTTGCGCTATAAATCTTGTAATCATATGCATCCACACAAAATTCAAAGTCAAAGGTCGTAAAGTCACTAAACCGCATATACCAGAACAATACATTGTCATTTGGATTCAGTGCTGAAGATTCATTTTTTACACTGTACAGTGAAGCATCCACAAAATAATCCACATACGGGTACTGCTGAGCCATCCAGAGAATACCTAACGTCTGCAATTCGACCACTTCTTTTGCCAGACCCTCAATCAGTGTTTTATCACTGACCACGTTGTCTTTCGTCTGGCGGACCGGATTAAACGCCGTGCCTTTTTTTACAGACTGCATCAAAACCTCCAGCTTACTTTCCAGAGAAGTATTATAATCGTATGACAGCGAAACCTTCTCTCTGTCCACAATGGTAACATTATTCAGATATTTGCTGTCATGTATCTTGCTGTAATACTGGGGGAAAAAAATTGCCATTGCTATTAATCCTCCCACAAAACCTGAGCTCAGGGTATACTTCCCGATTTTTTTCCAGTTCATCTGCCTGCTCCCCCTTCCGGGAAGGAAATCCAGATCGTTGTTCCCTCTCCTTCTTTACTCCGTATACGCCATTTGGCATCATGGATCTCCACTATTTTACTGCAAAGTGTCATTCCAAGCCCTGCCCCTCCTTCTTTTCTGGCTCTGGACTTGTCCACCATATAAAAAGCTTCCGTAATTTTACTGAGTTCCTCCTCCGGAATACCACAACCATTGTCCTTTACCATAATCTCATAATCATCCTGGTTCCTGGTTCCCGTAATCCAGATGTCTCCCTGCTCGTAAGACGCCTTTCTGGCATTATCGATCAGATTCACCAGCAGAGAAACCAACAAATCCTTTTCTCCAATAATAACCCCTTCTTCCGCCTTCATATGCAGGGTAATCTGTTTCGCCTCCAAAGATGCGCTTACAGTCTGTACCACATTTTTCATAAACGCCTCTGCCTGAATGGGAGTCAGTTCATACTCCTGTTTCTTGGTCACAATCAATTCCAGCAGCTTTAGGGAAAGGCTTTCCAGCCGCTTTCCCTGAGAGTAGATGTAGTTAGATGCTTCCATTATTTCTTCCTTGTCCAGATTCATAGTACGCAGCATGTCTGCATATCCGATAATGGAAGTAAGCGGCGTCTTAAGTTCATGGGCAAAGGAGGCTGTAAAATCCTCCTGACGCCTGGCTGCCTGTGCCAATTCACCCATTTTCTGACACAGATTTTCCGCCATGTCATTAAAGTCCTGGGACAACTCCCCTATCTCATCCTCACTGACACGTTTCGCCCGTATCTGATAATCTCCCCTGGAAAACTTTCTGGTCACTTTAGACAGCGTTACCACAGACCGTGTAAGGTAATTGGATAGTACCAGGGTTACAAATCCTGTTCCCACTAAAAGCACAACAATGCCAATCTGATACCTCTGAAACAGCTGTTCCCGTTCTGAATATATATAGGATATATCCATGATATTCTCCAGATAGAATACACTTTCCTTACTTTCGCTTTTGCACATGACGATCAGATAATATCCGTCATTTTCATTTACGATCTCATAACCATAATTATTATCCTGGAGCCGCGATATGAAGTCCGTATCTGTCTTTATATTAGCATCACTGAACAGTACATTTTTCTGTTTATCATAAACTCTGATGTAGCTGTTGCTTCCGCCTACGCTTTTCTTTAATGAATTGGCGATATCCTTAATCACTTTATCATCTATAACCAGATATTCTTCCCCTAATGAATTTACGGACATTTCAAATGCAAACTGGAACATTTTATTTTCGGAATTCCCGCGTTCAATCTCCCGATCCAGGGAAGACTGAAATGTGGCGGTCACGATCCAAATACCAAAAATGCTGAACACGACTGCAATCAATGCCGTAAAAATGAAGAAAATCTTCCAGCGAAATTTCATTTAGACCTCCAGTCTGTATCCCACTTTATATACGGCAACAATATAGGTCTCCCAATTCAGCTTTTTTCGCAGCCTTTGTACATGTAAATCCACAGTCCTGCTATCTCCCAGATAACTGCTTCCCCATACATTTTCGTAGATCGTCTCCCGGTAAAGTGCTATATTCTTATTGCGTACAAACAAAAGAAGCAATTCAAATTCCTTCAGGGTCAGCAGTACCTGCTCTCCTTTTTGTCTGACAACTCTGGAAGAAACATCTATTTCAATATCCAGAATACGGATCACCTTTTCCGCCTTATTATATCTTCTAAGGGCACTTTCCACTCTGGCAAGCAGCTCTATAATCTCAAATGGCTTGGTGATATAGTCATCTGCCCCCTGGCGAAGCCCCTTTACTTTATTATCCAGGGATCCCATAGCCGTTATAAAAATAACGGGGAGATTCAGGGTCTTGGCATATTCCAGTAATTCATATCCATTAATTTTAGGCAGCATGATGTCCAGAAGTACCAGATCATAATTTCCTTCTGCCATCTTATCAGCCGCATCTAATCCATCAAATGAGCACTCACACTGATAACCTGCTTTTACAAGGTTCATGCGGATCAAATTAGAAATCGGCTCTTCATCTTCAACAACCAGTATTTTTATCATTTTTTCTCCCCCGTTTATATTTGCAACATTGTACTTTTTCTATTTTGCGCCAAAGTTGCATCATTTTTGTATCATGTATGATGCATTTCCAATATTTTTCTTGTTTTTTTAATTTCAATTTCCAGTATATATGAAAAAAGTCGAAAAAACAAACTGATAATTATGGCAGGAACGTATGAGGATAAAATTCTATACAAAAGAACGTTTTATTGATAGATGCAATATTTGAAAATATACGGATGATCTCCAAGTCAGTCCATAGAACAGCATTTTAACATAGACTTATTTTTTATCCTATGCTACACTATAATTATCATTTCATATAAAGGGGGTTATTCATTTGGGAAGCATAGGAGGAAGAGCCGGAAACGGAATATACTACTTATTTATAGGCCAGATATTGGGATTGCTGGGCTTTATCCCGTTCCTGGGCATCATAGCAGTGCTGGCTAGTTTTATCATCTGCCTGTACGCAATTTATATCCTGTCCGGAGTAAGCGAGGACTACAAGACAGCATTTTACATCACCATGGTGAATCTGGCAGTTAACATCATCGGAATGTTTTTTAATCATGGGATTATCTCAGGTATGCTGGGCATGGGGAACACCATTTTATCATTTTTATCTGTATTCTATATCTGTAAAGCCACAGCTGGAATTTTATGGGGTGTAGACCAGACACTCGTCAGCCGTGCAGGACTGATCTGGAAATTATATGGATTGTGTATGATAGTTTCACTGATCTGTGAACTGCTGATGTACATTCCGATTATTAACATATTAGCATCTATTGTCACGTTTATTATTGCCATTGTTCAGCTGGTTGCAGGTATATTATACCTGATGTTCCTCTGGCAGAGCCAGAAAGTTTTAAGACGGTAAAACGCCCCACTTTTCGGTATGTTCCCACCAAATTCGGGTTTCATAGTCCGCTATGCGCCCTTCATTTGGCGCGAATCTCCCACTGAGTGTGACATACAGCTGTCGGAAAGCAATTTTAAAACACACTTCAATGCGCCGCATCAAAATTCGATGCGGCGCATTTTGTATATCATTTAATCGGAGATTGCCCTCCAGAACCATATATTCCAACCTTACATGCAATCATTGGGGATAACAGAAAATTCCCATTACCAGTACAAATATGTGGAAGAAGTCTTACCAGGCTTACCAGAATCAGGGCTTTAGGAAGTTAAAGTAAACTTATCTCCTTTCCTATGCAATAACCTAAGAACACAGATAACAACAAAACTCAACACGGTAAACAGGACAATCAGCAAAAAGATAATTTTGAAACTTAAATCTGCCGGATAACTGTCCATGATTTTTCCACACCACAGATGCATAAAAATGTCCGGAGTATATCCAAACACCGCTACCACGGAAGTTGCGGTGGCAGTCAATTCTATGGGAACCCCGGTTTCCGCCATGGAGGAATAATAGGTTCCCCGCACACCATAATGAATCACTGAGAATATGATGATGAAGAGAATGATGGGAATCATGAAGCTTCTGGTGGAAGGCATCAGTAAAAAAGCTACAGAAAGCACAATTTCAATTGCAATTAAAATTCTGGCAATCCTGCTTGGAGAATGCAGTCTGTCTGCAAGGATGCCTGCTGTGGGTGAGCCTGCAATACCGCAGATATTATCCCTGAAGGTTGCAACGATTCCGGCACTTACCACGGACATGCCAATTATCTGGGTCAGATATGTGGTCGTGTATTCAAATGCAATCTGCATACTGTAGGTCGTGAAAATCAGAAGAGAAATCACCCAGATGGCTGGCATTCGAAATACAGCGATGTAGCTTTTCAGAGAATAGGAAGACATGGTTACCTTCAGGTCTTTTTTATCCGGGAAGAGTACATAGAGGGCAATTCCCATGGCAATATAAATGAAGGTATAAAAAAGCAGCACATAGGATAACGGCTTGTCGGTAAAAACAAAGGTATCCACTATGCGCAGTGAGATAAATGTTGTGACGGAACCGGCAATTCCGCGAAATCCTTCACTGAAGCCAAAAACCTTTCCCTGATTCTTTTCTTCACCGAGTATACGAATCCCCTTGATAAAGGAGGTCCAGAAAAACACATTCACTACCGCATAAAGTGCATGTACACCCTGGAGAACTGGTATATCGGGAAGCATTGCATAAACGGCAGTTAAAAGTCCCTGAATGCACAAAGACCCCATAAGAACCTTGCGGGGATTCAGCCGGTCCGCGATGATTCCACATGGAATATATACAATCATTTTTACAGTTGCATAAACAGTGGTCAGCATACCGAGCTCACTGTTGCTTACATTCAGGCTTTTGACCAGCTCGTCATAGAAAACGGCTTTCAGATACGGGACTTTATAGGCTGTTCCTGCAGCTAATATTAATATAAACAGAGTAATGTTGCTTTTGCGAGAAGCTTTCAAAAGGCACCTCCCTCTTCATGATGTTCGTCACCCGACGAACTCTGGGGAGAGGCAGCCTCTCCCAGTCAGATTTCTTTAGTTTTTTTCTGTAGCAGCTAATTTTTTGCTGCGGAAAAAGATAATCAAAGCCAGTACAATTCCAATGGCGGCAAACACAATAATGGAGCCAAACACATACTTAAAACCTGCAGCACCCGGGTATTTATCAATAAAGTTGCCCAGCATTACATTCATGTAGGCATCCGGAAGATAGCCGATAACAGAGATAATACCGGTGGCAGTCCCCGTAAGTGCAAGTGGTACTCTGGCTTCTCCCATCGTTGCATAGTAAATCCCTCTGAGCGCATACATTACTGTTGCAAAAGCAAGTACCGTAATAATTGCACCAATCAAAATATTCTGATTTCCCGGAATCATCAGCAGAACGGCGGCAAGTACAATCTCAATGGCAAACAGCGCGATTATAGTTTTGGAGTATGACCCTACCTTATCGGATATTTTCCCTATAATGGGAGCACTGAAAATACCGATTCCATAGCTTCGGATCGTGGCTACAATTCCTGCCGTAACAGCTGTCATACCAAATACGGTGGTCAGATAAGTGGTGGTGTACTCGGAAGCCACCTGCGCACTGTAAGCTGCCAGTACAAGGAAGGCAACCAGCCATACGCCGGGAACTTTTAAAACATTGATATAATCCTTCAGAGATGTTGCAGTCGATTTTTCTTTGCCATTTCCTTTGGGAAGCACGAACCACATAGTGATTCCGAGCAGCAGATATACGACTCCGTAGAAAATAAGCACATAGCGCAGAGGCTGTGTAGCAGTCAGGAACTGGTTTAATATACCAAGAGCGGCAAAGTTGATAATTAATCCTACCACGGCCCTGATTCCTTCACTGTATCCAAAAACAGACCCCTGTTCATCGGAACTTCCAAACATCCGGACAGCTTTGACAAAAGAAACCCAGAAAATTACATTTGAAAATGCCAGAAGGAAATGAATTACCTTCAGCATGGTGAAGCTTGGGATGGTAGCATACCAAAAAGTAAGAATAGCCAGCATAATGGTTGAGGTAACCAGCATTTTCCGATTATCAAACCGGTCAGCAATTATCCCACCGGGTATGTAAATAGCGGTTTTAGTCAATGAATAGACACTCATAAAGCTGCCTACTTCGGCATTGCTCAGATTGAAGCCTTCTACAAGAGGATCGTAGAATACGGTTTTCAGATAAGGCACACGGTAAATGAGGCCGGCTGCAATTGTTAAAATAAAAAATGCGGTCCATTTTTGTCTCTTTTGATTCATAGAGGTCCTCCTTAAATAGGTTAAGTGTCGGGTAAGCGCATCCATGCAGGATGCGCTGCAGTTTAAGATTTTTTTACAATAAGAGCATCCGCCATTGCGATACCCTTTCCTTCTTCATAGACGAAGACGGGATTGATGTCCAGTTCCTTTAAAGTGTTTTTCTGGGCAGCAGCATACTCTGAAATATGTACTATAAAATCAGCTAACGCTGCAATATCGCATTTGGGAGTGCCCCGATACCCCATCAGGAGTTTACTTCCTTTCAAAGAATGGATCATCTGCAGAGCTTCCTGCCTGTTCAGTGGTGCCGGATACAGACTGACATCCTTGAATACTTCCACAAAGATTCCGCCCAGCCCGCACAATATGACAGGGCCAAATTGCGGATCGTTATTAACACCCACAATGACTTCGATTCCTTTTGGAAGCATAGGTTGAATCAGGACGCCGTCAATACGGGCATCGGGCTTATAAACTGCTGCATTTTGAAGAATTTCATCATAAGCAGAGAGAAGTTCGTCTTCAGAGGATAGTCCAAGCTTTACGCCGCCCATATCGCTCTTGTGAAGAATATCGCAGGATGCAATTTTGGCTGCTGCGGGATAGGAAATCTTTTTTGCAAATTCCTTTAGTTCTTCCCTGCTTGTGATGACAGCCTCTTCCGGTACCGGTACGCCATACATCTTTAACTCCATTTTACTTTCATGTTCGCTCAAAGCAACGACAGGCCCATTGGAACCGGTGACGGTGGGTACTGCCAGATCCAGAGTGTGGGCGGCCGGATCGTAAGAAGCAAACTCTGTCAGATATTTCACCAGTTGAAACCCATATCCCGTAGCCGGCAGCAGTGCAACACCTGCAGCCTCCAGCTTTGCGCGAATTTCCTTATCCCGTGAGGAGTTAAAGAAATTCATGACTGCAATTGGCTTTTTACAATTCCGGGCAGCCATTATCATGCCGTCAGACATGGGATTAATCACGTCTCCTGGTTTGTGCTTCTCTAATATGGTTTGACCGCAGAGTACCATGCCGATGGAAGGATCATAAAGGATAGCCTGAATAGCCTGTGCATATTTCGAACCATCGTGAGCGAGCGTAGCTGACATGTCCAGAGGGTTAGCAACCGTTGCATATCCGGGCAGCAATTCTGTCAGAGTATCTGCCGTAGCCTTAGAAAATTCCGGGTAATCCAGTCCTAAAAGGGTCCCGCTGTCTGCACATACCCCGGTTTCCCCTCCTGACAGGCACATAGCACTGATACCGGAGGCGGTGGGGAGATGCTTTAATGTACTAAGCAAATGGCACATCTGAGCCAGTTCTTCAATATCATTTACCCGGATCACTCCAAATTTCTTCATAACCGCGTCGAAGGAAGCATCGGAACCTGACAGGCTCCCTGTGTGGGAAGCAGCAAGCGCACTGCCCTTGGCAGTTTTTCCAACCTTCATAATAACGACAGGCTTTCTTTTGAGGGCGGCTTTGGTCAGAACCTCCTTGAATTTCATGGGATCCTTAATGCCCTCCATGTACAGTCCAATGACCTTTGTGTCACTGTCATCAATCAGGTATTCCAGGTATTCCTCTATGCGGATACAGGTGCTGTTGCCGCTGGAAATGAGATAAGAAAATTTCATATAATCTATCTGCATCATATTCAGACAAATCTTACCCGACTGGGAGATGACAGCCACATTCCCTTTTGCAGCTTCTGTGCCAACGAGCATGCCAAACGCTGGTATGCCGTCCAGATTATTGATATATCCGGCACAATTTACGCCCATGACAGCCATATCCAGTTCCTGGCAGAGTTCCCTTAGTTCCATTTCGGAGGTCTTATCTCCTGTCTCTCCATAGCCGCTGGCATAGACGACAGCAGCGTGGCAGCCATGTGCGGCAATTTCTCTTAAAGTATCTAAAATAAGTGTTTTATTTAAGATGAGAATGCACATATCCATGGTTTCCGGCAGTGCAGAAATACTGGGGTAACATTTCCGTTCAAATAGGGTTTCTCTCTTTGGATTAACGAAATATACCTTATCACGGACCGGAGCGTTCAGCAGATTCAGGCAGGTGGATTTTCCAAACCCGTTTTTATCATTTGCACCGATCACAGCAATACGTTCCGGCCTTAGCAGTTTGTGTAAATCCATATGCATCACCCGCCTTGCACATAATCAAATCCGGTCTGGAATGCCGCCTGATTATTGGTATTAAATTGGGGATTCTTAGAAAAATAACTGGTAATTCCTGTTTCATAATTCTCTTTTTCAAACAGGCTGGTACATGCTGCCAGCGCACCAAGCATACAGATATTGGCGCCCCGTTCATACTTGATTTTCTCACAAAGAGAGGTTGCCGGCACCGAAATGAAGGTTACCCCCTCTGCCTGTGGAACTTCTTTAATAATGGAGGAATCCATAACTACAGTGCTTCCTTTTTTCATCTGGGGCAGAAATTTGTCCAGAGAAGGCTTGTTCATAACAACCAGAATATCAATCTTTCTGGCAAAGGGGCTGGCAATTGGCTCATCGGAAATCTTAACCGTACAGTTTGCAGTTCCCCCTCTCATTTCAGAACCATAGGAGGGAATCCAGGTGACCTCGCGTTCTTGTATGGCGCCTATATTTGCCACCATCAACCCGGCTGTCAGTATGCCCTGTCCGCCAAAGCCTGCGAATACACATTGTTTTTCCATAAATCAGGCACCTCCTTTTTTCACTTCACCAAGAGGATAATAAGGTATTACTTCCTCAGGCAGTCTTGACATGGCTTTCAGCGGAGGTAAATGCCAGTTAGTGGGACATGGGGAGAGAATTTCCACACAGGAATAACCCTCCTGTGCCATTTGTTTTTCAAAAGCGGTACGAATATACTTTTTCGTTTTGTTAATGTTCGCCGCATCGTGAATGGAACCTCTTGCCAGAAATGCAACCGGAAATTCTTTCAGCAGGGAGAGAATATTCAAAGGCATTCCGGAGACTTCGGGGTCACGTCCAGCCACAGAGGTGGTAGTCTTCTGCCCAACTAAAGTAGTGGGAGACAACTGTCCTCCGGTCATTCCATAAACACCGTTATTTACAATAATCTGGGTGATATTTTCATTGCGCTGAGCGGAATAAATAGTTTCAGAAATACCGATTGACGCGGCATCTCCGTCGCCCTGATAGGTGAAAACCAGCTTATCCTGACGGCAGCGTTTGATAGCCGCAGCAGATGCAGGTGCTCTTCCGTGAGCGGCCTGCAGCAGGTCTATGGCCAGCGTACGGTTTGTAAGGCAGCTGCAGCCTACTGCCAGAACACCGATGGTATTTTCGGATAAGTTCATTTCTTCAATCACTTCTGCAAGGATTCTCAGAACCAGTCCATGTCCGCAGCCGGGGCAGAAGCTGTTTGCAGCATAAATATTTTTCGTAATCTCTCTTGTTACCGCCATGCTTCATACACCTCCTTTTCTGTACCGTTAATGATGCCATCCACTATTTGTAAAATCCGTTCACTGTCAGCGATGACTCTTCCGGAAGGATAGGAATAAACAGGGATACCTCTGGCTGAAAGAATCACGTCCTCCACCATCTGACCGCAGGCATTCATTTCCACACTTAAGTATGCTTGTGCCTGTTTATTTGTTTTCTCAAATGCTTTTTTCGGGAATGGCCAGAGGGAAATTGGGCGGATCAGTCCGATGCGCAGCCCCTTTGTCCGGGCAAATTTCACTGCTTCTTTGCAGACCCGGGAGGTAATTCCGTAGGCTACAAGGATAATTTCCGCATCATCCAGCCATACTTCTTCCCATTGCTGTTCCCGGTCCTCCATCTCCTGGTACCGGCTTCTGATATGATCGTCATATTCATTATATTTAAAATCATAATAAATCCGGTCTGTCATTTTCCGTCCGGTAGGATGGTCCTTATCTTTCCCTTTTAGAGTCCAGTCAAATTTATCAGGATCGTGTGGCTTCCCCTGGGGAAGCTCCACAGATTCCGCCATCTGCCCGATGGCACCGTCACTCAGAATAATAACCGGGGTACGGTATTGCTCCGCTTTTTCAAATGCCATCATGGTGTAATCCACATTTTCCTGTACGGAGGAAGGTGCATAAACCGGTACCTTGTAACCCCCATGGCCCCCTCCTTTTACAGCCTGAAAATAATCAGCCTGTCCAAGAGTAATATTTCCAAGACCAATGCCGTAACGCATAACATCTACGATTACGGCGGGAAGTTCCATAGAGCACAAATAAGAAATTCCCTCCTGCTTCAGGCTGAAGCCCGGACCGGAAGAACTGGTCATGGCCCGAAATCCTGTAGCTGCCGCACCAATGATCATATTAATTCCTGCAAGCTCTGATTCTGTCTGAATAAAATGTCCTCCTGCTTCCGGAAGCCTTTTAGATAGATGCTCCAGAATCTCTGTCTGTGGCGTAATGGGATAACCGGCAAAGAAACGGCATCCTGCCAGTATGGCAGCTTCAGCCAGAGCATTGTTTCCTTTCATTAATGTTTTCATGCGCCGGACACCTCCTTTAATGTTATTACATAGTCCGGACAAACCGTATGGCAGATGCCGCACTCAATACATTTTTCCGGATGGAGGGATACAATATTGTATCCCTTGCTGTTCAAGTCTTCAGAAATATACAGCGCACCCTGTTTGCAGGAATTAACGCAATACCCACAGGATTTGCAGTTTTCTTTTTTTATGTAAAGCATAGCCAATCGCCTCTTTTCTGTTGGATTTTGTCACTGAATCAAAATTCCGGCTCGTCCTGGATCGTAGGCTCGAAAATTTCCATTGCAATTTCACGCTGGAATCTGCCGGTTGCTTTGGAGCGTTCGAAAAGCTTACCTACATTTTTTCTGCAAATCTGTTCAATATCGTCTACGACACTGTCAGGAGTAGCTGCAATAACACCAAACGTAATTGTATAGAAGAAGCGGACTGCACCAAGATTCGCAATAAAGTCAGGCACAATCTGTATTCCTTTTTCAAAAAGAATCGGATCAGCACTGGCTGCCACAGGAATATTGGCACCTTCACAGATTAATTTTGCTTTTACCTGATCTGCATTATTTCCGTTAATGACATCTTCCAGGGCTACGGGAACCAAAATATCGCAGGGTACATCAAGCCATGCTGAATTGGGCATCACCTGCCAGGAAGGATCGAATTTGCTCTGATCCATTTCACCTCTTGGCTTAACATTGGATACCAGATTGTCTACATCCAGTCCGTCGGGACAGTATACAAAGCAGTTGGCATCTGCAATACCTACAATTTTATAACCCAGCTTATGAAGCTTTGATGTACAGCTTAATCCCACACATCCAAAGCCCTGTACTACAACGGAGGTACCTTCCGGAGTGCCTCCCATTTGTTTCCACCCCTCATCCATGGAGAATGCCACACCGTATCCGGTTGTTACATCATTCAAAAGGAATCCGTCATGTTCTGCCTTAAGCAGAGTCCGGATATTCTCCTGGCCTTTCACAATAATAGGATTAGCCTTCATCGATCTGGATTGGGGACGCCCCATACCAAGCTCATCGAAAATCTGATATACATCCTCATATTTAGTTCCCAGATCAGAACCCATGGACAGTCCGATATCGATATAAGGACGCATGGCAATGATAAACCGTTTCAGTACATCATAAGCATCAGAAGCCTTATAGTCATAGGCAATACCAGCTTTTGCGCCGCCCTGCCAGGTGTTTTCACAGGCGCTTCTCTTATAGGCCATAGCCTCAGCCAGTCTGATTACCTCTTCTCTGTTAACGGTTGGATGCATACGAATACCTCCTCCAGAGTATCCCTTTACAAAGTTAAATACACACAACCAACCCTTGGCTTCCGTTTTTGTATCATTCCATTCGATTAAAATATAAGGCTTCATATGTTGTCCTCCTGTTTCTGTTTTTAGTTTTTGCAAAAATGATGTTACAGTGAGAAATTCGGCCAAATTTCCTGTCTAAAAATGCCTGTAAGTGCTATAATAAAGTTACCAGAATCTAAGTGTTCTGTATGATATTGCACGAAACAGTATTCTTGATGCCTATTATATCGATATTGAACAATAAATCAAGAGATTTGCTTTATAATTTATGGACAATCACTATAAAAATTGTGTATTGTCCGACCACAGAGGTGTGAAATGATAGATAATACGGTGTATTTCGGTAGATTAAAGGTCAATTATGACAAAAGGAGAGAGGGGTTTGAAATTTACAGAAAAGAGCTGGATGATGCAACTGGTGAATTTCACTGTATTGCTTACAATGAAATTGCATTGGGACAGCATTTCCTGGATTTTCTGGAAAACAACCGATACTCGCTGCCATCAGTGATTGAACGGTATAAGGAAATATATCGCTATATGGACAAAGACATCCTGAATAAGGATATGGTATCGAAAACCATGGATTTCGTTCTTGGAATTTACGCGGATTTATCAGATCTGCATGTATTCTGGAAGACCGTTTTATATGAAAATGAGGTTCTAAAAAATTACAGATGGTTCTGTTTTTATCAGCAGAGAATGTACCTGAAGGATGATTCTGCGGAGCTTTCAGAAGCTGCCCGCTACGGAAAAATGTGTGAATACTGGGAGAAAATCAGAAGAGGTATTTTGCAGGAAATACCTTTATTAGAAGAGTTTAAAGCCTTCGTGGATTCCATGATGAATGCAGTGTCCTTTTGTCTGGACGACACCAAATTTCCGGAGTTTTTGGAGCTGCATTCAAGACAGAGAGCTTCGATCTACCAGATGACTTTTGACCGGAATTTTATGAAAGGTTTACCGGTGCAGACCACCTATAAACTGGCACCAAGAAGAAAAGAATTTACAAATTATACAGGACACCCCACCAATCACACAAAAGATAAAATGTTATTGCAGGGAAGTATTTTATCCAATGCAAATTATTATGAATTAATGAACAGCGGCAATGCAACGATGGATTTTAAACCCTATATTGAGGCAGTAAAAAATAATTCAGTAGAAGTGACAACAAATTTGGATTTAGTAGAAATGGAAGATATTTTTACAGTCTGCATGTATTCATTTTCCTCCTTAATCAGTCAAAATGTACATGTCAGGCCTTGCAGAAACTGTGGGAAATTTTTTGCGCCATACAACAGAAGTGATGAGATTTATTGCGCCAGATTACAAGAAAACAAAAAATCATGCAAAGATAATTACTACGAAAAACAATTGGAAAAAGATGAATTAACACAATATTACAGAGCGGTTTACAAGAAAAACAATGCATATAAACAGCGGAATTTATCAAATAAACCATCAGTAGAACAGGAGTTTAAACTATGGGCAAAAGAGGCAAAACAAGCCCTGAAACTTGCAAAAGAAGGGAAAATTTCGGAAGAAGAATTTCGTATGATTTTGGATGAAAAAAAACCACGGGGCGCATATCCGGAATTTTTCTAAGAGACTATGCAGCATATCCCGGTAAAATTAAGCTGGCTGATAATGCAGCTGTTATTACCGGGATACATATTATTGTTGCTGGTTTTTCTTAGCCCTCTTTTCATCTGCCTTCTTCCAGCCTTCTTCATAGAACGCTGTATACTCATTCCAGGCATCATCCCAGCTTTTATATTCTTTTTCACCACGCTTATCCTGAAAATCATAATTTTCCGCCAAATAATTCCCCAGATAAGTGGTCAATTTTCTTGCCCCCCTGGAATTCAGATGGTTTGTATCGCAAAAGTCTGCCGAGAAATCAATGCCCAGTTCCTGGTACATCTCCTGTGTATTAAAATTAATACCCGAAAAACCATTCTCTTCTACAATCTGAAATGCCCGGTTGATCTGTTCCTGGTCTCCGCTTCCAATACGTGTGGGTACAGCTGTAAATAAAAGCTGGATCTCATTTTCTTTTGCATAATCCATTATGTCGGTCAGAATTTTCAACTGCGTCTCATTCAATTCACCAATGCTGTCTGTAATAGCCGTGCCTTCCTTATCCCTGATCTTAAAAGCGGTCTGTTCATATACCCCTTTCATCTTGGTCACAGGCTTTACAAAGTCTGTTTCGCCCAGCTCTTCCCATCTGGAATGGTATTTAAGAAATGGAATATAGTGGGATATTTTATCATCTAAATCAGAATCTTCCTTTCGGTAATTCTCTGCGAATTCAAAAGCATTATTGATGGCATCCAGTCTGTTTTCGGAAAACTGCATACTGTCGGTCAGACGCCTCACCTTATAATCACGTTCGATCAGCTTACTCTCACGGATTCCTCTGAGATCAATAATCGCAAGTTTTACATCCTGCTTCTTTTTAACTTCTTTTAATACATTAACAGTCAGATTCATTGGCTGCAGATCAGTTGACATGGAATATACCGCAATCCCATGTTCATGCCAGGCAAGCGGCGCTGCCCATGCGCGTTCCACAACACTGTTCCCTATGTACACCGCATCCCAGGTATTTTCTTTTTCTTCCTTATAAAATGCACGGTAGCGGGCAGTAGTCCCATCCGCGGCAGGATGTACAAAAAGGCTGTTTAACCCCCACAATATCCCCACCAGAAGCACAAAAAATACTGCTGTCCGAAATGCTTGTTTCTTCGTCATATGAATGTTCTCCAATTCGTAATATAACATGATAATACTTTAAAGAGGATATCATAATTTATGTAACTTTGCAATATTTTCTGCCGAAAATGGCAGTTGTAGGCCTATCATCCTGCAACTGCCATCTAATCTCACTGAAACCATTTACAAATAACTTACTTATGCCGCAATAGCACCCGGAACTAATGATTCCGCCACTGCATGATCACTGTAACAGATAATTTCCACAGTCTTCTCTATTCCCAGACTGACCAGCCCCATAATCGATTTACCATCAACCAGTACATGATCGTATTTTACATCAATATTATAATCACATTTCTCTGCTCGGTCTACGAATGCCACTATATCCTCCACGGAGGAGAATTTACAGGTGAAGCGTTTCATACAAATTCCTCCTTTCTAATCCTGATCTAAAGACTTTTTGTCTCTCTGCTTATTTGTTAGCTTAAGTATAATCCTCTTTCGATCAAAAAAGAATAGAAAAATCTTATGAAAACATGTAATATTTTACGGTCTTTTCCTTTATTCTACGCTGGTCCGCAAACTGGAAATCAAATTCTGAAAAGGATCAGATACATTACAATCACAACAGTTGCAGCAATCAGTCCGGAACCGATGATAAACAGTACAGCCTGGTAAGGCCTCTTTCCGCTTTCCCGGGTTTTTTCAATTTCATCCAGCCTTTTTCCTTCTGTAAAAGCTACAACTTCTTTGTATGTCTGGATTTCATGAATTTTCTTTTGTTTTTCAATACGGACAGCATAATACATGGTAATCCCAAACAGAAAGATCCAGATTGCAATTCCGGCAAAATCCATATACAGGAACAGTGGGACAATCGTTACCACCGTGGCTGCAAGTAATACAGCAAAAATAGTACTGTCACGTTTCAGGACTGCAATATCCTCCATCTTAATCTCTTCTTTCATTTGCTCCAAATCTCCTTTCACTAAAGTATCAAGAGAAGTTCCAAAGAGATTGCTTAAAAGTACAAGGCTGTTTATATCGGGATAATTCTTATCATTTTCCCAGTTTGAAATGGTTTGCCGGGTTACGAAGATTTTCTCAGCCAGATCCTCCTGGGATAATTTAAATTCCTGTCTGTATTTTTTTATCTGGCCTGCTAATCTCCATTTTGAATTCCTCCTGCTTCTGTCATTCTATCCCGGAACGTATATTTCAGCTATCAAAACTGTTTTACATTGGGCGTTTTTCCTATGTAAAAGACTTTTTACATCCCTGAGAATGCTTGAAAATTGTAGCAAATATCCGACGGTGTCATATTTTAATATAATCAATTATTATTTGGTGGTATGATGATAACAGAAAAATATATATTAACATTCTACGGTCTCGACATGAAATTTTATAGTGAAGAATATATTGCGCAGCTATGGGAAGACAGCGCCAATAAGGAATATTTAAGCTCGGGTATATATGTTACGGGATTCATAGATGTTAATAGGCTTGTCTGCGGAAAAGTCCGTGGATGCAGCCTGGGTGAAGTGGCTTATGTTATATCAGTTACTAGAAATCCAATTGAAACATGGGATAAAGATGCATTTAAAGAATCATTTATAAATGTAGCAAAGGATATTAAGGTAAAGTTAGAAAACCCACTTATGACGTTGTCCATACAGGAATTAGATACCCATTTCTTTACAGATATTGAATAATATCATAGAACCAGGGGGAGAATCGACATTTAACAAAGTAAATCAGGTTAGTCTATCCCCCGTTTGCCCTTTAATTATCCCACAAGGAACTACATCAGTGTTACTGCCAAGCCTAAAAAATAAAAAAGCACCTCAACCTAATGAGATGCTTTTTTATTTATTGCATTGACCAAACCCTTATTTTATAAGCGTTTGGCGCCCCTGCCAAGGAATCGAAGCGACGGGATTCGAACCCACGACCTCTGCGTCCCGAACGCAGCGCTCTACCAAACTGAGCCACGCTTCGCTATTCAGCTTTATCATTATAGCATTGGACGTCTATAAAATCAAGTATAAATTTTAATATTTTACAATTTTTTCAATTTTATTTTGCATGCAGAAGATCTGTATAATATCAAAAAACAGGCAGGATTAAAATACTTTTCAGCTCTATTTAATCCTGCCATATAATCAATTCAGGTGATATTTAATCCTCTGCCATTTTGGCTCTTTCTTTTCCGGTATGATCATTTCACACGGATTGTAATGTAGGCTTTTTTCCCATTGAAAGCAGTTACCTTAATCTTTGCATTTCCCTTTCTCTTTGCAGTAACTTTACCGCTTGATGAAACAACAGCCACTGATTCTTTGTATGATTTATATTTCAGTTTATAACTGGCTGTCTTTGAAGGGAATTTTACTTTTATATTCCAGGTCTTTCCTTTCTTTAAAGTTTTTGTCTTTGGTAATGAAATTGATTTTGGGGCTTTTTTGACCGTCACCTTACAGTAACTCTTTTTACCATTTGCTGTTTTTACGGTAATCGTAGCGCTACCTGTTTTCTTACCGGTTATCTCTCCTTTGGATGTCACTTTCACTACGGATTTCTTGCTAGAGCTCCAGGTTACTTTCTGGGATGCCTTTGCAGGTATCACGGTTGCCTTTAATTTTACCTTTTCTTTATATCCTATAGTGATTTTTGTCTTACTTAATTTAACGCTGGATGCTTTTGGCGTTTCCGGTACCGTCGGTTTTGGCGGAGTCTGATTCTTCGTAAAGTTTGCTGTCAGTTTTTTGGATGCTGTTATGTTTCGGTCACTTCGTTTTACAGTTTTTACGCCATCGCTCCATCCGGTGAAGGTATATCCGGTATCTGCCACTGCCGTAACTTCTGTAGTGGAACCACCCTTTACAATGGTCTGCACTGCTGTTCCACTGATTTTTCCGCCTGTCTGCGCCGCATACTCTACCGTTACCTTTTCTTCTGCTTTTTTGGTTACGGTTACCTTTAATGATACCGTACTGTATTCGTCCAGTAATTCTTCTTCATAAGTCATTTTTAATATAGGTGAACCGTCTGCTGACCAATGAACACGCTTTAATCTGGCATGGCGGCAGGGGTCATTCAGCGGCTCTCCGTTGTAGGAGCTGTTATTTCCATTATAATCTGAACCGCATTTCCGGTAGTTGTGTGAAGTGGGTCTTGCATGGTATACGAAGATGGCATTGCCGTCCTGATCTACCGTAAAGGAGTTGTGTCCAGGTCCCTCTTCTCCATTTACGTCTCTGGATGTAAGCAGCGGATAAGGGTTCTTGGTCCAATTGGACTGATCCAGCAAATCTGTCCCTCCTTTTGCACTGCACATACCAATGGCATATTCTGAACCTGTTCCTGATGAAGAGTAACACATAAATATATTGCCGTCTTTCTGAAGTACAGTTGCGCCTTCATTAACACAATAACGGATTCGTTCCCATCCATAGTCAGAACAGGTAATCCGGGTAGGTTCTGAAGTCACCAGCCATGGCTGCTGTTCATCCACACTGGCAATGAATAAGTCTGTACTGGAGCCCTGATAAGCTGCCGTAGGTTTACCCGCCCAGATAACATAGGACTGTCCATTCACTTCGTCTTTAAAGTAAGTCATATCCAGGCAGAATGATCTGCTAAAAGGATTGTCCGATACCTGAGAGGTTACGCCCAGTTTGTAATCTGTCCAGTCTGATTCCTGTCCCGATGACTGTAATGCTGTCTCATAAGGATCCTGATCCCCTGGCAGTACCAGTGCATGGCAATAAATATCGAATAAGTTACTGCTGTGGCTTTCTGTAAAATAGATTACCCAGTTATCACCTACTCTGTGTATTTCAGGTGCCCAGATGTAACGATATCCTCTGGCTGCATAGTTATCTCCATCATAGTACCCCTGATTTCCAGCCTTCCAGACGGTCACCTGAGTGCTTCTGTCCTGTAGCCCCTCCAGTGTTTTCGCACGTCTTAAAACTACACGGTCATACTGTTCCAGCTGGTCTGTGCCATCGATCTGATCCCCGTCCTCTGGAAAATAAGAACCGGTCATATAATAATATCCACTTTGTTCGTCCCAGTAAATGCAGGGATCTGCCATACCTTCTACGAATTTTGTCTCATCGTAGTATACCGTCTGGGTCTCTTCGTCATAGTTATCCGGATCATCCGGGTTTGCATTATCGGGGTCATCTTCCGGAAGGCTGCTTCCATTTAATTCCTTTAATTTGTTTACATACTGGGTCTGTACTACTTTTCCGGTTAATGTATATTCTCCTGGCTTAGATAAATCGATACCCTGAAGCGCTCCATCCCAGTCAATGCTGAATTTCTGGCTGGAACCATCTGTATAGACTGCATTTACACTGGGATACAGTTTTTCCAGTTGTTGTTGCGTAAGTCCCTGCTGTGCATCTACATTTAAGCCGGAGAGGGATTCCAGTCCGTTATTGACTACGGTTCCCAATTTATTAACGATATACTGATATTCTTCTTCGGTAAGGGATACTGCGTTCCCAAGGGTAATCTGTTCGTCTGAATCTAAGATGTTTTCCCCATTCAGCAATAACGTAAAATTAGACCGTTTTAATGGCAATGCACTTAATTCTGTTTCCGATACCATGATATCATCATAATAATTTACTCCATCCTGGGATGTAAACAGATGAATCCCTTTAGATGATGTTACATCCGGGGCTGCAACGGTAAATCCAACTTCTGTCTTAAAAATCCGGGGATCGGTAACCTGAAGCGTACCGCTGGTATTTTTGGAGAAAATTACGGCACCTCCATTGTTCAGAACCTCAAAGTTTTTCCCATCTTTGCTGACAGCCATATAGACGCTGCGGGTTTCCTGCGCTACATTAGCTGCGGATGCATAAAAATCCGTGGAAGTGGAATATACTGCTGCATAATATCCTTCCTGTAATTCCCGGATCGATTCTACTCCCCGGACTGTAATTTCAAATGATTCGGATTCCACGCCGCTGACAATAGCTGTCACATGTGCCGTTCCTTCAGAAATGCCTTTTGCAGTTCCCTTTTCATCGACCGTAAGTACTTCCGGTTTGTCAGATACCCAGGTCACTGTTTTGTCTACATTGGTTGATGCGGGTTCCAGTGTAACACTGAGGCGGATACTTTTATCCTCATCCACCGTATTTTTGCCGGTAATCGTTACCCTCTCAAGGGGTATCGGAACCATTGTTTCCTGATATAAAGCGGTAATCTCTTCCTCTGTAAGCGCTTTTCCATAGAAGGAAACGTCATCCAGCATGGCACCGGCACATTTCCAGTATGTTGCAAGGCTTGCACCCAGCCTTACATTGGTTGCAGACGGATCCCCGGCAAGACCACCTGTCAGATCGCTGATCATCTGTTCATATCTCTCGGTACCTGCGGTAATGGTATGCTGCTTTTTCACACCGTCACTATAGAAAGTAATTCCGGATTCTGTTACTGTCATTGTAACCATCTTCCAGGCATCCTTTTGGTCTAATCCCACACCTGAGATAGAGAAATCTGTAAAATAGGTATTCTGGTCTGTTGTATTCCAATAAACCATCAGCTGGTTTACCGCAAAGGTTCCTGCCCTTTTCCCCGTAGACGGGGCTACTTCAAAGTCAATAAGGCATCTGTCCCCGCCTGCTTTGCCTGTAGTCTTTGTCCAGAAATTAAGCGTCAGACCATTTTCCGTATCCTTTCCCGCAAAAGGATTTCCCGGAAGGAGCGCATAGCCCCGGTTGTTATAATCTGCTTCATTTAGTTGAAGCACCTGTCCACGGTACACATCATTTACCAAAGATGGTTTCTTTCCGCTTCCTACCGTCTCCAGTAAAAGTTTCTGTTCCCCATATTCGAGGGCTTTACCATCTCCGGACAGCTCGTAATCATTAAAATCATAGGTATTAATTGCAGTGGAAGATACTTCACCTGCTGCCATACCTGCAGCTTCCATTTCTGCAGATATTTCGGAAGTTCCCTGATCCGAATCACTATCCTGCTGCCCCGCTTCCGACATCACAGCGACATTTTCGCTGGCAAATGCGGTGCCTGACATGGGTGTCGCCGCCACTGCTACCGCGGTCATTACTGCCAAAACCTTTTTAAACATTTTGTTTTTCATCTTTTTCCTCCTTTTATCTCAATTAAATATCAGTAAAACCATCAACAGTATTCTTAACAAGCCGCATGTTCTAACTGATTTTAATTGTTTTCTTCATGGTCACACCGGAAACCTTTGCCGTTACCACAACTTTACCTTTCTTCAAAGCCTTTAACTTGCCTTTTGAAGAAATTGATGCCAGTTTTTTATTATTTACCGTCCATTTTACCTTACCTGAAATACCGGCAATTTTTAAGGTCGTTGACTTTTTGGCTTTTACGCTGCTCTTTCCGGTGATGCCTCCTACCGATACGCTTACAGAACGTGTAATACTCTTTCCATCTGCAGCTACTGTTACTTTTACAGTTCCTTTCCCGGTCTTTTTTCCGGTTATTTTACCACTGGAATTAACGGTTACTGCACCGGATGCACGATAAGTGATCTTCGGGTTTTTAGCTTTGACTTCACTTGGACAGCTCACCGCTATTTTAGTTGCAGATCCTTTTGCAATTTTTGTCTTTGCGGCTTTGACAGTTACTTTGGATAAATCTACGACTGGCACAGTCTTCTGTTCCTCTACTGTGGCCATCGTTATAAATTCCATGGGATAACCATCCTCTTTTGCCACAATTCTCGTCGTCAGAAGGGCATATCCTGCTTTTTGTGCTACCGCCGTACCATTTTCATATTTCACTACATCCGGAGCGCTGGAACTATAGCTTACGGTGACGCTATTTTTAACCGCATCAGGAAGACGGAATACGTAAGCTGTTCCCTTTACTTTTAAGGACATTTTAGAAACCGGTGCCGCTTTGTTCACCGTATCCCATAAGCTGTCGTAGCTGTCTTCAAAACGCAGGCTTTTTATTGCCCTTCCCAGCATAGAAGAAGCCGCATCCGCTTCACCCTGGGAACGGATGCTTTCGGCGGATTCCAGGGCTGCATATAACTGTTTTCTGGAAATTTCATTTAAGTATGGCGTGTCATAGGATTTTGCATCCTGTAAAAGTGCCTGTAGTTCCTTTAAGTCCAGCGCTTTCACATTCACGGTAAATGACTTGCTGGCGGTTACCATTCTGGCGGTGATCGTCACACGGGTGTCATATGCCGGGTTGTATACTTTTCCCTGCCCTGTCACTATATCCGGTAAAGTTGATTCCCAGATTATGTCCATGGCATTCACCTTGGACGGCAGCTTTAAATCATAAGCCACGGTGTCCATGTTTTCATTTCGGCTGCCCAGCAGTACACTTTCCGTAACCTCACGATCCAGCTTTTCCTGGATAGCTTCGGAATAGGCAGGATTTGTATCAGCCACATCGATATCGGTCATGGCTTTATTATGAATTTTAAAGGATGAGATTTTACCCTGGAAATTTTCGTCTCCAGACCAGCAGGATTTTCCGATATATCCAAGGATATCATTTTCTGTCCCCGGCGTTATCACGTCATCCATGATGCTGTAACCAGTCTGCTTTTCGTCAATTTTAATTCCATCTACATATAGGGTGATGGTTCCCCGGTCAAATACCAGGAAAACGGTGTAATACTCGTCATTTTTATTAGAAGGCGTATTCTGGAACAGAATCTCTGTACTGCTGTTCTTAATTCCTCCCCTTAGCTGTCCGCCTGAAAAGTATGGGCAGTAAAACAGATAGTTGGCACCATTTTTACGGACTTTGGATCCGAGGCTGAAAAGCCATGCATTGTTGCCTCCGCTTCTGCTGTAGGTAGTCTCGATGGTAAACTGTTCTTTATCAGCAAGACTATTCATGACGGATGCCGGAAACTGCACATAGCTGTTCTTCCCTGTTATATTCATTACGTCCATATCGTTTTCTGTTTCAAAGGATACGCCATCGGGATTGATAATCGTTCCGTCATTTCCATGTCCGGACAGATCTACCAGCCTGTCTCCGTCTACAGAAGCCATCTGATATTCCAAAGCCATACTATCGTTTACTTCATCCGGGTCATTTACGCTCACCGTGGTCGTTGCTGTTTTTACGGTTTCCCCAGTGCTAACCGTGGTCGTAACCTGGGTTTTTCCTTTTTGAAGCGCACTGACAAGACCCTCTTCATTTACATCCGCTATGGTTTTATCCAGTGATTCATAAGTTACTGTTACATCTTCCGAAGTTACACCTACCGGAAGCGCGACATTGATATTTGCCGATTCACCTTTCCTGACCAGTAAGCTCTTCTGTACGCTAAACCCTTCCTTTTCCAGAATTTCCTCCGGTGAAAAGTCTCCATACAGTTTCAGGATCTGCGTATCCGTCAATGCCTCGTTGTAAATGCTGATATCGTCAGCAAGCCCTTTGAATTCTGCATCCCAATTGCTGACTCCCAGGTAAATATCCTGATTTTCACCGTTTAAAGCACTGGAAGCCAATCCATATCCCACTTTTTTACCATTTACATAGACAGCCGTTTCCTCTCCATCTCCGGACAGGGTCAGCATGCTCCATTCACCGGAAGGGATTTCTGCTTTGGCTATCACGCTCCAGGCAAATGACGTGCCCTCTTCCCGGGTCCACAGCTTATAATTATTTTCCCCTTTATTGCCGGACAGCGCCACCCACTTTTCCGGCGCATGGTATCCTAAAAACAAAACCGGGCTATTGTCTATGATCGGTGCATCCGGTTTTACCCACAGAGAAACCGTATAAGATCCGCCGATATTCTGCTGGTTCAGTTTCAACCCGTATTCTCCCAGTACAATTGCCTGGTCATTTTCCTCTTCACTGCGGCCTTTTGCAAATGTCACATCGCCCTTGTATTCGCCCAGTCCGGTTACAATCGCCTGGGGACCGCTTTCCATTCCATTATTAAAGTCATAATATACCAACGGTGCAGGTTCTGCCTGTTCATCTGCTGATACGGTAACTGCCTGAGTAGAAAAAGCAGCCGTTACAGCCAGGGCACCGGTAAAAGCTGCATATAAAAATTGTTTGCACTTCATATTCGTTCTCCCCCTCATTATGAAATCTTCTTCAGTTTCATGGTCTTCTTTTCATATCCCGTTTTAGCAGTGAGCAGTTTTTTTACTGTTCCGTACCTGAAAGAAGGAATCTTAAAGACTGCCTTTTTGTTGATATTTTTAAAAGCATTTTTTCCTATGCTTTTGACATTTTTACCGATTGTTATATTCTTGATCTTTGTCTTCTTATAAAATGCTTTACTTTGAATACCTGTAACCTTAAATGTATACCCGTTTATTTTAATTTCAGCAGGTATCTTTATAGAAGTTGGATTCTTCTTAGTCGTTCCGGTTACGGATACAGTACCATTCTTAGCCGCTGATTTTGTGACCTTATATTTTAATCCGCCGCTTGTATAGGCTGCATCTTTTTTCGGTACGGTTTTCTGCGGCTGGGCAGGCTTTGGAACTTCCTGTGAAATGGAAGGTTTCTCCTCTACCAGTATGCGTACATCCGCAGATACGGTTACTCCCTGATGGGTATAGCTGACTTTTAATGGCTTTTCACCTGCTGTCTTCATATCCAGAGAACCTGCATTGGTACTGTATCCGGTTACTTTTTTCCGGCTGCCGTCTGAGTAACAGGCTGTTATCTGAAGGTCATCCGTATTCAGAGTATCTCCTTTTAGATAAGTCCGTTTCGTTTTCAGTACACGGACCGCACTTAATTTTGCCTGTTCTTCCGGTTTTTTATCTGAGTCTGTATCGATGACAAACGTACACTGTTTTTCTTCCGGATTCGATTGCAGTACCAACTTTCCTTCCTTACAGGTGAGGTAATATCCGGGCTTTGCCACACTTTCCAGCGTTACCCCATATCCCGCAAATCCTTCCAGAGTTCGAAATGTCATATTGTCAGCTTCCTGGGTGGTTCCATATGTATCCTGCGTCAGTACAACCTCTTCATCCTTTGCAGACAAATACAGTCCCGGCTTATTATAGGATTCAATGGAGATATAGGAATCCTTCGTCTTATCCGCCTTACCCGGAACAATTTCCCAGGATGCATCTTCTATTTCAGCACTGAGGCTTGACAATAACGATGCGCTGATGGGATAATCGCTATCATTCCAGCTGTTCACAAAATTCTCATGTGCCACAGGTACCCCCGAATAGTCATATATGCGGCTTATTTTACCGGTCAGCCCCGTCGCTGTCTCCTGAATCAGATCAATTCCTCCGTCTTCCCGAATGGAAAATTCCTCCACACACACGGAACGTCTGAATCCACTGCCATGGGGCAGGGAGCCATTGTGGTAAATAAAATATGTCTTTCCCTTAAAATCAAAAACTGCCGGATGGTTTGTATTGGCGGTGGCATTAGGAGGCATCAGCAATCCCCCGAAATCCCACTTTCCATCGGTAAGGTCATCAGTCGTACAATACGCCAGACCTTCCCTCCAGTTCAATGCAAAAAAGAGATAATAGGGACCATAATAATTTCCGCCCTGATCCTGCTGGCGGTACAGATAAGGTGCTTCCGTATAGGTATAATCCATGCCTTCAATGGTCTGCTGCCAGATATCATCTCCCATGGTTATCTTTCCATCCTGGTTCTGGTCTTTGACCGATATCATATCCTGATTCAGCTCACACAGATAGAGAAGCCCATTTCCCCAGGACAGATAGATATGTTCTTCTCCATTTTCATCGGTTTCAATCCACGCAGTGGGGTCTATATCGTTCCAGGTACTGGTTTCCGGCTCTGTTACGGTTCCTTTTATCATAGAATAGCCAATATCCTGAAAAGGTCCGGTAGGGCTGTCGGATACAGCCACGCCAATTGACTGTTTTCCCCATGCCGTATTATCCCAGGAGCAAAAATACATGTAATACTTATCGTTATGTTTCATGACCTGCCCTGCCCAGGCAGAGTTGTTATCAGCCCAGGACACGTCCGTCATGTCCATCATTACGCCTTCGTATTTCCAGTTCTCCATATCCTGGGTAGAATAGCAGAGATAATTTGGCATTACATAGCTTTCATTTTGTGCCACATCATGTCCCACGTAGATATACACCGTATCGCCGTCTACCAGCACAGACGGATCACCCCCGTAAGTTAGATTATTTTCATCATCGAACCCGAGAATGGGATTTCCAAGCGTACTTTTTTCTACAACGGTTTCCCTGGGTGCGGTATTCCCGGCTGCCAGTGGTTTCAGTTCCATCCCGGGTATCATGCCGGACTGAAGCAGTATGGATGCGGATATAATGCCTGCCATTACTTTCTTTTTCATTACCCATTTCCTCCTTTTCCTGTTTAAAAACTGCTTTTTCCAGACCATATTTAAAAATTGCTGTCTGGCATCTGAGCATTCAACAGAATCCACAGCCTTTTCATGGGCTATGGATTCTGTTATCGCTGCTTTTACCTGTTTCTTATTTTTTTACGACTTTGATTTTTATCTTTTTATACTTTCCGTTAAATGCTCTTACTTTGATTGTCGTTGTTCCTTTTTTCTTGGCTGTGATCTTACCTGTGGAAGAAACAACTGCAACGGATGTTCTGGAGGAAGAGTACCGGATGCTATAGCTTGCCGTCTTGGACGGAAGGCTGACTTTCAGTTGGAAGCTCTTTCCTACCTTTAATTTCCTGTCTTTTGTATTTAAACTAATTTTACTTGGAGCTTTACGAACGATTACGGTACACTTATAAGTTTTCTTATTTGATGTTTTAACCGTTATCGTAGCTTTTCCTGTTTTCTTTCCTTCAATCTGTCCCTTGCTGTTTACTTTTACAACGGATTTTTTGCTGGAAGACCAGGTTACTTTCTGGGAAGCTCCTTTTGGAGATACGGTAGCTTTTAATGTTACTTTTTCTTTCAGGCCAATTGTAATTTTCTTTTTATTGATCTTTACACTTTTTGCTGCAGGCGTCGTCGGTTTTGGTTTTTCCGTGGATGGCTCGGTTGGCTTCTCAGTCGGCTTCTCTGTTGGCTTTTCCGTTGGCTTCTCGGTTGGCTTCTCCGTTGGAGGTGTTTCTGTTTCCGGTGGCTCAGTAGGCGGTGTTACCTGGGTTTTGACAAAGTATGCCGTATAGGTAATGTCTTTTTCCGCCAGATCAGTACGTGCCGCCTGGGTGCTGCCGTCGCTCCATTTACTGAATTCATATCCCGAATCAGCCACTGCTTCAACCTTAGTGCCGGTCGTTCCCTTTTCCAGTGTCTGGGTTGCGTCACCTGTTATTTTGCCATGCTCTCCTGCTTTGTAGGTAATTGTATATTTCTCTGTTACCGGCTCTCCATACTTGTCTGCAACTTCTTTTGCTTCCATTGCACGGTTATATACTTCAATATTATCAAAATATCCCTTGAAATAATTGTCCAGGCTATAGAATGATTTACCCAGGTAAGCAAACAGGTTTGTACCCAGCTCTGACATTTTAACCGTTACTTTCTGCTCTCCCAAAAGCTTTCCGTCTTTATAAAATGTGATTTTTTCCGGTGTTACCACCATGGTAATATTCATCCATTTACCTTTGATGGCTGATGTCGTTCCGCTTGCAGTCTGCTCGGAATTGTAGGAACCGGTCGTGATCGATACCCTGGACTGTGTATTTTGTGTTTTTAAGAAAAGGTATCTGTTGCTGTTCTTACCAATAGCAAATGTGAAGAAGTTACCGTCAACCACCTCTGCTTTTACATCCATTGAAATGGTCATCTTATTTCTTCCGTCGAAGAATCCCTGAGGCAGTTCTGCATAAGTTCCCTGGGTTCCGTTCAGATACAGAACAGTTCCTTTCTCCTTATCCTCTACATAGGCTGCATTACCATAAATCTTACCGTCGTGGCCTTTACCGGAGTCGTCTTTTATCGTACTTCCTCCGTCTGCATCTTCAAAACTGTATTTCAGTACTGCATTTTCCTCTTCTGCTTCCGTGTTTACGGATGCTTCATCATACCACTTCTTCTGAATTGCTTCGTATTCTTCACGGGTCAGTGACATTACGGTACCATGACGCATTGTGGACGGGAAGGAATACTTGCTGCTGTCCAGTCTGGTAAACTCTCCACTTCCAAGATCCGTTGTAATCATTGGGTAATATCCAACACCCCCAAAGTCATCCAGAAGCAGGCACCACTTGTCCTCACCATTGAATTTAAAGCAGGTTCCTCCTTCTACATATCTCTGGTCTTTTAAGGATGTTACCTCAGTCCAGCCGCCAAGTAAGGAATCACTCTTTTCTACGATTGTATATTTTCCATTGCCGCCGGTTACATCATGATCTTCTCCGGCCTCATTTTTGGAGAAACGATAGTATACTTTCTTACCATTTTCCATGACGGAAATAACGGAAGTGTCAATTACACTGATTGCATTTCCTGCCTGATTGTGAAGTTCTATCCAAAGCTCCGGTTCTGTAAAGCTGTAGAAGTCTCTGGTCTTGCTATAATACACTCTTTGTACACCATAATTATCCGCACTGGTCTTAGATGCCCAGAATACAATATATTCTCCTGTCTTTTCATCATAAAAAGCTTCCGGTGCCCAGGTACAGCCTGCATCATCCAGAGCAACCTTTGCCATACGCTGATTGGACCAATTTACCATATCTGTTGATTCCCAAACCATAATGCTCTGGCTTCCGGAATTTTGAGCAGCTCCCCATCCATTTCCGCCATTAATCTTCAAATCCGTTGCGATCAGATAGAATTTGTCTCCTTCCGGTGAACGGATAATGAATGGGTCACGAAGTCCTTTTTCTCCCAGTTCTGATTTGAGAACCGGTTCACCGTCATTCATATCCTTCCAATTAAGTCCGTCTTCACTGGTAGCAAAATAAATCTGTTCTCCTGTGGCTGATCCTTCACCTTTAAAATAAGCAAATACATAAGCTTCAAAATCATCTTCTGTTATATTGGATTTTGCCTTTACGGTTACGGTAATCTCCTTGGTATCCTGTGCTTCCCCTTTGGAGATCAAAGCCGTAAGAACAACGTTTTTGTCTTTTTCCCCTCTGGTAACCACTCCGGCTGGGGTATTGTCATAGTTTTCATTTACTGCTTCTTTTGCACTGACTGTCTGCTCATCTGAACTTGTCCAGTTGATTTTGGTTCCATCCATTTCTGCCGGCAGCGTAATGTTGCCTAGAACTGCATCTGCATTTGGAATCGTCAGGGCCTCTTTTACTTCTGCTACCGTTTCAGCGTCTGTTTTCTGGTATTTAGCATCTTCCTGTTCATAGTTTTCTCTAATCTGCTTACCGGACAATATGGATTCCACGAATTTCACTTCCCGGATTCCGCCCTGGAAATCTTTAAAGGAATCGTTGTTTCCGGTTCCTATGTAAGCATAGGTAAGTGTTCCCAGACTGGAGATGGATGCAGGTGTTGTCGCCGTACATAACAATTCTCCATTCATATAGTATTTCAGAGTTGTTGCCGGGGTACCATCTGCTTCTGTTACATCCCGGATCGTCATGGCTATCTGATACCATGAACCCAGAGGCGATTTTTGATTTCCAGGCGTATCCCCCAGAATACTGGTTCCGTCCTTTGCTCCCCAGGCACCGCCTGCCTCTTTGCCATTTAACATAAATGTTGTTCTGGCACTTGCCCAGTTCAGCGTAGAGAAAGCATATCCGTTTTTCTCATCGCTTCCAAAAGCAAATACAGTTGAACGGTCATTGGAATTGGTATTGGTTACATCATTACGTACCCACGCCGTAACTGTTAATTCTTTTGCATCCTGCAGTTTTGTAAGGATACCATCATCCAGCTTCACATAATTTTTGCCTACCGTTGAAGTTCCAGCCGGGAATACAATACCCCCTTTATCTTTTGCTGCAAATTCAGCCTCACCTGTCAGAACACCGTCAAATCCATTATCAGTACCGTCTTTCAGATCATTGGTTAATGGGTAATATGCAAATGGTTCTGTTACTGCTGCATCTTCATCATCCTCTGTCTCCGCTTTCCCATATGCCTTCATAACTGCATCATACTCTTTCTGAGTCAGATTCAGGATGGTGCCATGGCGTTTTTTCAGAGTATCAAAAGAATACTCATCGGATGTTAATTTCTTCCATGCTGTTCCCGTTTTATCATTTAAATCTGTGGTAATAACAGGAAGGTAGCCTTTTCCTTCTGCAAACTGGTCTGCATACAGTCCAAAGGTTGTGCCGTCATTGAATTTAAACAGCTCCGGACCTTCCAGTTTCCTTCCTGTCATATCCCCACCTAAACCAAGGCTGTTCAGATTGGTTACAACTTCCCAGTTTCCAAAGATGGATGTACTTCTCTCCAATGTGATCTGTCCGTCTGCTGATGCCCTGTAATAATAACCATCATTGCCTTTAATCATTGTTGTATCTATGATAGACTGGCTTGCACCACGGGTAATGTACTCTTTTGCTTCGGTAAATGTAACAAAGTCCCGGGTCTTCGCATAATAAATCTGAAGAACGCCATCACCGATCTCATCGGTCATATCATTGGTTGCCCAGTATACTACGTATTCTCCTGTTGTTTCATCATAAATTGCTTCCGGTGCCCATGCACATCCTCCTGTAGGAGAAGATACCGTCACTGCCCGTGGCTCTGACCAGTTTACCAGGTCAGTGGATTCCCATATGATTAAATCCCTGCTTCCGGTGGTGGTTCCCATTGCCTGTCCCCAGCCTCCCCGGTGATAAATGCTCAGATCGGTTGCCAGCATGTAGAACCGGTCTCCTTCTGCGGAACGCATAATAAATGGATCGCGTACTCCTTTTTCACCCACGGTACTTGTCAGTATTGGTTTGCAGTCATTGAGGTCCGTATAGAAATATCCGTCCTTACTGGATGCAAAGTAGATCTGCTCGTCGGTATCTTTACCCTCTGTTCCTGTAAAACTTCCAAACAGATATGCCACATATGGATCCTGGGCCACTGCTTTTTTTACAGTCAGTTCAAATGTCTGGCTGTCCGTTACATCTCCGCTTGTAATATGTGCTGTGAGGGTAACCTTCTGATCTGTTTCCCCTCTTGTAACCACGCCCGCTGGTGTTACCAGATCATCCTGGCTCCTTGCTCTGGAGGTGACCACCTCTTCATTGCTGCTGGTCCAGGTAATTGCCGCACCTTCCAGCTCATCCTGAAGTGTTATATTTCCACGTACATCATCTGCATTGGGAATATCCAGTGCTTCTTTTGCTGCTGCTACTTTTGCACTGTCATCCAGTCTGTCAGCTCCGGAAATCTGCTCTTCTGTAAGTGCCTTATCATAAATTTTAAAGTCTGCAACTTTAGCTTTCAAACCAGGATCTGCTGACCAAAGAGAACGTCCGATATAACCCATAACGTTATTTTCTGTTCCATTCTCCAGGATTTCCTTCACGCTGGTATCAAACTTAAAGGTCGTTATAATCTCTCCGTCCAGATAATAGGACAGGATTTTATCTTTATAAGTTATGGTAATCGTTCCATAAGAACCATCTTTTGGAAGGCTGTGGCAGCCGCCGAAGATCCGTTCCTCTGTCGCTCCTTTAATTCCTCCTCTTACGTATCCATTGCTGTAACAGGGATCTACATAGAGATAATTATTTCCGGTTCCTTTTACCTTGGAACCCAGACACCAGAGCCAGTGATATGCACCAATTGAAGTACTAACCGTTGTTTCAATGGTAAATTCCTCATCCATAACCCCTTCTATCATGGGAAGTTCTATGTACTGGCTTTTATTTCCGGTAAAATTAAGTGCCGGAACATCTTCTACGACTAAGATATTTTCCTGTGTAAATCCTACTGCAGCCGCATCATTTCCAAGACCGCTGACATCCTTTAATTTTCCGTCTTCTATCGCACTCATATCGTACTGTGCAAGTAAACCGCCATCTTCCACTACATCAGGTGCAACAGGCTTAACCGGTTCCGGATTCTTAATTGTAGTATGTTCTTTGATAAATTCCGGGGATTTTGCTGTATTATAAATTTTCACATTATCAATGAGGCCCTGATAATATTCTCCGTTTCCCCAGTTCGCTTTACCGATCTGAATGATGCCGCCTGTTTCACCCAGAATATCACTCAGCTTATACGTACTGGTCTGTTCACCCACTTTTTCCCCATTCACATACAGGGTGGAAGTACTTTCTGTAACAACCAGGTCAACATGCTTCCATTGGTCGGATGATCCGGCTGAAATATTGTTGCCAGGCCTTTTCCCGGTATTGTTATAACGCTCTACCGTCATTCCCGATGCTTTATCCATAATTCCAAGATAATGTTCACTAGCCGGATTCCCTACCTGGGCATTCAGATTTGGTGCTGCATAAAATGCCCATCCGTTTCCGCTGGAGGATGCTTTGCTGTCATAGGATATTGTAATCTCATCCAGTCCCTTCAAAAGGGGTGTTTCATCTTCTTTAGCTATGCCAAACCAGTTAGCGCTGCTAATGGACATTGCCTTTCCGGCATTATCATAGCTGTCTTCCAGAACCGGCGTTCCATTTACCGTAGCTTTCGCTCCCGCACCTGTAAATCCGCTCTCTTCGTCATCAAAGGTAAAGCTGGCAATCAGATTCTCATCTGCAACTTCCTCATCCTTCTCAAACATTGCAGTGACTTCAAAACTTTCGGCTACATTTTCGTCTTTTCTAACCGCATCGGTAATGCCATCACTCCACTGTTTAAAATGATATCCCTCGTCTGCTACCGCTTCCACTCCGGAAGTACTGCCGCCCCTTGGGATCTTCTCTTCTGTCACTCCCTGAAGCGTACCATTGCTGCCCGCTTTGTAAACTACCGTTACCTGATCATTGATCTCATCTTCGGTTCTGGCATAATTGTAAATCTGTATATTATCAATCTGGCCTCCGAAATATTCACCGTTGCCCCAGTTTGCTTTTCCAATCTGCAGCACTCCGCCGTCTGCTCCCAATATATCAGAAAGCTTATAATCGCTTGTGTTCTCACTTTTTACACCATCCACATAGAGGGTTGTGGCATTTTCCTGAATAACCAGATCCACATGCTTCCACTCCGCCGAAGAGGTGCCTAAAACGTCATTGCCCGGTCTGGTTCCTTCGTTATAAAAACGTTCGATCTTCATACTGTCTGTTTTATCAATAACACCAAGATACTTTTCATAATTTGGAGTCTGTGCATCTCCGCTTTGAGCTGCAAATACTGCCCATCCGTTTCCTGTGGTCTCCGCCTTGCTGTCATAGGAAATGGTTACTTCCTCCAGCCCCTTCAGCAGAGGTGTGTCATCATCCTGGGTAATGCTTAGCCAGCTTCGGCTTCTGCCTCCATCCAGACTCAACGCCATATCCTGGGATTCACTTCCATGATCTGTAAACAGTGCTCCTGCCGCGGAAGCTTCTCCCCCGGTAAATCCGGTTTCATAGTCATCAAATGTAAAGTCTGCTAAAAGTCCAACATCAGCGGCTTTGGAGGCATCTGCAATCTGCTCTTCCGACAGCGCACCATCATAGATTTTAAAATTATCCAGCAGTCCACTGTAGTATTCCCCTTTTTCCCAGTTAGCTTTTCCAATCTGCAGTACTCCGCCGTCCACTCCCAATATATCAGAAAGCTTATAGGTACTCGCCTGCCTAGCTGTTTCCACACCATTTACATAAAGTATGGATTCTGTCTCTGTTACTACCAGGTCAATATGCTTCCAGTCAGAGGTAGATGCTGCCGAAATATTATTGCCCGGCCTCTTACCGTTATTGTTATAACGTTCCACCCCCAGGCTTGCCTGTTTGTCGATGATGCCCAGATAATGTTCCTGCTGGTATTTTTGCTCATTGGTATTGGGTGCCGCAAAAAAAGCCCACCCTCTGTTTGCCGAGTCCGCATCGTCTTTGCTGTCATAAGAAATCGTAATATTTTCTTTTCCAGCCAGCAAAGGGGTTCCGTCTTGTTTCGTTACGTTCAGCCAGTCCTTGGTTGAAGAAGCAAGGCTTAATGCCTTTCCCCCATCCTCCATGTCAACCAGTGCATAATCCCGCATCAGGACTGCCGTGGCTCCTTCTCCTGACAAAGGCGCCTCACTATCGAAGGTGAAGTTTGCAATCATCTTCTTTTCCGTACTGTCCGGCATTTCCTCAGCCATAACATTAACGGGGATACTCGTGACAACCATCGCAGCTGCCAGTGAAGCCGCTACCATTTGTTTCGCATACAACTTTTTCCTCATAAAACCTATCTCCTTTTCTGCTAGTGCCGACCGGCATAATACGCCGTTCGGCACTAGATTTTCTTATCTGCAGTTTTATATAGATATTGTAACAAATTTACATTTTTCTTGAGTTTAATAATTTTTGCATTGATTACGATATTATTGGAGATTTTTCAAAATATATATTTAATCAGGTGTTTTTTTACGATTTTTGTATTATATTTTATGAAACAAAAAATGGAATAAAAAAAGACACTGCACAGCCAATTGCCATGCAATGTCTTCCTATATTCCAACTATCTATTTCATCCGCCATCCCGGATGATATTTATTCTTCAAAGTGCCATTCACCAGCTTTCCCCAACCCAGCGGGAACCCGCTGGTACAGACCAGCTGCCAGCCTTTGTTGTGCTTCACTTGCAGATCATCCACATAAATGGTCTCTCCCCGCAGATATTTTCCAATTCGGCTGTCTGACCAGTTTAAATTCACACAGGAAACATACTGGCCTTTACGCAGTGCCATTGCAAAAGACTGGCTGGGTTCAAACCGGTCTTTTTTCAGTTCCCCAAGATAGAGTCCGTTCCTTAGGAATGTCAGGCCCTTTCGTTCTCCCAGCAATTCCGGTACATAATATACCTGGCCTTTTCGGACTTCTACATAGTTCATGTCCATATCCATAGAGATATCTTTTAGGAAGTCATTGAGAATTGTGCGGTCTGCCTTGGATATTCTCAACTTTACGCCAACCGTTTTCACATACTCCTGCATTATATCTGCTTCAGATGGTCCTTTCTTGCTCAGAAGCGCAATAAAGTGTCCTTCACCTGACATTTTATGGGGCCAGATGCGGATACATTTAGTAAGATCCGGATGTCCGCCATCCTTTACCAAGTCCGGACGTCCGCCTGAAAATCCTTCATATCCAGGCATCTCAATTATCTCAAACTCCGGGTACGTATTCAGCAGATGCTGGATTACTTCCTCATTTTCCTCCGGAGAGAAGGTACAGGTAGAATACAGCAATTGTCCTCCAGGACGCAGCATCTTTGCTGCCTGCATGATGATCTCCTTCTGCTGTTTTGCACAAAGCAGCGGCTTTTCTTCATCCCATACTTTTGCCACCGCCGGATCCTTACGGAACATTCCTTCTCCGGAGCAGGGTGCATCCACCAGGATTTTATCAAAGAATTCCTCAAACTGCCCTGACAGCTTCCCGGGAATCTCATTTGTAATAAATGAATTAGGTATTCCGAATACTTCTACATTTTTAAGAAGTGCTTTTGCCCTGGATGCACTGATATCATTGGCAACCAAAAGTCCTTTTCCTCTGAGCTTTGCCCCCAGTTCCGTCGCTTTTCCACCGGGTGCTGCACACAGATCCAGCACTTTTTCTCCCGGCAGGACTGCAAGCCTGGATGCAGGCGTCATAGCACTTGGCTCCTGCAGATAATACATACCCGCATAATAAAACGGGTGCCTTGCCGGTGCGTCCTGCTCCTCATAATAATATCCGTTCTCTACCCAGGGAATCTTCGTCAGATGAAATGGGGCAATCCGCTCAAACTCTTCGGCTGAAAGTTTTGCCGTATTCACCCTTAGCCCGAAATTGCGGGGTGCATCATAACTTTTTAAAAAATCATCAAACTCCTCTCCCAGTATTTTTTTCATTTTCTCTATAAACGCTTCCGGTAAATTCATAAATATCCTCTGTTTCTGTCATTTTTCATTTTCTTAAACCCAGGTTCCTCTATCTCCATTATTCCACACTCTTCAAGGATTCAACCATGTCAATTTTCTTTAATTTAAAATACATCACAACATTTACAATTAATGAAAAACCACAGGTGAACAAGATGGAATAGATAAAGCTGGGCAAGTTAATATTTCTACCAAACATACATGCATCTACTTCAACTGTCACAATCACAAAACGGTGCAGTACGATACCCAGAACTATTCCAAGCAAAACGCCAAACGCCGTAAGCAAAATATTTTCCCGGTATACATAGGCACAAACCTCATTGTCATAAAATCCCAGTACTTTAATTGTTGCCAGCTCCCTTTTCCGTTCGTTTATGTTAATATTGTTCAGATTATATAGTACCACAAATGCCAGCATACCGGCAGATACAATTAACACTACAATTACCACATCTAACGAACTTAGCATATCATCCAGCTGTTTCATAACACTGGAGGTATAGCTGACGCTGAGAGCCGCCTTATTGCCTAATATGTTCTGCCCCACATCTTCTACATGATTTTTGGCATCCGGTACAGCCTTAAATAAAATGCTGTTGTAATCCGGATTTATCCCGGTGACTTTTTCATACAGTGACGGCGACATATAGATATAATGTGCCAGATAATTTTCACATATATCCGCAATTGGTGCATTGATGACGGTTCCGTCCTCGTTATGAAGTTCTATGGTATCTCCCTTTGTCAGCCCCATCATTTTTGCTGTTTTCTCTGTTACGATAACACCTTCATCCCCAAACTCAACCTGCCGCTTTGTACTCCGGTCCCTGAAGTTTACAAAGGTATCAAAGCCCTCCATCTCTTTTGGTACGATGAGGTAAACGCTCAGATCCTTTTTCCCTACTTTTACAGACATTTTCTGCATCATGGAATCCACCGATGCATCGATCTGACTGTCCGACTTCATATAACTTTCCAGATCGTCCCGTTTCTCATCTGAGGCATCCTCGTCTACCAGTACGGTTCCATCATACAACTGTATTTCCTGATACTGCAGCACTGCGATATTCCGGATAGAATCTCTGATACCGTATCCAACCAGCAGCAGTGCCATACATCCGCCAATTCCAAAGATCGTCATAAAAAACCGCTTCTTATATCGGAACAGGTTACGGATTGTGGACTTCCAGGTAAAGCTCAAATGCTTCCAGATAAAGGTAACCCGTTCCAACAGAACTCGTTTTCCCTCTTTCGGTGCAGGAGGCCGCATTAATTTAGCCGGAGTCTCTGCAAGTTCTTTGTAACATGCTGCAAAAGTAGCAATCATCGTACAGCACACCGCAGCAAAAGTGGCAATTCCAGCAAATTTCAGATTATACGGAAGTTCTACATTGGGCATATGGTGATACATAATTCCATAGGCGGTAATAATAATATAAGGCAGAATCTTTTCTCCCACCAGTATACCCAGGATACTTCCCCCAATCGTAGCTAACAAGGCATAGTTCAGATACTTGGAGGCAATAGAAAACTTACCGTACCCTAATGCCTTCAGGGTTCCGATCTGGGTTCGTTCCTCTTCCACCATTCTCGTCATCGTTGTAAGGCTGATCAGCGCCGCTACCAGGAAAAATAATACCGGGAATACTTCCCCGATGTTTTTTATACGGTCTGCATTTTCGCCATAACCTGTGTTTTCAGGCAGGGAACTGCGGTCATTTACAAGCCATTCCGGTTCTTTCAGGTCAGCGATTTCTTTCTCTGCATCTGCAAGCTTTACCTCTCCGTCAGAAATTTCTGTTTTTGCATCTTTTTTAGCGTCATTATATTCTTTTTTACCATCTTTTAATTTCTGCTCGTTCTCGGCTATTTCTTTTTCGCCATCCGTTATTTCTTTCTCAGCATCGGATAATTTAACCACTCCGTCATCTATCTGTTTCTGTCCATCCTCTGCCTTCTGAATCGCACTGTTCAGTTCAGATTCCTTGGATGCCAGTTCTTTTTTAGCTGCTGCCAGCTGGGCTTCTCCCTGAGTGAGCTGATCTTTCCCCGCCTGCAGTTCTTTTTCTTTTTGTGCCAGCAGCGCACTCTGGCTGTCCAGCGTCTTCTTACCCTCATTTAAGACTTTCGTCTGCTTATCTAATTCTGCCTTGGCACTGATCAGCTGGGGCTCCTTCTCGTCAATCTCTTTCTTTGCCGCTGCCAGCTTTTTCTGGCTGGCATCAATTTCCTTTTTTGCCGCCGCCAGCTTTGTTTCATTTGCATCAATCTGCGTTTTAGCCTCTTTCAGGGCTGTATCGTTCTTATCAATTTCTGCTTTGCCAGCCTGTAACGCCGCCTCATTTTTAGACAGTTCTGCCTGGGCCGCGTTTATTTTCTGTTGTCCTGCATCTATCTGCTGCTTAACTGGCGCCAGCGCCGCTTCCATTGCCGCTGCTTTCTGCTGTTCTGTCCCCAGCTGCTCTTTGGCTTTATCCTGCTCCGCCTTTTTCTGGGCAAGTACCGGCTCTGCCTGGGCGATCTGCCCTCTCAGTTGTTCTGCCTGGGCGATCTGATCCTCTGTTGCGGTTCCTGCATCGATCGCCGCCTGAAGCTGTGCCAATGCAGCTTTCAGTTGATTAAGTTCCGTCAATTTGCTTTCATACTCTTTCGTTGCTGCAGTCAGTTCCGCCTGCTTCGCGGCAACCTGGCTTTTAACTGCTTCCAGAGCAGCTGCATTTTTATCATACTCTGCTTTGCTGGTATCAAACTTTGCTTTTTCCGCCTGAAAATCTGCTTTCGCCTGCTGCAGAACTGCGGCATTTTTATCATATTCTGCTTTGGCTGAAGCAAGCTGTGCCGTTCCGGTTTCGTACTGTTTCTTAGCAGCATCTAACTGGGCAATCCCATCCTTATACTGCTTGTTGGCCTTATCCAGCTGGGTTTTGCCTGATTCATACTGCTTCTTCCCCTGATCCAGCTGCTTTTTTCCATCCTCATACTGCTTATTAGCTTCTTCCAGCTGCTTTTTACCCGTTTCGTAATCGCTCTGGGCTTTCGTAATCTGGGATTTACCGGCTGCAATTGCTGCCTCTCCATCCTTTATCTGCCTGGATGCTTCCGGATAGCCTGCCTGAAACTCAGATTCTTTTGAAGCAAGCGTATCTTTTCCCTCTTTCAGCTGCGTCTTAGCAGAATCCAATTGTTTTTTGGCAGAATCCAATTCCTTTTGCTTATCGGTCAGGGTTGCTTTGTTATCCTGGATTTCTTTTCTGGCATCTGCAAGCTTTTGCTTGCCATCGTTTAATTCCTTCTCCCCGTCATTAAGTTCCTTTTCGGCGTCTGCAAGCTTTTCGTCAGCTTCCTTTTTTCCATCTTCCAGTTCTTTTCTGGCATCTGCCAGCTTTATATCCGCTTCGTCTTTTACTTCCGCATACCGTCTGGAACATTGAACAGATTCTATCCCTTTCACATTTTTCGTGACATTCTCAACCAAACGGTCGTATTCATCCGTATATGAGGTCAGATCCCTGGCGCCTTCCGCTTCCACATAAGCAAATGTATAAGCTGACTGGTCAAATTCCCCGGGCACTACATACCCATATCCTGATACCTCACCGGTTCCAAGGGTAGTATTCCCTTTGCTAAAGGAAATATAAGAAGGGCTGTTCCCTGATCCAACTATCTTGAACTCTTTATTCTTTAATGCCTTGTCGCTGTCTTTGTCTTCCGCTAACTGTATCGTATCTCCCACCTTATACCCGTTGGAAGACAGGAATTCCTCGTCAACAAAACATTCACCTGTAGTTTCCGGCAGCCTGCCCTCTGAAACCGTCAGTTTATTTAACGTAGGGAGCATTGACTCCAGATGAAGCACTTTCTCATCTTTTCCACTGCCGCAAAGCACATCCGTCATATATCCCGACTCCGCTTTACTGACGCCCTCCACCGACAACAGCGCCTGTATATCCACATCAGTCAGTCCCAGAGTGCCGATTACTTTCAGATCCATCAGATTATTTTCATCAAAATAAGCATCACCGGACAGACGCATATCCGGTGCTGCCGACTGAATCCCAGAGTAAAATGCAACGCCCATGGCTACAATAAAAAAGATCGATATAAATCGGTTAAAACTCTTTTTTATTTCCATAAAAAAATCTTTATGTAACGCTTTTTTCTTCATATGCCCACTACCATTCAATTAATTCTACCGATATCGGTTCATCATTCATTCTCATACTGGAAACTTTACCGTTTTTTATTTTAATCACCCTGTCAGCCATTGGCGCCAGTGCTGAATTGTGGGTAATGACGATTACGGTCATGCCTTTTTCCCTGCACATATCCTGCAGCAGCTTTAATATGGACTTTCCGGTCTGATAGTCAAGTGCTCCGGTTGGCTCATCACACAATAACAGCTTCGGATTCTTAGCCAGCGCTCTGGCAATCGACACCCTCTGCTGTTCTCCGCCGGATAGCTGCGCCGGAAAATTATTCAGCCGTTCTCCAAGTCCTACCTCATCCAATACATCTTTTGCTTTGAGAGGGTTTTTGCAAATCTGAAGTGCCAGTTCCACGTTTTCCAGCGCCGTAAGATTGGGAACCAGATTGTAAAACTGAAATACAAAACCTATGTCATCTCTGCGGTACCCAGTTAATTTTTTGGAATTATATTCCGCTATATTCTCTCCGTCAACCCATACCTTCCCTTTTGTGGCAGTGTCCATGCCTCCTAAAATATTTAAAACCGTTGTTTTTCCGGCACCACTTGGTCCCACTACTACAACGAACTCACCTTTTGTTATCTGAAAATCTATGCCGTCCACAGCGTGAATATCCACCTCACCCATGTGGTATGTTTTGGTAACACCGGACAGTTCAACGAAATTCTCATGACTTCTTTCTGACATCTAAACCCCTCTTCACTATTATTCTTATGCATTTGTAATTTTGCATGTTTTTACTATTTTATCACATCAGGTTTGAAAAAACACTGTTTTTACTTATTAAAAAACAATAAAAAAGAATAAAAATGGCTACCTCTCGGCTCACAGTCAATGGCAAAAAAGCATATGCAAAATATTTTCTGTATGGGAGCATTGACAAGAAAAATAAATTAGTGTATTCTTCTAATTGAACAAAGGCGTTCATCGTACAGGGCTTGAATCAAATTCAAACCTTGTACGATGAGCGCTGTTTTTTAATAATCTATTAATCATAACCATTATTCAATAATCCTTTTTTCAAAAACCAGGAGGAAATAATTATGGATCATACAATACAAGAAGTTTTAGAGTTTGTCCGGGACAATGACGTTAAATTCATCAGACTTGCTTTCTGTGATTTATTTGGCACACAAAAAAACATCTCGATAATGCCAGATCAGCTGGAACGGGCTTTCCTTGAAGGAATCTCCTTTGACGGGTCAAACATCCGGGGATTCTGCGGTGTAGAAAAATCTGACTTGTTCCTGATCCCGGATGCCGCCACTTTAAGCGTACTCCCATGGCGTCCCCAGCAGGGCAGGGTAGTCCGGTTCTACTGCAGCATTAAAAATCCGGATGGAACCCCATATGTCTGCGATACCAGGCATATACTGAAATCAGCTATTAAACGCTGTGAATCCATGGGCTATCTGCCAAAGGCAGGAACCGAGTGTGAATTTTACTTATTCAAAACAGATGAAGACGGAAATCCTGTATTTGAGACTCATGACGAAGCGGGTTACTTTGATATTGCGCCTCTTGATAAAGGTGAAAACGTCCGCCGGGAAATCTGTCTCTGTCTGGAAGAAATGGGCATTACTCCGGAATCCTCCCATCACGAAAGCGGACCCGGTCAAAATGAAATTGATTTTAAATACTGCGATTTCCTGGGCACCGCTGATAACCTGCTGACTTTTAAGTCTGTCGTAAAAGCAATTGCTGCAAGAAATGGCCTCTATGCTTCCTTTATGCCGAAACCTATTTCTTTTGAAAGCGGAAGCGGACTCCACATTAATTTGTCACTTTCACAAAATGGTAAGAATATTTTTCTCAGCGGTGAACAACATAATCCTGTGGCTGAAAGTTTTATGGCGGGCATTATAGAACATGCCGCAGAAATGACTGCTTTTTTAAACCCCATTCAGAATTCCTATGAACGCTTTGGATCATTTGAGGCCCCTAAATATGTATCCTGGTCTCACCAAAATCGTTCTCAGCTCGTACGTATTCCAGCCCAGACAGGCGAAAAAGCAAGGATGGAACTACGCTCACCGGACCCTTCACTGAATCCGTACCTGGCATTTGCCATACTGCTCCATGCAGGACTTGATGGAATAGAACACAATGCCGTACTTACAGAAGCTTTAGATGAGAACCTGTATACGGCTGATCAATCAGTTATAAGCAATCTCACTGCCCTTCCCGGTTCTTTGGAAGAGGCAGTCCGCATAGCATCTAATAGCAGTTTTATCAAAAAGATCTTAGATCCTGCATTATTAGAAAAATATTTCCTGATTAAAAAAGAAGAAATACTTGCCTATGATAAAACCGCGAATAAAGAGGATTTTTATAAACAGATCTACTTTAAGCTCATTTAAGAATAGATGAACTTTATAAGACAGTCCCTGTAAGTCTATAAATAAGAAAGGCGGCGATAATATGGACAGCGTTCTAATTATATCCCCCACCGAAAAAAGTATCGCAGTTTTCCGGGATATGCTTTCACAAAGTTCCTGCCGTGAACTTGTCACAGTAGCAAATTGCGGTGAAGCCAGACGCTTACTGATCGAGCGCAGTTTTGATCTGTGTATTATAAATTCTCCACTCCGGGATGAAACCGGTGTCAGTCTGGCGAGAAATATCGCCACGGAAGGATCCACTCAGGTCATCCTGATCGTGAAAACGGAATTATACGATGATGTTTCAATGAAGGTCGAAGAATACGGAGTATTCACAATTGCCAAGCCAATCAGCAAAGTCCTTTTCTGGAGTGCACTGAAATTGTGCCAGGCTTCCCATAACCGCATGTCTGTGATGCGCAATGAAAATAAACAGCTGCTGCAGAAAATTGAGGATATCCGCATAGTGGACCGGGCAAAGTGTATTCTGATTGAATACCTGAACATGTCGGAATCCGAAGCCCATAAATACATTGAAAAGCAGGCAATGGACACAAGGGTAACCAGAAGGATCATAGCTGACCGCATTTTAAAATCCTATGAGAACAGCTGATTGAGCTGATAATCCGGCAAATCTTGTATATACAGCCCTTTGGATTTTCCATACATGCAGATCTAAGTTGCATGGAATCGTATCTATTAATATAAGCAATAATAAAAAATACTCTGGGATGTGTAACATAAAAGTAGCACACGTTCCAGAGCATTTCTAGAGCGAACGTTTTGTATTATTTTTCACTATAATATCCATTACCGAATTATATATCTTTTCATCCTTGTGACTCTCATATTCTTTGACCAGACTATTTACCTATCATGTGTTCATTTTCAAATGTTAAATCCTCTGATTCGTCCTGAAACTCGATCTGCCATGATGCAAAAAATGCCGGGTACCATTGATGCCCATATGAATCATAACACGCCATAGAACGCCTTTCTTATCGGAAACTCTTATGACGTAATAATAAAAGACTATACTTACAGATATAATTATTTCCTTTTTCAATTTTCACTCGTTGAGATTTTGAAGACGAAATGCCTTCTAAGAATTGGTTATTAGATTTTATGCTTATATTATACCACCGACTCCGATATATTTCAAGTGATTTTATTTTATACATAAAAACATCACTTTATTAAAAAGTGATGTTTTTGTTCTGTATACTATTTTATTTTGGAAAAATACTTCTTTGTTTCCGCTGCAATTACACCGCTTAACACCAATATTGCAATTAAGTTCGGCAGCGCCATCAGTGCATTGAAAATATCCGCAATAACCCAAACCGCAGACACTGTCATAAACGGACCTATAAATACAGCCAAAATATACAGCCAGCGGTAACCGTTTAATATCTTTTTGTTATATCCGCAGAGATATTCCAGACACCGTTCACTGTAATAGTCCCAGCCCAATATTGTGGTGAAAGCAAAAAACACGAGGCAGACCATCAATATAAATGCACTGACTGTATTGCTGAAGGGCAGTCCCTGCTGAAATGCCGCTGTAGTTACCGCAACCCCTTCTAAACCAATATTCCAGGTATCTGTAATTACAATCGTAAGCCCCGTCATGGTACAGATTACAATGGTATCAATGAATGTTCCCGTCATGGAAACTAATCCCTGGCGGACCGGCTCATTGGTCTGGGCTGCCGCTGCTGCAATGGGCGCACTTCCAAGACCGGCTTCATTTGAAAAAATTCCACGGGCAATTCCCTTTTGCATTGCTACCATAATACTTCCCAGAGCTCCGCCTGCCGCCGCACGAAGTCCAAAGGCTCCTTCAAAAATTGATTTGAAAGCACCTGGAATATGCTTATAATTCAGAACCAGAAGTACCAGACAGGCAAGAATGTATATTCCCGCCATAAACGGTACGACGATTTGTGAAACACTTGCAATTCTCTTGATCCCGCCGATAATTACCATACCAACACAGATAGTCAAGATAATCCCTGCGATGACTACTGTCCAGGAATACTCCCTTCCTAAGATAGAAACGCTCCAGGCATTATTAGGATCAAAAAAATTATTAACCGCATTGGAGATACCATTTACCTGTGTAAACGTTCCAATTCCCAGCAGTCCCACTCCCAGTCCAAAGAACGCAAATAATTTTGCAAGCCATTTCCATTTTACGCCCATACCATTTTGAATATAGTAAAAAGGCCCTCCGATTACATGACCGTCATCATTAATTACCCGGTATTTAATCGCCAATACACCCTCAGCGTATTTAGTAGCCATCCCAAACAATGCCGCAACCCACATCCAAAATAATGCACCTGGTCCTCCGGCTACGATTGCAGTAGCCACTCCTACTATGTTTCCTGTTCCAATGGTTGCAGAAAGTGCGGTGCAAAGTGCTGCAAAGCTGGTTACTTCCCCATGGCCGCCTTCTTCATTTTTAAACATATACTTAAGTGCCTTGGGAAGTTTTGTGATCTGCAGGCCCTTCAGACGGATTGTCAAATAAATCCCCGTAGTTAAAATAAGTACAATAAGGGGAATCCCCCAAAGGAAATCATCAATGTTTCCCAATATCGTGTTAAGTTGTTCCAGCATAATTCTCTTCTCTCCTTATCTGTTTTAATGCAATAGAAAAAGAGCTGATAAAATAATCAGCCCCCTAAAGAGTAGAACTTATACAGATATAGCTCTGTCCTTTTGCCTGAGAGATTGGCGGGTAAACTTACTGTACCCACTGTACACCTTCGGCGCTCGTTCTTTGAGACTCTCCAGAGTTGTCATTGTATGCCCTAATTGGACATTTGTCTTTGACAGGAGATACTATATCATATTTTTGCTGTTTTTGCAAGGAATTTTCGGAATTTAGTACACTTTTCGCCCTATTTTCCGGCTCCAGACTTAATATTGCTTTCTGGCAAATGGCAGGAATAAATTTTCACATACGCTCCAGCCTTCTGGTATTGGCAAACTGAAATAAAATACCCACTAATGCCAGCGCCAGGCCTGCCACCACAGCCATGGTCCGATCTTGCAGTCCCACGGCTGTCAGCATTGCACCCACTGAAGATATTCCGCCATGAATGCCGGAACTTACAATCACCGCCGGTCTGACAAATTTAACTGCAATAAATCCAATTATCAGTCCTACTACAATGCATGCCGCAAATTTCCACCAGATGTCAGGCATCAGGATTTCGCTCATGGCAAAATAAGCAAGCGCACCGCAGAGAATAAAAACGCCTGCCAGATAGACCTTATATGCCAGCCCCATGAGTACAATGCCGCATATAATTGCTGCTATGATTGCAATGATCATATTATGGGATAAATAATCCGCAAGAAAATATCCGGCTCCTGCACCGGTAACAAATCCAAATAGAGATACCCAGAACTTAAGCAGCCGATATCCGAAAAAACAATTCACCAGTGCCATTATAATTGTAACTGCCATAAATATACCTGACAGTTCCTCCGGCAGACGTTCTAACATACTTTGAACCTGACTCATATTAGTCCCCTTTCACAGCATTTATCAACTGTTCATTCATATGCTTCATAAAACTATAAATATTTAATAAATTCTAAGCCTATTTGCCTGTAGTGTCAACATTATTGTGCTAATTTTGATACATTTCATGCAAAATTTTAAAAATTATTAATATTTTAAGACGACAAAAATCCCCGGCATGGCTTCTCCTACTTTTAAGAGCCTGAAAACCGGGGATAAATTCGTATTATTTATTTGTTTCCGTCTTCTTTGATCAATTTCCGAAGAGCCAGAACAGCATTGGTAATTGCTATTTCCGTATCGTGCACCACTTCATTGCTAAGACCTTGTTTTTCTCTTTCCTGATTTGCCACTACCAGAAATACAGATCCCACGCGGACTCTTAAGTAACTGCCTACAATGAATAACGCTGCCGATTCCATTTCAGATGCCTTGCATCCCAGACGAAGCCATGCATTCCACTTATTCTGAAGTTCATAATTTACCGGCATTTTATCCGGCTCATGCTGTCCGTAAAAAGAATCCTTACATTCTACCACGCCGGCATGATAGCGGTAGTTCAGATCTTTTGCCGAATTAATCAAAGCATTGGCTACTTCAATATCAGCCACTGCCGGATATTCGATAGGCGCATACTCTTTACTGGTGCCTTCCATGCGGATTGCCCCCGTCGCGATAACAACATCGCCGCTTTGCACGTCCAGATCCATTCCTCCGCAGGTTCCCACGCGGATAAAAGTATCTGCCCCGGCCTTGACCAGCTCTTCCATGGCAATTGATGCGGACGGACCGCCAATTCCTGTGGATGTGACACTTACTTTCACTCCGTCCAGGTATCCGGTATAAGTAACAAATTCCCTACTGTCAGCAACTAACTTTGCATTGTCAAAGTGCTTTGCAATTTTTTCACATCTCTTGGGATCTCCCGGCAGGATCACATATTTTCCTACATCCCCGCTTCTTACGCCGATATGATACTGTAATCCTTCTTCTGCATATTTCATAATAACAATCTCCTTTTCAGCAATCCTAAATTTTATTTCTTTTCATAATTTGCAACTTTATCTGCAATAAATTCTTTCATTTTTAAATACTGTTCCCGGTTTATCTCAAGTATATAGCCTTTTTTTGTAATATATCCCTGTTCTTCCATCGCCTTCACAGAAGATCGGA
>OATB01000132.1_pt1 | contig 79128 bp, 49 predicted proteins | sample 1494941 | NCBI WGS metagenome assembly OATB01 (sample SAMEA2579931, study PRJEB22360) | human gut metagenome | reverse complement strand
CAGGGAGCTGATTTTTGTCCTAAGAGGGACTTTTTAAATTGAGTAACCTCTAGCGCGGTTTTTTAAATTTACTCCCGCCATTTGTGTGCCCAATTATTAATATATCCCAATGCACTTAATAAAATTTTTAAAAAATGAAAAAAAACGCAACCTTTTTCTAATATAAAGCATCTAATCTATGTGCACAAAATTAAATAGAATAGAAATTCAGTTATATTCAGCCAATAACAAATACAATAACAGGTTTGCAGCGTTCTGTTGTTATAATAATGGGTGAAGCGAAAGGAATGGTATAAAAATGGAGAACATGCAGGAAGAAGATCTGCTGCTTGCCCAAAAGGCAAAAAAGGGCAATGTACAGGCTTATGGAGAGTTAATTAAATTTCATAAAGAATATCTTTACCGGACGGCATTTTCCTATGTAAAAAATCAGGATATGGCATTGGATGTTCTTCAGGAAACCACCGTTCAGGGGTTGTTATCTATACATAATTTGAGAGAACCTCAGTATTTTAAGACCTGGATAACCAGAATACTATATAACTGTGCGATGCAAATGTATCGGAAGTCATCCCGAGTAATTCCTTATGACCAGGATGAGATTCCAAAGGCTGCCGGGAAGCAGATGCAGATGGACAGCGGCATCTCCCAGGAAGAAAAAATGGATTTGCATGATGCGGTAAAACAACTGGATGAGCCATACCGGACGCTGATTGTACTAAAGTATTTTGAGGGGCTGACAATATCTGAAATATCTACAATGTCCTCAAAGCCTGAAGGTACTGTTAAATCAGATCTGTCAAAGGCGAAAAAGAAACTGCGCACAATTTTGAAAGAGGGGTATATTTATGCTTAATAAAAATGAGTTCGATGAATTACCGATACCGGAAAATATAGATGATGTCATCGATAAAGGAATTATGAGGGCTGTTAAAATAAAAAAAAGACAGCGGAGGTTGTAGATATTAAAACGGCGGAGGGGTATAGCTGCCGCTGTAGCCGTTTTTTCTTTGTTCTGCGTATCCAATCCGGCCCTGGCAGCTAAAATACCTTTAATCGGGCATATATTTGAACGGGTGGAGTCTACAGTGAGTTATAAGGGGGATTTCAGCTCCACGGCACAGGTCCTGGTGACTGAGGCAGCGGATGTAACAGGGACTGAGGCAGGGATTGATAAAACAGAGGTTGATAAAGCAGAGGTAAATAATACAGAGATAAATAATACAGAGGTAGATAAAACAGGGAGTAATAAAGCAGAGTCTGGAAAAACAGAAGGGGAAAAACAGGAGCATTTGCAGGCTGGTGAGGAAAGTAAATATGTTAAAACTTCTAATGGATTAACGGTTACGGTTTCCGAAGTATATTATAGTACAAAAGCTTTATATATGGCTATGAGTATTAAGAATGATGAAGAATTTCCACAGGATTTTATGAAAACAAAGAATATGGAGGAGTATAATTTAGACTATGATATGCTGAAATTGAATGGTACAGCAAGTTTTAGCTTCTCTGAGGGTGATGTGGGACCTGAACTGTATATAGAAGGGCAGTTTATTGACAATCATACGTTTGCAGGTATCTACCGGGTACCACTGGATCAGTTTTCTTACTATCCGACAGATGAGGAGATAGCTGCTACAGGGCTGGATATTAAGGATTACTGGAAAGATGATATGTCTACCGATGAAGCTGCCGCAGGAGTGGATGAGTATAATTTAAAATTAAAGGAAAAGTTTCCTGATATCGGAAAACCACTTTCTATTCCGGACAGCTTTACTTATAATTTAAATATTACTAATATCTCCGGAGAGTTATTTGAGAAAGAGGAAAGAACGGTTACATTCCCGGAGGGCGATACCGGGGTGGTATATGATAACCTGGAGAAAAAATATGAGGGAAACTGGGATTTCCAGTTCGATGTCGCCCTGGATACCTCCAGTACCCAGACCATAGAACTTAACGATACAAATGAAGAGGGGCTTGGTATTTCTACAGTAGAGAGAACACCTTATGAGATAACTGCACAAATGATCATCCCTCAAGATAAGCTTAATTATGATTGTTTTCTGGTTATGTTAGATAAGAATGGGGAATTAATGGATAATCAGGGTAATAATACAGATACTTACCAGCTCTATGGAAGGGATACCAGCACTGTTTATATTTACATTTGCGATTACATTCAGTATATGGATGAAATTAAGGGGTATTACTGGTCACCTGACTATGAGGAAAAGAAAAAAACCAAAACTTACAAGCAGTATTTGGATGAGAAATCTTTGTATCATACAGAGGTATCTTTTGAAGAGTAGTAAAACTCTATTTTAATAACTAAATAATAAGAGACTACCTGCCGACCATAAAATAGCAGGTAGTCTCTTATTTGCTAAAAGATACAGATCAGCTTTTCCTAAAATCACCGGGCCTTTTCCCGGTGGTTTTTTTAAAAATTGTAAAAAAGTAAGTGATATTTGCAAATCCAACTGATTCTGCGATTGCTGCTGTTTTATGGGAACTGCTCTTTAACAGGTGGATTGCTTTGGCTATACGAATGCGGTTTAGGTAGTCGGAGAAGTATTCGCTGGTTTCCATGGCAAACTGGCGTCCCAGGTAAGCGGCATTTACATTTAGCTGAATTGCCAGTGTCTTCAGGGACAGGTTAATATCCTGATAATTATTTCTTACATAGCTGAGTGCATTCTGAATCAGGAACGAATAGGAGGGATTGGTATTTTCGTCAAGCTGATCCATAAGGGAGTTAAATAAATGAAATAGTTTTTCTTCCAGTTCAGCAAGTGAGTGTGATGAACCAATAATTCGGAAAGCCTCTTTTTTTTGAATATCAATGTCTGCGCTGGAAAAAAGAGATGACTTTAGTTCCTGCATGGAGCAGATGATAAACTCAATCAGTTGATATTTAATATTTTCCAGGTTGTTGTTATTGTCTTTGCGGAGCATTTCAGCAAAGTACTGGCGAAGCAGCTCCAGAAGGGATGTACTGTCACGTGCTTCAATTATATTTGCCAGGCTGGAATAGTCAAAGGTATATGGGATATCTTTTTCTAGCTGAACAATGGTATCTTTTTGAAACAGATTCTGCATGATTTCTTTACGTTCGGCAGATTGAAGGCAGTATATGTAGGAAGCAGACAGGTCATGCACCGTAGAGGCGTTTTCACTAATAGAAGTTATTACAGAAAAAGAAATGCGGTCTTTTAACTGCCTGACACAGGACTGCAGCAGGCGGTCATAGTCGTCATTTGTTAAGGAGTAAGCATAATCCTTGAAGATAAGAATAATATTGTCAGATGTGTCAATTGCTGCATAGCAGTCGCATGTATCCCGGCAAATCTTTTCGCATAATCTGGCAGTGGAGAAATCCGCCCATTTTGTGGAACGTTCTCCGCTGTGAAATAAAGGCTTTATAAGCCCTACACGCATTTTATTGCAGCGGAATGTGAGGTTGACAAAACGGCATTTTTCACGCAGCTCCCGGGTGTCAATCCGGTTGGTCAGAACCCTTACTAAAATGTCATTTCGAAGTGCCATCAGACTTTCCTGGAACTGCTGTTTCTGCGTCTGCGTATCGTCCAGCATATGGACCGTAGACATAATTGTATTAGTCAGTTCCTCTTGATTTACAGGTTTTAGAAGGTAATTGACTGCGCCATGCTTCATAGCTGTGCGTACATACTCAAAATCATTGTATCCGCTGAGAATGATAAACTTGGGACAGTATGTCAGGTGGGAACAGAGCTCAATAAGTTCCAGCCCGTTCATATTTGGCATATTGATATCAATAAGAGCAATATCAATATGCTGGTCCTTGATATTCAGATAGGCCTTCATCCCATCTTCTGATTCCGCTACAATTTCAATTCCGTAGACTTCCCATTCAATCAGATTCCGAAGACCGGAACGGATAAGGGGTTCATCATCCACAATAATCATTTTGTACATATTTCTCCATCTCCTTTTTCTCTAAGGCAGGAAGCGTAACTACTACCGCAGTGCCTCTGTATAATTTACTGTTAATACTGAGCCCATATTGCTTTCCGAACAAAAGCTGGATTCTCGTATGAACATTCCTTAGTGCCAGACCATAGGAAGAATGTGTCTGGATGCCGGCGATATGGTCCTGGAGGTCAGAAAGGGTTTCTTCACGCATACCGGTGCCGTTATCGGTAATTGTCAGAGTTATGGTATTATCACATACCTGGAAATGAATATTGATGTCCAGAGGCTGGCCATTTTGTGGAAAGCCGTGGGTAAGGTTGTTTTCAATAATCGGCTGGAGTGTGAATTTAGGAATTCCAAAATAGAGAATGTCCGGAGGGACATTCATTATTACGGATAACTTGTCACCAAAGCGGAATTTCTGCAGCTCCAGGTATGATTCTATATAATCTATTTCATCTTCTAAATATACAATATCATGGTTAAAATCCTTCATCCAGTGGAAAAGATTTCCAAGATTAGCCAGCATTTCGGCTACTTCGTAGTTATCGTCTTCCAATGCCCTCATGCGAATGCTTTCCAGGGTATTAGCCAGAAAATGCGGATTAATCTGAGCCTGGAGGGCATAGAGCTCCGCAGTCCGGCGCTGGGTTTCAGCCAGATAGGTTTTCTTAATATACAGATCCAGGGTTTCACACATAGTGTTGAAGGTCTGGCTTAAATATCCGATTTCATCATCTGAATTGACGGGCAGCCTGGTATCAAAATCCCCCTGGCTGATCAGTGAAATTGCTGACGCCAGGTCATGAAAACGCCCTTTGTAATATTTGTGCAGCACAGTAACAATGGTAATCAGGCACAGAATACTGAGGCCGGTTACCAGGATAATTTTCTGTATGATGCCCCAGACGTTTTTCATTAGTTTTTCATCAGATACAGCGCTGATGATCTTCAGTCCTGACAGGCTGATAGTCTTATTGGAGAGGATATCATTCTCCGGTAAAAACCCTTTCTTGTATTTTAAATTAATATAGGAAGAATTATTGGAGTAAATTATTTTTGATGATCCGTTTACGACCAGATATTCCCCGTCTGCGGCATTGTCAATTTCGTTGTATGTAGCACTGATCTCATCCGGCGAAAAGTTCATCATCAGGTATCCCGTAACAATTTTTTTGGTTGGATAATTCATGTCGTACAGCTTGCCGATAAAGGTGATTACTCCGCTATTTCCCTTGGAGGACTGGGGAGCATACGGCGGAGCTGCATCGTATATGGCAGTCAGTGTCTCCGGGGTATCCTGAAAGTCCACTATATAAGGAAGCGCATTGTAATCATAGCTGATAGAGATCTTTCGGCTGCTGACATTGGAGTAGGAAAAAGCATTTTTTCCGTCAGATGTAAAAAGGATAGTATCCATAATCATGTGGTCAGAGTAGCACAGTGCTGTCAGATAGTCAGTTATTTTATTTAGATTCCCAGACTGATAAATTTCAGAGGAATTTGTTCTGGTGGAAGAAATAATATTTGCTATATGGTCAGTGGAGTGCATTAGGATTCGCTGATTGTACATCATATTATATTTATCCAGCATAAATTGTTCAATTCTTTCGGCTGCTTCGCTGACTAGGAGCTGATCCCTGCCTTTGATGTTCAGCGAAAAATTAATCAGCTGGAATGAGCTGGTTGCAAGTGAACACAGTATAATCAGTACAACTGTTGCAAAAGAGATTTTGGTAAAGATACTGGTATTTTCTATCCGTTTTTTTATTTTCATGATACGCTCACTTTCCGTCTCTTTGTATAATATTTGAATCAATACTATATTAAATAAAGATAAATTGCAATATAACCTACGATTTTCGAAAGAGTTCTATAATTTGTGAAATTGTAACCATCTTATTTCTGAAATATAATGAAGTCATCAAAGCAAACCGGTGAGTTACGATCAGTCAGAACCCCCAGAGAGATGAGGGGATCCGGCACCCGCGGTAGATGCCAAAAGGTATTCAGGCATATCTGTAAGGCATGCTGCCCGCGGAAATAATAAAGAGATAAAAGGAGGATACAGTTTTGAAAAGAAGAAGAAAAATTATAGCAGTTTTACTGACAGCATGTATGGCAGCAACATTTATATCAGGGTGCGGAGGCGGAAAGACTAAGACCGATACCACAACAGCAGAAACAAAAGAAGCATCTACATCAGGAGAAACAAAGAAAGAGACTGCAGCAGCCGATGAAACAAAAGAAGCGGACACGGCAGCGGCAGATGACACAGGCAGTGAAGGACAGACCACAATTACCTTTGGTGTGTTTGAGACAGATAATATCACAGCAGAGATCTGGCAGGGAATGATTGATTCGTTTGAGGAAGCAAATCCGGAGATCAAAGTAGAGAAGGTTCTAGCAACCGGAGATGACCGGGCATCCTTCTGGAAAACCATGTTAAGCAGCGGTAATTTCCCGGATGTTGTAATTGAGGCGGAACAGCTGGCGACGATGGATGGTATTTTCACAGAAGTACCTCAGGATGTTCTGGATCTGTTCGAGGACTCTGCACTGTGTACTTATAAAGGAAAGAGCATAACTGTACCAAGCTTTAAACAGTATAAAATGCAGTGTTATTATAACAAAGCGGTATTTAATGAACTGAAACTGGAAGAGCCTAAAACATGGGATGAATTTATGAATGTGTGCCAGACAATCAAAGATGCCGGACAAGTACCTCTAATGTGCGGCGGAACCGGTGACATCTGGGCAACAGGAGAGCCATTCTGGATCGCGGAAGGTGACACTGCTTTATTATCTAAATACCCGAATTTCAACCAGGAGTTAAAAGAAGGTAAAAATACATGGAATAATGAAACTACAGTTGATGTGCTTACAAAATGGCAGGACATGGTTAATAAAGGATACTACTATGAAGGTGCTATGTCATTGAGCTACAGCCAGGCTTCTGAAGAGTTTAAGAAAGGAACAGCAGCTATGATGGTTGACGGTTCCTGGCAGGCAGCAGGACTGGATGGCGAAAAGAACGAAGACTTTGGCGTATTCGCTGTTCCGACTATGGATGGAAGTGAAATCTGCGTTGCGGACTGTTCTTACTGGGGCGTATCCGAGACATGCAAGAACAAGGATGCCGCATTCCAGTTTATCAAATATGTGTTTGATGAAAATCAGGATGTATACAAGACATATCTTCAGTCAGACGGATTATATTCCACTACTAAAAAAGCAGTTTCTTATGAGCAGGGACCGGTTACCACCAAGTTATTAGACAACACATCCGGCTGGAATACCGTTCAGGAAATCATTAAGCTTCCGGGCGAATTTGCAGTTCCAAGCGGAATGCAGTCTTATATGGACAAATCATTCCAGAATATTTTTAACGGAGCAGATGTAAAAGCAGAAGTGGAAAACTGGGATGTTGAATATCAGAGATTACTGGATGCGCAATAAAATAATATGTAAGTGAATCAAAGATGATATGAGTCATAAATGATTATAATCAGAAATAGTTAGATCAGATATATCTATATAATAATAGTTAGATCAAATACAGCTAGATAAAATAGTAGTTAGATCAAATGCAGCTATATAAAATATAGTCAGTTCAGATATAGCTATATAAAATATCTAATAAAAAACTATATAATAAATGGTTAGAATCAAACATGATTAAAATCAAGAATGAATAGAACAGGGCTGCTGTAGGTTCAAATGAAATAGGTGGATTTGCAGCAGCTTTTCTTAAATCTAATGAGGTGTATAAAATGAAAAAAAGTAAAATGTCTCTTGGCTTTGCCGCACCGGCATTTATAATCTATACGGTTTTACTTGTAATACCTATTTTTATGGCTTTTTATTTCAGTTTGAATAAGTGGAATGGATTCAATGCAATGGAATTTCTGGGATTTAAGAATTATATCAATGTATTCCAGGATGCCAGATTGGGAAATGCAGTAAAGAATACTGCTATTATTTCCGTTGTAGTGGTCGTTCTTGTAAATATACTGGGTTTATTTTTAGCGATGCTGGTAAATACGGCATCTGCAAAGAGTAATGTATTTCGAATTATTTTCTTTGTTCCATTTGTACTGAGTACAGTGGCAATTTCTTTTGTATGGAAAAGTATCCTCTCTTACAATGGGGTACTCAATGGAATCCTGGATGGGCTGGGACAGTCACAACTCATTGGAAACTGGCTCGGAAGCCAGGGTCCGGCAATTGTGTGTATCATAATTGTAGAAATCTGGAGAACCCTTGGCTATCATATGATGTTGTATCTCGCAGCACTGCAGACCGTCCCCCACGAATTATATGAAGCATGTACCGTGGATGGGGGAAACAGATGGAAGAAGTTTCGCAATGTAACACTTCCGCTGATTATACCTGGAATGTCGGTTAGTTTTCTTATGAGTATCATTAATGAACTTCGTATGTATGACGTAGTGAAGATTATGACAGACGGAGGCCCGGGATATGATACGGAAACCGTGGTTTATAATATTGTATCCCAGGGATTCTCCAATAATATGGTGGGTTACTCTTCGGCAATTTCGGTTGTATTATTCCTTGCAATCGGAGCAATCTCAATCTTTATTGTAAGTGCCATGAATAAAAAGGAGGTGGAGATGTAATGCATTCCATGAAAACAAAAACCAGGGCGGTAAATATTTTCCAGACCGCTTTTCTGGTTCTTCTGGCAATCGTAGTGATTCTGCCTATTTACATAGCAATCGCCAATACCTTTAAAGATTCCGGCATTATTTTGGATCAGCCGCTGACGCTTCCAATTCCACCTACTATGGAGAATATTATCAGCGTATTAAAAAGCCCCAATACGAATTTAGTGGAAATGTATACGAATTCTATTGTTCTTATGGTAGCAGGCACGGTGATTACCGTAATTGTATCTTCCCTGGCTGCATATTACCTTGCAAGGGTTAAGTCCAGGCTCTCCCGTATGCTGCGGGTGTACTTCCTCATTGGAATTATGGTTCCTTATGTAATCGTATATCTTCCCCTGTGCATCTTGCTTCGGAATCTGGAAATTCCCTTTGGAGTACCTATTTTAATCCTGGTATTTGTATCCGGAAATATTTCATTTGCATCCTTTATGTATACCAATTATGTACATTCACTTCCACTGGAGCTGGAAGAAGCGGCATCCATTGACGGAGCAAGCAGATTTCGTATATTCTGGTCCATTTTGTTTCCGCTGCTGAGGCCCTGTACCGCAACTATTGCAATCTTTGTAGGGCTTGGAATCTGGAATGATTTTCAGACTCCGTTGCTGCTGGGACAGGTAAGGACGATTACAGTCGGTATCTATACTGCAATTGGACCCCATTCTGCAAATTGGGGAATTGTATTCGCTTATGTATTTTTTGCGGCAATGCCGGTTATTATTGCATACCTGTGTGCACAGAAAAATTTTGTCAGCGGCCTGACTATGGGAGCGCTGAAAGGATAAATAAAAAGGAGTTTTTTGTATATGGAGAAAAAAGGTTATGTAGTCACTCATACTCACTGGGACCGGGAATGGAGGTACCCAATCTGGGAAAGCAGAATTTATCTGGCGGAAATGATGGATGAACTGCTGGACATGCTGGATACAAGACAGGATTATGTTAGCTTTTTATTTGACGGGCAGAGCGTATTTTTAGAAGATTACCTCATGTTACGCCCGGAGAATAAAGGGCGTTTGGAGAAACACATTCGGGATAAACGGCTGTTAATCGGACCTTGGTATACCCTTCCGGATCTCTATCCGGTCAGCGGGGAAAGCCTTGTGAGAAATCTTCTCAAAGGAGACCAGGTCTGTGCAGAGTATGGCCATAAACTGAACGTGGGATATGAGTCTTTTGGATGGGGGCAGCCCAGCCAGTTTCCTCAGATATATAAAGGGTTTGGAATAGATTTAGTTATTGTAGCAAAGAGAGTAAACGAAAGAAAAGCACCGGAGAGCGAATTTATCTGGGAAGGAAAAGACGGCACGAAGGTACTTGCAACCAGACTTGGTGAGGATGCCCGTGCCAATTTCTATATGAATACCTATATGGAAGCAATGAGCGGGAGGGCATATAAATCAGATGAATTCCGCTATGACTATGGAAATACAAAGCTATATCATAAAGCAGATAAAACAGGAAGTGAACAGGATTTCTTTATGCTCAGCCACAGGGAAGCGGTTCATGAAGAGAATTTAAAAGAGCTGGCATTATACTCATGGAATGCCATGAAATCCAGCAGGCTGAATAATGACCGGATCTTAATGGATGGATCAGATTCTACCTGTGCCCAGACAAAGCTGCCAGAACTGATAGAGAAGATCAATATAGCGTTAAAAGAGGAGGGTATCACCCTTGCACATACAAGTATGGAAGATTATGCGGCACTTTTAAAGGAAAAGTTAAACGTCGGGGATCTGAGAGTCATAAAAGGGGAATTGAGAGACGGTCCTGCACCATCTGTTTCCGCCAATGCACTGATGACGCGATATCCTGTGAAAAGAAAAAATAAAAGAGCAGAAAGCCTCCTGATGGATATGGCAGAACCCTTGTCTGTAACAGGAACAATGATGGGAATGCACTATCACCGTAATTATCTGAACAGAGCCAGAGATTATTTGCTGGGTTCCCAGTCCCATGACAGTATCAATGGTGTGGTGCAGGAAAAAACGGTCAGGGATGTAATGTACCGTTTGGATCAGTGTACAGAGTTATCCGAATGCGTGAATGATCAGGTTATCCGCCATATTGCAGCCAATATATCCGGTGAAGACTTTGAAAAAGAGGATATTCTTCTCCTTCTTGTAAATCCTCTCCCGGCGAAAAGAAATGAAGTGGTGGAACTGGTCATCGATACTCCGGAAGAACAGAATATCTGGGATTTTGATGTATTGGGTATGAATGGAGAAAAACTGGAAAGTGCACACATATCCAGAAAAGAAACCGTAACACCAGCAGTCAGCCGCCATACCAGACCGGAACCTTTCTATGCGGACCGCCATGAAATCATTTTGGAAACCGGAGAAATACCGGCTGGAGGCTATAAAACCGTAAAGCTGGTTCCAAAGCAGAAGTTCGCCAGGAAGCAGAAATTCTGGCCTGCAACGCGCATGAGCGACGGCAGAGAGCTGGGCGTCAGTGCCTGTGTCATGGAAAATGAATATCTGAAAGCCAGCGTCCAGCCAAACGGTACGGTAAAGCTGCTGGATAAAAAAACTGGATTTGAGACAGGAGAACTTAATTACCTGGAGAGCGGCGGTGATATCGGGGATTACTGGATTCATTATCCGCCTTATCATGACCGGATATTCTCAAGCCTTGGAGTTTCAGCAGATATCTGTATGGAAGAAAATACACCGCTGCAGACCAGCATCTGCGTTTCTTATAAGTTCTCTGTTCCGGCATTTAGTATTCGCCCGGAAGCAGGAATACAGGGAGAGAGCAAAAGAAGCAGTGAAATGGAAGACCTTTTGGTCTCAATACGGTACATATTGAAAAAAGGTGCGAAAAAGCTGGATGTGGTACTGCGGGTAAAAAATACGGCAAAAGACCACAGGCTTTCCGTTAACTTTAAAGCAAACGTCCTGGCAAAAGGTGCATCTGCCGGAGGGCATTTCTGTGTAGACTACAGGAATGCAGCTGCAGACACGGAAGAGAACGGACTTCGCTATACGGAGATGGATAAGCTGCCCATGCAGGGATTTGCGCACATCAGTGACGGAAAGCAGGGATTTGGAGTAGTATCACAGGAGTTTCTGGAATATGATGCTTCACGCCCAGGGTATCTGTCCTGTACGCTGTTTCGGGCTGTAAGAAATATGATCTGCACCGAGTTCCGCAGCGGGTCTTATTATCCGTCACAGGAGGGCGGACAGCTTCAGGAAGAAATGGAATACCGCTATGGGTTAATGGTTCACAGTGGAACCTGGGAAGAAGCAGGAATGCATGAAGAAGCCAGGCGTCAGGGTGTACCCGTTCTGCCGGTGCAGTTTAGTACAGATTTTGAAAAAACCGGGGTCTTACCGGTTGAAAAGAGTTTTTATGAAGTCAGAGGAGCACAGGCTTCCTGTATCAAGATGGGAGAAGACAGGGACAGCACAATCCTTCGAATCTACAATCCGTGTACAGAAGCAAAAGAGGCAGCCGTAATATTTGACCGTCCTGTTAAGGAAGCTTATCTGGTCAATATGAAGGAAGAAAGAATCAAAGCCATTTCTTCTGATGAAAACGGTATAAAACTGGTATTGGAACCGGATAAAATTGCAACATTAGAAATCCTTGTGTAAGAATGGGCTAGAGTACTAACTAGTGTTAAAAAATATAAGAAACAGAAAGGATGCCATAGAAATGGAAAAATGGATTTCCGGAATAGGAACGATTAAAAATATAGATGATTTTAAACAGCTTGAGGCAAGCGAAGGAGGACCATTTATAGCTGGTAAAGACGGAGTAAAGGAGATTCTGGGGACGAAAGACGGCAAGACAGAATTTGCTGTATATCAGGATAAGACATTGTGCTATGTGAAGTCTTTAATGGGTTATCCGGCTATATACCCCATGACAGAGCCGGTATATGAAGGACCGGCGAAAGCTCTGCTGATGGATCTGGACGGAACCAGTGTGCGAAGCGAGCAGTTCTGGATGTGGATTATTGAGAAGACTATGCAGAGGCTGATGGGTGATACGGGTTTTTCTCTGGCAGATGAGGACGAACCTTTTGTATCCGGACATTCAGTATCCGAACATTTACAGTATTGCATTACAAAGTATTGTCCCGATCAAAAAGTGGAGGTGGCAAGAACCTTTTACTATGAGATCGTAGAGGCTGAGATGGAGAAAATTATGAAAGGCCAGGGGAAAAAAGGAGCTTTTGTCCCTACTCCCGGTCTGAAGGATTTTCTTCTGGAACTAAAGGAGAGGCAAATTAAGATTGGACTGGTCACTTCCGGTCTATACAATAAGGCAATACCGGAAATTGTATCTGCCTTTGATGTGATGGGGATGGGAGATCCATTTGCATTTTATGATGATATTATCACTGCTGGGACTGCTTTTGGAAAGGGGCAGGCGGGCACACTCAGTGAACTTGCCATGAAGCCGCATCCATGGCTGTATGCAGAGACCGCAAGAGTGGGTCTTGGCATTTCAACAGAAGATAAAATGAGGGTGATTGGAATGGAGGATTCTTCAGCAGGGGTATTATCTCTGCGTTTGGCGGGATTTTCAGTTATTGGAATTGGAGGTGGAAATATAGAAAAGGCGGGTGTCAGCGGGCTGTGTCTGAAAGAATACGATAATTTGTGTGATGCACTGCCCTTGATTACAGGGAAATAGTTAGAAAAAGGAGGAAAAGTCTATGAGGAAAAAGTTAGTAGCAGGTTTGTTATCTTTAGCAATGTTGGTAAGTTCTGTACCGGGAGTTGCAATGGCGCAGCAGGCAGTAGAAGCCGGCAGCCAGGTAATGGCTGATATTTATGTTTCAGCCGATGCACAACCCGGAACGGGAGATGGGTCAGAGGCAAAACCCTATGCCGGTATGGATGAGGCAAGACTGGCGGTTCAGGGATTAAACAATAATATGACAGGAGATATCGTTGTCCATTTTGATGACGGTGAATATCTGCTTGACAGTACGGTTGCTTTTAACCAGGAGGATTCAGCAAATAATGGTTATAAAATAATTTACAAAGCCAAAGATCCGGGAAAAGCGGTAATTACATCCGGACTGCAAGTGACGGGATGGGAAGATGCAAATGATGCAAACCGTCCGGGGCTTTTGGCAGCGGATGCAGACATTGAGAATACCAGACAGTTTTATGTGGACGGAGAATTGGCTGTCCGGGCAAAAGGGAAAATAAGCGGCGAAATGGTACGAAGCGGAGAGAAAACTACGTTTACTACCTACAATGGCAACCATGACGCTTATACGGGCTTTCGCTGTGGTAATACGGATATTCTAAACTGGAGAAACCCTGAAAATATTGAATTTATATGGGATATCAGCTGGGCACATAGAATTTCCCCTGTAAAGTCAATTACAAAACTGGATGATAATAACAGCTTTATTGAATTGGAATGGGATTCTTTTAAAACCGGGCAGATTGCCGGAGGAGTTCAGATTAACAGAGCTCCTGATTATGTGGAAAATGCCTATGAACTGCTGGATGAACCGGGAGAATGGTACTTTGACAGCCAGGAGAAGAAAATCTATTATATGCCAAAAGACGGGCAGGATATGAGCCGTACAGAGGCAATTATTCCAAGTGTGGAAAATCTGATTACACTGGAGGGAAGTCTTGAAGAAAGTGTCTCCGGCATCAGCTTTGAAGGTTTTGGGTTTTCCTATAATACATGGCTTTACCCCAGTGAAAAGGGATGGCCGGAGCAGCAGGCGAATTTTGCCCATGATCCGAGAGAAGAATTTAATATGCATGCCTATTCTCTGGCACCGGGAGCAGCTATTGTCACTAAGATGGCGGAGGGGATAACCTTTGACCGATGTACGTTCCAGAATCTGGGTTCGGCTGGAATCAATATGCTGGATGGATCTGTAGGAAATACGGTTCAGAACAGTGTATTTAAAGATATCTCAGCAGGAGGTGTATTGGTAGGGGGTGTCAGCATTACAGAAGCACATCCACTGATGCCGGGAGATACCATTGAAAACCATATTAAGAATAAGACACCACATGATGAACGGCTGATCGTAAAAGACAATACGATTACAAATAATTATTTTAATGGAATCGGCACGGAATACAAAGGCAGTATTGCAGTTGTGGCTGGATATACAGACGGAACAGTGATTACAAATAATACAATCCGTGACGTAGCCTATTCCGGCATCTCCGTAGGATGGGGCTGGGGATTCTGGGATCAGGGCGGAAGGTATAAGCCAGACGGTACGCCGGATAATGAGACACCGGCTGCGTATCCGGTATTTCCACTTGGCGATGCGGCTGTTTCCAAAAATAATATAATTGAGAACAATGATATTTCCCAGTGTATGATGAAGCTGCACGATGGGGCAGGCATTTATACACTTGGAGACATGCCGGGCAGCAGTATAAAAGGAAATTTAATCCATGATAATGTGGGCTGGCCAGGGGGCATTTACCTGGATGAGGGAAGCGGCGGAATGACCGTGGATCAGAATATTACCTACAATGTCCAGGTAGACTTAAATCACAATGTACGTGAGCATACCTATGGTTACAAGGCAGACCATTATGTAGACGGTGGCAATAACTTTTACGGAGTAGCGCCTGATAACAGCCGTTATCCGGCAGAACTTGCAGCAAATGCAGGAGTTCAGGAAGACAGTGGAGAAATTATTATTCCAATTGAGTTAAATAAACTGACTGCCCCGGAATTTATTTCATCCGGTGACAAGGTGATGCTGGAAGGAAACTTTGGCAGGGAAACAGGAAAAGTGGTTCTGAGCGGAGCCGACGGCCCTGTATATCTGGATGCCCAGTCCGGTAATATCATCAGCTGGACGGCTAAAAAAATATTACTGCGTATGCCGGGTGGTATTATAAGCGGCACTGTGTATATAGAAAGTGCAAATGGAGTACAGAGTAATGCAAAGAAAATAAATGTAGGCGATTTTACAGAAGAGTTGTTTAAGGATGACTTTGAGGATTACGAAACGGGCAAATTAGCGGATCAGGAAACTGCTTCAAACCGCTATACAGCTATTGTGGACAGCGCATATGTTGAGAAAAATGAGGACGGAACGCAGTTTCTGCGTATCAATAAGTCTGGCGGGGCAGATGCCCGTCTGGAAAAGAATGGGGAATGGCAGGATGTCATGCTGACCATGGACCTTAGATATGACGTAAATCCACAGGATTTCGGAGGATTTTTTCTCTCACCGAGATTCCGGGATCACGGCAATAAATACCTCGTTCTCCTTACGCCAAATTACAGCAATGGGCTGGGTTACCAGCAGTATGTGGACGGCAGCCTGAACGGACCGGGCGGCGGCGGAAAGTTCAGTTATAATGTAGGCACCTGGTACAGCACTAAAATTGCCATAGTCGGACAGGAAATGAAAGTTAAGGTATGGGAAAAAGGAAAGCCGGAACCCTCATTATGGAATTCTACAACCACGTTCTCCGGAGTGGATAAAGGCGGGCTTTTGGTGCAGCTGACTAGCTTAAGGGACGGAGAAAAGGCAAGCATTGATAACCTGGGTGTATATGGATATCAGTCCGGAGTGACAGAAGACGTATCAGCTGACAAAACCCCACCGGTAACGACGGCTTATCTGACCGGAAACCGGAATACGGAAAATCAAGTAGTTTATAACAGCCAGGTGCAGGCAGACCTATCAGCAGAAGATGACGGGTCCGGATTAGCAGATATTGAATACAGGCTGGATGACGGAGAGTTTATATCTTATACGGAACCACTTTTATTTGTAAAAAACGGTGACTATGTACTGTCTTACAGGGCAGTGGACCGGGCAGGAAATACTGAAAAGACCAGAACTATTCGATTTACGGTAGATTTACAGCCGGGAGATCTTATCTTTGAAGATAATTTTGAGGAGTATGCCCCAGGTAAACTCACAGATATGGATACAAAAGGGTATACCGCTATTAACGGAGATGCAATCCAAATTGAAGAACAGGAATCGGGGAAATTATTAAAATTAGATGGAATCGGGCAGGATGTAAGGCTGATACGCAAGGCTAACTGGGAAAATACAGTAATGACCTTTGATTATATGTACCAGAATCCCCTTGGCGGTCTGGAAGGCCTTTATCCAAGCAATTACTTCCAGAACCTGGGTCCGGACAGTATGTATGCATACCCAATCCTGCCGGGATGGGGAGGTATTCTCCTGCAGCAGAATGTAAATGGCAATGCAAACAACCTTACCGGAATCAGCAATGATGATTATCCGGTTCAGCCGGATACCTGGTATACCGTGAAGATGCAGACATCCAACAGCCATATGGCTATCAAAATCTGGAATAAAGATTTGGAAGAGCCGGAAAACTGGATGGCAGAACGTGATGTTGCCGGATTGAACGGAGGAGGCGGTCTGTATTTCTCCTTCTCAGGAAAAGCAGGTGTAAATGCCGCGTATATTGATAACGTTGAAGTCAGGGGATTTAAGACAAGTTCTGAAGTTACAAGAGTTGTGTTGGAAACAGATCCTCAGGATGCGTCAGTTACCATCGAAGGTTACGAGCCGGAAGCGGATGGAAGTTACTTATTGCCGGCAGGTACCTATACATATACTGTTACCGCAGAGGGATATCTGGATTTGAGCAAAACAATGACAACAGACGGTGAAATAACAAAGAGCGTCTACGTAACCTTACAGAGAGAACCGGTATCCTGGGAACAGCTGGATCAACTGATTGAACAGGCTTGTGCCATTACAGATACGGATCTTAAAAAGTATACAGATGATAGTGCCAGAACATTTAAAAATGCTCTGGAAGCAGCAGTAAGGCTTTCAAAAGATGCGTTCCAGACAGAAGTAGATGCAGCAGCAGAAACTCTGGATGCAGCAATCAAAGGTCTGACAGAGAAACCTCCGGTCTTCCGTGACCAGTTGAATGCACTGATACAGAAAGCCCGGGCAGTTACGGCAGCCGAATTGATGTTATACACAGATGAGAGTGTAAGATTGTTTAAAAATGCATTGGAAGCAGCAGTAAGGCTTTCCGAAAATGCAACCCAGGCAGAAGTAGATGCAGCAGCAAGAGCATTGGAGGGGGCAATTAAAGGACTGACGAAAAAACCGGATAGCAATGTGCAGCAGCCAATAGATATCGCAAAACTGTCAATCAGCAGCATATCACGCCAGACGCATACAGGTAAATCCATAAGACCGTCTGTAACGGTGAAATATGGAAGCAAAGTATTAAAAGAAGGAACTGATTATACCCTTACCTATAAAAACAATGTATATCCGGGAAATGCCCAGCTCATTCTCACCGGAAAAGGCGGATATAATGGCAGCATTACAAAGACATTCGTCATTTCAGCAAGAAAAGGAAAGGTCTATACAGTAGGAAGTTACCAGTACAGAGTCATTAATTCATCTGTAAAATCGGGTACGGTAAGATTCTTAAAGCCGGTGAAAAGAACCTTAAAATTAGCAAAGGTTCCAGCTTCTGTTAAGATTGGAAATTACAGTTATAAAGTAACGGAGATTGGAAGAGAAGCATTTAAGAATAATAAGAGGTTAACTACCGTAATAATCGACAAGAATGTAAAAGTAATCCATAGTTCTGCTTTTTCAGGCGCAAAGCAATTGAAGAAGATAACGGTAAAATCCAAAGTGTTGAAAAAGGTGAATAAGAATACATTTAAGAACATTCATAAAAGAGCGGTTATCCGGGTTCCGTCTTCTAAATTAAAAGCATACCAGAAACTAATGGCTAATAAGGGACAGAGTAAAACAGTTGTGATAAGAAAGTAAGGAAGAATCAATATGTCAATTTTAAAATTAGAACCGGCTTTCAAGGAATATATCTGGGGCGGAGATAAACTGATGAAAGATTATCATAAGCTCTATGAGGGTAAGGTTCTGGCGGAGTCATGGGAATTATCCTGCCATGTGGATGGCAGTTCCCGCATTGCCGCAGGTCCTTTTAAGGGAAAGTCCCTCCAGGAGTATATTGAGTGGGAGGGGAAAAAGGTATTGGGGAGCCACTGTGCAGCATTTGAGAACTTTCCGGTACTGATTAAATTCATCGATGCAAGGGAGAACCTGTCTATACAGGTTCATCCTGATGATGAATTTGCTTTGCACGAAGAAGGGCAGTACGGAAAAACAGAAATGTGGTATGTGGCTGACTGTGCCAGAGATGCTTACCTGTATTATGGGTTTTCCAGGGAAATATCAAAAGAAGAGCTGAAGCAGCGGATTCAGGATGAGACAATACTGGAAGTGTTAAATAAAGTACCAGTGAAAAAAGGAGATGTATTCTTCATTGAGGCAGGTACGCTGCATGCAATTGGAAAAGGGATTGTAATTGCGGAAATTCAGCAGAATTCCAATGTTACATACCGCATATACGATTATGGAAGAAAGGGGGCGGACGGAAAAAAGAGGGATCTGCATATTGAAAAGGCTCTGGCGGTGACAAACCGCAGCCCAAAGGTGTGTACAGACGGTTTTGAACCTCATTTGGGTAGCTGTAAATACTTTACCGTAGACAAGCTTACACTGGATGGCAGGGTCATGAAGGAAATGAGCGGAGAAGTTGACGGAAGTACTTTTGTGCATATGCTGGTGGTGGAAGGAAGCGGGGTTGTCCAAAATGGAGAGGAAGTACCATTTACTAAGGGTGACAGCCTGCTGATCACAGCATCTACCGGGCGATTTGAGGTGAAAGGAAAGTGCCAGGCACTTATTACAACAATTCCATAAGCCAAAAACAAATGAATTCCCATTCTAAAATGGAAGGTGAGAAGATATGAGAAGAGAGATGAAAAAGGGTATAAAAAGCAAAATTACGGCAGCAGTACTGGCGGCATCTATGGTAGTCAGTTCTCTGTCGGTATATGATGTCAGTTATGCAAGTGAGCAGTCAGAAGATTCTGTTATGGCTGAGATTTATGTATCACCATCAGGCAGTGCCCAGGGAAGCGGTACAGCCCAGGATCCCCTGCAGACAATGGATCAGGCAAGGGAAAAGGTAAGAACCATGAATCAGAATATGACAGGGGATATTCTGGTGTATTTTGAGGACGGGGACTACTTTATGGACCGTACAGCATCGTTCCAGTACGAGGATTCCGGCAGCAACGGTTACCAGATCGTATATAAGGCTCTGGAGGGAAGCAAACCCGTATTTACTTCAGGAAAAGAAATAAGCGGCTGGACAGATGCAAATGATCCCAAACGCCCGGGACTTATGAAAGCCCAGGCGCCGGGTGTGGAAAACACCAGAGAGCTTTATGTAGACGGAGAGATGGCGGTAAAAGCCAAAGGACAGGTTCCGGGAAGCATTCAAAGGGCAGGAGATTACGAAAACTATACCACCTACAGCGGAACTCACAAGGCATACTATGGATATAAGAGCAATGCTGTGGAAATGCTGAACTGGAAAAACATACAGGATATAGAATTTGTATATGATATTCTCTGGGTTCACCGGATTTCACCTATAGAGTCAATCCAGGATTTGGGAAATAATGAAATCTATATAAAAATGGACTGGGAATCGTTCCGTCTGAATCAGATAGCAGGGGGAAACCAGGTCCATGCCGATGTTCCAAGCTACATAGAGAATGCATATGAACTGCTGGATGAACCGGGCGAATGGTACTTTGATAAGACGGATAAAACGATCTATTATATGCCTAAGGAAGGGCAGAATATGGATACGGCTGAAGTAATTGTACCAAGTACCGAGCAGTTTATCACGGTATATGGGGAAGCGGATACAAAAGTAACAGATATTACCTTTGAAGGTTTGTCCTTTGAGTATAATACCTGGCTTTATCCCAGCCTCTATGGCTGGCCGGACCAGCAGGCGAATTTTGCCCACGATCCAAAAGAGACAGAAAATATGCATGGCTATTCTCTCACACCCCAGGCAGCAATTGAGACAAAAATGAGTCAGAATATTACCTTTTCAGAGTGTAATTTCCAGAATATCGGTTCCGGAGCCATCAGCCTGTTAAAGGGATCTGAAAATAACGTGGTAGAAAAGTGCGTATTCCAGGACATATCAGGCGGAGGAGTACTGATTGGCGGGGTCAATATCAATGATGCACATCCCGTTACCATGGATGAAAATGCCACATTGGATGAAATCAAAGAAGCAATGCAAAAACATGCGGATGATCCCGGGCAGTCTCCTCATGATGAACGCTACATTGTAAAAGATAACGTAGTAACCAACTGTTATTTTAACAGGATCGGGACAGAGTATAAAGGTAGTATAGCGGTACTGGCTGGTTATACGGACGGTACTGTAATTACACATAATACCATTAAAAATGTTGCATACTCAGGTATATCCGTAGGCTGGGGCTGGGGCTTCTGGGATCAGACAGGGCGTTCACAATCTACAGAAGCTGGTGAGATTACGCCTGACTGCTATCCGGTATTCCAACTGGGGGACGCTGCAGTATCCAGAAATAATATCATTGAATACAACGATGTAGGATATTGTATGACCAAGATGCATGACGGCGGCATTTACACGCTGGGAGACATGCCGGGCAGCAGTATATCCTATAACAGCATACATAACATGTCCAGCTGGCCGGGTGGATTATACCTGGATGAGGGAAGCGGCGGCATGAAGGTTGAGGGAAATATAAGCTATGATACCCCATATACCTGTTTTTACAATATCAGGGAATTCACCTGGGGACACCGGATGGACCAGCCGGATTTTAAAGAAAATTACTGGAATACCGCACCGGAAAGTGATGCATATCCGGAAGATATCGCCAGTCAGATCGGAATTGAAAAAAAATACGAAAGTATCCGTCCAAAGGAACTGAACACCGTAACAGCACCGGATTACATTAAAGCCGGGGATCAGATAACCCTTGAGGGATATTTTGGAAGTGAAACAGGCAGAGTTGTAATGACAGGTCCAGACGGAGAAGTATCCGTGGATGCCAAATCGCCATGCCTGGTCAGCTGGGAAAATAATAAAATTGTCTTCCTGGTTCCGGGAGGTGTATCAAGCGGCAGCATTTATGTAGAGGCAGCAGATCATTCACAGACAAATAAGAATAAAACGCTCACTGTATTTGGTGGGGAAAAAGAATTGTTTGGGGATGACTTTGAATCATATAACCCAGGAAAGTTAAATGACCAGCAGGCAGCGGTAGAAAAATATACTTTTTTACATGACAGGATCAGCATTGCCGAGGAGGACGGAAACAAAATACTCAGAATGAATTCAAACGGCTCAGATACTTATCTTACCAAAGATGCAGACTGGGAAGACATAAAGATTTCATTTGATTACCGTTTTGATGCAGATACAAAAGATTTTGGAGGAATCTATATTTCCCCAAGGAATCTGAATAAGGAAAACAGATACCTTGCAAACCTGCTTCCACATTTTCGAAATGGAATATTCTATCAGCGTTATTTAAACAATGGCTATTCCGAACATGGAGATACAAACTTTAGTTATGAGGTTGGGACCTGGTATTCCATAAAGATGGAAATGACAGGGGATAAACTTCTGGTAAAAATGTGGAAACGTTCCGAAGAAGAACCTTCTGAATGGACAGGAAGTGCAAACTTTGGTGGAATTAAAAAGGGAGGATTCTACCTGCAGTATTCTGATTCTTCAGGAGAAAGCACAGCATTCTCAAGCTTTGACAATCTTCTGATTACCACATTCCAGGAGGGTGTGACAGAGGATCTGGGACAGGATGTGGAAGCTCCTGTAACCAATGCAGAAATAACCGGTGAAACCACAGAGACAGGTGCCTATATCAATCAGGCAAAAATTGAATTAAAATCCGTGGACAACGGATCCGGAGTTGCTGGAATCCGCTGGCAGTTAGACGGGGGAACCCTGCAGGATTATGTGAGTCCTGTTGAAGTATCTAAGGATGGACCATTTACCCTTACATATTTTGCTTACGACCGTGCCGGAAACAAAGAAGAGCCAAAGGAAGTAACAGGAACGGTAGCTCAGGGAAAAGTCATTTTTGAAGAAAACTTTGATACATATGAAGAAGGTAATTTTACAGACCCTGACGAAAGGGGATATCAGCTGACAAATCCGGAACAGTTCCTGGTTGTATCGGGACAGTCCCAGACCGGCAAAGCCCTGAAAATACAGGGTAAGAAGGATACGGCTGTCCGTATGACGAAACAGGACAGCTGGGATGGTACGGTAATGACGCTGGATTTCAAATACCAGGAAGAACTAAACGGAATTGAAGGACTCTATGTAAGTAACTACTTCCAGTCCTATAGCCCGGATAATATGCATGTATACCCGATTATTCCGGGATATGGCGGCATCCTGCTTCAGCAGAATGTAAATGGCAATGCCAGGGAGGCTGCAAGGCTGGAAAATAAAAAGATCAGCTTAAAACCAGGCAGCTGGTACCATATGAAAGCTTATACCTCAGGAAGTGAAATGAAGGTGAAAGTCTGGAAGGATGGAAGCCAGGAGCCGGCATCCTGGATGGCAAAAGGGGAAGTAAGCGGACTGCAGGGAGGAGGAGGACTCCACCTGGGCTTTTCCACAGGAGGAAACGAGGCAAATTACGCACTGTTCGACAATATCCGGATTATTGGATTTGCAGAGCAGGGACCGGCAGACCTGACAAAACTTCAGAAAGTATACGATGAAGGAAGAGAAAAAGAAAAGGATACGGATTATACACAAGAGTCCATTAAAAATCTGAAAGCAGTACTGGATAAGGCTGAGATACTGCTTGGCAGGGATGATCTGGCTGAAAATGACCAGAATGATGTGGATGCGCTGCAAAAGCAGGTGGAGAATGCCATTAAAAACCTGGTACTCAGACCGGCAGATAAGACAGCACTGGAAAGCAAGGTAGATGAAGTCCTGCATATCGATTTAGAACTCTATACAGAGGAATCTTCCAGAAGGCTTAAAAATGCACTGGATGAGGCACAGAAGCTGTTAGAAAAAGACCTGACGGTTCAGGACCAGAACCTGATTCAGGAAGCAGTAGACGAACTGGATGCAGGAATAGGGGAACTGGAAGAAATCAGTGAACCGGGAACGGAAACAGAGCCGGGTACAGAGACAGAACCGGGTACAGAGACAGAACCAGGAACGGAAACAGAACCAGGAACGGAAACAGAACCGGGTACAGAGACAGAGCCGGGAACGGAAACAGAACCGGGCACAGAGACAGAGCCGGGAACGGAAACAGAACCGGGCACAGAGACAGAACCAGGAACGGAAACGGAACCGGGCACAGAGACAGAACCAGGAACGGAAACGGAACCGGGCACAGAGACGGAGCCAGGTACAGAGACAGAACCGGCAACGGAAGCCGTATATCAGGTGGTATTCCAAAGCTATGACGGAAAAGTGCTGAGCCGCCAGTCGGTTAAGAATCATGGTGCTGCAAATGCGCCCAACGCACCATCCAGAAAAGGATATTCCTTCAGCGGATGGAGTGCTTCCTATGGAAATGTTACGCAAAATCTTGTGATAACGGCGCGTTATAAAGCAAATACCTACCGCATTACTTTCCGGTCAAATGGAGGAAAGGGAAGTATGTCAAGCCAGACCGTGACCTATGACAAGAGCACAAAATTAAAAGCAAACCGATTCAAAAAATCCGGTTATGTATTAAAATCCTGGAATACAAAGAAAAATGGAAAAGGAAAGTCATATACCAACCAGAAGACCATTAAAAACCTTACCTATGTAAATGGAAAAACAATAACACTGTATGCACAGTGGAAAAAGGTATCAAAGCCGGATACTGTGAAAAAAGTATCTGCGTCCAGCAAAAAAGCAAAGATGTGTACCGTTGTGGTAACAAATGTAAAGAAAGCGGATGGATACCAGATCCGGTATGCAACGGATAAAGCATTTAAAAATGTAAAGACCGTTTATGTAAATGAAGGAAAAGGAAAGAAAACAACAAAGGAATTAAAAGGCCTGAAGCGTAAAAAGACTTACTATGTAAAGGTGAGGGCTTATGTAAAAGACTCAGCCGGTAAGCGCTGGTATTCCAAAGATTACAGTAAAGTAAGAAGTATCAAAATAAAATAACGGAGTGTATCACTAAAATGATTTCTGCCCGCTGCGCGCCTCACATTATGAGGCGTACGGACAGCATGAATAATTATAAGATACAGTCTGACCGAGTGATAAAAATAATGTGGACAGGAAGGGGCCTCCATATGGACAGCTCCTTTTCTGTCCATATACAAAATGCTGAAAAACGGAACCAAGGAAAGGGATCAGGGATGAAAAAAGGTATTTTAAAAAAGTGTACAGCAATATTTTTAAGCTCAGCAATGATTTTAACAGGAACACTGACCAATGCAGTTACTGCTTTAGCATTAGAGTCAGAACCGGCTGCTGAATCCAAAACAGAATCAGAATTAAAAAACGTGATAGATAATTCTGCAAAAGAAGGAATTCTTACGATTACGGCAAAAGCCAGCCAATCCCGAAGCGGATGGGATATCAGTCCGGATAATCTTGTGAATGGAAGCGGTCTTTCTAAGAAAGGAAGTCTGGATGCCACCCATTCTAATGGAGGGTATGCCCAGGGCATGTGGCAGACAGAGGACAATGCAGGCAGCTCGGTATGGGTAGAACTGGATACGGGAAAAGTGCAGCAACTGGCTAAACTCTATATCTGGAATCATAACCAGTATGATGGTACCGAACGGTTTCTAAGACGGGGATTTCATTTTGTAAATGTGGAATATTCCTCGGACAAAGAAAAGTGGGAGCCGTTAGACGTTCAAAAGGATATCAATTACAACCGTGAACTAAACATGGCGTCAGGTTCCGGCAGAGAACCAGTAAATGATATTATTGAGTTAGGGATTACAGCCCGTTATGTCCGCATATCTGCAAATCCCGATCCAAAGCAGGGAACCTTTGACGGCGGGGGCTGTTATGGACTCAGTGAAGTGATAATTACCCATTACATGGATGACAGGGATATTGCTATAGAACAACTTGCAAAATCAGTCACGTTAGCAGATGAAGGGGCAGAATTTGACTATTCAGAAACTAAATGGAATGAGCTTCAGGCAGCGTTGGAGAATGCCAGGTCTGCCATGGGAGATGAGGATAATTCCATTGTTGAAATAGAGTCTGTAAGAGATATCCTGGACCGTGCAGCTTTGGATACTGGTATTCCATCGGGAGTCTCAGATTCTTTAACAAAAAAAATAGAGGAAGCCCGGAATCTCAGGGAAGAGGACTATACAGAGGAAAGCTGGAAAAATGCAAAAAGCGCAATTGATGCTGCGGCAGAGGCGGCACAGGATGCTTCCGGACTGGATGTAAATGATACCGCTTATGCACAGCAGGCGGATGACGCCTTAAAGGCTCTTACACGGGAAATTGCAAAGCTGCGCAGTTTACCGGCAGATCGTATGGAAATGTACCGGGAGCTGGTAAATGAAAGGTTTGGAATGTTTCTTCACTATAACATGTCAACCTATACAAATAATGGACAAAACCCAAAATACGACTTTGCATTAGAAGACTGGGGACCTGCTATGGCGGACCCGGAGGATTTTGATCCTACGGATCTGGATACAGACCAGTGGGCAGATGCCGCGGTTTCCGCACAAATGGAATTTTCCTGTGTGACCGGCAAACATCACGATGGTTTTGATATCTGGCCAAGCAAAGTGTACGATCACAATATTTCTAAAAGCAACAATCCGGACATGGATGTCATAGATGAGTATCTGACCTCCTTCAGAAGCCGTGGAATTAATGCAGGCCTTTATTTCTCCATCTTGGATCTGCATCTGGAGGCTATTGAGAAACCTAATTTTACCGGAACAAAGGATCAGATAAGAAAGGGTATCTATACAAAGAACCATGACCTGATTCTGGGGCAGATCAGAGAACTTATGACTAATTACGGAGATATACCGTTTCTGATACTGGATGGCTGGAATACAGACTGGGGCAGTGATCTGGGAAGCCCGTTATATACAGAATTTCCATATGCCGACGTTGAAGAACTGGTGCACAGCCTTCAGCCAAACTGTATCATTATTAATATCAGCTGCGAAGCAAATGATACACATACGGACCTTACAATTTTTGAAAATGGTGCCGGTCAGACAATCCCCTCCTGGTTTGATAAACCGGGTATTGCCTGCCATAACCTCCAGGGACAGTGGTTTTGGAATACAAATAATCCCACACAGCAGCTGCAGTCGGTAGACTGGGTGCTTAACCAGATGTGCTATCCCCAGAATAAAAAGGGATGTGCATTTATATTAAATGCAGCACCAAATCCGGAAGGAAAAATGGATAGCAATGTATTGACACGTTTGAGGGAAATAGGAGAGGAATATGAAAAGCTTCCGGATATGGAAGATGTACCTTCCAGCTGGTATAAAGATTACGATACGGCACAGAATCTGGCATATAAAAAGGCTATAAAGCAGTCTTCAGTATCGGGGCATTCATATGGCGAACGGGCTGCTGATGGAATTATAGACGGAGCTGCCGGCCATGAAAGTGTTTCATCCACAAATTTGGAGAGCAATCCCTGGTGGCAGGTGGATTTGGGCAAAAACCAGGATATTGGGGAAATCACCATCTGGAATACGGAAGGTTCCTCAAAGGAGAACCTGGGAAATTTCTGGGTCTTTGCTTCTGATAAAGAGTTGACTGGCACCCTGAACCAGCTGAAAAATAATGAAGATATCACCAAGATACATGTAACCCAGGTACCGGACCCAAGTATTGCCCTTCAGATAAATACCAGCGCCCGATATGTACGTATCCAGGCTGAAGGTTATAAAGCGCTGACATTATCGGAAGTAGTGATATCGCCTGAAAATACAGCAGAGTTAATGGATATATATAAGATTACCTCACTGGAAAATAAACGTATCGAGACAGGTACGTCCCTGGAGGAGTTAAATCTGCCCAGGTCTGTGGAAGCCGTTGTTTCTGACGGAAGTAAGCAGGAGATAGATGTTGAATGGGATCACGCAGTACCGGAATATGACAGTAACGGAACAGGAACCTATCTGTTTACTGGTAAACTGGTGAATCTTCCGGGCCATATTTCAAACACAAAGAACAAAAAAGCAGTTATCCGGGTTACTTTTGAGAATACTCGTCTGGATATGGTTATTGCTCCCGATCAGGTCAAAACAGGAGATACGGTAATCTTAAAGGGACATTTTGGAAAGAATCCCGGAAGAGTTGTTATGACGGGACCAAATGGCGAAGTATCCGTAGATGCCAATTCTCCGTATCTGATCAGCTGGATGCCTGACCGTATACAATTCCTGGTTCCGGGGGGCGTATGCAGCGGTATTATTTACGTTGAGACAGCTGATAAAACCCAGTCCAATAAGGATAAAGAGTTAAAGGCAGGTTCCTGGGAAAAAGAAGTTTTCGCAGATAATTTTGAAGATTATGACACAGGTAAATTAAATGACCAGCAGACGGCTGTAGAAAAATATACGTTTCTTCATGACCGGATCAGTATAGCTGAGGAGGATGGCAACAAAATCCTGAAAATGAACTCAGACGGGTCTGATACATATCTTACAAAAGAAGCTGACTGGAAAAATGTAAACATTTCTTTTGACTACCGGTTTGATGCGGATACAAAAGATTTTGGGGGAATATACATTTCTCCAAGATACCAGGATAAGGAAAACCGTTATCTGGCTGATCTGCTGCCTCATTTCAGAGGCGGAATATTGTACCAGCGCTATTTAAACGGCAGTTATTCTGAGCATGGAGATACTGCGTTTAGTTATGAAACCGGCATATGGTATTCCATAAAAATGAGACTGGCAGGAGAGGAGTTACAGGTAAAGATGTGGAAAAGGGGAGAACAGGAACCTCTTGACTGGATCGGAGGAGCTGTCTTTGGCGGTCTGCAAAAAGGAGGATTCTTCTTACAGTTTTCAGATGCCTCCGGCGTGGATACCGCATTCTCCAGTTTTGACAACTTAAAGGTAACAGCCTTTGAGGATGGTGTCACGGAAGACCTGTCACAGGATACAGTGGCACCGGTAACGAGAGCTACGCTAACTGGGGAACAGACACAAAAAGGAGATTACATCAACCAGGCGGAAATAGAACTGAAGTCTGAGGACAGTGAATCGGGTGTGTCAGGAATATACTGGCAGCTTGACGGGTCAGAACCACAGAAATATAACAAACCGGTAGTAATAGCAAAAGAGGGCCGTTTTTCCCTTACCTATTATGCTTACGACCATGCAGGAAACAAGGAGGAGCCTAAGCAATTAAGCGGAAATGTGGTCCAGGGGAATGTTATCTTCCAGGACAACTTTGAAGCATACAGCCAGGGCATGTTTCATGATACTTCTCAGAAAGGCTATCAGCTAACCAATCCGGAACAGTTTCAGATTGTATCGGGAGAGTCCGGGACCGGCAATGCCCTGAAAATACAGGGTAAGAGTAATACTGCAGTACGCATGACTAAGCAGGATAGCTGGGACGGTACGATAATGACGCTGGATTTTAAGTACGAGGAGGAACTAAGCGGAATTGAAGGACTTTATATAAGTAACTATTTCCAGACCTATAATCCGGACAATATGCATATATATCCCATTATTCCGGGATACGGAGGCATCCTGTTGCAGCAAAATGTAAATGGTAGTGCCAGAGAGGCTGCAAGGCTTGAAAATAAGGACATTAACGTAAAGCCGGGCAGCTGGTACCATATGAAAGCCTATACTTCCGGAAGTGAGATGAAGTTGAAAGTCTGGAAGGATGGAAGCCAGGAGCCTGCGGACTGGATGGCAAAAGGAGAAGTAAGCGGATTACGGGGTGGAGGCGGACTTCATCTGGGCTTTTCTGCGGGAGGCAACGAAGCTAATTATGCACTGTTTGACAATATCAGGGTCATTGGTTTTATGGAGCAGGAGCCGGAACAGCCGGCGGATTTAACAAAGCTGCAGGAGCTATATGATGAGGGTAGAATAATAGAGCAGGATACAGACTATACAAAAGAATCCATTCAGATGCTGAAAGATGTCCTGGATAAAGCCAAGAAGCTGCTGGGCAGAGAGGATCTGACGGAAAAAGACCAGACAATGGTAGACGGCGTGCAGAAGCAGCTGGAAGAAGCCATCAAAAATCTCGTGTTAAGACCGGCAGATAAGTCAGCACTGGAGCAGAAAATACAGGAAGTATTAGATATTGATTTTAAACTCTATACGGAAGAGTCTGCTAAGAGACTTAAAAATGCACTGGATGAGGCACAAAGGCTAATAGAAGATAAAAACCTGACAGTCCGGGATCAGCAATTGATTAGTGAGGCAGTGGATGAACTGAATGCAGGTATTTCGGAATTGGAAGAAACCAGTGAACCGGGAACGGAAACAGAACCGGGAACGGAAACAGAACCAGGAACGGAAACGGAACCAGGAACGGAAACGGAGCCAGGGACTGAAACAGAACCAGGAACGGAAACAGAACCAGAAACGGAAACAGAGCCGGGTACCGAGACAGAACCAGGAACGGAAACAGAACCAGGGACTGAAACAGAACCAGGAACGGAAACAGAACCAGGAACGGAAACGGAGCCAGGGACTGAAACAGAGCCGGGAACAGGAACACAGCCGGGCACAGAAACAGATCCGGCAATGAAAGAGGTACATCAGGTAATCTTCCAAAACTATGACGGAAAAGTACTGAGCAGCCAGGATGTATTGCATCAGGGCAGCGCAAAGGCACCAACCGCGCCCTCCAGAAAAGGATACACGTTTACCGGATGGAATGCATCTTATGGAAGTGTAACACAGAACCTTGTAATTACAGCCCGCTATAAAGCCAACACCTACCGCATTTCATTCCAGAAGAACGGGGGAAAAGGCAGTATGGGAAGTCAGGCAGTAACTTACGGCAAGAGTACAAAATTAAAAGCAAACCGTTTTAAGCGGTCCGGCTATGTATTAAAAGGCTGGAATACGAAAAAGAACGGAAAGGGAACCTCCTACACCAGCCAGAAGGCCATAAAGAATCTTACCTCCGTAAACGGAAAAACCATAACTCTGTACGCTCAGTGGAAAAAGGTATCCAGGCCCGAAACCGTGAAAAAAGTATCTGTCACGAGTAAAAAACAAAAGGTCTGCTCCGTGATCATAACAAATGTTAAAAAGGCGGATGGATACCAGATTCGTTATGCAGCCCACAAGGAATTTAAGAAGGCAAAAACGGTTTATGAATCCCGGGGAAAAGGCAGCAAGACAACAACATCTATAAAAGGGCTGAATCGAAAAAAGACTTACTATATAAAGGTAAGGGCTTATGTAACAGACTCAGCCGGTAAACGCTGGTACTCAGGAGCTTACAGCAGTGTAAAGAGCGTTAAGATCCGGTAGGAAAATACAAACAGCAATTTTCAGCGGATGCAGCATGTTTCTGCATCCGCTTTTCCAAAGAGTGTTTCACTGTGTAACAGAAAGGAGATCGTATCATGACAAAGAAAGAACGGGTATGGGCGGCAATCCGCCATATGGAAGGAGACAGAGTTCCAAAAGGGGAATTATATATACAGCCTCAGATTGCCAACAAGCTGCTGGGCATGGAATATCCTGCAGATTACCAGCATTTTGAAAGAGACCTAAAAGTACGGGAATTATTACATATGGATATTATCAATGTTGGTGACTGGCCGGAATGGGAGATTGGAAAAACTGCTGACGGCAAGAAAATTATACAGAGTGTGTATGGACAAACCTTTTTAGAAGGCGAGGAGAGCAAACGGCTTCTAAATCCTCCTGTGGATATCGAGGATGCCTGGGATTATCAGGAACCGGATATTACAAAGGTGACAGGAGATCTGGTTGAAAAATATGTAAAAGAAACGGACTTATTTGTGTTTGCCCAGATTGGCGGACCAATCTCCATGCTGAACGAAATGTATCCCATGGAAGATTACATGGTGAATTGTATCACTTACCCGGAGGAAACCCATGTATTAACGGAAAAGGTGGTTGCATTTGAGATTAAAAAGGCAAAGTTATTCCTGGACAAAGGAGCGGATGCCATTCTGATAGCGGATGATATGGCATTTAACACCGGGGTGTTCCTGCCTCCTTACGTAATGGAGGAACATGTATATCCATTCTACAAACAGATGATTCAGGAAATAAAGGCCTATAGAGACGCACCGGTATTTCTTCACAGCGACGGCAATCTGAACAGCGTAATGGATAAACTGGTGGAATGCGGGTTTGATGGTATTCAGTCACTCCAGCCTTCAGCCGGAATGGATATCGGTGAAATTAAGAGAAAATATGGAGACCGGCTGTGCCTGTGGGGGAATATTGACCTGGATTACATCATGTGCTTTGGCACCGTAGAAGAAGTCCGTGCGGAGGTCCGTAAGACCATTGAGATTGCAGGCCCCGGAGGCGGATTTATTCTCTCTACCTGTAATACAATGGTAGATATTATTCCGCCGGGGAATATTCTGGCGATGATCGAAGAGGCAGATAAGGATATAGTGTAGATGGACATAGTAAAAGAAATTTTAAAGCGGATTTTCCAGATATCCAATTCCGCACATAATCATACTTTCAGCCATTCTGGCAATTTCTTCTGTAGGAAGAACCATATCTTCCTCTATCCATTTTCGAATTAGACCGATACAGCCTGTACTGACAAAGGAATAAAAGTATTCAATCTGCTGAATAGATGCTTTGGGGAACAGGCTGTGATAGGTATTGATACAGAATTCCCTTCCGGTATTCAACAGCTTTGCCATCAGTTCTTTATCATTATAATCTCCAACCATAAACGTACACATATCAGAATTTTTCTTAAGGCAGTAAAAGATGCCGTTACAGATATCAGCAAGATTTCCTTTTTTTGTGTTGTCATTAAGAAGAGGTTCCAGTGCCTGTGAAAATTCAATCAGCATATCATTTTCAATCTCTTCCAAAAGTGCATAGATATCCTGATAATGACTGTAAAATGTACCCCGGTTAATTCCGGCGTGGTCACTGAGCTCTTTTACGGAAATACTCTGTATGGGTTTTGTTTTTAAAAGCTCGGTAAAAGAGCTGCGTATTAAAAGCTTTGTAATCCGTACCCGGTGGTCATTGGATTCTTTTTTCATAGCATCTGCCTCCTAATATATAAGTGTGGGGGTTAGATACTCCAACAACCAGTTGGATTCAACCCTTTTTGTTGCTAAAGCTGTACAATGATGAGGTATCGGTCAAACACGCTCTAAAACAAGTACAGAGGTTCAACGAGGTTCAATTCAAAGCCAAAAAGGTAAATTCAGAATCCCCAAATTCACATAGATAGCTGTTGCCTTTGGCATCTGTAAATAAAACCGCCTCAACACTTCGTTTGTTTTTCTCATCAAACAAGGATAAACGGGAAGCTTTCCCGGTGGATAGATCCAGGTCTGTCTCTTTCAGTCCCTTAAGAATTGCAGAATCATTAGCTTTTAAATCATACATATAGGGAGAAGTTTCAGTTACGCCGTAATTTTGAATGCTGGGATCCGATTCTTCATAGGAAAAGACAATATAGCCATTTCTGTCAACCCCATTTGAAAAAGTACAGCAGTATAATTGCTGGTCTTGACGGATTGGTTCCAGTTCGTGGTTAAGGACTTTGTAATCGGTAAAGTTATCAAATTTCCAGTCTGTGTCTCCCATATCGCCCGTTTCAGCATCTACCCACATAGACAGGAATTTTTGAATGCTTTTATGCTGAAAGTACTCATACACCGAAGTTTTCTGTGCCGAATAATAGGAATCCAGTATATGCTCAAAATGTACTTCCGTATTGTTAGTGATTAACGTGGATTCCGCAGCCAGGGCTGATTCCGACCCCGCTACATGGCTTGAGAGAGTACGGCAGCCGGTTGCGGCAGTGATACAGCAGAACATTGACAGTAAGACAGCATAGTTCTTTTTCATTTGACAATCCCCTTTCTTCTTAATAGTTAGAGGTATTTTACTCCGATAATTACTTCTATTTCTTAATTATACACCTCACTTAGGTTGTCGTCCATCAAAGGAATGTTATTTAGTTGCTAGTCTGTTTTAATATTGTTGTTATATCAGAATTATAAATGATTTCCTAACTAATTAAAAAATAGTTCAAATATCGTAAAATAATGATAATACAAAATTTATCTCATTAAAAATTCTAAAAATTAAATAAATAAATCCTAAATGATTAATTTTATAAATGCTAAAATCAACTTAGAATAATCACTATAGAATGAAGGGAGCTTTTATGAAGAGAAAAATTGCTTTATTACTAATCACAACCATAGCGGTCAACTCATCAATGATACTTGCAGGTGCTGCTAACATTCAGGCTACATCAGATGTTGTAGAACAGGGACTTCCTACAGCAGACGTTTTCAATGTTGATTTTACAGTGGGAATGGAGGATCAATCTGTCATACCAAGCAGGTTGCATAAAAAAATTGGTTCACCTTTTATCAGGGAATTTTCTGATTTGGGAAGAACGGTAGGGAGTTTTAACGGCAAATCAGCTTCTTTATATGCTTTTGATGAAAATAAGTATGGAAAGATAAGCAAGAATCTGACAATTGAGTGTATGGTTAAATTTAATGAAATTTCTAATGGTGAACGTGACTTTTTTTCAAATCAGGAAAATGGAGGTATAGGACTTGGTTTAGAAAACGGGATTCTTACCTTTTTTGCTCATGTAGGTGGAGCTTATCGGCAGCCAACAGCAAAGGTATCTGCTAACCGGTGGTATCATATTGTGGGTGTAGTAGATGGAACCAATGTAAAACTTTATGTAGATGGCAAGCTCCAGGAAGTTAATTCTGATGCCTCATATGAGGGAGTAAAGTATCCCGAGGATTCGAGTGTATGGAATATGGTTTTAGGAGGTGACAGTGATGACGATCACAGTGTTCAGTTTTTTTCGGATGTAGATATGGGATTTGCTAAGATATATAGCAGGGCTGTAACGGATGAAGAAGTTTTGCAGATGAGTAATAGTGCTTTTTATGACGTAGATATAGAAGAACGGGGACTTGTTAATTTGGGAATGGTTGGTTCTGATACGACTTCTGAGGGGAGTGTCTGGGACTTAGATATCCATGCAAACAAAAACAGTAATTACGATGTCAACAAAATAGAATATGATATTATGTATGACGTTTCTTGTCTGGAATATTCTGGCACGCAGTACTTAACAGAAGATGCCTTTGTTACAGAGACAGAGCCTGGTAAGCTTCACGTGGTTTTAAATAGATGGTTATCCACATCAAGCTTTAAAAACTATGCAGACACAAGGATTGGAAGACTGCAGTTTAGAACTAAGGTGTTGGATGAATCAGTGACAACATCTATAAGTACTGGTAATTATTCAGCATACTTCAACGACGGTCAAATTGATCAGGAAATTTCACCTGACATTAATAAGGAATTACAGATTTTTTCTAAAAAGGAATTGGATTTGAACAGAGATGGTGTGATTGGGGTGGGGGATGTTGTAATGGCTGACGGAGAATTTAAAAAGTCTGTGGCCGCGGAATCATCTATATTTCCTTATAAACATGCAGTAATTTTAACAGTTGACGGGGCCGGTACGGTGTGGAATCCTGATGGAATCTACTATGCGCCTAATAATTGGACTACACCGGTTATTTATAGTGATGAAGAAACCATGTCAAAGCGAAAAAATGATTATGTAGTGGATCTTATGAATCATGAATTTGCTACAAGTTATACTGCACAAGCTGTTCAGCCATCTATGTCCGCACAAAATTATTTTTCTATCCTTCATGGTATTTCGTGGATGGAGGCACCTGGTGATTATCAGATTGATAATGATAGTACAGGAGTTGAGTATTTTACAGATTTTAATAGAACACCACCGTTGTATCCATCTATTTTTAAAGCAGTATCAGATGCTTTTCCGGAACGACAAAATGTAGCTTTTGCAGAGTGGTCAAACATAATAAATGGTATTATTGAACCAGATGCGCAAGTGACGGGGAGAACTTCTGCAGAAAAACAGAGTTTTTATGATGTGGCAGAATTTATTAGAAGCGAGGCATATAAAAATACTGCAGTTGTATATATGCAAAGTGACTGGATGGATCATGTTGGTCATAGCAGTGGATACTTCAATGAGAACTACTACAATGAGTTACAGCATTATGATAATTATTACAAAGCTGTAATTAAAGCATTAAAGGAAACAGAAAGGTATGAAGACACTCTGATCGTCACTAATGCAGATCATGGTGGAAGTGGATACAACCATGGTTCCACAGATCCTTCGAATATGGATGTATTTATAGGTGTAGGAGGACAGACCGTTAATTCAGGTACAAGGCTTAATAATGGATCAAATGGAGATATTTCCCCTATTGTTTTGTCTGCATTGCGTGTAGATATACCTAATTCTATGACAGGACAAGTATTTGATAATAATATGTTCCTTAGACAGGAGGAATTGTACAAAAAAAATAGAGACATAGAAAACATTATCTTTAAATGCGGGGAAAATGCAGGCGAGTTGTCCCTTAAAAATCCCCGGTCAGAGACGAGGGCAGTGGATGCAGTAATTGATTTAAAAGGAGCTGAAGTAGAAACAGTAGAAACGGAGGGGACGATTGTCAGGCAGGAAGTCGTAAACGGTATGTTAAATCTAACAATTTCATACAACAATCAGCCTGTAAAAATTGCAACAATCCGTTTTTTATCACAAGGAAATGAGCAGCCGGTTTTAAAGGAGCTTATGTTAGGTACAGAGACAGGTAAAGAAATATATCCTGATATTAAAAATGAAAAAGGTGAACCGGTAGAAAAACCAGACATTTCAAGTTTAAATCTTGCAATTACAATGACAGAAAAACAGAAAGAAGAACATGAAAAAAATCAATTTTATACAGAAGAAAGTTGGGGAAAAGCGGAAGAAGCACTTATTGAGGCCAAAGAGCTGGCAAAAAAAGTGGATCTAACACAGGAAGAGGCAGATGAATCATTAGTGAAGCTGATAACAGCCTGCAATTTACTGGAATATAAACCTCAAAAAGTAGGGCTAAGAGCAGCTTTAAGTGGTGCTGAGGCAATTCTTGCAGATGTTGAAAAGTTGAAGCAATATGCGCCAGAATGTATAGATGCAGTGAGAAATGCTGTTGAGAAGGTAAAGAATGTATCTGAAAACTCTGCGGTGGATCAGGGAATCATTAATCAGGCAACAACAGATTTGCTCACAGCAGTTACCAGCATGCTGGTAATAAAAGAAAACACAAGGCTAAGTATTCTTATTCAGAAAGCAGAACAGATATTAGAGAAAGCAGAGAGGTATACACCATCCAGTATAAATAAGCTAAAAACTGCATTAGAGAAGGCAAAAAATGCTAATAATCAGCATGTGGAGGCAGAGATGACTGTTGCTTATGAGAAGCTTGCTGAAGCTTTAACATCACTGGTTAGAAAGGCCAATAAAGATGAATTAAGCAATGCTTTAAATAAGGCAAAAGAAATTTTAAAGTATGCATCGAAATATTTGGAAAATAGTATCGCTCAGCTTGAACCCGTAACTAAGGAAGCTCAGGAGATATATGATAATCCAGATACTGATACAAGTATGACAGGTGAGGTGCTTAAAATTCTGATACAGGAAATTCTTAAAGCTCGTCTTATGGGCGATATAGACTGGAATAGTGTAGTGAATACTAAGGATGCGGCAATATTACTAAGTTATAATGCAGAGAAAATAGATTTTACGGAAGAACAAAAAACATTATCGGATATAAACTTTGACGGCAGATCGGATAGCTGTGATGCGGGTTTAATTTTAAAATTAACTGCAGAAAAAATATCCGAGTTTAAGAAATAAATTAAAGGAAGAGAGAGGATACATATGAAAAAGAAAGCAGCAAATATGAAAATAATATTTTTGTTTAGTATGATGTTATTACTGACGGTAGTTTTACCGTATTTTACAGGATTTACTGCATTAGCAGCAGAAAAGGAAGAAATTATTATTGATAATTCCGATACGGAGTTTATTCAAAAATCAGGGGCTTGGAAATTGAGTGCCGGTCGTGAAGGGAAATATAGGAGTAACTACTCTGTGGGCTCTTTGGGAAGCGGCGAAAGTACTTGGTTCCAGTGGAATATGAAAGCACCGGCAGCAGGAGAGTACAGCGTTTCTTTCTGGATTCCAAACAGCGAGTCGGGAGTACACGACATTAATTCTAAGGCAGTATACACAGTTAGGCATGATAATGAAGTCTTAGATACAAAGACAACAGACCAAAGAGGAATAGGGGGCCATTGGAATACAATTGGTTCTTATACGTTTGAAAAAGGTCAGATATATTCAGTGCGTGTGTGTGCAGATGGCGCAGGTGAAAATGTAAATACACTTGCAGATGCAGTCAGGTTTCAATATGAAGTACCTGATGACCAGGTTCAAAAGATAACAGTAGATAACACCCAGGCAGCAGCTAAAGGCGAATGGACTGTATCAAAATACAGACCAGGATACTTTGGCGAGAACTATCTTACCATTGGTCCGGGTAATACCCAGGCATCTGTAACCTTTACACCTAAACTTACCAAGTCCGGAAAATATGCAGTATATACTCAAATGCCTGAAGGAAATGGAGACTTGGCATCGGAAGTTCCTTACTTAATTAAACATAAAAATGGTGAAACTTCAGAATATGTTAACCAGCAGGGAAAAAACGGGACATGGCAATTGGTTGGTATGTATAATTTTGAAGCAGGAATGACATCCTCTGTCACCATAAAAGGTGCAGTTTCTGGATATACAATAGCAGATGCAGTGCTGTTTGAATTATTAGACACAGAAGTTGATAGCAAATCTGTAATTGCAACAGCGAAATGGGAGACACAAAGTCTGGATACGGCAATTGGAAGTGACTATATACTTACAGAATCTACTGACATGCTAATGGACATTGTTCAGGTGAAGAGGGAAGGATATTATAATATTAGATATCACATGCCGGAAAAAGGAATCAGCAGGAGTGATGATGCAGTACTTTCAGTCAGTGGAAAAGAATTCAAGATTAACAGTTCCGAAATGAACGCAGGATATAATTTGATAGGTAAGGTTTATATCAGTAAAAATGGATTGATTGATGTAAGCCTGAAAAATAACGCACAGTCTGGTCTGTTGGTTTTTGATGCATTATTATTGGAGTATACAGGATATAATGCTGTATACGAGGACTTTGATATGTCAGACAGTTTAAACACATGGGGAACAAAAGGAAACTGTAGTGTTGAAGATGGATATTTGAAAATTACTGACGGAGAAGCACAGCTAGAACCTGAAGGTTGTCTTAATGTAATTATACATACGGTAATAAAACCATATGAAATAAAGAGCGGTGCAAAATTTGGATTGATTTTAAGTGGGTCTAACAATACATATCTAAAATTATATTTGGATACTAATACAAATAAGCTTGTTCTATATGATGAGCAGTCAGACAAATTATTAAAGGAAAGTGATAAAACTCTTCCTTATGAGGAAAATAAAGAAATACAGATTCAGACAGTGTTTGAATATCCTGAATTATCAGTTTTTATATCGGGAGAAGAATATCTAAAAACGGAATACTCCAGAAGCGGAAGTGTTGGTTTTTTTGCTGATAATTCAAGTCTTGACGTAGATTTTGTAGGAGCAATTACATCTCAGGAAGTTAAAGGCGGTTCAGGTGAGTATGCTATACAACTAGATAATCCAAAGCAGACAATCTGGGGACTGGGCATTGAAGTGCAGAGTGATTCCATTGGGTCAGGAAATAATGGGTTACCGGAAAGTCAGTTAAGGTCTGTACCTTATGGATTGATTCAGTCTGAAAGGGAAAGGCTGTATAAGGATATGATGTCGGGATTTCGATATGTCAGATTTCCAGGAGGGCTTTATTACAGAGGGGTTGATGAAGAAGGAAAGCATTTGCAGGAACGCTGGGATACGCAGAATGAAGAACTGGCAGAAATGATCGAGATGTCAGGAGTAGAGGGAATTGATTTTGAATTCTGGTCACCTACACCTTATTTTAAGGCAAGCGGTTCTTACATACACGGAAATACAGATGACACGGACGGCTTAAGATGTTTTTCACGTAACTTTGCAAATGATCCGGTTTATAAAGGAGATAAACAGAGATTTTTAAATGATTTTGCAGATACCATAGTAGAGGATTTAAAAATGCTGGAAGCCAATGGAATTCCTGTAGTCCAATGGGGTTTACAAAATGAAGCTGATCATTGGGTACGTGATTATTCTCACTGTAAATATACAAATGAAGAATATTATCAGACGATGAAAGCAGTCGTTCCAAAGATCAGGGCGGCTTTTCCGGATATCCATATTCATGCTGACAGTTGGAATGGCCAATATAGCTCAACGGTACAGGAACTTAAGAAGGATCCGGAACTGGTTAATGAAATTGATGGGTGGACGTTCCATCGTATTGGCTATGATTCCAATGATCAAATTAACAATGCAGATTATTATAACAGTGGAAAAGTAAGAGATGACATTCCTGTATATAATAATGAATTTGAATATTTCTCCGCAACAAGTGATTGGAAGTGTATTAATACAGCACAGTCTATTATGAACTGGATGACTTTCGAAAATTCACCTACATGGCATTGGCTTCATGTTTTAAAGCCATTTGGTAATAGTGAGGCAAGCGGATTTTCACTTGGTTCGTTCCGTCCATTGGATTTTGACGAGAGTAAAGAAAGTGTTCCGGAAGGTTTTGAAGGAGTTGAAGCGGGACATTGGGAATATAATTATCAAAACTGGAACGCAATACGTGGATTTTTAAAATATATGCCGTGGAATTCGATACGTTACGAAGTTTCGGAAGATAGAGTACGGGAGGACAATCGTATCATGTCTTATCAGACTCAGGAAGGTAAGCAGATAATTGTTCTTACAAACAGGTCAAAAACTGATTTATTTACTTTCAATATCAGCACTGGTCTGGATGACACATGGAGAGGTTATCGATATACGCCGCAAAGTGAAAATGAAATTACATTAGGTACCTTAAGCGGGGAAACTATCAGTCCTACGCTTCCACCTTATTCCATTGAATTCTGGGTTCAGGATGGAGAACATGTCGTTCCGGAACGGGGAGTTGAACTAAATACCGCAGAAGCAGAGCTTGATGTTGATGAAACGCTGGCACTAAATGTAACAATTAAAGAAGTAAATCCGGCAATTCCAGGACTGACATGGTCAAGCAGCGACAATGAAGTTGTATCCGTTGACAAAAGCGGTCTGGCAAAGGCTTTATCTGCAGGTCAGGCGATTATTACGGTTACCCGAAAGGATGGGGGGTTTTCTGCCACGTGTCAGGTTACTGTAACAGATGAAGCACCGGAGCCTGGCGAAAAAACGGATATGACCAGCTTAAAGCTGGCAATTACAATGGCTGAAAAACTAGAGCAGGAGTACGAAGAAAATAAGTATTATACAGAGGAAAGCTGGAATATCGTTCAGTCGGCGTTAAACTCAGCCAGAGATTTAGTGGACAACACAGAAGCAGAACAGGAACAGGCAGATAGTGCATTTATTGATTTAATAACAGCCTGCAATTTATTGGAAAGCTCAACTCATAAAGTTGGTTTAAAAGCTACAGTTAGGGGAGTAGAAGCAATTCTTGCAGATGAAGATGGATTGTCAGAATATACACCAGAAAGTGTAAGTAATGTTAGGATTAGTTTATCAAAAGCTCAGTCGGTTCTGAACAATACTGGAGCTGACCAGGGAGCTGTTAATCAGGCGTCAACAGAATTAATGACAGCGGTTACCAATCTATTGGTAATAAAGTCAGATACAAGACTTGACATTCTCATTCAGATTGCTGAACAGATTATGGAGAAATCAGAACTGTATACATTATCATGCATAGAAAACCTGAAAATTGCTTTGGAAGACGCAAAAGAGATGGATCAAAATATAAATTCAGAAGAAGAAATCAATAAAGCATATAATAATCTGGCAAATGCAATGTCCAGTATGATTCGAAGAGCAAATAAGGAAGAGCTTAAAAATGCCATTGATAAATCGGATGAGATTTTGGCAAGTGCCGGTAACTATGTAGAAAGTACTATCACGGGACTAGAAGCCGTTACTTTGAAAGCAAGAGAGGTATACGACGATTCTGAGGCAGGATCTGATATTACAGGAGAAGTATTAAAGAAGCTGATAGCAGAAATTTTAAAAGCACGTCTTCTGGGAGATATAGATTTAAATGGTACCGTTGATACCCGAGATGTTGCAGAACTGCTAAAATACACTGCTGAAGCCAAAATACTCACACAGGAACAAATAGAGGCAGGAAACGTAAATGGGGACAACATATGTGATAGCAGCGATGGTGCAATTATACTTCAGTATGCAGTAGAGAAAATAAATTCTATAAGAGGAGAGTGATATGACTAATAGCTATTCCAGTCCAAAATAATCCAGATATCACAAAAAAGTACAAGAAATTGTGAAAGTAACTTAAAATTTTGAAAATATATATAAAGTTAATACTATGGGTTCACAAATTTCCTATGCTAAAATACTAACATAAACAAAGACAAACAAACCAAATTAAATCAGGAGGATATGAAATGAAGAAGAAAGTCTTAGCAGCATTATTAGCAGGAGCTATGGTAATCAGCCTGGCTGGATGTTCAGGAAGCGGAACGGAAACAAAGAGTACGGACGCAGGAACTTCAGCAGCAGAGGAAACAACAGCACAGACAACAGCCGCTACTACAGAAGCAGCAAATGATACGGAGACTGCAGGTGAGACAGCAGGGGATACCCAGGCGGCATCAGGAGAAGAAAGTAAAATTACGATTTGGGCATGGGATGAGTCATTTAATATTGTAGCTGCTAACCAGGCAAAAGAAATCTATCAGAAGAGCCATCCGGAAGCAGAAGTAGAAGTTGTAACCATGGCACAGGATGACATTGTAGCACAGCTTAATACCAGTCTTTCCGCCGGAACATACGATGGACTTCCTGATATTGTATTGATTGAGGATTATAAGATTCAGGGTTATCTGACATCCTATCCCGATGAATTTGCAGACCTGACAGATGTGGCAAGTCCAGAGGCCTTTGCCGCTTATAAAACAGGCGTAAACCAGATGGATGGTAAAATGCTTGGCATACCATTTGATTCCGGTGTTGCTGCTACCTTCTACCGTACAGACCTGATTGAGCAGGCTGGTTATACAAAGGAAGACATGCAGAACCTTACCTGGGATAAATACATTGAAATCGGTAAAGCAGTTAAAGAAAAATGCGGAGTGGACATGTGTACCATCGATCCAAGTGATATTGGACAGATCCGTATGATGATGCAGAGTGCAGGTACCTGGTATACAGATGCAGAAGGCAAAGTTGATTTTAAGGATAACAAAGGATTAAAAGATGCAATTGAAGTATACAAGAAGCTGGTTGAAGCAGGCATTACAAAACAGACAGCAGACTGGGATCAGTTTGTAGGATCTTTCAATAACGGCGAAGTTGCTTCCGTTGTAACGGGTTGCTGGATTGCTCCTTCCATTCAGAAGGCAGAAGACCAGAGCGGTAAATGGGCAGTGGCACCATTCCCGAAGATGGATGCAAATGCAGAATCTGTAAATGCTTCCTCTATCGGCGGAGCAGGCTGGTATGTTCTGAAAAATGTAGGAAACGAACAGGCTGCAAAAGATTTCCTGAAAGAAACATTTGCATCTAATGTTGATTTGATGAACCAGCTGGCAACAGACATTACCCTTGTTAGTACTTTAAATGCAGCAGAGTCAGCAGAGAATTACTCCAAGGGAAGTGATTTCTTCGGCGGACAGGAAATTTTCAAAGATTTCTCCAAATGGACACAGGAAGTACCATCTGTTAACTACGGATTGCATACATATGCACTGGAGGACATTATGACAGAAGCGCTTCAGGCTATTGTATCAGGAGCAGATATAGATTCTACATTGTCTGATTATCAGGCTCAGGCAGAAGCAGCAGTAGCACAATAATAAAGAAGGTAGAATGGGGTGCTGCATTGTTCAGCGCCCCATTTTCAGGAAGGTAGAAGGTCATGAAGAAAAAAATTGACAGAAGATCCTGGGCGTTTATTATTCCCAGTGTAATTCTAATAGCGGCATTTGTTTTCTATCCGATGGTGCAGGCATTTGTTACTTCTCTGCAGACCGGAATGGGAAATAACTTAAGATTTGCAGGTGCGGCGAATTACAAGCGCCTGCTGACAGATTCCACATTTGTAAAAGCACTGTGCAATACAGTGATGTATCTGGTCATCCAGGTGCCGGTTATGATTATTCTGGCTCTGGTGATTTCGTCAATGCTCAACGACAAAAAACTAAAAGGAAGAGGTTTTTTCAGAACTGCAATATTCCTTCCCTGTGTTACTTCCCTGGTAGCATATTCCATTATATTTAAAAGTTTGTTTGCAACGGACGGATTTGTGAATATCATGCTGATGAACCTGCATTTTATATCAGAACCCATATCCTGGGTAACACATCCGGTATTTGCAAAAGTCCTGATTATTATTGCCATCACCTGGAGGTGGACCGGATATAATATGGTATTCTATCTGTCGGGACTTCAGGGAATTGATGATTCTATTTATGAAGCGGCGGCAATTGACGGCGCAGGAGGATTTCAGAAATTTAAATCCATTACCTTACCGCTGTTAAAACCAATTATATTGTTCACAACTATTAACTCTACAATAGGTACACTGCAGCTCTTTGATGAGACGGTAAATATCACAAATGGCGGTCCGGCAAATGCCACCATTACCATCTCCCAGTATATTTATAATCTCTTATTTAAATACCAGCCGAATTTTGGCTATGCAGCGGCGGTATCCTATGTAATCGTGTTATTAATTGTAATCTTATCCATTATTCAGATGAAAGTAGGTGACGATAAAGAATGAGTAGAAGATCAAAGGTAATCAGAAGTATAGAATATGTAATTCTCAGCATTTTGTCAGTAGTATCCATTTTCCCGTTCTTTTGGATGATTATAGCAGCAACCAATAAATCGGTGGATGTTACAAAAGGAACCTTGATGCCCGGCGGATATTTTTTTGAAAACTTAAAAGCAGTGCTTCAATCGGATTTGAATTACTTAACGTCTTTTAAAAACTCTCTCATTATTGCAGTCGTAACCACTGCAGTTGCAATGGTTGTATCGTCGGCAGCGGGATATGCATTTGAGATATACAAGTCAAAAGTAAGGGACCGGATCTTTAATTTTATCCTCCTGTCCATGATGGTTCCCTTTGCAGCGCTTATGGTTCCGTTATTCCGTTTGTTTTCTAATTTCAAAAATATTCCGGTATTGAAATTCCTGGCACTTAATACTTCCGGGTCGGTTATTATCATTGCAGTGGCAACGGCCTTCCTGATATTCTTTTTCCGCCAGAATACCAAGACATTTCCAAAGGAACTGGTTGAGGCAGCCAGGATAGATGGACTGGGTGAAATGGGCATCTTTACAAAAATATATATGCCAACCATGAAATCTACTTATGCAGCCGCAGTAGTAGTAACCTTTATGTCAAGCTGGAACAATTATCTCTGGCCGTTGATTGCCTTAAAAGGTGAGAACAGAACGCTGCCGCTGATCATTTCTGCAATGGGTTCCTCTTATACGCCTGATTACGGAATGATGATGACCGCAGTTGTCATAGCAACGATTCCTACCGCATTGATTTTCTTCCTGATGCAGAAACAGTTTGTAGCCGGTATGACAGGTTCGGTAAAAGGCTGATCGGGTCATTTCTATTCTCCATTAAATAAAATCAGATAAATTAATATTCATTTTTATGGTTTTATATATTATACTGAAACTAAATAGTTTTGAATAAATATGGTAGCGTCATCCTGTTATATTACTGATTGGGAGGGCGCTTTCATTTACAGGGGGGAAAGAGTGTGAATGATTATTGCAGAATCTTAATTATAGACGATGAATATATAATGCGTCAGGGAATTAAGCATATGGTGGACTGGGAAAGGCAGGGCTTTCAGATAGTAGGGGAGGCTGCAAACGGCAAAGAGGGGCTTGAGCTTCTGGTGAGCCTGCGTCCCCATATCGTACTATGCGATATTGTAATGCCTCAAATGGATGGGGTTGATTTTTCTAAGGTGGTTCAGAAAATTTATCCGGAAATCCAGATTATAATTCTCAGCAGTTATGATAATTTTAATTATGTAAAAGGCGCTCTGCAAAATGGAGCTGTTGACTATGTTCTAAAACCCACTTTAAATCCCCAGGAACTGCTTGGGATTTTAAAGACAACAGCAATGAGGATACCAGGAATGATCCTGATGAAAGAAGAGGGAATAAGCCTTGAGAAAAGCCTGGAAGACTATCTGATGGGTAAGTCAGAGGAGTTTGCAGGGCCTGAAATCGTAGAGCGTTTTCCTTATACTTTTTACCGCGTCTTTGGCATGTGTATCCGCCAGAGAAATGTAAACGGTCAGGATATTTCTTCTATTCTGTATGAAAAAATAATGGATTATATGAAGGATTGCAAATATGCATATATTGCGGTGCTCCTTCGTGAAGAAATTCTCTGTGTGATACTTAACTTCCGGGCAGGGGACAGGGATGAGGCAGTAGAATTTATGGATAAGATGACGGCGCAGATGACAGTATTCCATAGCCGGATCTATGGTGTGCTGAGCCAGGAATTTTCCACTCGTTCTATGATTAAGGAAATTTATGAAGGTGTAATATTACCGGAGACAGATAAAGCTTTTTATTACCAGGGTATAAATCTGCGGGTTATAGAAGAAAAAAAGGCGGCTGTTCAAATGCCGAAATTTGATTTTAACTGGTTTTCTAAATATCTGGATGAAAAGAGGTACCGGGAGGCACTGGATTTACTGTATGGCTATGCCTGTGAGGGGATGAAGGCCTGCATGGAGGAATTCCGGTTTAAGAACCAGATTAAAAATATGATATTCAGCCTGATTGATGCAATGGATATGAGCCGTAACAAAAAAGAAGAGCTGCGCTACCGTTATTTTAAAGAAATAGATAATACGGTTTACGTGGAAGAATTTAGCGACGTCCTAAATGAGATACGGCAGGAATTAAATCGGGAATTGATTGAGGGGACACCGGAAGATGATTACCGAATCCGGCAGATTCTCCAGTATATAGCCCAAAACTATACACAGGATCTGGACCTGGCGGAAATTGCAAAGGTATTCAACTTTAATTATTATTACCTTTCCGCCTATTTCAACCAGCATATGGAAGCCGGTTTCAGTGAATATGTCAACAGTATCCGCATTAAACAATCCTGCAGGCTTTTGCGGGAAAAAGACCTGAGTATCTCCCAGGTAAGCAATGAGGTGGGGTATTCTGATCCAAGTTATTTCTGCAGGGTATTTAAAAAAGTAACGGGTGATACACCGTCCACATGGCGGCGGAGCCACAGACAGGAGAGGTGATTTCCAAATGAAGAAACTGCATCTGAATAGTACGGTGGTCAAGATTTTATGTACAGTGATTCTGGGCATTGTGTTTGTTTCCTTTGCCGTGTCGGCATTTGTCATCCATCTGTCCGAAAATATATTTATTGATACATATGGTAAATCCCAGGAGAGAGTCTTCAGGCAGGTAGAAAAAGAATTAAACGACTGTCATGAGAAATTCATGAAGGTGTCGGCATCAATTGATTCCAGCTGGGCATTCCGACGGTATTTCGACGATCAGGAGATGGATAAAAAAAGTGAATTTCAGACAGTTTATCAGATGCAGAGAGATTTGAAGCAGGCGCTGGGTTCCGATTTATCGGATGCAAGTGTAATGATAATTGGGATAACCGGCAAAAGTTATATCAACCAGCAGGAAAATATTACGACACCTGTAAGTGAGATTATGGATAATGAGCTGTCGAAACGGGCGCTGGAAAATCCAAAGACCTTACAATACCAGTACTTTGATAATGGGCTGACATCTACGTCCATAGGAGGACAGGCTTTGATCGGGGCAAAAGCCCTTACCTATCTGGAAAGCAGCAAGCCTTATGCCATTGTTTATTTTACCATGCGGGAGCGGGACATTAAGGACTACTATGATTATTTTACCGGTGACACTACGGATTTCTATCTGACAGACAGCGTTCACAGGGTAGTATCTTCCAATAGAAGTGAATCCATTGGCAATATCCTGGATAAAGAGTGGGTAACTGGTAAGGATGAACAATATCTGCGCAGCAACTTTAAAGATAATAAAAAGGTATATACCATTTTAAAGTCAAGGCTGCCTTACTTCGGATATTCTATTTATGGAGTTATTGACAATGCAAAGGCTCTTGATAATCAGTACAATATTGGGCAGATGGCTTTGATCTGCCTGGGAATTGCATGTGTGGTACTTATATTCATTACAACCATTACCAGACAGATTACCCGTCCCCTTTCCATTATGGCGGGGAAAATGTCCGAGATAAGAAAAGGGGATTTCGGGCAGTATATGGAGGTAAAGGGAACGGAAGAGATCAGGGAACTGGCGACCACCTACAATTTTATGCTGGATGACCTGAAACGGTATATTGAGGAACTTATGCGCACCCAGGAGGAAAAGCGGAGATCGGAGATCAAGGCACTTCAGATGCAGATTAATCCCCACTATATCTATAATACCCTTGCAAGTATAAAATGGCTGATCTGGCAGGGGGATGCAGGAAAATCCTCCCAGACTATTGATGCATTTATAAAGCTTCTTCGAAATACCATCAGCGATACCAGTGAATGCATCACCATTGAACAGGAAATTGAGAATCTGAGAAATTACGTCCTGATTAACCAGACCAGGTACGGTGATCAGGTTCAGGTTGCATATGATGTTATGGAGGAATGCATGGATTGCATGATTCCAAAGATGTTACTACAGCCGTTTATAGAAAATGCATTTTTCCATGCCTTTCCGTCAGGCAGAAATGGAAATATTACGGTATGTATCCGAAAAGTGGAGAGTGATCTGAATATCGAGATTGCCGATGACGGCGTGGGCATGAAGAAAAGCCGGGTATTAAGCCTTTCAAGCGGACACGATAAATCAGAGCATTTTTCCGGCATAGGAATTAATAATGTGGATGACCGTCTAAAACTTCTGTACGGTGCAGATTATGGGTTAAATATCCTCAGCCAGGAAAAAGAAGGAACCACTGTGATTATCAAACTGCCGGTCAAAAATGACCCGGCAGCCGTTTAATATAAGACATGTAAGAATAAGTTGAAAATAAGGAGGAAATTGTAATGAAAGCAGATTTAGCATGGCTGGAAGACCCGGAGGTATTCCAGGTTAACCGCCAGCCGGCGCATTCGGATCATAGATTTAAAGTTAAGGGAGAGAGTACAATAATATCCCTGAATGGAACCTGGAAATTTTGTTATGCACAAAATCCGTCCCTGCGTCCGGTTGATTTTTATCGTTTGGATTATGACTGTTCCGGTTTTGGTGATATTCAGGTTCCCGGCCATATACAGCTTCAGGGATATGACCGCTGCCAATATATTAATACAATGTATCCATGGGATGGACAGGAATACCTGCGTCCGCCCCACATTTCAAAAAGCTACAACCCAACCGGTTCCTATGTGAAGGAGTTTCTGATGGAGGAATTGCCGGAGGGCAGGATGTATCTGTCTTTCCAGGGGGTTGAAACTGCTTTTTACCTTTGGGTAAACGGCGAGTTCATCGGGTACAGTGAAGATACGTTTACCCCTTCGGAATTTGATATCACTGATGTCATTTCTACGGGGATAAATAAAATAGCAGTGGAAGTCTATAAACGCAGCAGTGCCAGCTGGATAGAAGACCAGGATTTCTGGAGATTCTCCGGGATCTTCCGGGATGTATGCCTCTACAGCATCCCAAAGCTTCATGTAAGGGATATGTTCGTAAACGGAGAGCTGATTCACGGGTATCGGGACGGTAAGCTGAATATCAGACTGACCATGCAGGGGGATGAGAACGGGTATATAAGGGCGTTTCTTAAAAAGTCTGATGACGTAGTGTGGTATGAAGAAGCCAGCAGGAAATCAACAGTGGTTGACATTGAAGCTGAGATTCCTTCCGTTTGTCCATGGAGTGCCGAGATTCCTAACCTCTATACGCTTTATATGGAGGTTTATGATGAGACAGATCATCTGACTGAGTCCATTACTACAAAGGTGGGATTCCGTAATTTTGAAATGATTGACGGGATCATGTGCATCAATGGAAAGCGAATTATTTTTAAAGGAGTAAACCGGCATGAGTTTCATCCCGAAAGAGGAAGAAGCGTAACGGAAGAGGATATGCTCTGGGATATCCGCTTTATGAAGCAGCATAATATCAATGCCGTGCGTACCTGCCACTATCCCGACCAAAGCAGATGGTATGAGTTGTGTGATGAATATGGTATCTATCTAATCGACGAAATGAATCTGGAGAGCCATGGCTCCTGGCAGAAGATGGGGGCATGTGAGCCTTCCTGGAATGTGCCGGGGTCCCGTCCTGAATGGAGGGGATGCGTAATGGACCGGGCAATCTCTATGCTGGAAAGAGACAAGAATCATCCATCCATTGTGATCTGGTCCTGTGGGAATGAGTCATATGCAGGGGATGTACTGGCATCTGTCAGTGAGTATTTCCATAAGGCAGATCCATCCAGGCTGGTACATTATGAAGGCGTGTTCTGGAACCGGGACTACGATTACATCAGTGACATGGAAAGCCGCATGTATGCCAAGCCCGCGGAAATAGAGGATTATTTAAAAGCGAATCCTGCCAAACCCTATATCAGCTGTGAGTATATGCATGCCATGGGGAATTCATTGGGAGACATGGAACTTTATACGAAGCTGGAAGATCAGTACCCGGGTTATCAGGGCGGATTTATATGGGATTATATTGATCAGGCGGTTTACCAGACTCTGGATAACGGCAAGAAGGTTCTGGCATACGGAGGGGATTTTGATGACCGGGCAACGGATTACTGCTTCTGTACTAACGGCATAGTGTTTGCAGACCGGGTACCTTCACCCAAAGCCCAGGAGGTAAAATTCCTGTATGCGGATGTAAAAATCCATATTTGTAATGGAGAGGTAACCATTGTCAACCAGAGCCTGTTCCTGAATACGGATGTCTACAGTTTCCGGTTCGGGCTGGAAAAAGAAGGAGTATGCATTGCGGGATCCCAACAGGTCATTTGTTTGGAGCCTGGACAGAAGACCAGTCTTGCGTTTGGTCATGAAGTCCCGGAGGAACCGGGAGAATACTGCCTTACGGTATCCATGGTGCTGGCAGAGGATACGCTTTGGGAAAGCGCGGGGTATGAGGTTGCATTTGGACAGGAGACTGTTAAGGTGAAGAATAAAGTAAGCCACAGACTTAGCGTTAAAGAAACGAAACAGCCGGACAGCCGGAATCATGCCGAGGAAACGAGAGATGGTAACTGCCGGCATACCGGGAAAATAATAGAAGTGATCCATGGTGATGTTAATATAGGAGTCCGTACGGAAACCTGTTTTGCCATGTTCTCCAAGCAGGAAGGCGGAATTATTTCACTGGTATACAGCGGCAGAGAATATATAACCCGGGTACCAAAGCTGTCTTACTGGAGGGCAGCCACAGATAATGACAGTGGAATGAAGGCAGAAGCATTGTTGAGCCAGTGGCAGGCAGCAAGTCTGGGACAGCGGTATTTAAGTGACAGATTCCAAATGGAAGAGTGTGATGAAAAGGTATCTTTTACGTTTCTTTATGAAGCCGGAAGTATTCCGAAATTTACTTCAAGCGTAACATATACCATGTATGCAGACGGAGTGCTGGAAGTTGAGGCAGCCTATCCCGGCGTGGATCAAATGCCGACGCTTCCACTTTTTGGAATAGATTTTAAGTTGAAAAGCAGGCTGAACCAGGTATCCTATTTTGGTAACGGACCCATGGAAAACTACATGGACCGAAAAGCAGGTGCCAAAAAGGGTGTCTATCAGACAACCCCCAAACAGAATCTGACTCCGTATCTGATTCCCCAGGAGTGTGGGAACCGAACCGGAGTGAGTTGGATAAACGTAACTGATGAGCATGAGGAAGGACTTGAATTTATAGCACTGGAAGGAGATTTTGAGTGCAGTGTTCTGCCATACAGCGCTTATGAGCTGGAGAATGCCATGCATATATACGAACTTCCGCCAGTAAATTATACATGGGTCCGCCTGATTGCCAAACAGATGGGTGTAGGAGGAGATGACAGCTGGGGCGCACCCGTTCATGATGAATATTTAATTGATGCAAAAGAACCGCTTACTTTAAAATTTGCCGTGAAAGAGCATTTATCAAAGTAAAACAGTCCGTTTTGGATCATATACGAACTACCCTGTTTGATGGAACAGGGTAGTTTTTTTATGGGTGCTGCAGATAAATTTTTTAGTAAACGAATTCTTCTTTATAAAATCCTTAAAATTGGCTGTTACCATAGTTTCAAGCTACCCGGCTGGCTGCTTTTAGGTTTCTGTTATCAACTATGTAAAATGGAGGAAAATAAGATGAATGAGTATATCATTAAAACGATCAATGTTTCTAAAAAATTTAAAAAGACCTATGCAATTAAAGAGTTATCGATGTCTGTAAGAAAAAATACTGTCTATGGTTTACTGGGACCAAATGGAGCCGGTAAATCAACACTTTTAAAGATGATTACCGGAAATATCAGATCCACCTCAGGTAAAATATTATTTGACAATCATCCCTGGACCCGGAAAGATTTATTGAAGATCGGTTCATTGATAGAGTCACCGCCGCTGTATGAGAATTTAACAGCTTTTGAAAATTTAAAAGTGAGGGCTGATCTTCTGGGGATTGAGGTGGATAAATGCCATGAAGTTTTAAAGAGAATGGACTTAGCGGATACCGGAAATAAAAAGGCATTCGATTTTTCACTGGGAATGAAACAGAGGCTGGGAATAGCATTAGCCCTGCTTAACGATCCCGAGCTGTTAGTTTTAGATGAACCCACAAACGGGTTAGACCCCTTTGGTATTGAAGAATTAAGGGAAATGATAGCAGCTTTTGTGGAGTCCGGGATATCTGTAATTATATCAAGCCATATTTTAAGCGAGGTACAACAGGTTGCCGATGACATAGGAATCATATACAATGGATCGCTTCTCTATCAGGATCAAATTGATGCAGATGAAAATCTGGAAGAATTGTTTATGAACATCGTCAGAAAGGAGCGTGAGTCTCAATGATACGAACATATTTAGAAGTAGAAAACCTGAAATTCAAACGGTCCCTGTTTCGGAAGCTTATTCTGTTTATTCCCATAGCGTTAATTTTAGTATCGGTTATATTTATATTTATCGGTATAGGGTTAGGTGGGTTTTCAAGCTCTGTCGTTTGCAACTGGTGTATGCCTCTAGCCTCTCTGTCGATTGTAATTTTATGCCATTTAGTGAACAATAAGGATCAAAAACACAATTACCGGACACTTTACAGTCTGCCCATCAACTTGAAGAAGACATTTATTGCTAAAACAATTTTGATAGCGTTACATCTATTGATCGTGTCCTTAGTGCTGGCTTTTATTACGGTGATCTCTGAATCCATACGGTCAGGTATATCGGCTGCAGCCATCGGTTATGCCGGCTATTATATTCTGGCATACTTCTTATTGTGGCTTTCTCTGTTATGGCAGATCCCGTTCTGTTTATTTTTGGTTCAAAAGACCGGATTTGCTGCAACTATGATTATAAACTTATTTACCAGTGCGTTGAGCGGCCTGTTCTTTTCTTTGACGCCTTTGTTTTGGATTTTCCCTTATAGCTGGACGGCGAGGTTTATGGTTACCTTTTTTGGAGTTTTGCCAAACGGGATGTTGATAGAGTCTGGTTCAAGATGGATCTTAAGTCCCGGCGCCTGCTTGCTGTTAGTTTTGATATCCTTGCTTGGGGCGGTGGTTGTAACACACTTCTTTTCCCGGTGGTATGGAAAGCAGGTGTATCGCAAATGACCATAATGAGGGAGTTTCTTTCTAACTTTACCAAAATCAAACGAACTCCGGTTATTTTAATGCACGTGTTACCGCCTATAGTGGTTACAACTTTATTTTTAGCGTATTATGCTTCTGCCGGATACCGTATTATATCGGATGTGAGGATGTTTTTTGTTTTATTACAGATTGGTTACCCGATTTTTGTCAGTATCGTTGTACCAATCTTTACTAATCTGGACAGGAATATAAACGGAATGCAAAATGCACTGGGGCTAGTGGAGTCCAGAAGCAGCGTATATCTGGGGAAATTGCTTTTTCTGCTTTTTTTTTCAGCCGTAAGTATGATAATATATGTACTGTGCTTCTATGTGGGAGCCGGTTTGATTCTGAATATCAGCTCCATAAATTTAGGATCATGCTTAATTATTATTTCTATTTTTTTATTTAGCAACTTGTTTGTATATTTCATACATTTACCTATTGCTTTTCGGTATGGTTCCAGTATTTCTGTTTTGTTTGGAATATCAGGTACAATTTTTGCCGGTTTTTTTGAAAATGCAATTGGGGATAAAATTTGGCCGCTAATTCCCTGGGAATGGGGAATTCGGTTTTTGGAAAACTACTTTGAATATTCCGGCAGACCGGTTTTTTATGGCGTAATATCCTTAATAATCATAACTTCCGCTGTATTGGCATTTTCGATTCTGTGGTTTTGCAGGTGGGAGGGGAAGATTACGCAGGAATAAGGGATAAAAATATTGATTTAAATGATTGGAGGTTAGTCTATGCCTAAAGTGTTAGTGGTCGATGACGATCCGGATATGCTTATTCTGGTGCGTACCGCCCTGGAAAGAAACGGGCATCAGGTAGATACTGAAACAGATGCTTCTGCTGTGCAGCCCGCCCGATGCCGGCTGTACGACCTTTTGCTGCTGGATGTGATGATGCCCGGTGAGGATGGTTTTTCACTTTGCAGGAGAATCCGTGACGAGGTGGATTGTCCCATTCTCTTCCTGACTGCCAGGGCGGAAGATGCTGCCCTTGTACAGGGATTTGGGCTGGGAGCCGACGATTACATTAAAAAGCCATTTCGCATTGTAGAGTTGTGCGCACGGGTAAATGCCCATCTGAGGCGGGAGGTGCGCCAGCCTACACACACCCTGAACCGGGGCGGGGTGCATTTTGATTTACGGGCTAAAATTGCCGTTGCAGGTGAACATACACTGTCGTTTACCAAAGGTGAATACGCCATCTGTGAGCATCTGGCACTGCATGCCGGACAGGTATTTACCAAAGAGCAGTTATACGAAGGGGTTTTTGGATTTGACGCCGAGGGCGATTCCTCAGCCATTGCGGAGCATATTAAAAATATCCGTGCCAAGCTGAAATCCCATGGGCTAAGCCCGATAGAAACCGTTTGGGGGGTGGGCTATAAATGGCGAAAAGACAGCGTTCGGTAAGCCTTTCCTTTGTACTTTTGCGCTATGCCATAGTGATGTCAGGCTGTATGCTGCTATGCGGTGTTGTCTGGTCTTTTGCTCTGGTCCGGCTTCAAAACACCGGTTTTGCATATCGGGGAATTGTCCCAAACCAACAGGTGGAGCAGATGCTTGCAGGAAATCCCGGAACCTTTATCTCCCCTGGGGACGATTTCCTGGCGGAGTACGCTTTGTTTGGGGAAAACGGCGAGGTATTGGAAAGCAACGTTGAGGGGAAGAAGTTAAAAACCCTTTCTGGTTTTTTGAATAAGGATACAGGCAACAGCGACGTTTCCCGGTACACCTATGCGGATGGCAGTACCGTAATCTTCCGCTGGCAATACCTTGCGGAATTTACAAATCCAAAACTGCGCCGCATGCTGCCGCCCTTTGAATACCTGTGGATGGGAACTCTGGTAGCAGCATTAGTGCTTTGTCTGCTGTTTAACACTCTATGGCTTCGCCGGTGCCTTGCCTCCAGGCTGAAACTGTTCAGCGAAGTGAGCGGTAAGATAGGGGCGCAGGAACTGGAATTTGAAATTCCCCATGCGGGAATCCGGGAATATGACCAGGCTCTTTTAGCCATGGAACACATGAGGGAAGCACTGTACAACTCCCTGTCTGACCAGTGGGCGGCACAGCAGGAACGGGAGGCGGAGATAGCAGCACTTGCCCATGATCTAAAAACTCCACTCACACTGGTGGGTGGCAGTGCGGAACTCCTGCTCTTTGACGATCTGCCTGTGGGCAGCCGTAAATTGGTGGAAATAATTGCTTCAAGCAATGAGCGGGCAAAGCAGTATGTTGCAAGCCTCCTGGAAACCTCTGCTGGTGAGGATGAGGAATTTGAAAGCATCAGCCTGCCCGGTATGTTTGACGAGCTTGTTCAGAGCACAAAGGCTATTGCAGATGCCGGCGGCGTCAGCCTGCATGCCAATAACTCCATGGACGGTACCGCGATCATTCAGAAGAACCATTTACTCCGAGCCCTGGGGAATGTGGTACAAAATGCCATCGAGCATACACCTGCGGGTGGAAACGTGTACCTGGAAGGATTCGAGGCAGAAGGCGGCTGGCAAGTTGTTGTGCGGGATGAAGGTCCCGGATTTTCAAAGGCGGCATTACACCACGGGACGGAGCGCTTATGGCGGGGAGACGCGGCTCGTGGAGCCAATGGGCACAATGGTCTTGGGCTTTGGTTTGCAGCGGAAGTCGTAAAAACCCACGCTGGGCAGATGGAGCTGTATAACTGTGATACTGGGGGAGCAGTAACTATTAAGTTTCCCAGGGAATAAACCCGGAATTTCTAAGGATTTGCCTAAAAGACCGCAAAAACCATCATGAATGGCTGGCTGGATTTGTTACCATAGATCAGAGGCATATAAATACCAGATAATAAGGAGAAAATATATGAATGATATCATAATCCGCGGTCTTTTCGAAAACAACTTAAAGCATGTATCACTTAAAATTCCAAAAGAGAAAATTGTAGTTTTTACCGGTGTGTCGGGCTCCGGTAAATCCAGTATTGTGTTTGATACGGTTGCCGCAGAGTCCAGCCGCCAGATGAATGCTACCTACCCATCGTTTGTACGTTCCAGGCTGCCAAAATATAAGAAGCCAAATGTAGAAATAATTGAAAATTTAACTCCTTCTGTAGTGGTGGATCAGGCTCCGCTGGGAGGGAATGCCAGATCTACGGTAGGCACAATCAGTGATCTGTACTCGGGCTTACGGCTGTTGTTTTCCAGGATTGGAAGCCCATATGTGGGAAGCGCCTCCTGTTTTTCCTTTAATGATCCCAGCGGGATGTGCAAAACCTGTTCGGGACTTGGCAAGGTTACAGCTATAGATATGGAGGCAATTCTGGATAAAGAAAAAACCTGGAATGAGGGATGTGTAACGGATTCCGCTTATAAGCCAGGATCCTGGTATTGGAAGCAGTACGCCGAGTCAGGGCTGTTTGCGCTGAATAAGCCTGTAAAAGACTATTCCCAGGAAGAATATAATCTGCTCCTATATGGACGCCGTGACGGTAATACCAAGGGCGAGCCGGAAAATCCAAAAGTAACAGGCTTGTTCAGGAAATATACCAGCACGCTTTTGAATCGTGATATCAGCGGTAAAAGCAAGCATACACGGGATAAATCACAGAACCTGATAACCGAAATGGAATGCGGTGACTGTCATGGAAAAAGGTTAAATCAGGAGTCTTTAAACTGTAAGATTAACGGATACTCCATTGCGGATATGTGTGATATGGAATTAACACGGCTGAGAGAGGTTCTCACTGAGATAACCGATAAAAATGTTAATATGCTGGTAAAGAATCTGGTGGAAGGACTGGGCAGAATGATAGATATTGGGCTGCCCTACCTCCACCTCAACCGGGAATCGCCAACCTTGTCCGGGGGTGAGGCACAGCGCCTGAAACTAGTCCGTTACATGGGCAGCAGTTTAACCGGAATGACGTACATTTTTGATGAACCAAGCACCGGGATGCATCCCAGAGATGTCTACCGCATGAACCGTCTGCTGGGACAGCTTCGGGACAAGGGGAATACTGTACTTGTGGTAGAACACGACAAAGATGTCATTTCTATAGCAGATTATGTGATTGATGTGGGGCCGCATGCGGGACAGGACGGAGGAGAAATTGTCTTCATGGGTACGTACCCTGAACTGCTTGAGGCGGACACCTTAACGGGGAAGGCGATGCTGGCAGTTCTTCCGGTTAAGAAACAGACGCGGCAAAAGTCCGGCAGCCTGCCTGTCCGGGGAGCAAACCTGCATAATCTTAAAAATGTAGATGTAGATATTCCACTGGGAATTATGACCGTTGTAACAGGCGTTGCAGGTTCCGGGAAAAGTACCCTGATCTCCCAGGTCTTTGCCAGACAGTATGAAAATGACATTGTGATGATCAACCAGGGCGCGATTACAGCCACTAACCGGTCCACTCCGGCGTCCTATCTTGGGTTTTTTGATGATATTCGAAAACTTCTGGCAAGAGAAAATGGAAAAGATGAGGGATTGTTTAGCTTTAATTCGTCAGGTGCCTGCCCGGTATGTGGGGGAAAAGGTGTCGTGGTTACGGAGCTGGCATTTATGGACCCCATCGTTACGGAATGCGAGGCATGTTCCGGCACCCGGTATAACGAAGAAGCAGCAGGATGCAGGTACAAAGGAAAAAATATTGTGGAACTTCTTGGGCTGACGGCTTCTGAGGCGCTGGGTGTGTTTGATGATGCAAGAGTAATCCGCCGTTTAAAGGTGATGCAGCAAGTGGGATTATCCTACCTTACTCTGGGGCAGCCCCTTAGCACCTTGTCCGGCGGCGAGCGCCAGAGAATGAAACTGGCTAAGCATCTTGGTAAAAAGGGAAGTATTATTGTCATGGACGAGCCTACTACCGGGCTGCATTCCTCGGATATCAAAAACCTGATGAACCTGTTTGATACTATTATATCCCGTGGAAATACGCTGGTCGTAATTGAACATAACCTGGATGTGGTAAAACAGGCAGACTGGGTTATTGACATTGGGCCTGATGGGGGTAAAAACGGGGGTGAGGTCGTGTTCCAGGGGACACCGATGGATATGGTGCAATACGGAAATACCCTGACGGCTGATAGTCTGCGGGACTCCACTTTATAAAAATTTAACTGTTTATTGAACAGATGACATCATATCTGTTCAATAAACAGCCATTCCAAAAAAATCTGCATATTGTTTTACCTTCACCAATTTCATATAATACAGTTAAGATAGATTATCAACAGTGTGTTCAATAGTGAAGGTGGTTAATATGAAAAAAATATACATTGTAACAGGGGCAAACGGGCATCTGGGCAGTACGATCATGAGAATCTTGAAGCGGAGGGGAGAAGAGGCAAGGGGACTGATTCTGCCGTCGGAGGCTGCAGAAGACAGTGCAAAAATCCACTACATTAAAGGTGATGTGCGGGACAGAGAGAGCTTGCAGGAATTATTTGCAGGGATTAAAAACAGAGAAATTGTAGTGGTGCATACTGCGGGGATTATCGACATATCAGAGAAAGTTTCAGAACGGATGTATGATGTTAATGTAAACGGGACAAAGAACATGATTGAACTGTGTAAGGCGTTTTCTGTAAAGCGCCTGGTGTATGTCAGCAGCGTACATGCAATTCCGGAGAAGAAATCAAGGGTATTAGAGGAAGTGTCCCAATTTTCATCAGATCTGGTGGAAGGCGGATATGCAAAGACAAAGGCAGAAGCCACCAGGGCGGTTCTGGAAGCGGCTAAGGAAGGTTTGGATGCAGTCGTGGTACATCCATCCGGAATCCTGGGACCCTATGATATGTCCGGGAATCATCTGGTTCAGATGGTAACGGATTATATTCATGGCAGACTACCGGCATGTGTCCGGGGCGGCTACGATTTTGTGGATGTCCGTGATGTGGCAAAGGGATGCCTTATGGCGGCTGAGAAAGGGAAAAGGGGAGAATGTTATATTCTGTCTAACCGCCATTATGAAGTCAGCGATGTACTGAAAATGGTGAAGGAAGTCAAGGGAGGCAAAAACCTTATGGAATTGCCCATGTGGATGGCAAAAGCGGCGGCGCCTGTGTTGGGACTTTATGCAAAGTGCAGAAAAGAAAGGCCCCTTTATACAAAGTACTCCCTGTACACCCTGAACAGCAATGATAAATTCTCCCACGACAAAGCAACCAGAGAATTAAACTACCATCCGCGGGATCTGTATGTTACAATAAAGGATACAATTCGGTGGGTATGCAGTAAAAAGAGAAAAGCATAAGACCAGATTCCATAAAATTATAAAAGGATAAGACGAATATGCCAAGCCTATTGCTACAGATACAGGAAACAGTAATCAAGTATGCACAAATTATGTCTGAAATAGCCCATGTGGATGTGGAGGTTGTAGATGAAAATCTATACCGGGTTGCGGGAACGGGAATGTTTGCCGCCATTGTCAATCAGGATATGTCCCCGGAAGGGTATGTTTACCGCCACCTGATCAAAACAGGCAACAGCGTAGTGATTTATAATCCGGGAAGAGATGCACTCTGCAGGGAGTGCCCGAAGAAAGACACCTGCACAGAAGAAATTGAAATATCCATGCCCCTACACCTGGGAGGAGAAATTATCGGTGCCATCGGACTCGTAGGAAGTTCTATAGACCAGAAAAAACTAATCCTGGAAAATGAAAAAACTTATCTGGAACTGGTAAGGCAGATTGCGGATTTTATTGTAGTAAAAGCCACGGAGCTGATCGAAAGAAAAAAGAGGGATGCTTTGCTGGATACCCTTGACTGTACGATTAACTGTATGGATCAGGGAATCTTAATTATGGGCAGTGATGAAGTGATCACAACAGCAAATGAAGCAGCTAAACGCCAGCTGAATGAACACCAGCTAGAGGGTATGAGAGCTGATCTTAAGACAACCGGGGACAAATTAAGCCATGAGACGGAGTATCACCTGGTGTTGAAGGAAAAAAGGTTTTCGGTTATGGGCAGGCTCTACGGCCTTCGCAATCCCACAAAACGCTATTCTAAGGTCCTTTTATTTAAGGACAGCAGAGATGTACAGAAAAAATTATATGAAATGACAGCTACGGTACATACCCTAAGCTCCAGTAACATTATTGGAAACAGTGAAAAGACGGGAAAATTGAGAACTGAAATTGAAAAAGTAGCAAAGAGCACATCTACTGTTTTAATTACCGGGGAAAGCGGAACCGGTAAGGAGATGGTCGCTACTGCTATTTGGAATGCCAGTGACAGGAAGGATAAACAGTTTGTAGCGATTAATTGTGCCGCTATTCCGGAAGCACTTTTGGAATCAGAGTTATTCGGATATGTAAAAGGCGCATTTACCGGGGCTGATCCCCATGGCAGAATTGGTAAATTCGAACTGGCAAGCCAGGGAGTCATTTTTCTGGATGAAATAGGGGACATGCCTCTTTACCTTCAGGCAAAACTTCTGCGGGTGCTTCAGGAGAGAAGTATTATCCGTATCGGATCAAATCAGGTGATTCCCATTGATGTCCGTGTAATTGCAGCAACCAACAAAGATTTAAAGGAGATGATGGCGGCTAAGAAGTTCCGGGAAGACCTCTATTACCGCCTCAATGTCATCCCCATGAGGATAGATCCCCTACGTGAGCGCAGAGAAGATATCCCGGACCTGGTATCCTATTTTGCAAAACGCTATGCAACCCTCTTCGGTAAACAGCTATGGAAGATTGATGACGATACTATGAAGAAGCTTATCTGCCACCCCTGGTACGGCAATGTGAGAGAGCTGGAAAATACCGTAGAGTTCATGATTAATATGATGGAGGAAGACGGGATACTGGATCAGAAGACACTTCCGGGGGATTTCAGCATGGATGTTCAAAGCGCTGCAAAAACGGCAGGACAGACGGATGCCTGCACAACCGGGAACATTGAGTCCATCATCCCGTTAAAAGAATTGGAGAGAAGAGAGATTCAAAAGACGATAGACTTCTATGGCAATACTACCCATGGGAAAAAAGAGGCAGCACGCAGCCTGGGAATTGGTCTTGCCACACTTTATAGGAAAATGGGAGATAGCTGCGAGCAGTGAATTCACCTATTGAGAAAAAACAATAATTATCAAAATGAGAATAAAAAATTCCCATATTGAGAAAAATTCTTAAAATGAGAATAAAAACGTCATAGAAGACAGAGGATTTTTAATAATTCTTTGTTCTCCTTTGACGTTTTTTTATAATCGAGTGATTTTCCAAAAGCCCGAAGATTCAATAAAAACCAGCTTGTTTTTTTAGTAAAAGAGTTTTATTCAAAAAAATATCCGGTTTATAAAAATCTGGCACGCAATTTGCTCTATATATTTAGTAGAAATAAAAAAATAATTAAAGGAGTTCTTATGATGAAGCAGGAATTTAAATTAGTTCAACTGCCAAGGAAAAACGGAACAAAGTTTAATCTGGATTTTCTCAGCATGAAAGCAGCAAAAAAAGTGCAGGAATTCCATGCAAGCTTTCCGGTATATGACAAAACCCCGCTGGTACATATGAATGAAACAGCTAAGGAATTGGGATTAAAGGCGGTTTATGTAAAAGATGAGTCCTACCGGTTTGGCCTGAATGCATTTAAGGTATTGGGTGGTAGTTATGCAATCGGCAGCTATTTGGCAAACAGGCTGGGTATGAGCATTACAGATCTGCCTTATGAAAAAATGGTATCCGGTGAAGTGAGGGAAAGACTTGGGGAGATTACCTTTATTACTGCAACCGACGGCAATCACGGAAGAGGTGTGGCGTGGACCGCCAGTCAGCTAAAGCAAAAGTCAGTGGTTTATATGCCAAAGGGTAGTTCCCCTGAGAGGTTGGAAAATATACGCCAGGAGGGTGCAGATGCGTCTATCACAGACCTGAATTATGATGAGGCAGTCCGTCTGGCGAACGCCCAGGCAAACCAGAAGGGCTGGGTGATGGTACAGGATACAGCATGGGAAGGTTACGAGGATATCCCGGCATGGATTATGCAGGGATACGGCACCATGGGATATGAAGCGTACCAACAGCTGGGGAAAAAACCAACGCATATTTTCCTCCAGGCAGGTGTGGGGTCAATGGCTGGTGCAGTAACCGGATTTTTCTCCAGTCTATATGGAGAAGACCGCCCTGTTATTACAATTGTTGAGCCGGATAAAGCGGATTGTGTCTACCGTACAGCCAAAGCAAATGATGGCAGGCTGCATTTTGTAACCGGTGAGATGAATACGATTATGGCAGGGCTGGCATGTGGAGAGCCATGCAGTATTGGCTGGGAAGTATTAAGGGATTATGCCGATAATTTCATATCCTGTCCGGATTATGCGGCGGCAAAAGGCATGCGGATACTGGGCAGCCCTTCAAAAGGTGATGCCAGAGTCATATCAGGAGAAAGCGGAGCAGCAGCATTTGGCTGTGTGGCGGAAATTATGACAAACCCACAATTAGCGGAGATGAAAAAACAGTTAAAACTGGATGAGAACTCAGAAGTACTGTTTTTCAGTACGGAGGGAGATACCGATCGGAAAAGCTACCGGGAGATCGTATGGGATGGAAAATATCCCAGCCCAGGTGGCAAGTAAGTTAAAGAAAAATTATAAAATAAAAATTTAAAAGGTAAAAATAAAAAAGGCAAAGGATATAAAGGCAAAGGATATAAAGGCAAAGGGTATAAAGGCAAAGGGTATAAAGGCAAAGGGTATAAAGCACAAAAATTATCAGAGGGTTTAAAGGAGGATTTTAAAATGTTACCAAAAGACAGAGAAGAGCAGGTCATCGGTTTATGCCAGGAACTGGTAAGGCAGAAAAGCTATTCCGGCAAAGAACAGGGAGTGGTTGCAGTTTTGCAGAAGAACATGAAAGAAATGGGTTTTGATGAAGTGACCATAGACCGTTATGGAAATATAATCGGATGTATCCGCGGAAATAAACCGGGGAAGAAAATACTGTTTGACGGACATATTGATACTGTTCCGGTAACAGAAGAAGATAAATGGAAATATCCGCCTTTTGCAGCGGAAATCCATGACGGTAAAATTTATGGGAGAGGCACCAGTGATATGAAGGGTGCTGTCGCCGCAATGACATGTGCTGCCGCCAGTTTTGCACAGGATACCGGTAAGAATTTCGCCGGTGAGATCTACGTTGCCGGAGTCGTACATGAAGAGTGCTTTGAAGGAGTGGCGGCAAGGGAAATCAGCAGAAATGTAACACCTGATTATGTCGTAATCGGAGAAGCATCCCAATTGAATATAAAGATTGGGCAGCGTGGCAGGGCAGAAATTATTGTGGAGGCATTTGGAAAGGCATGCCACTCGGCAAACCCGGAAAAAGGTATAAATTCCGTCTATAAAATGGCAAAGGTAATTGAGGCAATCCGTGGACTTAAGCCAACGCGCCATCCGGTTCTGGGTGACGGCATTCTGGAACTTACCGATATCAAATCATCTCCATATCCGGGAGCTTCCGTTGTACCGGAATACTGCAGGGCAACCTATGACAGAAGGCTTTTGGTGGGAGAAACAAAGGAAAGCGTACTGGCGCCAATTCAGGAACTGTTGGAAAAATTAATGGAAAAGGATCGGGATTTAAAGGTGAAAGCTTCTTATGCGGTAGGGAAAGAACGCTGCCATACGGGAAATGAAATTGAAGGAGAGCGCTTTTTCCCGGGCTGGCTGTATGACGAACAGGAACCATTTGTTCAGGATGTCTGTCTGGAATTAAAAAACAGCGGTTTTAATCCTCAGATAACCCAGTATAATTTCTGCACAAACGGCAGCCACTATGCAGGAGAAGCGGGCATTCCCACTTTTGGACTGGGTCCGTCCCAGGAAAATCTGGCACATACCATGAATGAGTACATCGAGACGGAACAGCTTACGAAGGTTACGGAATGTTATTATGGGGTTATGAAAGCATTGCTGTAAAGGTGGAGATACGGTACAGTTACGAATTTTATTGTTAACAGTCAGGATAAGGAGGGTTTTTCTATGTATGATTTAATAATTAAAAATGGACAGGTAGTATCACCATCATCTACCGTACAATGTGATATCGCAGTAAAAGAAGGAAAAATAGCGGCACTGGGTAAGTTTGCTGATTCGGAGGCAGGCAGAGTCATTGATGCGGGAGGTAAATACATCCTTCCGGGGGGCGTAGAGGCACATATGCACTGTCAGGCGCCTTTTCAGGGGTGTCTGGGGGCAAATGACTTCTTTGAACAGTCCGTAAGCGCTGCCTATGGAGGAGTCACAACATTTATGGACTTTGCAAATATGGGAAAAGGAGATTCGCCCTTTGTGCAGGCGCTGGCGAGAGCAGAAGAAATGAAGGATTCAGCAATTGATTTCAGTGTTCACGGAAAGTTTGTTGAATCCACAGAAGAAGCAATAGCCGATATTGACAAGATGGCGGAATATGGGATTCCTACCTTCAAGATGTTTATGACCTACAAAAAAGAAGGGGTGATGAGCGATGAAGAAACCATGCTCCGGGTTTTCTATAAAGCAAAAGAAGTCGGGGGGCTTCCGATGCTTCACTGTGAAGACAATACAATTGCAGAAGCAAATATTGAAAAATGCAGGAAAAGAAATGATATGAGCTGGGCTAATTTTGCAAAATGTAAGCCGGTGCTGTGTGAAGCAGCGGCGTTTTCAAAAGCAGCTTACCTTGCAAAATATACACAGTGCCCCATATTAGTCGTACATACCACAAATGAAGACGCATTAAATACAGCCAGGCGGGCACATGCGAATGGACAGCCGGTCTATGTGGAAACGGGAACCCATTACCTGACCCTGTTTGATGATATTTATGAACGGGAAGACGGTTATCTGGCTATCTGTTCCCCGCCGCTTCGAACTCCGGAAGATGCAAAAGCGCTGTGGAAGGGGATTGAAGACGGAACGATCCTGCTTACAGGTTCGGATGACTGTACCTTCGATGTAGATGAAAAATCCGCTTTTTTAGAAAAGGATGCGGATGGGAAATGGGTGCAGGACTTCACAAAGGTAGTAAACGGTCTGTCGGGAATTGAAATCAGACTGCCGGTCTTATTGTCCGAGGGGGTACAAAAGGGCAGGATTTCCATTAACAAAGTATGCGCCCTTACCAGCACCAATATCGCTAAAATTTACGGATGCTATCCCAGAAAAGGGATTATAGCACCAGGATCCGATGCAGACCTGGTAATTGTAGATATGGAGAAAGAGGTCACTTTATCAAAAGATACCCTTCACAATAATATCAGTTACTGTCTGCATGAAGGATTCCGGGTAAAAGGATATCCGGTTATGACTATAGCAGGGGGCAGAGTAATTATAGAGGATGGAGCATTTACAGGAGAAAAAGGAGCAGGACGTTTTCTGAAACGGAAAATTGCACCGGAATATCTGAAACAATACGGCTTGGATTAAATATACGAAAATACGGATAAATAGGAGAATGGTATTATGGATGAAAGATCACAGGCTTTGAGAAATTCTGAATTGATGCCCACAAAGGATTCGGACAGAACGCTGTCCCTAAAGGATTATACAGTTCTTTGGGCTGGAATGACCATCAATATCGTAGCATTTTCACTGGGGGCACAGTATTATAACGGAGGGGAGGGGCTCTCTCCCCTGACTCTGATCTTTGTAGTATTCCTGGGGTATGGGCTGGTAACGGTACTTACAGCAATGACCGGTGATATCGGCATCAAATATGGAATCCCTTTTGCAGTTTACGGACGAGCGGCATTTGGCTATAAAGGAGCCTATCTGGCGGGGCTGATCCGCTGTATTCCCTGCTTTTACTGGTTTGGTTTTCAGACCTGGGTGGGGGCAACGGCGTTAAACCTGGTTTTACAGATGTTCTTTCCGGGATTTAATAACCTTACGCTTATGATAATTTTATTTGGCGCATTCCAGATTATCAATGCGTTGTTTGGTTTGAAAGCTATGGCAAAGTTTGACTGGATCGCAGTAGCCTGCCTGACCGTTATGTTTGGTGCAATTGTACTCAGTATTTGTAATGTCTACGGCGTTACCATTCCGGATATTCTTGCGATTAAGGCAAAAGGAAATTATTCCTTTGCATTTGCGGTATCCGGTATCGCCGGAGGATGGGTTTCCATGTCCCTGAATGGTTCGGACCTCACAAGAAATATCAGGCGTAATAAAGACTTTGAAACACAGAGCTTTTTTAAGAGAAACAAGAATGCAATTTTGGGACAGGTAATCGGTTTAATGCTGGTGGGGATTATTGCCATGGGCATTGGTATGATCGCAGGGATTTATACCGGAGAATGGGATTTAAATGCAGTAATTGGTGTATTGTACAAAAATAAACCGGTATTCTTTGGCTTTTGCCTGCTTTCTGTTGTGCTTGCCCAATGGTCCACCAATACGGCTGCCAACTTAATGCCGCCGGCGTATATTCTGATTAACATCATATCCAAGGCAAAATTCTGGATGATGATTGTGGTTTCCGGCATCATCGGGATTGCCATGCAGCCATGGAAGCAGCAGGACGGTGATTTTCTGGTATCGATCCAGGCAAACTTCTCAACCCTGCTGGGGCCTGTAATCGGGATACTTCTGGCTGACTACTTTATTATCCGCAAAGGGAAGGTAAATGTGCAGGACTTGTTCACTGCAGGCGGGCAGTATGAATATACCAGGGGTTTTAACCTGAGTGCTATGGCGGCGCTGGCGGGAGCCTTTGCTTTATCTTTGCTGGCGGGAGACTATGCATTCTATGCAGGGCTAATATTAAGCGTGGTATTTTATATTGCATTTATGAAGATGTTTACACTGAAAAAACACGAGCAGAACCTGGGCAAAACAATTTATTTTGAGGAAGAATCTTAAGTAATCAGGTAGCAGAGAGATGTGACAGGAGGAAATCATGAGTATATTAATTGTTGGAGGAACCGTTGCAGATGGCAGCAAAAGGCCCGGATATCAGGCGGACGTGCTGCTTGATAAAAACAAAATTGTTAAGATCGGCAGGATTGAACGGGATGAAAGCATGGAGATTATAGATGCCGCAGGACTAGTGGTGGCACCCGGATTTATCGATACCCACAGCCACAGTGACCTTCAGGTTTTAATGGAACCTGAGGTTCTGCCAAAGGTAATGCAGGGAATCACAACGGAAGTTCTGGGGCAGGACGGTATCTCCATGGCACCCCTTCCAGCTGCCTGTATCAGCTCCTGGAGAAAAAACCTTGCGGGTCTGGATGGAGATACCGATAAGATCAACTGGAATTACAAAGATACCCAGGGCTACTTAAAAATGATAGAAGAAGTAAAACCGGGATTAAATGAATGCTACCTGGTGCCTCATGGAAATATCCGCATGGAAGCAATGGGGCTGGAAAACCGTCTTCCAAACAAAGAGGAAATTGAGAAAATGTGCCGGATTACAAGGCGGGAGATGGAAGCAGGAGCCATCGGATTATCCACAGGATTAATTTACATGCCCTGTGCGTACTCCAGATCCGAAGAAATTATTGAAATCTGCAAGGTAGTGGCTGAATATGACGGAATCTTTGTCATCCACCAGAGAAGTGAGGCAGATACGATTCTGGATTCCATGGAAGAAGTAATACGGATCGGAAGGGAATCCGGTGTAAAAATCCACTACTCCCATTTTAAAGTCTGCGGCAGAAAAAACTGGGGTAAAATCAGTCAGGTGCTGGAACTTCTGGAAAAGGCGAAAGCTGAGGGAATACAGGTATCTTTCGACCAGTACCCCTATGTGGCAGGCAGCACTATGCTTGGCGTGATACTTCCGCCCTGGGTTCACGACGGCGGTACGGATAAGGTGCTGGAACGTCTGTCTGACCGGGAGCTGCGTAAGAAAATGGTATATGACATAGAACACGGAATACCGGGATGGGATAACTTTGTGGATTTTGCAGGACTGGATCAGATATTTGTAACCAGTGTGAAAACCGGCAAAAACCAGGATGCCGTGGGACTTAGTCTGACGGATCTTGGCAGGCTGAGAGGTAAGGATCCTTATGATGCAGCATTTGATCTGCTTTACGAAGAAGAAAATGCAGTGGGCATGGTGGATTTTTACGGCACAGAAGAGCATGTACAGCTGTTTATGAAACGCCCGGAAATGAATGCCTGTACGGACGGGCTGTTAGGCGGTAAGCCTCATCCAAGAGTTTATGGTGCTTTCCCCCGGATTCTTGGAAAGTATGTAAGAGAAGACCGGGCGCTGACCCTGGAAGAAGCCGTTTATAAAATGACAAAAAAGCCGGCAGAGACATTTCTGATCCACAAGCGGGGAGAAATACGGGAAGGGTATTATGCAGATATCTGCATATTTAATCCTGACACGGTCATTGATAAGGGGACATTTACAGATCCGGTACAGTTTCCGGAGGGCATAGAATACGTAATCATTAATGGAAAAATAGCGGTTCATAAGGGAAAACACACCGGAAAGAGAAGCGGAACAGTTCTGCGGAAAAAAGGAAAAGAGGTTATGGAATAGTGGCAAAAGAACCAGTATATACAGAAAATGCACCAGGAGCAGTTGGTTCTTATGTACAGGCAGTTGGCGAAATCTATCCTGCGCGTTCCTGTTTTCAGGTTGCAAAACTTCCTCTGGGCGGTGTGGTTGAAATCGAATGCACCGCTGAACTATAAAACAATACATACAATTATAAATAAGTGACTATTTAAGGTCGGCTGTAGGCAAAAAATTCTTAAGAAATTAATATTTTCTTTATGTTAAGATTGCCATAATACAGCCGACCTTGTATAATATTATTGGATAGAAATATCCACGATACATCTTGCCTTTACGGGACAAATCGTTTATAATATGTGATATATAACCACAAAAAGATAGCAGCATGTGAAACTGAAGCATGGGAGAGTACATAGATGAAGAAGGGGATTCGTTATTTAACGATAGTGTTGCTTGTATCTTTGCTGGCCAGCGGTGTACCTTTTCATCTGGTATACGCCACTGGGATAGAAAATTCTGGGGAGAATGGAACTTCAGCTGGTGATACAGGGAGCAATAAAAATACAGAAGATTATAATGATGGGAACGGCTCAGAATCGTCAGAGGATACAACGGAAACGATTCCGGAGTCGTACTATTTACCTATAGAATCAAATAATGTAGAAGGATGGCCAAAGGGCGATGCCATTGAAGCAGATGCAGCCGTAGTAATGGACGCTTCTACGGGAACATTTCTCTACAGTAAGAATATGACTGCAAAGGAATATCCAGCCAGCATAACAAAGATTATGACCACTTTACTGGCACTGGAACACGGTAATCTGGATGATGTGATTACTTTTTCTGAAAATGCAGTTTACAGCATTGAACCGGGGAGCACCCACCTCGGAATCAAAGCGGGAGAACAATTGACAATGAGGCAGGCGCTCTATGGAATTATGCTTGCTTCAGCAAATGAGATTTCCAACGGAGTGGCAGAACATATTGCAGGATCTGTTGAGAATTTTGCTCAGATGATGAACGACAAGGCAGCTGAGCTTGGATGTGTAAACACACATTTTGTAAATCCCCATGGCCTCCATGATGAGAACCACTATACCTGTGCCAGGGATATGGCTCTGATTATGCAGGCAGCGCTTAAGAACAAAATGTTCTGTAAGATCATTGATACTGTGGAGTATTCCTACCCAAAGACTAATATAACGGATGAAGAACGGTACTTCATGAATCACCATAAAATGCTGTATGAGGACGGCTACAGTTATACGGGCTGTCTGGGCGGAAAGACAGGTTTTACGGATGATGCACTGAATACCCTCGTTACATATGTAAAGCGGGATAAAGAGAAGCTGATCAGTGTTGTACTGCGGACAAATGGCGCAGAAAAAGCGTATCAGGAGTCTAAACAGATCCTGGATTATGCGTTTAACAATTTTACAAGAGAAAAAATGGATTTAAGCCGTGAACGGGAAAGTGCGGCACAGCTTTTGGGAATCAATTATGTGGGAGAGGCCCTTATTGATCAGGATCAGAGCCTGGACAGGCCTGCATTTCAGGTTTCGAAGAGTACAAGCCTGAATCTGCCCAAGGGCGCAGATATGAAGCAGGTTACCAGAAAATATGATTTTAAGGCAAAGAAGCTTGAATTTTTTTATCACGGATGGCCGGTAGGGAAGACAAAGATACAGGTAGAGCCGGTATTTGTGAAGGAAGAAAAAGGACCTCAATACAGGACAGAGACGGAGAAACCGGAATCCCAGTCTGAGGAAAGCGGACAGGCAGCAGACGGAAATACAGACAGGAAGGCGGCTAATATGCTGGACAGAATCAGTCACGTTTTTGTATCCACATGGCAGAAATTGGATATCTTTATCAAGGATAATACGGTAGAATCGGCAGTACTCGGTGGTATTTTATTAGTAATTTTTGTACCCCTTTTGGTAATTGCCATCACCCGTAATCATCGCTATAAAAAAATATTAAAAGAAAGAATGAAAGAAGAGGAGATCAGAAAGCAGCTGGAAGAAGAGATTCAAAGAAAGACACCACAGGAAATTGAAGCAGAATTAAGGGCAGAACAGGAAGCCGAATGGCGTTCTGAACAGAGGGCAGAAGAACGAAGGATTGCAGCCGAGAGGGCAGCCAGGGAGTTGGATGCGGCAGAGCGGCTGTTAGAAGAACAGAGGTCACAGGGAGAGACAGGTAATATGGTTGACACTGGAACGCATTTGAAAGAGGAGGAATAAATATGAACTGGGTATCACCAATTAAAGACGACGAGACATTAGAAAAATTTAAAAAAGCATTACGTGAGGTAGATGATAAGTATTACATTTTATTTGAAATAGGGGTTGGAACCGGTATGCAGCTTCAGGAGATTCTGAAGTTTAAAAATAAAGACATTCGGGATAAAGACAGCATTGAGGCTTCCATTGGTACAAAAAATATTGTCAGGACATTTAACATACCTGCGGATCTTAAGAAAATCATTCATGATTTTACTGAAGGGAAAGATCCGGAGAACTATCTGATTCAGGGACATGCCAGTTCTTCAGCACCGTTGTCAAGAGAACAGGCTTACCGTGTATTTAAAAGCGTAGGCAGGAATATGGGGTTAAATTCCATTGGTGCCCAGACAATGAGGAAGACATTTGCATGGAGATATTATAAGGCAACGAATGATATCTATTATCTTCAGAACCTGTTAAATCATGCATCCCCGTCCATTACTTACCGTTACATCGGTGAAAAACCCAATGTAGAAGTAGTCCTTAAAAAGATGACTCCGGAAGAAAATGAGAGAAGCCGTTACATTTTGTACAAAGATGGAAGCGGTAAGAAGAGAATCCAGGAAATCCAGGAAATGTTTGCTTATATTGAGCGTGAACTGGATAATCCCACGAATAATGATGCATTCTACGGAAGGGTAGACTGCTTACTTGTTGAAGTGGAAGATCTGATCGATAACTTTAAAAATACAAAATAAACTGCCGTAAGGGCATAAGTAAAAATAAAAACAGGTTTCGGCTGTCAATAGCCGGAACCTGTTTTAAGTTAAATACCGCTGTAATTTCCGTGTCTTTTAAGACGCTTCTTTTTGCGAAGCTGCTCCTGTTTTTCCCGGATTGTCTGTGCTTCGTCTTCACCCACCAGCTTCAGTGTTTTTACACAGAAGAACCGGTCATTTTCTGTGCGCTTCATACGTATCTTACCCTTGATCAGGCCATGCTCTTCACAGGAAGCAAGACAGTAGTAATTTTTCGTTCCGTTTGAAAACCACCGTACCTTTTTTCTCGCCGATTTGCCACAGATATAGCATTTGGTTGCAGTTACCTTACGGTCTTTCATTGCATCCGTTTTACTTGGAAAATCTTTGGAAATAAATTTGCAGTAGGTTGGATATACTGCGTATATCTCTTCCTTGCGGGAACTTGGATGAATGTAACAGTCAATAGAATAATTTGTCTGTATTTCATCTTCCGTCAGGTGCTTCATCACCGCTGCAGTGTAATAGGCATCAGCCAGAGCGCGGTGAAAGCCGGCTCTTTTGTCTATACCCAGAAAATCCACGGCATATTCCAGATTACGGCGGGTTTTGCGATCCTCATATACAATGCTGAATATCTTCTGGATATCATAGTAGCGCAGCGGATATGGAAGGGTATGCTCAACATTATGAAAACGCATATTCCGCTGTAATTCTACCAGGTCACTGGAGCCCCAGATACAGAACCGGGCATCCTCTGTGCACCAGTCAAAAAAGCTTTGTATGACTTCGGGAAAGGTGCGGGCATGTTCAAAGTCCTCCATTTCCATCTGCAGGATTTCCTTTGTTTTAAAATGAAAGGAATGGTAAACGGTTGGCTTTATAATTTCATGAAAACGTCCGACTTCTTCTTTTTCTTTGGTGAGCTTTACAGCTCCGATTTCGATAATCTCGAAGGGAAGTGCCTTGTTTTCTCGGTCTTTTCCTTTGGGACACTGGTTCCATTCGAGGTCAAATATAATATAATCCATATCTTCACCCATCTGTCTGTGATAGCTTGCAGGGACAGAAATAGCTGCTTCTGCACCAGACATTTTTATAAAAATAGTGAAAGCTATCTTCTTTCACTCGGTTACATATAGGTAGTATACACAAAGTAAATAAAAAACACAAGGACTTCGTCAAGTTGTATATGAAATTGAAACTACTTTATGCAATTTGTCCTAAAAAAGTTTTGCTTAAAATGTCCGTAAGCAGATTTTACAAGGGTAACAAAAAATCTTTGTTCAATTATGGTATGGCGGTAAATATGCTTCTTTAGTATACTGTCAACATAGTTAAGACAGTAAAACAGAACTCGCTGGGCGAGTGTAAATTTTTAGGAGGATGAAAAAATGGCAAGTTTATCATTACAGCACATTAACAAAGCATATCCAAATGGATTTGAGGCAGTAAAGGATTTTAACTTAGAAATAGAAGATAAAGAATTTATCATCTTTGTAGGACCTTCAGGATGTGGTAAATCTACTACACTTCGTATGATCGCTGGTCTGGAAGAGATTACAGGCGGAACATTAAAAATTGGCGATAAAGTTGTAAATGACGTTGAGCCTAAGGACAGAGATATCGCGATGGTATTCCAGAACTACGCTCTGTACCCACATATGACAGTTTATGATAACATGGCTTTTGGTCTTAAATTAAGAAAAGTTCCAAAAGATCAGATTGACAAAATGGTTAAAGAAGCAGCTAGAATCCTTGACCTTGACAAATTATTAGACCGTAAACCAAAGGCTTTATCCGGTGGACAGAGACAGCGTGTTGCTATGGGACGTGCTATCGTTCGTGATCCTAAGGTATTCCTTATGGATGAACCTCTTTCAAACCTGGATGCAAAACTGAGAGTTCAGATGCGTATCGAGATCTCTAAGATTCATCAGAGACTGGGCGCTACTATCATCTACGTAACACATGACCAGACAGAGGCTATGACACTTGGTACCAGAATCGTTGTTATGAAAGACGGTATTGTACAGCAGGTTGATACACCTCAGAACTTATACAACTGCCCACAGAACTTATTTGTTGCTGGATTTATCGGATCTCCTCAGATGAACTTTGCAGATGCAACTGTTAACGTAAAAGGTAACGATGTTGTTCTTAGAGTTGGTGATTTTGATATCAAACTTCCGCCTGCAAAAGCTAAGAAACTGATCGATGGCGGCTATGCTGGAAAGACAGTTGTTATGGGTATTCGTCCGGAAGACGTACATGATTCTCAGATGTTCATTGAATCTTCACCGGAAACTGTTGTAGAATCTACAATCAGAGTTTACGAATTACTCGGTGCTGAAGTATTCTTATACTTCGATGTTGAAGGATTCCCAATGACAGCTCGTGTTGATCCTCGTACAACAGCAAGAACAGGCGATAAAGTTAGATTTGCTTTAGATGCTGAAAAGATTCAGGTATTTGATAAAGAAACAGAGCTTACAATTACAAACTAATTAAAAATATGAAGGGGATTGCACAGGCAATCCCCTCTGTTTTTTTGTAGTTATGATATAGATGATCAGCACTCAATTAAAATTAATTTTACAAATTGTGGGACAAATCTAAGAAGTACATAACTAGGGGAGGTATGACCGGAATCATGATATTTGAACATCCAGTCTTCCCACTTTTCGCTTTTCATTTTTTCATCTTCAACGACCTCTGCTTCACATGTTAAAACCACTCCGCCACTATCATTTGTTATAGCAATTTCAACCAAACTATTCGAGTTAATATTGCTCACTTTTTGACTTTGAATATTTGTCTGCATATAAAGCATGTTCAATGAAATACCAGAAAGAAACCCCATTATGGTTAAATGAACATCATCTCCTTGTCTTGTTCCAAGTATCACCGCATCCTTATGCTCTGTAATAAATCTTTCAGTTTCTTTCTTAAGCTTGTCCGGCATTTCTGCTACAGTACCAATGTAATAACTCATATAATCAATTCTCCTTTCAATAAATTACAAAGTTATTATAGCATGTAAACCTTGACAACATTATGTCAGTGTTCTATTATCTTTTTATAGAAGAAAGGAAATGATATATAATGAAGTCTGATAGGTTGATGACAATTATCATCATATTAACGGAAAGAAAGATGATCATGCTCCCGCACTTGCCGAATTATTAGAGGTATCTACCAGGACCATTTACCGCGATATAGAAACATTAAGTATGGCTGGAATTCCAATATATACTACAACAGGAAAAAACGGTGGTATTGGAATTTCAGATTCATATAAGATTGATAAGCAGCTTTTGAATTTAAATGATATCACTTCCTTACTGGTAGGATTAAATAGTATAAATGACATATTACCAGAAAAGTCATTAAATTCTATTACAATGAAAATAAAGGGAATGTTAGATGAAGAAAATAGAGAGGGCATTAAAAAACGTCTTGAACAAATAAAAATATCACATACTAATACAGAAGATTTAAATTCGATGAAGATGCTTGAACAAATACAATCTGCAATTCGAAACCAAAAAGTTATATCAATAGTTTATAAGGATAGGTTAGGCAAGCTTACCAAAAGAAATTTAGAACCTTATAGAGTATTATATAAAGGAAACACATGGTATTTGCAAGGATATTGTCTTATTAAAAATGATTTTCGTTCATTTAAATTAAATAGAATATCTCGTTTTCAATTATTAGATATTTCATTTACTCCTCGTGAGTTACCGATAGGAAAACTGAATGAATTTCAATTTATTGACAATGATATATGTTTTGCAAAACTACGCATTACTAATATCATAAAAGATAGGGTTATATCACTATATGGAGAAAAATGTATTGTTGATGAATTCAATGATTTTTGTTATGTACAGATACCAATTCCGATAAACGACTGGGGGATAAATTATATATTAAGTTTTGGAGAAGAGTGTCAATGTTTAGAGCCACTGAGATTGAAAGAAGCACTAAAAGTAAAACTGAAAAAAATGCTTGATAATTATGATTAAATATTTAAAAAATGTAAAATTCATGAAAGGATTTGAGGATCCGAATCGTATTCCTATTAAATAACAAATCAAAGGAGAATGGAATATGAAGAAAAAAATAATTATATTATCAGCAGTCTGTGTAGTTTTGGCGGCTGCCGCACACGGACATAATTCTTCCAATACGGCAAAGAATACAGCTGTATGCACTGTAAAGGCATGTACGAAAACCGGATCCCATCAGCATAATTCAAAGTTATATGGGTCCCATAAGGCAGAGGGCAGACACAATAATCACAATAATGCTGCAGGGCATGGGAAGAACCATCATTAAATGTTGGAGGGATTCCTTTGAAAAATGAACAGGAGGCTGGTCTTGCAATTGAAAAATATTCGGATATGGTACGCCGGATTTGCTTTGTTCAGCTGAAAAATTATCATGATGTAGAGGATGTGTTTCAGGATGTATTTCTGAAATACATCCTCAATGACAAACCATTTGATAGTGAAGTACATGAGAAAGCCTGGATGATTCGTGTAACAATAAATGCATGCAGGGATAATTTAAAAAGCTTTTTTAAAAGGAAGGTCTTATCGATTAATGAATTGCTACAGGAACCTTCTTATATAGAAGAGAGCTCTTTTGATACATTAGAGGCTGTACTTCAACTGCCGCAGAAGTATCGAAATGCCATATATCTTTTTTATTTTGAAGGATATACGGCAATAGAAATTGCTGATATCCTGGGACGAAAAGAAAATACAATCTACACATGGCTTTCCCGTGGGAGAGAACAGCTTAAAACTGCATTAGGGGGTGAACCCTATGGAAAATAGAATAAAGGAAGCTTTCAGGAATATCAGGGCAGAGGAACAATTGAAACAGGATACCTTAAAATTCATTCAGGCTGAAGCGGGTAAAAGGCGGCATATTACCAGAAGAAGAACCCCTCTGGCAGCATGTGCATCCCTTTTTCTGATATTCATTGTGGGATTACTGTCTTATAATCTCTATTTCACAGAAAATGCCTATATTGATATTGACGTGAATCCCAGTATAGAGTTAACCGTCAACCGGCTTGACCGGGTGATTGGCGTTTATGCATATAATGAAGACGGTAAAACAATTCTTAACGCACTGAATTTAAAGCATAAAAAGTACAGTGAAGCGGTATCAGCCATAATAAGTGAAATGGAGCAGGAAGGATATCTTGTCAATAATGGACTGATCTCAGCAACCCTTACCACCAACTGGAACGAAGGAACACGGTTAACTTCCTTGGAGCAGACTGTCACAAAATTGCTGGAAGAACACCACAACAACTCCAGCCACGAAATATATACGGTAGATGATAATACAAAAAAACAGGCGGAAGAAGAAAATGTAAGTCCGGCAAAGTACCTTGCAATTGCAGAGTTACAAAAAGTTGTGCCGGATGCTACCGTAGAAGGGTGCAAAGACCATTCTATCAGTGATATCAGAAAAGAAATGCATAATCACAAATCTGAAACCCATAATCAGGAGACTCAGAGTGGATCAGAGGGTAAGCATAGGGGCCGTTCCGATAAAGAGAGTAATGCAGGTACAGAGGAAAACCAGTCCCATAATGGCGGCGAGGGATATAACGCGGCAGAACATGATGGTGCAGAACATAGAAACGCAGAGCATGATGGTGTCGGGCAGGGCAGTACAGAACGAAGAAATGCAGAGCGCAGCAATGAGAATGGCAACACGGAACGAGGCAATGCTGAGCATGGAAATGCAGAACGTATAAATTAAAAACATAAAAATGCACAGCATGACAACGCAGAACGAGGACATGTAGAGCATGGAATGAGTATAAAATGGGAGGATTGCATCAGCAATCCTCCCATTAAATATCTATAGAAATAATTTCCGGAGTATCTTTTAACAGCGTAACGACATCATTAATGTCATATGATTCCGGAAATCGTACATAAAGTTTAATTTCTAACTGGTGATTGTCTATCCGGGTTGCCCTAATATTGGATATAACAATTTTCTTAGAGGTAAATGCAGTTTCTAAAATCTTATTTATATCTTTGTCTTCTTCAACCTGAACCGTAATTTGTTCTGTCTTGGGAGCTTTTCTGAACTTCATCTTGTGAAATGCGAATTGCATAATCAGAATAAAAAGCGTAGCGGCAATACCGATTACATACATCCCGGCACCAAATGCCATTCCGATTCCCACCACCCCCCAGATTCCGGCTGCGGTAGTCAGCCCGCTTACATTCATCTTTCTGGTAAAGATAACGCTTGCTCCTAGAAATCCAATAGCCGTCACAATACCTGCGGCAATACGGGAAGGATCCAGATTAATATTATCGGTAACCAGAACATCATAAAATCCATATTTTGAAATGATCATCATCAGGGCAGAAGTGAGAGACACTATGATATGTGTCCGGATTCCTGCCACTTTCAGATGGTTCTCACGTTCATAACCAATGGCTGCACCGCAGAGTGCGGCACCCAGCATTCTAAGCAGGTAAGCTGATTGTATTAACAGAAATGCTTTCAAGTGAGGTCCCTCCTTTTATTATTTATTATTATTCAAGTCATATTTTTAGTTACCTTATTATATGTCAATTAAATTAAAAAAGCAATTTTAAACAACCTTTCTGTTTTCCATTTCCGTTTACGTTTTCAATTTTAGTTTTCAAGTTCAGTCCTTAATTTCTGTTTTCAATTTTAAACCGCGTTTTATTAGTACAGCGAATACTTTATATGTGGCCGGCTTAATGCATTATATTTGGGTTTAGCTGAGTAAATTACGCTTTGTAGATGGAGGTAGTGTACGGAAAGATGGGGGTGGGAAACTGATATGGACTCCGTCAGCTTGCCGCAGAACTGGTATTTTCTAACCTTTGCGGAGCGCTTTTTGGCGGCACGCGGGCATTCACCGAGAAATCCTGATGCATTTCTCGG
>OATB01000128.1_pt1 | contig 79674 bp, 67 predicted proteins | sample 1494941 | NCBI WGS metagenome assembly OATB01 (sample SAMEA2579931, study PRJEB22360) | human gut metagenome | reverse complement strand
AGCGCATGACTGTTAATCATGATGTCGTAGGTTCGAGTCCTACTGCCGGAGTTCTTAAGACAGCTTAATAGCTGTCTTTTTTTGTTATAATTTTCCTACCTCCATGATTTATGGAAAAAATGGTAAAATATAAGATATAGCCCTATTGAGGAGGTATGAACAATGAAAATCACACAGTTATCTATTGAGACATTATTAAGAGCAAAGGAACGATTTGAAGACTCGTTGGAACAAATGAGTGTAACTGAGGCAAATACTATGCCAGCATCATTAATTAAATCTGTAACATGGTTGATGTGGCATACGGCACGTGAGTTGGACTTTCAGATGTCTGACTTAAATAAATCACAACCTTTATGGATTAAAGAAGGATGGCGTGACAAGTTCGCCCTTCCTCTTGCGGATAATACTGAGGATTGGCATCATACCCCACAAGAAGCTGCAAAAGTAGTCGTGAATGATAAACAACTATTAATAGATTATTTAAATGCCAGCATAGATTTTACCAGTAATTACTTGCAGAATTTAAAAGAAGAAAGTTTAAAAGATATCATTGATACGAATTGGAACCCGCCAGTATCGCGCCAAGCGCGTATTGTATCGGCTATCGATGACGCTGTAATGCACTCAGGCCAAGCAGTTTATACACGGCGGTTAGTGATTGGAAAATAGAAAGTTAGTCATGCAGGGAGATACTTTTACCCCTGCTTTTCTTGTGTAAAGTTAATCAGTACTTTTTTGAAAAACGAACAGTTGAATAGATGAACAGATGAATAGAGGTTGCTAAAATGAAAAACATTAAATTAACGATAGAATATGACGGTAGACGGTATCTAGGTTGGCAGAGATTAGGGAACTCAGATAAAACCATTCAAGGTAAAATTGAAAGTATCTTGTCTCAAATGACTGGAGAAAAAATTGAAATTATTGGTTCTGGGCGAACAGATGCGGGAACACATGCAAGAGGCCAAGTTGCCAATTTTAAAACCGAATCCAATTTATCTGAAGTGGAGATGCTCTCCTTTTTAAATCGTTATTTGCCAAACGATATTGTCATTAAAGCAGTGGAAGAAGTGGGAGAAAGATTCCATGCGCGCTATAATGCAATAGGCAAACAATACAGTTATTATGTCTGGAATGATACGATTCCAACAGCTTTTTATCGTCACCATAGTTTCTATGTGCCTCAAAAATTAGACTTATTAGAAATGGAAAAAGCTGCTGAAAAACTATTAGGAACTCACGATTTTATTGGTTTTTCTGCTTTGAAAAAGACGAAGAAATCGACTGTTCGAACTATTAAAGAAATTCGTCTGGAAAAAGAAGGAAGTATGCTGCACTTCACTTTTATTGGAGATGGTTTTTTGCATAAGATGATTCGAATTTTGACAGGGACTTTACTGGAAATCGGTATGGGAAAATTAGATATGCAAGTGATTGAGGAAGTTTTAGTAAAGAAAGTTCGACAAGATGCTGGTGAAACTGTTCCGGCATCTGGATTATTTTTAGATCAAGTTTTTTATGAATAAAAACGTTAAAGTAGAAAATCTGGTTAAATAGCCTCAGTTTTAATCTTTTTAACTGTGAATAAAATATTTTTAGTAGTAATTTTTGCCAGGAAGATTAATAATTTAAATATAAAGACAACATGATATGTCAATTAAATTGGCAATCATGTTGTCTTTTTAAGCAAAGGGATTATAGGATTGTCACTGGGAATAAGTCCGATATACCTTGCCTGTGGATGTTTAGTTTCACGAACGGGCTCTCCACGGCAATAAGACAAAATTTTAAATAGTGTAAGAGTAATTTATCAAGATTTCGTTTTAGTGTTGAAGAGCTAAAAGAATCCGTTCAGTTTTTCTTCATTGAAATACAGGATAGGATGAAAATTTAAAATAGTTTCGATATATATTATGAATTAGGATATCAATAAGCTTTAATCTTGCGAAAATAAAAAGAATAAAGTATATTTTATCAGTTCGATTAAATAAAAAATTAAATTTTCGAGAAAGAAGTTATGAAATGACAAAATTAGTGAATAATAATTTTAGTAATATCGCATTAAACCGTAAATCAATTCGACGTTACGATGAAAATGTAAAAATCAGCCATGAAGAAATGCTGACAATGTTAGACGAGGCTAATCGGGCTCCTTCATCTGTTAACTTACAACCTTGGCGTTATGTTGTAATTGATACGAAAGATGGAAAAGAAAAATTGCGTCCCTTTATACGTTTTAACCATTTACAAAACGATACGTCGTCGGCTATGATTCTAATTTTTGGTGACCGTAAGCCGCATGAATATGGTGAAGAGATTTATGGCAAAGCCTTAAAAGCGGGTTTGATGTCCCAAGAAGTTCATGATCGCCAATTAGCTACTATTATTCCTCTTTATCAAAATTTGTCGCAAGCAGAAATGGATGCTATTATTTTACGAGATGCCAGTCTTTCGGCAATGCAGCTGATGTTAGTAGCGCGAGCGCATGGCTATGATACGAATGCAATAGGTGGTTTTGAAACCACTAATTTAGCCCAAACTTTTGATTTATCTGAAGATCGCTACTTACCAGTCTTAATTTTATCTATCGGAAAAGCTGCAGAAGAAGGCTATCAATCCGTAAGACTTTCTGCAGATAAACTTACGACATTTAAATAAGAAAGTGAATGTAATTTTGTGACACTGAAATCGATAAATAAACACCTGTATTTCTCGTATATACGAAAAATACAGGTGTTTTGCTTAAACAATCAAATTGTATTATTTTAATTGTTGCTAGATCAGACCATCCGATAAGCTAGCTTGTGAAAAGCTACTTTTACGCAGCAACTTCCTTGTCTTTAAATTGGGTTTGATAAAGTTTTGCATATAGGCCAGCTTGTGAAACAAGTTGGTGGTGATTTCCTTGCTCTACTATTCTACCTTGCTCCATTACAGCAATTTGATCAGCATTTGCAATGGTAGAAAGGCGGTGGGCGATGACGATACTTGTCCGATTTTGCATGAGATTGTCCATCGCTTTTTGAACATAATATTCCGAAATTGCATCTAGTGCTGAAGTGGCTTCATCTAAAATTAAAATTTGCGGATTTTTCAAAATGATTCGCGCAATGGCAATGCGTTGTTTTTCACCGCCGGAAAGTTTAATACCACGATTGCCCACCACAGTATCATAGCCTTTTGGTAGTGTCATGATGAAGTCATGAATGTAGGCAGCCTTAGTAGCAGCAATTAGATCTTCATTTGTGGCTTGCTCATTAGCGTACATCAGATTGTCGCGGATAGTTCCATTAAAAAGGAATGTTTCTTGACTGACCACTCCAATATTTTGTCGTAAGCTTGTAAATGTGACATCTTTGATATCTTGACCATCAATTAGAGCAACGCCGTGTGTTGGATCATAAAGACGGGTTAAAAGGTGTGTTAAAGTGGACTTGCCTGCTCCAGATAGTCCAACGAGAGCCAACGTTTCACCTGACGAAATGTGTAAATTGATATTTTTTAAGACTTCATTTTCTTCATAACGAAAATCAACATTTTCAAAAGTTATTTCACCCTCCTGGATGACAAGTTCTTTAGCAGTAGGGCTATTTTTAATCTCAGGTGTAATGTCTAAATATTCAAAAATACGTTCAAATAAGGCAAAGGAGCGCATTAAATCCACTTGAATATTAGATAATTGGGTAACGGGATTGTAGAGTCTACCTAAAAGGGAAGCAAAGGTGATAATACCCCCAATAGTCAACTGGCCTTTTGTAAGTAAAAATCCACCTACTAAATAAATTAACATAGGTCCAATTGCCATTAAGACAGACATAGCCATGCGAAACCAACGACCTGCTAAAGATTCTTTGATCTGTAGGGCAGTTACTTCTTGATTAATTTGATCAAAAGTTTGGAAAGATTCATCTTCTTTGGTAAAAAGTTTCATCAGTGTACTACCACTTGTGTTTAGCGTCTCTTGGGTGTGTTGGTTAAGTCGACTTAGCGCAGTCTGACTTGCTGATGCGATTTGCCACCTTTTTTTACCAACTTTACGGGTAGGTAAAATAAATAGTGGTACCGTCACTAAAGCAACTGCTGCTAGAATTGGACTCATGGAAAACAAAGCAAAAAGAGTGGTGGCTAAAATAAAGATACTACTTAATGCATTGATGAAAGTGGTCTGGAAAACTTGTTGAATGCCATCAACATCACTAGTTAAGCGAGTCAAAATTTCCCCTTCTTTTACAGTAGTAAAGAAACTTTGTGGTAAAAAAGTTAAATGACGATACAAATTGTTCTTCATTTCTAACGTAATATTTTTGGCAATCCAAGTACTCAGGTAGCCTTGAGCAACTTGCAGTAAATTTAATAAAATTGTGGCAGAAATAGAAAGTCCGATTAAGATACTTAATTGCGTCAAATCATGTTGGGGCAATGCTTTATCAACAATTTTTTGTAATAAAAGTGAAGGTACAAGTCCCAAAGCGGAAGTAGTGAGTATTAAAAGAATTACAAAAACCAATTTTAGTGTATGTGGTTTAAAATAATTGAGGATTCGTCGGATAAAAGTAAGTGTCAATTCAGGTTTTTTAGTTTGGTCAAAGTCAAAACGCATTCGAGCCATTAAATCCCCTCCGTTTATTAGTTAGGTACCTAATTATTATACTCCCGTTTTTTGAATTTGTAAATAGATAGGCACCTAACTATTTGACGAAAGAAAAATCTTTGCGTAAACTTAAGAAAATAAAGGATGTGTTTTGATGAAAGAAGAAGTACTATTTGAAGAATTCCAACGTTTAAATCACTTATTGCGTCGTCATACAAAACGAAAAACAACGGAGGAAGAATTTTCTTTTGGGCAAAATCGGTTATTACGAATTTTAGCGCGACAAGAGGGGTATTCTCAAAAAGAATTAGCTGAGATGATGCATATCAGGCCAGCTTCTTTAAGTGAATTATTAAAAAAATTAAGCCAAAAAGATTATTTGACTAAAAAGCAAAATACAGTTGATCGGCGCGTAACGAATTATTTTCTGACTGAGGCTGGGAAAAAGTATATTTCATCGTTACAAGATGAGCGAAAACATTTAGGGGAAGATTTATTTACGACTTTAACGTTAGATGAAAAACAACAGTTACACCAGATTTTAAATAAACTTATGACCCAGTTGGAGGAAAACAGTGATGAGTAATATCAAAGAACGTGTGGTTGTTTTTGGAGATGCCATTATTGCGATTATTTTAACAATTATGGTCTTAGAAATTCCAATCAAATATGCTACGAATGGTGATATTGTTTGGCAGACATTATTTAGTGCTGTCGGAATTTATTTTATTAGTTTTTGCTTTGTCGCCAACCTATGGTTTCAGACGGCGTACGCCTTTAATCGTATTGAACAAGTAAAAAATAAAAGTTTAGTGGTTTATTTGTTACTATTATTTTTCCTATCTTTAGTACCTGCGGCAACCAGAATTTTAATTGAAGATACTACCAAGCAGACGGTTCTAATTTATGGTGTACTAACACTGATTGTGACAATACTGATGCGTCGTTTAATTACAGCTTTGACTAAGCAGTCAATTTCTGATAAAGCTTTGCAAAAGCGCCGTGTCGATGAATTAAACCGTCAAGATATGATCAGTTTTATTGCCCGCGTGATTATTTTAATAATCGGGTTATTTCAAGTTCATATCGCTCTTATTATCTATTTAGCGTTGCCAATTTTAGCGTTTTTACAAAATATGATTGATCGTGAAGAAGATCTTTTTGTAGATACATTAGACCAAACAGAACAAGCAGATTATTTTGCTGATCGCAATCAAATTTGGGGAAATTCTATGAAACGGTATTCTCGTTTATTACGAGATTCTTTGAAAGATCCCAATGAAAAGGATAGCCCGTCGTGGCAAGGGATTATGAAAGAATGGTTGGGAAAAGTTGATCAAGAAATTACGATGCGTCAAAAAGCGATGACAACAGCTTCTGCTCGTGAAAAAGAGCAATTACAACAAGAGATTAATCGGCTGCAATTACAAAAATCACGTTTACACGAACGTGAAAATCGTTTGGAAAAGCAGCCTTTTGACAGAAATGATTTTAAATTTCATTCAAATCATAAAGCTTTTGGGAGTAAAAAGAAAGATAATAATTTTAAGACAAAATAATTGAAAAGAAAAAAGTTTGGCGTTATCCTTTTTATGTTGCATAAATGGGATATAGCCAAACTGGTAAGGCACTTGACTCTGAATCAAGCAATTGCAGGTTCGAACCCTGCTATCCCAATAAAAAGTCACTTCCAATTTATGGAGGTGACTTTTTTTGGTGAAAAAATCTATTCGGTTAAATTTGCTGCAGCAAGGGTAATTCATGTAAATTTTTCTTTTGAGAAGGAGAAAAAGAAAAGGTCTTGTCTGCTTTATTTTGTAATGCTATCAATAATTGTTGAAATAAATCACCTTGATAATCAGGATGCTCAAATGATAATAAATAGAGAGTCTCTTTTATGTCAAAGTGATCTTTTGTTACCCCAATATAAAAATCATAAAATTTATTTTCTTCATAAATTTCATAGGAAACAAATTGAATTTGATCGAGAAAATTACATAAGCTGGTCATCATATAGTGATTAGGCAGTGGCTGAATTCCAACACTCAATATGGTTTCGTAGCTTTTCTTTTCTAAATAGGGATAAACTGATTCAGCTAAAAAATAAGGTAAATCAGCAATTTGTTCGTAAGAAAGATTCGTTTCTTTTAAATAGCCCTCATAGTCGGATATAAAGAGCTGGCAAAAATTAATTAACGTACTATAATTTTTTTTATGTTGAATGGACACAGGGAGTAATGTTTGCAAGCGAGTTGCTGTTAATAAAGAAGGGGACTCTAGTAGATAAAAAATCATAAAAATATTGCATTGCAACACCGCGGTTTCACTAGGCGTGAGAGAATAATGAAAATAGTCACTTTGTAATTTAGCTATGAAATCTTTGCACATACTGGCAGTAGGAACTTGTTTTTCTAAAAAATCTGTGTATAAATGAGTAACTTTTTTTATGCGCCAATCATCTTTAGAAAGATAATGGTTGGTAAACAATCTGAAATATAAAGAGTGAACTGTATTTTCAATTTCTTCTGGATCGCTACTAAAATTCGCAAAATAGGCACGTAAAATCTTTGCTTTATTTTCAAATAATGGTGGTGGACAGTTAGGTTTTTGCAAGGAATAATTATTTGAAAGGCGTAAGCGAGCAATTAATAAGCAAGATATCCCAACCCATTTATTGAGTGCTGTTGCACCCATATGCATTAATTTTTCTAACACCTCTTCTTCTTCTTTAATGGGGACAGTACCATTAATTAGATCCGATCCAAAGGTGCCTAAACCTAATAAATTAAAAAAAACAGCTTGAACGTCTTCTTCATCTTTGCCAGCAATAGTCATTTGAGCAGTATTTAACGTGATATTATATCCTTTTAAATAATGAATTAAGGGGCGAAGTCTTCGCAGTAATGTAGACCGGCTAATAAATTGTTCTTGGCAAAAATCTAGGAGAGATTTATCTGGAAAGAGCAAAATTGACAGCAAAATTTGATAACCCATCGATTGACGGACTAAAAAGCGATGGTATTCCAATTCTTTGCCATGATCCTTTTCCCAAATGATAATGCCTTTTTCGAGGATTAAAGCATCCCAGCCTATCTTTATGAAGTCCTGTTCAATCTCCAAAACGAGTTGATAAGCTTTTTTGTAGTTAATATTTAATTCGATACTGAGTTGATTAATAGAAAAATGGGGACCTTGTTGATTGTTTATATGGTGTAACAAGTCTTTTTTTTCATTACTAATTTTATCAAGCACTACTGAAAATAACTCATTAATAACCATATTTTTTCTCCTTTTTTAGCGTAAAATCTCAATTTTCTTTAGTCTAACAAAATTAGAAAGAGAATTTATCTAAGTATTTTTACGGTTTATTAAAAAATAACAAAATTATAAAATGATTATCGTGAGATATGGCGAGTTTTGTCAGTTAAAATAAAATATATCAAAAATGACAAATTAATTTTAGTTTTTTGGTAGCGTCTAGAGGTTGCTTTTGGAAAAATAGTCATGAGAAAATCAAAATGAAATATTTCCTTTCTCAGTCAATTTGAAATTACGCTTATTAAATGCAAATACGGATAGCAGTTGACTAGTATACAAGGAAAAATAAATGGAGTGATTGCAATGTTTCTATGGGATTATGATATTGACACAGACTTAGCAAAAATGGATAGGGAAACAAAAATAGTGAAACAACTACGTACCCGAATTCTCGTGGCACATTTTAAAGAAGTTCGCCAGCAAACACGATTCTTTTTGGCAATGAATCAAGAAAATACTGTTGAAAAGTGGCGAAAATTAATTGATGCAGATGCCATTTTATACGCGTTGTTAGAAGCTATCTATTTGGGTGTAGTGTTTGAGGATTTGGCGGATTACTCGATTGAAGAAACATTGAACAACATTCAGCGTTATTATAGGCAAGATTATTTTTCATTAGAGCGACAGCAATTTCCTTTTGATAATGATCGACTATTTGTTCAGTATTTAAAATCTACTGCCCCCAATTTTCCCATATTAACAAAATTAGAACAAAGCGATGGAAAATATATGCTTTCTTAACTTAATTTAAAAGTGATACCAAAAAAGACATCTCTATTGTAGTACCTCAAAAAGTCTAACTTTTATGGGGCATTTCAAAAAGGATGTCTTTTTTTGTGTAAAAAAATGATTTATGGCATCATTCAGATTTATGGCGCCTTGTTTTTGTAAAAAATGACAATTTGTTCTTTTTTTTAAAAGTTCAATAACAGTAAGGCTTGGTCAATTCTGACAAAAAAAACCGAAAAAAATGATTTTTTGTTGTTATTTAACCTAGAAATAACATTTTATTTTTCTTTTTAGTTATTCTAAAGCCATTTTAGCGCCATGAAATAAAAATAGTGTGTAAATAACCTTGCTTAAATTAAAATTTAATTAATTTGACGTTAGAAAAAGATTTGTTATGATGTGAACGAAGAAAAGCGGTTTGTTGAAAAAATGCTGAATCGTGCTTGGTTAACACGATAAAAGAACTATAAGAATAATGAAACTTTCAAGCTTTAGAAGGGATAGGTGAAAAATGAAGAAAAAATTTCTAACAGTTGTTGTACTCATAACAGTTCTTGTACCATTCGTAGCCCAGTTATATTCGGGGCTTATAAAGACTGTTCAGGCAATCACTTTACCAACTGCCAACGAAGCAATTCATGTTATGAAAAATGATGTAGCTCAAATTAATGCGACAACACAAGTAAGTGAGACAACAATTACTTGGAAAATTACTTATGAGAAAAATTCAAATGAAAAAAAACCACATAAATTGAAATTTCATTTTTCAAATGGAACAACTATTCCCAATCGTAATTGGGAAAATCAAGGAAAATGGTGGCAGGAAAAAATTTTTACGTCGACTAGTGGCACTTTAATTGTGACAACTCCGAAAACACAACCACAACTAAAGTTTCATATTCAAGCAGATCGTCAAGAATTACCCAATTCTGATCATGATGAAGAATTTTCTCAAGCTGTTCTAGTAACGGACGAAAATGAAGCAAATGATAGTAACAAAATTATTTCTGACGTCTTTACAGGAACAGATGCTAAAGAAAAGGTTTTGACTGTTGACATTCCTACTGAAAATTCTTTTAAAGAAGCTACTAATGTAAGTTCGGCATTTTTAAATGAGGAGCAAAATTCAACCAGCAGAGATAAAACAGGTGAATCACAATCCCAAACAGATGCCAGAGAAAATGAGAAGAAAACATTCGCAAAGAGTATTACAACTACGGCCATTTCTTCTAAAGATTTAATTATTTCGCCCACCGCTTTTGCCAATGTTGCCGTTACTTCTCTAGCCCAAACAAATGGGAAAAAGGATTGGAAAGAAAAAACAAAAATTGTTTCCAAAAGCAATAATAGTGTGCATAAGGGAAATAGTAATGATTACAGTTACTATAAGGATGCAATTAATGCTGATAATCGTTATTTACGATTTATTGAAGGCGCAGGTTCTAATGTAATCGCCTATCCACTGGATCAATTAAAAGAACAAATTAAAGGAAAACCCACTGGAAGTACCTTACATTATACCAACACTGAGAATAAACAAGTTCAGGAAGTTATTACGTTGAAATTTAGTGAAGTAGGTGCATATTTAGACGAAAATAGCAATTTTCAGCCAATCGGAGCGAAATTAATTATTTCTGACATTAAGGTGGGAGCAGGGCCAGACTGGTTGAAATGGGATAATACCGACAATATTTATCCTTGGTTAGAATTTTCAAACAATTTATATTCTGGAGTTCTATATTCTTTTGTACAAGGATTTGACATGGATGTTGAATTTTTTGAAAAAGGAGATGAAAGTAAATTAATTACTTTTGGTAATGAAGGAGACAATTCTGTCTTTACCTTTGCTTCTTTAAATGGTTATGGAGAGGGGAAACTTTATCCTTCACACAATAAGGATATTAATCGCCATGAATTTGCGGGTCTACGAAATAATGGCGAGGGACAATTAGTCAATGGATCCTTGCTTACTAAGCACACGGATGGAAAGTACTATGCAGAGGAACCAACTAGTATTGAAAATGATGAAAAATTCATTGATTCTTTAGGATCACAAAACTTCAATTTAGCGGCCGTTTCTTTTCCTTTAAAAGGTACAAAGCATGAGTTCACCATGGGCTCAACACAAGGGCGGGCTTGGAATACTTTTGCCAGCAGTCAAGTCAAAAAAGTACAACAAAAGGCACCCACAAAAACGGTCCAACCATTGCAGCAATACCAAGACGGTGATCTTTGGAGTAACCCCACAGGAGAAGAGTCTGGTTTTAATCAACGTTATTGGAATGATTTAGATAGTTACGATCGTGATGGAAATTTACTGTGGGAATTTCCTGAAGCTTACCGACAAGAAGGGCATAATGTCGAAAAAGGAAACCTTGCAGTCGGTGTTCCAAAAAAAGAGAATCGTTTTGTCGAACCGGGAAAAGAGCATTATTACTTTATTAATCAAGAAACGATTAATGTCTATACCGAATCGATTTTAATGCCGGAAAGTTATGTGATTTCTGATGTACTACCTGAAGGCGTGACAATTGCAGGAGATGTTCAAGAAGCTCTCACCCTGTACAATCTAGATGGTTCAAAACTTAGTCTGGAGAGCTCAAATATTTCTTATGATGCCCAAAAGAGAGAATTAGTAGTCAGGATTTCTTCAGACGTAGCTACTCAGATTCATCAAAAAGGCGCTCTGAGTGAATATGGTGGCAAAGACTTTAGTTTACGGTTAAAAGTAAACGTAGCGCAAAAAGATAGCGTGAACAGTAAGTCAACTATGACTAATAGTGCAAAAGTAAAGTTTGTATATACAGACGGAACGACCTCAGAGGAAAAGGAAACTAACCACGTGCAGACACGGTTAAAAGAACCCACAATTGATGTGGAATTAAACAAAACTGATAACAGTGGTGCAGCACTTGCTGGGGCAGAATTTGGACTTTTTGTAACGGAAGAAAGTGAAAAAGCAAAATATGCAACAAGTACCACAGCGCAAAATGGAAAATTGAAATTCAAAGATGTATTACCTGGTAGTTATTGGCTAAAAGAAACCAAGACACCTGCTGGTTTTAAAACGATGACACCTATTAAAGTGACGATTAATGCTAACGGAATAATTATAGGTAAAGATATTACAAATAATCAAATCAAAAACGAGTTAAAACCGATTGAAATTTCTGTTGAGAAAGTTAATCATAAAGTAAAATTTTTGACAGGAGCTAAGTTTCAATTAAAGAAAAAAGATTCGCAAGAAGTATTTAACTTTAGTGAAAATCCAGCCAAGTTGGGAGTCTATATTTTGGCAGATTGTCAGCCGGGGACTTATGAATTAATAGAGACACAAGCACCCGCGGGTTTTGAAAAAATTCAGGGCACCATTGGTACGCTGAAAATAACTTCTTCAGGGGAAATCACTTACTCCTTAGCAAATACTGTAGTTAATAAAGAAGGAAATACAATTAAAATTGCGTTGCCTAAGATAGTAAACCAGATGAAAAAATTTGATTTAAATATTATCAAAAAAGATGCTGTAACAACTGAATTACTAGATGGTGTGGAATTTACTCTATTTGATAGTACAGGAAAACAAAAAATAGGGGAATCACAAAAAACAACAAAGGGCGAAGTGAACTTTCAAGGATTACTAGAACCAGGAAAAACATATCGCTTACGAGAAACAACGGCATTGGCAAGCTATCTTAAATTGCAACATGATTTTATTATTGCTGTCGCAGTTGGTGGGACTGTCAAGGTTACGTATAACAATAACGACTATGAGTTTACAGCGATTAAAGAGGTAGTTGGGGAAGTAAATAATGCCCTTACTTTTACCGTTTTCAATCACCCTCGTACGCCACTGCCTAAAACAGGGGGAACAGGACGCTACCAGTTTAGCCTATTGTCAATAATCGCAATTAGTACGACGCTTACTTTCTTTGCCTATTACCAATCCAAAGCTAAGAAAGGAGGCGACGCATAATGAAAAAAGTAACTGTGATTTTTTTGCTAGCCATCTCTATTCTTTCTTTTTTTGTTGGTATGCTTCCCCAAAGTGGACAAGCTGAAACAGAAGAACACGTAGAGATTGTCTTGCATAAACGAATTTATCGTGATGTCCGCGCACCTGAAGAAAATTTTTATAAAAATGATGGGTTAACAATTAAAGAAGACAGTAACACTGCAGAAGATCGTGAGTTGATTGAAAAGACTGTAGGTTTAAATGGTGCAAATTTTGAAGTTTTTGATGCGACTACCCTTTATAACCAAACAGATTTAGCTTCTGAAAAATTTGTTGAAACATATTCCAAAATGTCCCGCAAAGAAGCTAAAAAAATCGCGAAAGAGGAAAATTTGTTACTGGTAGGAAAGATTACGACCCAAACGGATGAAAAGCTGCAAAAAAATGGAATCGCCCGTATTCAACTACCCAACCAAAAAGGCAAGGCCTATCTATTTATTGAAACAAAACTAAATGAAAATAAACAATTAAATGTAGATTTGGATAAGAAAGCAGCTCCTTTAATGGTGGTATTACCTCAATATCATCCAATCAATCATGAGGTTTTGAAAGAAATTCATTTATATCCCAAAAATGTAGGCTATGTCCGGGATCCTTACTTTTTTAAGTGCGGGAAAACCTCTGCTAATGATCTGACTGAGGGAAAACCAATTCAAGGGGCAAAATTTGTCATTTTTCAATATGACAAAAATAATCAAAAAATCTATTTAGATATGAGTCCTGTTAATGACTTGCAAAATACTTGGGTAGCTTCAAATGATCCATTAAATGATATCCGGGTGAATAAATTTATGTCTGATCAAGATGGATTAGTAAATACAGGCGAACGTTTCTTACCAAGTGGAACATATTATTTTGAAGAAGTGGAAGCAGCACCAGGATTTGTTATCGATAGTGCTGCCCAAAAAATCAAAATTGAAATTCCGGAAGCGTGGTACGACGAAAAGGGTGTCTTTCAGCCGGTTATGATTAACGGGCAAGAAATGGATGAACTTATTTCGGGAAAAGTACCAGCATCCGCTTATCATAAAAAAGAACCGCGTGTGTATAACTATCAAGTTCATTCTGCATTATCGAATAATTTAGAAACAGGAGGCCAATTGCCGCAAACGTTAGGAACGATGATGTCGGCAGGTTTAGTTCAAACATTGCGCCAAAATTTACCGAAAACAAATGAAGGAAAGTCAATCTTGTTTGTTTTAGGTCTTGGCATAATTGTTGCAGTAATTTTTAGCTGGAACAAAAAGCTCAACTCTAAAAAAGTAAATAATAAATAGAAGGCTTATTGGCGTAAATGAAAAAATAGGAGGAAGAAAAATGAAAAAAGGTTCGAAGTGGTTACGTATTTTAACGGTAGTATTCGTATTGTTGCCGTTATTTTGGATGTTTGGTGGTAAAAGTGTCGCTGCTAAAGAAGGAAAAACACAAGGTGAAACACCAGCTGAAAAACAAAACGTCACTATTCACAAAAGACAGTTTAGTGATGGTGAATATCCAAAAGATCTGAAACAAAATACCGGTAAAGAAATGATAGATTTTGGTGGAGATCCTTTAAAAGGTGCGGGCTTTACAGCATATGATATGACGAGTACCTATTGGGCAGCTTATGAAGCTGCTAATGGAAAGCATGAAGCTAAAGAAGAAGCAGCGCTTGCGGCAACTCTTAAAGCAGGGTTACCAACAGAATCTACAAAAGCAACCGTTTTTGCTTTGACTAACGACTCAGGTGACGCAACGAAGGATTTACCTGTTGTCTCAAATGGCGAAAAGGCTATCTATCGTTTTGTTGAAACCACAAAACCGGCGGGAGTTGTAAGTGAGAAGAGTCAAGATTTCATTTTGGGACTACCAGTTTATGATGAAGTTACAGAAGAAAAGTTAGCTACTGTTCATGTTTATCCTAAAAATGAAGTGAAAGCGCTGAACTTAGAATTCACGAAATATGGTGTTGATGGAAAAGGTGCAGCGACAACTTTAGCAGGAGCAAAATTTAAGTTAAGAAATGACTCTGGAAATTATTACAAAGATGGTGCCTTTACTGCACGTGAAACAGAGGCAGAAGTCTTGGAATCAGGAACAGCAGGGAAAGTTTCTGTACCGAATTTAACTTTAAAACCTGGGACATATATTTTCTCAGAAATTGATAGTGATGTTTCGACTTCAGGAAAACAAACAGCTGAAAATAACGAAATTTATCATTACAAAGAAAAAGACGTTGTGACAGCTACAGTTGATGAAAATATGAAAATTACGTATGACTGTTTTAATGCTAATCAAGTGAAAGAAGAAGGTAAGGCTACGGCAGAAGCTTATAACTATAAAACTCCTCTTGTAACAAAAGTTGGCAATGATACGACTGTTGAAGCGGGACAAGAAATTACTTATACCATTACCACCACTGTACCAAAAGATATCTCAAACTACACGACTTTTAAATTAGTGGATACATTTGATTCTCGCTTAGCTTTAATTTCAACTGCTGAAAAAATTGTTGCTTCTCTAAAAATTGGTGACAATGTAGTGAACGATGTCGTGCCTGCAGTGGATGTGGATAGTAATGCCAATAAAGTTACTATTGCGTTAACGCCATCACAATTAGTGGCTTATAAAGGGGCAACAATCACTCTGCAAATTGATATGAAAGTAAAACCCGGCGAAAATCTAAAGCCAATTAACAATAAAGTCGATTTTGTGAATGATTTCAATGACAAAAGAGATACCGCAACCGTCAAAACTGGGGGTCATATCTTTAAAAAGATTGATAGTGTCGACAACAGTGCGTTGGCAAATGCCAAATTTATAATTACAAAAACAATGGATAGTTCAACTTATTATCTTGTGTTAGATAATAAAAAAGGGAATTCAGTCTCAGGTATCCAAACAATGGCTGATTTAAAAGTCTCTTGGACGACGGTTAAAGATGATGCAACCACTCTTGTTTCAGATGCTAACGGGGCATTTGGTGTATATGGATTAAAACCGGGGAAATATCAGTTACAAGAAACCCAAGCACCTGCTGGTTACGTTCTCTTAAAAAATGCGCTCGATTTTATTGTTACTGCCGAGACAAATGCCTTTACAAATTTGTTTGATATGCAGGTTGATAATAAACCAAAAGGCGTTTTACCTTCAACTGGCGGTATGGGAATCGTTGGTTTGGTGGCAGCAGGCACATTAGCTGTCGGAGCTGCAGGGGTTTACTTTAAAAAAGGACGTCAAAAATTTGAAGCTTAATTAATAAGCGTAAGAAAAGCCAACCTATCAGTTGGCTTTTCCAATACATAAGAAGTGAGGATCCTAATGAAAAAAATTAGTCGATTAATACTAGACATAATAATGATTTTAATATTAGCGGTAGGACTCTTTGCGTTGATTTATCCTTTTGCTAGTGATGCGATTAATGATTTTTTGGATGAACAAATTGTTCGTTACCATACCCAACAAATAAATCAACAAACGAAAGCTGCAACCACAAAAAGAAAAGCCCAGCTTGAAAAGAATAAAAAGTTGGCACAAGGAGAGGGAAATCCGGGTCAAGATCCTTTTACGCAAAAAGACATCCCGCAAAAGCTTACCCCAAATTATTACCAACAACATACAATTGCCGTTGTCAATATTCCTAAAATCAATGTAAAGTTACCAATTTTTGATCATACAAACGAATTGTTTTTAAAAAAGGGAGCGGCACTGTTAGAGGGTACGTCTTATCCTACCGGAGGAAAAAGCACCCATGCAGTTATTTCTGCGCATCGTGGCTTGCCTGAGGCAAAGTTATTTACTGACTTACCAAAATTGAAGTTATCTGATCAGTTTTTTATTGAAAATGCGGGTGAAACTTTAGCCTATGAAATTGATCATATCCAAGTAGTGGAACCAATTGATATTGAAGTATTGGATATCGCTTTAGAGAAAGACTATGTAACTTTAGTCACTTGTACGCCATATATGATTAATAGTCATCGTCTTTTAGTGCGGGGACAGCGTATTCCTTTTAAAAAGGCAATGGGAAAAGCATTGCAAAAAAATGATCACCAACGCCAATTGAAGTTCTGGTTGACAGTTATAAGCTGTATCACTATATTGGCAGGAATGCTGAGTTTTCTCTATCTACGTATCCGTTCTTGGAAAATTTGCAATAAAGAATATGATTTGCTTTTTGCTATTTATGACCCATACGGAATACCTCAAGTGGGATTAGAAGCGGCAGTTTTTAGCTCCAATGGCAAATATCCGATTACCCGCAACGGCGCAGCTTTAAAGTCTTATACGACAAGAGAGGGTAAATTGTTTATCCCGCATATGAAAGGGGGACGCTATCAAATTAAAATTGGTTCCCTCGTTTTTAAAGTTAAGGTGAAAAAAGTTAGCGATAAAAACTTCTTTCTTCAAAAAATCGTTCAAAATCCTACTAGCTACCATGTGCAAACTATCGCTCAAAGTAAGGAAGAACCAACTAAAAAAGCCGCTGAAAAATTGATCGTCAAGGCACAAGGATAAAAGATTTTTTATAGGTATAGGGGTTATACGATATTTACAAGGATAAGGCGCAATTTTCTATAATTACGCCTTAATGCTAAAGAGCTACCCCCGGTTGTGTCACTTTTGTTTGAGGACAGAATAACATTTTAGCAGTTTAAAAAAAGGCTATCATTTTGTTAAATTTTACAAAATGATAGCCTTTTTAAGCTGCTTAGTAACAGCGAATATTTTATTTGTTTTTGGGAAAATAAGTAAGCTAAAAGTTCACAGGTAATGTCCGTTTTAAAGGAGTAAATTTTTACTGCTTTAAGAAGCTACTCTGACATGGTTGCATCAATTGCTGCAATTAAAGCATGGCGAAAATTATTAGCTTCCAATGCTGCCACGCCACGAATGGTCGAACCGCCAGGGGAAGTAACGCCATCTTTTAAGATAGCAGGGTGCGCCTTGCTTTCTAATGCTAATTTTGCTGTACCTTGGAGCATTTGTTCCACTAATTCATAAGCTAAATCGCGCTTTAAGCCATGAAGAACACCAGCATCTCCGAGACTTTCAATTAGCATCGCAATAAAAGCTGGCGTACAACCTGCAATAGAGCCGACAATTTCCAAATTATTTTCAGGTACTTCATAAACTGCACCAAGCGGCTTTAGACTTTCCAAAATAAATGCTTTCGCTTTTTGATCAATATTTTCTGAAAAACTAATTCCCAATACTCCAGCTCCTACTTGAACAGGTGTATTTGGAATTGCATGGGCGATCGGATACTCATTACCTACTACTGCAGTCATGGCTGTTAGATTTATACCACCTGCGACAGAAACAATAGGGATTTTTTTAGCTAATACGGCTTGTGGCAATGATTTTAAAATTGGTAAGACACTACTATTATTTGTAGCGATAATGATGAGATCCATTGCTGTTAAATCATTTAAATCTGTTAAAAGTTGAAAACCCAATTCTTTTTGTAAATTAGTAGCAGTTTGACTATGACCACCTTTTACATAAATATCTTGTGCCGGCATTTGTTTGTCATGGAGCATCCCTTTAATTAAAGCACTGCCGATTTGTCCGGCACCAAAAAAAGTAATTTTCATCTGTTTTCTCCTTTCTCCACTTAAAAATTTTAGCGTAGTTGTAAATCATGGTTGAAATAATTTTTATAAGCTTTGTAGCCAGCAATAATGGCACCTAAACTGGTGGTTGAAAGTAGCATAAAGGTCACCATAATCTGATATTTAATGGCATGAACGGGATCTACCCCCGCAAAAATTAAACCAGACATCATTCCCGGCAAGCTAACTAAACCAACTGTTTTGGCAGAATCAATGGTTGGCTGCATAGCTGTTTTAATGCTTTCTTGTAGAATAGGTAAAGAGGCCAGTTTGACTGGGGCACCTAAGGCTAGCTTTTCTAGCACTTGTTGTCTTTGATCGCGAAATTTTGTATATAAATTACGGTAACATAATCCAATGGCTACCATCGAGTTACTAGCAATCATACCGCTAATTGGAATAATTTGCGAAGGAATGAATTTAATCGCGCCCGCAGCAATTAGAACACCCATTGTAATGTAAGTGCTAATAAAAATTGCGAGTAATGAATCCCAGTAATGCTTATGCGGGCTCGGGTTGCGTTTATGTGCATTCCACGCAGCGTTTAAAACAATGAAAAAGCTCATACAAGTAGTTAGCCAAAAATTATTGACTTGAAATAAATATTTTAAAAGATAGCCTACAATGAACAGCTGAATAACTGCCCGAATGATACTATAAAATATATCACGATTTAAGCCCAATTTTTCCTTATAACTAATTCCAACTGCCACTAAAACGAGAATAAATGCTAAAATGAGTGATTGATTATTAACTGCTAATTGATTCATCGCTAATACTCCCTTTTTCAAGCCACAATATTTTGCTGGCATTTTTTATTTCCTCTGGGTCGTGGGTAACTTGAATTATTGTGACATTTTCTTTTTGAACAGCTGTAATCAAATCGTGCACAATATTCTTATTTTTTTCATCCAAGCCTGTGGTCACTTCATCTAATAATAAAATTTCAGGCAAAAACATTAAATTGCGAATTAGTGCCACGCGCTGTTTTTCCCCACCGGAAAGTTCGGTAATATTTTTATTGAGATAGTCATTGGGTAAAGCTACCAACTCTAACAATTCTGCTGCTCGCTTATGGTCAAAATTTTGATTGCGTACAGTATAGGGAAAACATAAGTTGTCATAAACTGTTTCACCAAAAAGACTGGGCTGTTGAAAGCAATAAGAGACTTGCTGGCGATAGTTGGTAATTTCGTAATCAGATTGGGACTTATCTTTAAAATAGATTGTGCCTGCAGTGGGTGTCAATAATGTGGCAATTAACTTGAGTAATGTACTTTTACCCCCACCAGAAGGACCGGTTAAAGTTAAAAACTCACCATTTGTTAGTGTAAATGAAATATTTTGGATGATTTTTTGTCCCGCAGTTTCATATTCAACATCCGTTAGATGTAATAGTGTCATAAGACTCTCCTTATATTTTTATTATTCAATTTTTTATTGTAAAGGAGAACCAAAAGAATTTCTAATGATGGAACTTAAATGAAAAGAACTATCAATGACTGGGGATAAAGCCAAAATTGATTTTTAACGTTATACTGAAAGAACAAGTGATTTATTTAGAAAAGAGGCCAGTAAATGAGAGCAATTAAAGTTGTAATGAGTGATGTCGATGGTACTATTTTGAATTCCCAACATCAGGTTAGTCAAAGATTAAAATCGGCAATTATGCAAATGAAAGAAAAAAACATTCCGTTTGTGTTAGCCTCTGCGCGTTCACCAGAAGGAATGAAACAAATCAGTCAAGAACTAGCTGTCGTAAATTCCCCGTTGGCGGCCTTTAATGGTGCATTAGTGATCAAAAAAGACCAAATAATTTATAGTCAACCGCTAGTAAAAGAAGATGTGCAACAAATATTAGCTACTTTAAAAGTACAATTTCCAAAGATTGCGGTGAATCTATATAGTGAAAATGAGTGGTACGTCAATCGTATGGATCAATATGTGAAATTAGAAAGTGAAATTACGCAGATTAAACCTGTTATTAAGGATTTAAGTCTACTTAGTGAGACACGTCCCGTGCATAAACTATTATTAATTGGCAATGGAGCTGAGATTCAGACTGCAAAAGATTCTTTAGAGCGGGAAGTTGCCGCCAGTGCCCTTTATTTGTCCAAAGATAATTATTTGGAAATAACACACCAAGAAGTTTCAAAAGAAATAGCGCTAAAAGCAATTGCACAATATTATCGTGTTACTGCAAACGAGGTCATGGCTTTCGGGGATAACTTCAATGATATTCCTATGCTTCAAGCTGCTGGAACTGGTGTAGCGATGGCAAATGCACCTTTAGAAGTAAAAAGAGCTGCTAATCGGATTACCAAATCAAATGATGAAGATGGGGTAGCCTTCGTTTTAGAAGAACTTTAATGCGAGAATGTGCGGCAAAATAGGGCACAAGATTTTTTTGCTCTAGAAAAAGGAGAACATTTCCTATAAGCCGATTGTTAACGGAATGTAAATATTGTTTGAATAATCAGTGAATTTCGTTTACAACTGTTATTTTACATGATATAACCTTTCAAAAGAGAGTTTGAGGTGAGCCCTTGAAAAAAGAAGAAGTGTGTATAAATGCAGTGTATGATGCAGATGTTGTTGGCTATGATGAGCGAAAAACGGTAAAAGTTATCAGTATTTTTGAACGTACTGCAACAGTTGAAATTTTAGCTTGTGGGACGATAGCATTAGCTAAAATTGATACAATGAAGGAATCTTAAAGTGTAAAAAAAAGCAAGCGTTGAACGGGTCTTTAATTAGGAGACGACCGATCAAAGCTTGCGTTTTTTTTATTTAAAATGATAAGAAATATGCTCGTCCTAAGCTTATAGCAAGAGTCACTTATTTTTTTTGGGAATAATCGTGATGCGATAATTTTCAAAGTAACTTGCATCGCCTTTACTTTGTGTAAAAGCAAAAATACCCATAAGAACAGCACCGATGGTATTGGTTAATAAATCGCCCATAGTATCCATCAAGGCCGCGCGTCCAATTAAATCGACGCCCCCAGCACGATAACGTTGTAAGTTCATATCTCCGATAGTGTCGCACAAAAACTCCCAAAATTCCCAAAAAACGCCGCAAACCCCGGCAAATGCAAAGCCAAAAAGTAAGAATAGCCAAGGGGATACATCTTTACTTTGTGCTTTTTTTAAAGCAATTGCTGCAATCCCATATCCTAAAGCCGTCAAAACCATGGGACTAATACTATGAAGTAATTTATCCCACCAACTGATGTAAGCAATCAAATGCAGACACGTTCCTAAAAATACCGAAATTAATAAAAAGAACCAATAAAAAATAACAATCATATCAGGGATCTCAATACGTAGGAACCTGCGGCATAGTTGCGGCAAGTAAATCAAAATGATACCCGCGATACATTCAACAAAAACCACTGGAGAATCTGTTCGGGCCTTTGTTATCAATTCAAAAAAGTTAAACGCTAATACAAAAAGTCCAAAGGTTAAAAGTCCCAGTTGGATTTTTTTAATATTCATAAGCAAACCCTCCAACAAAAGTGTCAACAGTAACTGTTGCAATAAGTGCTGGTCTTAGTATACCAAAGATAATAAGATTACTAAATTAAGAGCTATTTGGATTACTCCAGCCACTCTTTTAATGCTTGTAAAACGTTTGTAACAGCAGAATCGGCTTCTTTTAAAAAATCATGGGGTAAGTAATAAACTGGGAAAAATTTACCAGCCGTATTTTGGCGAGCAAGTATTTTACTATATTTAAATGGAACTTCATTATCACCTGTACTCGCTGTACTGAAAACGGGTGGTAAGGTAGTTAAGTCCGCTAAAGTTAGTTCGAATTCTACTTGATTAGCTGTTGTGAGGCCATAAAATTGATTTAACAATTGATGAGATACACCATATAAATAAAGAAGATAACGCTGCATAAATGGATCATCCCAAACAGGTGTTTTTTGATTGATGCCTTGAATCATTTCTTCAGTAATTACTTCTGAAGTTAGACGGCGAGGAAGAGTGATAAATTTTAAATCATAATAACCATAGAAATTGATTAATTGATGAGGAAGGACTTGTCCTTCTTTTTGTAACCATTTCGTCAATAAAAGCATAAGATAACTACCTGCAGAACGGCCACAAAAGCTAAAAGGCGCTCCTTGAATAATTGTATTTTCTATTTCCTGCCAAGTTTGTTTTAATTGGGAGAAAATTTCAAATAGAGAACTATTTGGTGCCAATAAATAGTCAAAACTGATTACTGTGTATCCCCGTTCTAAAAAAAGACGAAGCAGATTTTCAGATAAATCAGCTTTGCTACCATAAACTAAACCACCGCCATGAAAATAAAGAATGTAGCGAGGCGCCATTTTTGTTAATGGGGTGAAAATAGTAGCTTCACTGCCGTTTGTTAAGTGAATTTGTCTTTTCATTTTGTTTCCTCCGTAATTTTAAATGTAATAAATACGTGGCAATTTCAATATTCATTGTTTGTAAGTTATTGTTCAAATCTAAAGAAAGTAAGTCTTGGATGCGGTCGATGCGATAGCGAATTGTTTTAGCATGCAAATACATCGTTTCAGAAGTTTGTTTATAATTGCGATTATTTTGAAAAAAGGCAAATAAAGTATTAAATAATTCTGGTTGTTGTAACTGCAATGTGACGAGACTAGGCGGAATTAAATTAGCAACAGCAGCTAAGTTTTCTTCTGCAATAAAATAGCGAAAAATACCTAAGTCGTGAACATCGACTATATTTGCTATCAAGTATTGCTGGTTAAACCGTAATGTATCGAGACAGTCAATTAAAATTTCTTTGATCATTTCTTTGGGCTTGAGTGAACTTGTTGCAATAACTAAATTATTATTTTGTCTAAAAAAGTCCTTAATTTGCTGGTGTATTTCTTCTTTTGTCAGACAGCGATTTGCATCTTTTAGGTTATATAAAATTAGTGAATAATTGTGATGTTCAAAAAATAAAGTATGCGTACGTAAATTTCGCAGTTTATTTCGCAAGTTTCTTTTTTCTTCGTCAGATAGATTTTTTGTTGCAAAAGCGACTCCTTGATAATAAGGATAATAATCTATTTTTGCTTCTTTTAGTAAACTTGCTAGTTCATCAAGATTGTTTGGCGTATTTTGTAAAATCGCATCGGCTAAGTTATTTAAACGGGTGTAACGATCTTTTTTTATCAAGAAGTCCATTTGTAATCTTTCTTGAATGACATCAATTAAGTTTTCAATAATCATGAGATCAGTTTCTTTTAGTCCGTTTTCACCTTCATGTACTAAAAGAGTACACTCGCTACTAAAATTATTGGCAATATTGGTTTGCAGTGCTAAATATTCTTTACTCTCGCTATGAGAGAATAATGTCAAAAGTTCATAGTGGTTTTTACTAAATTCGCCTATGGGCATTTGGACTCTTTTAGTGACGACTAATTCATGAGGAAGTGTTCCAAAATTTAATGTTAATTTCTGTTCTGGTAAAAGCAAGAGACAATCTTTTTGAATCATCCGATAAAATTCAGTCATGATTTGTTCATAGGAAGAAAAATTTCGGGTTAATCGATTGAAACGTTGGCGCACTTCGTAATATGTTTTGAGAACATGAGATTGATGATTCAAGATTGGCTGGTAAATTGCTAAAACGATTTGTTCATACGTTACATCTTTTTTTATTTTAATTAAGGGAAGTTGATACTTACCACAAAAAGAAAGTAGCCAATCCGGTACACGATTAATTAGGCGATCTACTTTTACTACTAGACCACTGACACCAATTCCCCGCATTTTTTGAAAGAAAGCTTCAATTGCTGGTAATTCCAGATTTTCAAAAGCATAAAGCGAAGTTAAAATCAGCTGATTCTTTCGACTCCACTTTTCAATGTCTAACGCTTCTAAAATCATTACTGACTCAATTTCATTTTCTAAGCCAATTTCACCTGTTAGTAACTGACTATTTTGAAATATTTCCAACCGCAATAATTCATATATTCTCATTTTATTCTCCTTTTTTACGCTTTTGGATAAAAAATAGGTAATTTTTTTAGAATATCATCAAGTGTAAACGCAATCAATAAAAAATACAATAAGTGTGTAAAGAAAAATAGCAATAAAAAATTAGTTTCGACGTCAGCTGATTTTTAAAACTAGTTTAAAGTAGTCATTTTTTCAACCAGTTATTCGAAGTTCTTGGAAAAACAAGGAGGTTCATTATGTTACAAACAGTAATTTTAAAAAATAATTATCAAGATTCTATTAATCTAATGCTGCTGACAAATAAAATTAACGATTTACCTAAAGTCAGCATGAGTCAAATTATGATGGGAACAGACGCCAATAAAGATATTTTGCAAAATACTCATTTATTAACAGAGACTGCAAAAAACTCATCGCCTAATGATTTAATGATTGTAGTTGAGAGTACGGATGAAAAAATTATGGATGAAGTACTACCAACTGTTCATGAATTTTTAGATGACCTATCTACCACAAGTGAAACGACCGAAAATAAAGCTGTCACTTCTTGGGATGAAGCTTTAATGCAATTACCAGATGCGAATATGGCACTTTTCAGTATTCCTGGTGAATATGGTGCACCAGAAATGGAAAAAGCACTCAAAGAAGGGCTTCACGTTTTTTCATTTACCGATAATGTTTCATTAGAAGATGAAGTGCGCTTAAAAAATTTAGCTCATGAAAAAGGTTTATTCATGATGGGACCAGATTGTGGCACAGGCATTATTTCCAGTATTCCAATTGCCTTTACTAACGTAATCTCCCCAGGAAATATTGGGGTTGTGGGAGCTTCTGGTACAGGAATTCAAGAAGTTACGACGATAATTGATCGTTTAGGAAATGGTGTAGTTCATGCGATTGGGACTGGTGGACGCGATTTGAGTGATAAAGTTGGCGCAACAACGGTTAAAGACGCCATTGTTGCATTGGAAAATCATGAACCGACAGATGTGATTTGCGTTATTTCCAAGCCACCTGCCAAAAAAGTACGAGATGAAGTTGTACAATTATTGCAAAGTGTATCAAAACCAGTGGTTGCAATTTTTTTAGGTGAAAAACCAATTGCACACGAAGGAAAAGTCTATTTGGCTCATACTTTAGAAGAAACAGCCAAAATTGCGATTGATTTAGCTGAGGAAAAAACAGTCAAAAAAAATTATTTTGAAGCTGTCGCAAAACCGGATGTACCTGTCTTAGCTTCCGATAAAGTTGTCAAAGGCTTGTACTCTGGAGGTACATTAGCAGCAGAAGCGGGCATGATGATTTCAGAAGCGCTTGGTTTAGATGGACTAATTAAGCAAGAAGGCTATATCTTAAAGTCAAATGGTTATGATGTGATTGATTTAGGCGATGATATTTATACTCAAGGCAAGCCTCATCCGATGATTGATCCAGACGTTCGTATTCAAAAAATTCATGAATATGGTGCACAAAGTAAAACGGGTATCATTTTATTTGATGTCGTATTAGGCTATGGAGCTCATGCGGATATGGCAGGTGCTTTATTACCAGCAATCAAAGAAGAACTAGTTAAAGCCAAAGATGAAAATCGCACGTTATATTTTGTTGCAACAGTAGTAGGGACTAGAAAAGATCCCCAAAATTATGATGAAACAGTGAAACGATTAGAAGATGCGGGGATATTTGTTGCTGAAAGTAATGCAAAGGCAGTCCAATTAGCTTTACTTCTAAAAGGCATCACTCTATCAGAATCAGACAAAGAAGTAAGGGCTTATACAGGTGAAAAAGTTGCCGTGCCACAAGCTAGCGCAGCTGTTATGGAATTATTAAACACGAAACCACGCATCATTAATGTCGGCTTACAGAGTTTCAATGAGTCTATCACAGACTATGGTGGCAAATCTGTGCAATTTAATTGGCGCCCAAGAGCCGGCGGCAATAAAAAAATGATTAAAATTTTAAGCGCATTAGAAGATCATGCGGCAGAGATTCAAGCTGAAAATGAAAAAGTAATTGCGAAAATCAAAAATTCACAACCATTCTTAGTAAATGTAGTACCAGCTAATACGGTGATTCCAGAACTAAATGAAACAAAAAAGACATTGTTACATGCTGGACCGCCAATTACTTATGCTCAAATGACAGGACCCATGAAGGGCTCTTGTATCGGAGCTGCTTTATTTGAAGGTTGGGCAAAAAATGAAACACAAGCAAAACAAATTTTAGAAAACGGCGAAGTTCGTTTTATCCCGTGTCATCATGTCCATGCAGTGGGGCCAATGGGGGGGATTACTTCAGGCAATATGCCGGTGGTAGTAATTGAAAATCGTTTAGATGGCACAAAAGCATACTGCACAATGAATGAAGGAATTGGTAAAGTATTACGTTTTGGTGCTTACTCTCAAGAAGTTATTGATCGTCTTCATTGGATGAAAAATGTTTTAGGGCCAACGATTGCAAAAGCATTAAAGCAAACGGATGAAGGAATTAATCTAAATGTTCTCATTGCTCGTTCTATTACGATGGGAGATGAATTTCATCAACGAAATATTGCAGCTTCTGCCAATTTCTTAAAAGAAATTGCCCCATTAATTGTTGAATTGCAAATGAATGAGAAAGAAAAATATGATGTTATCAAATTTTTAGCTGATACAGATCAATTCTTTTTAAATATTATGATGGCAACTGGTAAAGCGATTGTTGATGCTGCTCGAAAAGATACGAAAGGAACTATTGTAACTACGATGACCCGTAATGGGGTAGATTTTGGTATTCGAATTGCTGAAAGTGGCGACGATTGGTATACTGCGCCCGTGAATACGCCAAAGGGCCTATATTTCACAGGCTTTACTGAAGCCGATGGCAATCCAGATATCGGGGATAGTGCCATTACTGAAACCGTCGGTGTTGGAGCAATGGCAATGGTAGCTGCACCTGGTGTGACACGTTTTGTTGGCGCGGGTGGATTCCAAGATGCCTTAGACATTTCCAATGAAATGGAACAAATTTGCCAAACTCACAACCCTACATGGACGATTCCAACATGGGATTTCAAAGGAACTTGTTTAGGAATTGATATCCGTAAAGTCGTTGAAACGGGAATTACACCGATTATTAATACAGGTATTGCCCATAAAAAGGCAGGTGTGGGGCAAGTTGGTGCTGGTACAGTTAGAGCACCTTTAGGATGTTTTGAAAAGGCACTGGAAGCTTATGCTAAAGTGTGGAATATCCATGTTGAATAAAATTGTCATCAGTGATTATTTATTGCCCTTAACAAAATTTGGCACGATTGGTTTTGTTCATAGCATTTTTGAACATTCTTTTAATCTTAAAATTGGTCAACAGTTAATCAATATCGCAAACTACAACGAATACCTTTCTTGTTTTGGATTATTTGTCCCGATAGATTCTTTTGCCGATATAAAACCATATATTAAACAAGGGGATCACATCAAAATTAAAACGGATCGGATCGTATTTTACAATCAGGAACAGATTAAGGTGCTATTCCTCTCAGACTATGAGGTTGTCTCTTTAAAAGTAACTGCTACAGATCTGGAAAAAGAGTCGCTGCATTTTTTGCAGCAACTCTTAGTAGCAGCCAATTTAGAAGAACAAATCGGAATTATACAAGATGCAAAATTTTTAGCAATAATAGAGCAGTTAGTACATCCCCAAAAAGCTGATTGGGCTACTATTACAAAATTTTTAATAGGACGTGGGAAAGGCTTAACTCCAAGTGGTGATGACATCTTAGTCGCCTATACATTTATTGCTAGTGTGAATGGAGCAGAGTATGCTCATGATTTAGCAGCCGAACTTGCAGTGCAAAAAGGGCGTACGACTGATATTAGCTGGGCCTATATAAAAAGTTGTATGGCAGGATATGTTAATTCGTTAATTTACCAGCTTTACTTGGATTTAAAAGCAAACGAGACAGAAAAGTTTGAAAAAGATATTCAACGTATAATGACAGTTGGACATACTTCGGGAAAAGATATGTGTTACGGCATTTATTTAGGAGTAACTGCACTTTTAACTTTTTAAGAAAAGGAGTAAGACTATGGAATCTTCCAAACAAGCAGTAAAAGTAAGTAATAATTATTGGATTAAAGTTGTCGCTTTATTTTTTGTTGGTTGGATTTTGATGTATGCCACTCGCACGATTTTCAACCCAATTATGGGGGTAATTGGTAAAAATTTTGGTTTAAGTAATACACAATTAGGTTTAGCAAATTCAATTTTCTTCTTAACGTATGCTATTGCCCAAGTACCTTTTGGTGTTATTGGGGATAAAATAGGGCGTAAATTAGTTATTACAATTGGTTTTGTTATTATGGGGGTAATGACATATTTCAGTGGCTTAGCCACCACGTTTGTGATGTTTTTAGTTATTCGTGCCATGGCGGGAATTGGCCAGGGAGCCTATTATGGCCCACAATATGCGCTATCAACTGAATCAATCCCCAAGAGTAAATTGACTTTAGGAACTGCGATTATTAATAGTGGCATGGCTTTTGGTACTTCTGGTGGGTACCTGCTTTCTAGTAAATTAGTTTTAGAAAATGGCGAGCATTGGAGTAAACCCTTCTTCATTATGGCTGTTCCCACAATTATTGTAGCTATTCTATTTTATACTTTGTTAAAAGAAAAAGTTATTCGACCAGAAGATGAAACAAAAGTAGTTGAAGCAAGTTCCATTGAAAATAAAGTTTCTTTTAAATCTATTATCTCTAACAAAAACCTGCTTGCTGCTTTCATTTTATGTTTTACGAGTATTTACGCAAACTTTGTTATTATTACTTGGTTACCGTCTTTTCTAATTGCCGAACGTGGCTTTGCAGGTACTAGTGTTGGTTTTATTTCTTCTTTAGTTCCTTGGGCTTCTATTCCAGGTGCCTTGATTTTTGCCCGTTTTGCTGATAAGTCAGGGAGTACAAAAAAACTAGTTTATCTACTAGTGCCATTAGCAATTTTATCTGTTTTTTCTATCGCATTTGTAACGAATCGAACATTGTTGATTGCTGTTTTAATTTTATACGGATTGACTGGTAAATTGGCTCTTGATCCGATTGTCGTAGCTTATGTAACAAAAAATGCGCCGAAAGGTTCTCTTTCTACCACTTTAAGTGCATACAATTTCATTGGAATGTCTGGCTCCATTTTAGCGCCTTATATCACTGGTTTTTTGGCAGATACAGTGGGTTCAATGAAAATTGGGTTTTATCTAGCTTGTGTTTTACAAGTGATTGGTTTGATTGTATTTGCGGTTTTAGCCAAAGATACAAAAGAAACAGCGTAATTTACGTTTCTGTGGTATACGGAATAAATGGTTCCAATGAAACTTTGTGAAGACAACTTTATAAAGTAAACGTGTACCACAGCTACTATTTAAATCGTAGCCGCTATTGACTTCACAGCAAATCATTTATCAATTTGAAGCTGGCGGACGATTATTTCAATCATTAGAGGTGAGGAAAAATGACAAAAAAAGTCTCTATGATCACCCAAATTTTGATTGCCGTCGCTTTAGGTTTGGTCTTTGGATTATGGGTACCCGGATGGGGTCATTACTTAAAAATTATTGGGGATATATTTTTAAAGCTGATGCAGATGGCAATACCAGTTCTAGTTTTGGGACAAATCATTCAAGCTGTTGGTAACATTAAGCCCAAGGAATTGACTAGTTTGGGGATTCGAACAATTATGGTTTTCGGTATATCCTCGCTATTAGCAGCTTGTTGGGGAATACTGATTGCCTTCTTATTTAATCCAGGTCACGGTGTTAAGATGACAGATTCCATGAATAGTGGCCTTCAACCACAAGAAATTTCTTTAAGCCAGACAATTAGCGATTTTTTCTCAAAAAATATTTTTGCTTCTTTAGCGGAGGGTTCTATCATTCAAATTATAGTTTTTGCTTTATTTTTTGGGTTAGCTTTAAGTAAACTTATGCAAAAAAAGCCCAATTCTCCGTTATTTCAAGTAATTGTGGATTTTAATGAAGTAATTATTAACATTATTTATTATGTAATGCTGTTTGCCCCGCTTGGAATTTTTGCGTTGATTGCTTCTACTATTAGTGATTTGGGAATCAAAATTATTTTACCACTATTAAAATATTTGCTTGTTTATGGATTAAGCACGCTGCTCTTTTTAGGATTGTGGATTGTCCTAATCAGTCTTTATGTCAAGGTGAATCCTTGGCGATTAGTCTTAAACATGAAAAATATGTCCGTTATGGCATTAGCTACGACCTCTTCTGCGATTACTTTACCTATTGCAATGGAAGAAGCACATAAAAAATTAGGATTAAGTAATCGTATCACCAACTTGGTTTTACCATTAGGAATGTCATTAAACAGTAATGGTTCGGCAATGCACATGGCAATTACAGTGATGACGATTTCACAAATGTATCAGAGTAATTTTTCGATTGAAAGAATGTTTTATCTAGCAATAACTGCTACTTTCGTTTCTTTGGCTAATGCAGTAGTACCAGGAGCAGGCTTAGTGTCATTAGCAATTATTGTCCCACAGATGGGATTACCAATTGAAAGTATTGCCATATTTGCTGGAGTGGAATGGTTTGTTGGGATGTTACGCACAATTTTAAATGTTAATTCCGATGTTTACTCGGCAATTATAGTTGCTAAATCCGTCAACGAGATCGATTATACTGTTTTCAATCAAAAATGAATATATTCACTACTATTTGTCTGCCTAAAATTGGCAGGCAAATTTTTTTCTTGTTATATTTACTCGTTTCATCAGGCGCTATAGTTTACCAGAGTATTCAAGAAAATTTCCCCAGTTCAATACGCTATATTGGTATTTTAGTTTTCTTGTGATAGGATAAAAAAATATGTGAAGAAGATTTTATACTGATTTTTGAAGGGAAGAATAAGATGTCTGTTTTCTTTTATACCGATCGCGGTAACAGTCAAAATGAAGACTTTGTCTATGGTAATGATGACTTTGGCTTTATTTTGGATGGTGCCAGTGGTCTAGGTACTAATTACTTAGCAGGTAACAGCGACGCACAGATTTTTAGTCATTTTATTGGTAATCAACTGATCACACTACTAGCAAATGAAAAAATGGCGACTAATCGAGCTTTAATGCAAGCAGTTACTAATTTTGCTCAAAAATACCGTAAAGAGTTAGGCAAGTTGTCTCCGGACTTATGGCCGAGTGCTACCTTTAGTTGTTATCGTAAAATCGGTGATGAGATGGAGTTTAGTTGGTTAGGGGATTCGCCCATTACCACTTTTTTAACGCAACAAATGCGGACGTTTTATGATCGGACAGTGCCCCAAAATGATCAACGAATTGTTACAGCTTTTCATCAGCTATTAAAAAAAGGTGAAGCAATCGAAGTGGCAAAAGAGGAAATCAAAGATGATTTGATTAAAAATCGTCAGATGAAAAATACACCTAATGGTTACGCTATTTTAGATCCATCCCCAATCGGAATTGCGCGGTTGTCACAAAAAAGGGTTGCTATTATGCAAGTAGAAAAAATTGTTGTGACCAGTGATGGTTTTTATCGTTTAGTGGATACTTTTAATGAGTGTACACCTCATCAATTGGGACAATTTAAAGATTATGGCATGCTTGTATTGGCTTGTGATCATCTTCGCCAGCTAGAGAATGAGGATAACAAATTACTAACGTATCCTCGTTTTAAACAAAGTGATGATGCGAGTATTCTTGTGTGGCAGAAATAAAAAACAGAGCGCTATTTTTTGCCACATGCAAAAATAGTGCTCTGTTTTCTTAACAAGTAAAGGAATTGTATGATCTTCATAAAGAATAGGGTTGATATGCCAAGTAGGTGTCTAGCTACATGAACGAACTCTCTACGGCAATAAGCTGAAATTTTCTCTTATTGCTTGAGAGTAGAAAGAACCTATTCCACTTTTTTATTTAAGGGGAAATTTGATAGTAGTTGTAAAGAGAATCTCTTAAATTCTCTGGCGTTACTTCATTTTAGTGTCTGTTTGGCAATTTTTCTTACGCATTTTTAACAATTTTTTGAATTTGATCGTCTAAACTACGAATGACAGATGCAGGATTATTTCTAAAATTTTTAATAAAAGAGTCCGCTGCAGTGACAGTGCCAACTTCTTGGTTCATGATATCATAGATGATTAAACTTTCATCTTCTTTGCCCCATTTTACTTTCCAATAAGGACCTTCCAACGCACCATTTAAAATATCTTGTGCGTTGTCTAAAACAGCTTGTAAAATGATTGCTCTTTGGGTGGTTTCAATTCCTCTGTTTTTATCTTCGTTCAATTTTTCAGCAACTTCTGTCATATTAGTGGGAACAAGTATGGACATCTCACATTCCTCCTTTTTTTCTATTATAGCTTTAATTACAAAATGTGGGTAAAGATTGCTTTTTTATAATTGCTAAGGTTTTTATTTCACAAAAATAAAAAGAAGGACTACACTTTAAAGTGAAATAGGTAGTGAGCCTCCACAAAGAGAAGGGATGAATAAAATGAATAAACACAGTGAATGTACCACTATTTTGGTAGGAAAAAATGCTTCTATTGACGGTTCAACCATGGTTGCTCGTAATGAAGATGGTGAAGCACCATTAAATCCCAAAAATTTTATCGTAGTAAATCCCGCAGATCAAAAACAAGATTATAAGGCTGTCATTAGTGGTATAGAAATAAAATTACCCGCTAATCCTTTACGGTATACGGCTACTCCAGATGTTTCACCTAAAATTGGCATTTGGGGAGAGTCTGGCATTAACAGTGCTAATGTGGCGATGTCTGCCACAGAAACGATTACCAGTAATTCGCGCATTTTAGGTGTTGATCCCTATGTTGAAGGCGGTATTGGCGAAGAGGACATGTTAACAATTGTCTTGCCTTACATTAACAGTGCAAAAGAAGGAGTAGAGCGCCTGGGAGCATTATTAGAAGAATTTGGGACTTATGAACCCAATGGCATCGCTTTTTCTGATAAGGATGAAATCTGGTGGCTTGAAACAATTGGAGGCCATCATTGGGCAGCGGTTCGTATTCCAGATGATGCTTACGTAGTAGCACCAAATCGCATGAATATTACCAATTTTGATTTTGATGCTCCAGATACATTATGTTCCCAAGACTTAAAAGAATTGATTGATGAAAATCATTTGAATCCTGATTATGATGGCTACAATTTGCGCCATATATTTGGTAGTGCAACGATTAAAGATAATCAATATAATAATCCTCGTGCTTGGTATATTCAACGTTATTTTACGCCTGAAGTAGAACAATCACCTTTTGATCAAAATTTGCCGTTTATTTGTAAAGCCAATCGCTTAATTAGTATTGAAGATGTGAAGTGGGCGCTTAGTTCCCACTATGAAGAAACAGTTTATGATTGTTATGGTGATGGCACCCCAGAACAAAAACGACAATTACGTCCAGTGGGCATTAATCGCAATCAAGAAGTTCATATTTTGCAATTACGAAATGACGTAGCTGCAGAAATTGCTGGCATCCATTGGCTAGCTTTTGGTCCGAACACATTTAATACTGTCGTGCCGTTTTATGCAAACGTAACGGATACTCCCGTTTTTTATAAAGAAGTAGGAGAAGCGTTTGGATTGGATAATATGTACTGGTTAAGTGGATTAATCGCTGTCTTAGGAGACACAAATTATAACTTGTATTCCGATGTACGGGATGATTATGTCCAAGATAGTGTGGCTGCTTTCCGTCATATCCAACATCGCGGGGATAAAAATGCGATCGGACAAGCTGATATTTCCCGCTATTTAGCTTCGGTAAATGAAGAGTATGCCAAAGTAGCAAAAGAATTAACAACAAAATTATTAGGTCAAATGGTAATGTTAGGTGCACCACAAATGAAGTTGCGTTTTAATTTAGGTGACTAAAACGACTTATTTTACAGACAAGTCGAAATAAAATATCTAAAGAAAAAGAGAGTTGGCGGTGTCAATTGACACCGCCAACTCTCTTTTGATTACACAACAATGTTAAACTAAAATTAAATTTTTTAATGCTTTATTTTAGTTGCGTTAATGCTTTTTGCGGAACAGCTTTTTCAGTAACTTCTTCCCATTGCGTCACGCCATCTTTTTTAGAATTATATGTCACTTTCAAATAGGCATTTTTCCGTAATGGCCGCTCTTTATTAGCTCTAAATGTTAATTCTTTACTTTTGCCTTTGTCGTCATAACCAGTTAGTTGATATTCATAATCCAAATACTCTTGGCCGCTATCGTCTTTTAGCGTGACTTGTTTGCCATCGGTCGTAACTTGTACATAATAAGTGTCGCCGCCTACTTCTGTATTTTCAATAAATTTAAATAATCCAAAGGCCGCAGCGATAACTACTACTAAGCCGATTAATAGTTTTTTCATGTGTTCCACCATCCTGTTTACATTATACTCTTATCTTAAATGTATTTTAAAAAAGGTGCCATTGTTTTAGCTTGCGTTAGACTTACAATTTTGCAATGAATTTATTTGAAAAAAAAATAGCCTTAAAAAGGCTAAGATAATACTGTGATTGCTCATAAAAGAAACATTTCCATATGTAATACGGCTAAAGGTTTCAAAAATAGTCAGGCGGAAATGATGGGGAGATAATTTCCGCCTGTTGGAAATTAAGGTTATTGGGGAATATCCTTGTTTCTGTCTTTTATTGTACCTTCTTTTTTAGCATAACTATATTTTAGGCTGAATAAGGTAAATGATCCTTTTTTTAATATCGTTATTTTTAGTGTTTTAACACTTGTATTGTTGCGTCTTATGGACGATGAGCTGTTTTCCTTCATTTTTTTTTGGATTTTGGAATTTTTTGATAAAAATTTGAAATTGGAAAAAAGACGATTTATTGTGAAGTTAAAGTTATGAAAATAAATTGGGTAATAAACTAAGCAATCGATTGCTTAATATTAAATGTTATTCGTCAGTAATAAAAGGAAAATAAATTTTAATTACTCTATTACAGGTTTTTATGCCGCTCTATTAAAATAGAAAGTAAATACCCTCTGCAATCGATTGCGTAATTTCGTTGTAATGCGCTTTTTTTTATGTCATAATAAAGCTGAAATGACAGTGAAGTATGGAAATTTAACAAGATAAAAAGAAAAGGTGTGATGAAATGAACACAGCAGCAATTGCCCACCGACCAGATAGTGAATTTGCTTACCTCTATCAAAAAGATATCATGCATATTCGTTTAAAAACGGCTAAAAATGATGTCGCAAACGTAGAATTAATTCATGGTGACACCTATACATTAGCAGAAGACAAATGGTATCAACATCCTTTAAAAATGGAAAAGTATCTGAGTACAGCTGTTCATGATTATTGGGTAGTCGCAACGAGTGAACCTTTTAAACGCATGGCTTATGCTTTTCGGGTAGTAGGCAAAGATGGAACGGAAGTATTTTATGGCGATCATGGTTGTTTTCCCTTTGAACAACAACATTTAGAAATGCCCAATAATTATTTTAGAATGCCTTATTTTCATGAAGTTGATCGTTTTAAAGCACCGGCTTGGGTGAAAAATACAGTTTGGTATCAAATTTTTCCAGAACGCTTTGCTAACGGCGACAAAGCCAATGACCCTAAAGGTACGTTTCCGTGGGGGAGTAAAGTACCTGACCGACAAGATTTTTTTGGTGGCGATTTACAAGGCGTTTTGGATCATTTAGATCATTTTACTGAACTGGGAATTAATGGCTTGTACTTTTGTCCAATTTTTAAAGCCTATTCTAATCACAAATACGATACGATTGATTATTTTGAAATTGATCCTGATTTTGGGGACAAGGCGTTATTCAAAAAACTCGTAGACGAATGCCACAAACGCGGGATTAAAGTTATGCTGGACGCCGTTTTTAATCATATGGGTGATACTTCTCCCCAATGGCAGGATGTCATTAAAAACGGGGCCGATTCACCATATGCAGATTGGTTTCATGTCAATTCATTTCCAGTTAGTTATACAGAAGGAATAGATTTTGAAAACGCAACCGATATTACCTATGATGTTTTTGCTTTTACGCCTCACATGCCAAAACTTAATACTGCCAATCCTGAGGTAAAGGAATATTTATTAAGTATTGCAGCTTACTGGATTGAAGAATTTGATATTGATGCTTGGCGTTTGGATGTCGCCAACGAGGTGGATCATACTTTTTGGAAAGAATTTCGTGAAGTTTGTGATGCGATAAAAGATGAATTTTATATTTTGGGTGAAATTTGGCATTCAGCCCAAAGTTGGCTAAATGGTGATGAGTTCACGGCGGTAATGAATTATGCCTATACCGATGCAATCGTGGGAGCATTTGTCAAAAAAGAAATCAGTTTGGAAAAAATGGTCTCAGAAATTAACCGCCATTTAATGATGTACCGGGAACAAACCAACGCTATGCAATTTAACGTTTTAGATTCCCATGATACTCCCCGTATTCTAACTGAAGCCAACGACGATAAAGACTTAATGAAACAAGTGGAAGCCTTCACTTATTTACAACCGGGATCACCTTGTATTTATTATGGTGATGAATTTGCTATGACAGGTGGGATGGATCCTGATTGTCGTAAATGTATGGTGTGGCAAAAAGAAGAACAAGATCACGACATGTTTGACTTCTTTAAACAACTGGTTAGATTTCGGCGGGAGAATGCTCACATTTTAGCAGATGGAAAAATGATTTGGGAAACGGTGAATTTAGCCAATGATCAAATTGTATTAAGTCGTAAATTGAACAATGAAATAATTTGTGGTCATTTTAACTTGGGTACAACCAAAACTGTATTTGAGAAAAAAGGAACAATTCTCTTGGGGCATTATTTTGAAGAAGCAGACGAGCAGATAACGATTGCGCCAAAAGGATTTGTTATAACCAAAGCGTAGAAAAAGGGTGAAAGAAATGGAAAAACACTGGTGGCAAGAAGTGGTGGTGTATCAAATTTACCCCCGCAGTTTTAAAGATAGTAACGGCGATGGAATTGGGGATATCGGCGGTATTATTCAAAAATTGGATTATTTAAAAGAGCTGGGAATTGGCGCAATTTGGTTATCACCGGTTTATGCTTCTCCTAATGATGATAATGGTTACGATATTTCGGATTACGAAAAAATCATGACCGAATTTGGCACAATGGCAGATATGGATAACTTAATTATAGCGGCCAATCAGCGGAATATTAAAATTGTCATGGATTTAGTTGTCAATCACACTTCAGATGAACATCAATGGTTTATTGAAGCAAAAAAAGGGCGTGACAATTCCTATCGCAATTATTACATTTGGGCGGATCCCAAATCAGATGGTAGTGCTCCTAATGAATTACCATCGACGTTTTCTGGTAGTGCTTGGGAGTTTGATAAAGCAAGCGGACAATACTATTTACACCTGTTTTCTAAAAAACAACCGGATTTAAATTGGGCCAATGAACATGTTCGCCAATCGGTTTATGACATGATGAATTTTTGGATTGCCAAAGGTATTGGCGGTTTTCGTATGGATGTTATCGATTTGATTGGTAAAGTTCCCATGGAAATGATTACGGGGAATGGTCCGCAACTGCACGATTATTTACAAGAAATGAATCAAGCAACTTTTGGTAAACACGATCTTTTGACTGTCGGTGAAACGTGGGGCGCGACACCAGAAATCGCCAAATTATATTCTAATCCTAAACGTAATGAATTGAGTATGGTCTTTCAATTTGAACATGTTGGCCTCGATGAACAACCTCAAAAAAGCAAATGGGATTTGCGACCATTCGTAGTATCAGAATTAAAAGCAGTCTTTGAAAAATGGCAAACAGAATTAGGGAATGAAGGTTGGAATTCGCTATTTTGGAATAATCATGACCTGCCGCGGATTATTTCCCGTTGGGGCGATGAAAAAAATTATCGCGTAAAAAGTGGTAAATTGTTTGCAATTTTATTGCATCTTCTAAAAGGAACGCCTTATATTTACCAAGGGGAAGAAATTGGAATGATCAATCGATCCATCACAGCGATTGAAGAAGTAGACGATATTGAAAGTATCAATATGTATCATGAACGCATTGCAAAAGGTTATGATCCTAAGGAAATTATTCAATCTATCAATGTCAAGGGACGGGATAATGCCCGTACGCCTATGCAGTGGGATGACAGTGAAAATGCTGGCTTTACCACTGGAACACCTTGGCTTTTTGTCAATGAAAATTATCAAAAGATAAATGTTGCCCAAGCGTTAGCTGACAAAGACTCACTATTTTATACGTATCAAAAATTAATTCAACTGCGCAAAAATAATCCAATTGTCGTTTGGGGAAATTTTCAGTTAGTTGAAACTGTCCCTGAAGTTTTTGCTTATGAACGGCAATATGAAGGGAAGACTTGGCTAGTGGTGACAAATTTTTCTGGTAATGAAAATAAATTTGATTACGACGGGATGATACAAGATATCATTATTACCAATGGCATCTTGCCGCAAGATTTGAAAAATCTTACTTTAGCTCCATGGGACGCTTTTGTGGTGGAAGTTGGGAAGCCATGACAAATTGGTGGCAAAATGCAGTTGGTTATCAAATCTATCCCCGCAGCTTTTTTGATAGCAATGGCGATGGAATCGGGGATATTAAAGGCATTATTGAAAAATTACCTTATTTAAAAGAATTGGGAGTCGATTTTATTTGGCTGAACCCCATGTATAAATCACCGAATGTTGATAATGGCTATGATATTTCGGATTACCAGGATATTGCGGCTGAGTATGGCAATATGGCTGATTTTCAAGCACTTTTAAAGGCAGCCCATGCCATGGATTTAAAACTTATTTTGGATTTAGTGATAAATCATACCAGTGATCAGCATCCGTGGTTTGTTGAAGCCAAAAAAGGCAAGGATAATCCCTATCGCAATTATTATCACTGGCAAGATGCAACTGAAAGTAAGCTACCTAACAATTGGCAAAGTTTTTTTGGGGGACCAACTTGGACCCTAGATGAAACAAGTATTCAGGCGTATTTCCATGTTTTTGCTCCGGAACAACCGGATTTAAACTGGAAAAATGAAGCTGTTAGAAAAGAAATTTATCAAATGATTCGTTGGTGGCTCGATATGGGAATTGATGGTTTCCGTTTGGATGCGATTAGTCATATCCAAAAAGAGCCATGGAATTTTCAAATTACTGCAAATCCATGGGCACCATTTATGAATGTGGCAGGAATTGACGAGTACATGAAAGATTTACAACATATTTTTAACGAATATGATGTCATGACTGTTGGTGAAGCCAGCGGTGTTTCCAGCAAAAGAGCAGTTAATTGGACAGATAAAGACGGCTATTTAGATATGATTTTTGAGCTTGAACATAATGTACGCATGGGAAAACCAGGTGAAGAACGGATTAACTTACTGGGTTTTAAAAAAGTTATCGCCCGTTGGCAAAAAGATTTAGGTCAAAAAGGTTGGAACGCTCTTTATATTGAAAATCACGATAATCCCCGTTTTAATTCTATTTTAGGAAATGAAACGAGTAAGTCAGCTAAAGCGCTAGCGTTAATGTATTTATTTTTACGCGGAACGCCCTTTATTTATCAAGGGCAAGAACTCGGCATGACCAATTATCCTTTTCAAGATATTGCTGAGATTAATGCCAAGGACACATTGTCTTATTATAAACGCTTATTAGCTGAAAAAAATGACGAAGCACTAAAACTTGCTACTGCTTGGACAAGAGACCATGCGCGTACCCCTATGCAGTGGAATACCACAAAAAATAGTGGTTTTACTACTGGCTATCCATGGCTTAAAGTGAATCCTAATTATGAAAAAATAAATGTCGCTACCGAATCCAAAGATCCTGATTCAGTCTTAAACTTTTATCGGCAGCTGATTGCACTACGTAAAAAGGAAGAGACTTTTTCAACCGGTACTTTTACATTATTGGCGGCAAATGATCCGGATATTTTTACTTACTTGCGAACAGGAACAAAGCAGTTTTTAATTGTCACCAATATTAGTCAAAAGGTGCGTACGTTCTCTTTACCTAAAAAAATTTGGCAAAAAAATTGGCAGCTTGTTATCGCTAATGATAAAACTGCGCCTCAAACAGTTACCCAGCATATGAAAATAAATCCTTATGATGCATGGCTGTTTGAACAAAAATAATGCACTATTCTAAAGCAACTGAAAGCTCATTCCTATTATTAAGATGGGCTTTCAGTTTTTTTTTTGAAAGGAAAGAAACTATATGATTTAAACATGGAACAAGTCCGATATGCCAAGGTTGTCGATGTCTAGCGTTCCAAACGAAATCTTAGAAATATGAAGTCGGAATTATAAGAAATTGTTCCTCAAGTTTCGTATAATTTCGTTTTAATGCACAAGAGCTGCTCACGTTTGTTCCTCTTTTCCTGTTATTTAGCACATACAGCAACTCCTCAGAAAAAATTTTATCAAAAATGGCTACTCATCTGGATTAGCTCAGACAAAGTCTTATGCCTTTTAATTTAATGCCAATAAATGTTTGCGTAAAATAGGATCAGACGCATAAAGGTAGAGACCAAATTTTCCCCGTTTTAATAAAATATTGACAGAATTCATCACGATAGTATCTTTTGCTTGGTTTAAAGCGGGAATATCGTTTCTTTTTTTAAAAGCTTCATGATCTTCATAAAGACTGCTATCAATATAGATTTTGTCTGTTTTTTCATCGTATTTGACACTTGGACCTAAGATGACCCCGGCATAATTTAAATCAAAGCCTTGAATAGTGTAAATGGAGCCGACTTCGTCAATCGTTTCCGGACGCTCTGCCCATGGTCGATCGGTAAAATTAATTTTATCCCAAGGAAGTTTTAACTGTCCGGCTGTAACAAACCAAGTCTTATCATCTAAAACGGTAAAAGGAAAATCAGCGGTGGCCAGCATGCGCGATAATCCGACAGCCTTATTTTTCTCCTGTATTTTTTGGTAAAGAGGTAAACCATCAGCAAAAAATTCCAAGTCGAAATTGTTGATTTGGGGTTTTTCTAACAGGTGGCCCTTCGTAAAGGCATTAATCCAATCTGTAACGTCTTTATTTTGAACGCGATACTGTTGCTTCAAGTGATAATACTTAGTGGGATAATCTTTTAATAAATTTTTCAGACCGTCATTTTGCCAGTAGCTTTTTAGTTTCACCACTTGTTGGGGATCAAAAACAAAAATGACAATTTTGGCTAACTGCATAATTTCAGTTAATTGATTCTGCTGTTTGAAATTATTAAAGGGATCGTCTTTAGTTAATAATAAATGGCCTTCATCAATCATCACAATATCTGCTTGCTGCTGAATTTTGTGGTAGTGATTAATGAAAGGTGTCGGCTTCATAAAATCTTTTTTATAAAGATAATCAGACTGGGTCGCGAGCTCTTTATAAATTTTTAGCATCTCATTGTGATTAACCAATAGTTTGTTGTCAAAGCCGGTAAATGGGGTGTTTTTTTGACGCGCTAACGTTTGCAATTTTTCAAAAGCGCTGGCTAGAACAATACTTTTACCAGCCCCGGCATCTCCATTTAAAATAAAGATGGCTGTTTTTGGTGCGGAAATATTTTGAGCACTGAATTTTAAAATTTCATTTATGACTTTTTGTTGTGACGCGTCTAATTGTGCTGTTTTGGGCAGAATAAAACTACTGCTTAAAGTTTCCATCATTTTCACTTCCTAAACTTTATTGTAGGAAAAATCCTCTTATTTGTAGAACGTTTTGATTCGAGAGGTTATCATTTTCTCTTAGGTCAGAGATTCTTTATAATAAAAGTAAATTCATTTTTGTGAAAAGAGGAGATAAAAATGGCAGAAGAGAAAAAGCAGGGGATGATGGCCGTTATCGCTGCCTTAGTTGCCAATATTTTGGTCGCCATTAGTAAATTTATTGGCTATATGTTAAGCGGCAGTGCCGCCATGTTGAATGAAAGTATTCATAGTGTGGTGGATTGTAGTAATCAAGCACTCTTGTTAATCGGTGATAAGCGGTCGACAAGACCGATTAGTGAATTGCATCAATTTGGCGAAGGACGGGCCAAATATTTTTTTAGTACCATTGTGGCCACAATGCTTTTCTTTGGTGGTGGGGCACTTGGGGTAATGGAAGCATTGGAAAAGCTTTTTCACCCGGCACACGAAGTTGGGAACCAATGGCTAGTAATTGGGATTTTACTTTTTGGGATGATGGTGGAAGGTAGCTCATTGCGCATAGCCCTTAAAGAGATTAAAGAATTAAATGAAGAAAAACTACCGCTATTTCGTTTTTTAAGAGAAAGTCGTCATAGTGAAATTTTGATTATTTTTACTGAAGATTTTTGTGCAGTGATTGGGTTGTTAGTCGCTTTAGCGGGTACAATTTTAACAATGCTGACCGGTAACGCGATGTTCGATGCGTTAAGTGGTTTATTAATCGGGCTCCTCTTAATGTTTGCGGCAATCTTTTTGGCCCGTGAGTTTTATAGCTTAATTATCGGCGAAAGTGTAACAGCCGGTGATTTGAAAAAAATTAAGGCTGCTTTTAATCGTAAAGAGGTAAAACGTCTGATCGATATTAAAACGGTTCACTTAGGTCCAACAGAAATTATGATTGCGGCCAAAATTGATATTGTCGATGAAGATGAAGCCCACAGCTATACGGTCGTTAATGACATTGAACGCGAAATTCGTCACAGTTTACCAGATAAAAAAGCTTATATTTACATTGAAACCGATGAATATGATCCTCACTATGTCAGAAAATAAGCACTGATTAGATAAATTTTGGCTAAAACTAGCATAAACGCCTCTTGTTTGCTACAATGAAAAAGAATTTTATAACAAGAAAGAAGGATTTAGACAATGATCGCAGCAAGTGACTTACGGGCAGGGATGACATTTGTCCAAGACGGTAAATTGATTAAAGTTTTAGATGCCAGCCATCATAAACCTGGTAAAGGAAATACAGTAATGCGTATGAAACTTCGTGATGTTAGAAGTGGTGCGACTTACGATACTACTTTACGTCCAGATGAAAAGTTTGAAAAAGCCCACATTGATACAAAACCAGTACAATATTTATATACAATGGATGACACCGCCTTTTTCATGGATCTAGAAACATATGAACAATATGAAATTCCAGTAGAAACAATTGAAGAAGAAATGAAATACTTACTAGAAAATATGGAAGTAAAAATCCAATTCTTTGGTTCAGAAGTTATCGGTGTTCAATTACCAACAACTGTTGTCTTAGAAGTAACAGAAACACAACCTTCTATTAAAGGGGCTACTGTAACAGGATCTGGTAAGCCTGCGACAATGGAAACAGGCTTAGTTGTGAACGTACCAGACTTTATTGAAGCTGGTGAAAGCTTAGAAATCAATACAGCTGAAGGTACTTATATTAAGCGTGCCAAATAATTAAATTTAAAAACCAAGAGTTGCAACTTTCACTCTTGGTTTTTTTGTAGATAAATGAAATACATAATTTTTATAAAAAATAAGGTTAATCTATTCGGGATATTAGTTTATTACTTGTGAGCTGAACGGACTGCTTCAGCTTTTCTGGTGCTGCTTTTTTGATAAGAAATTTTTTAAGAGAGGGCGTTGACATGAACTATTTGATTGTAGCTTTTTTTGCCTTTTTTGGCGGCAATGCCCGCTATTTATTAGGAGTAAATTTACCGGTAATAAATGGTTTTCCGCTGGGGACGTTAGTAGCCAATTTGTTAGGCTGCTTTTTGTTTAGTTGGGTTGTCAAACATATTATGGTTGATAGAGATGTAAATGGTCGGTTGATCCTAGGGATAGGAACTGGATTTTTTGGGGCCTTTACGACATTTTCATCTTTTGCCTTAGATACAATTAAACTTTTTGAAACGAATATATTTTTGGCGTTCCTCTATCTAGTTCTATCGATTGGTGGAGGACTTTGCGCCGCTTATCTGGGAGAAAAATTTTGGCGACCTAAAACAAACAAGGAGGATTTTAAATGAATCTATTACTTGTTGGTTTTGGAGCGGCTCTAGGCGCAATGGCTCGTTTTGCAATTAATCGTTTTTTTGAAAAACGGCCGCATCCTTATCCTAAGGCTACCCAAATTATAAATTTAACCGGTGCTTTTCTTTTAGGTATATTTTCGGGGTTGCATTTAAATGATGGGTTGTATTTATTTTTAGGAACAGGGATGATGGGAGGATATACAACTTTTTCAACTTTTAACTTTGAAATGTTGACGTTATATCAAACAAAACGAAAACTTTTTTATTACTATTTTGCTCTTTCTTATGGTGGTGGCCTCTTGTTAAGCTTTCTTGGCGTAGCACTTGGTAGTTTTTTGGCAAAATAAAAAGAGCCAAAGAATATTTATTTTCGCTGTATGATTCTTCAGCGAATTTGTATTCTTTGGGTCTTTTTCTATTTCATTATTTGATAAACGTTTTTTGAAATTTTGGAGATAACTTCATAACCTGTTCCATAGGTCATTATGCTAATAATATATGGTTCTTTGGTGTAAACAATCCCGCAATCATGAGCATAACCGCCTAAATCACCAATTTTGTGGGCGACGCGAACGGGTAGATATTTTGGTAAACGTTGTTGATCATAAGTAGTATGCGACAAGTAGTTTAGTACTTTACCCCCTTCAAAATACATTGCTTTTAATAATTGACTATTTTCTTTGGCGTTAATGATACTAAAGCGGCTCCATTTGCGTCCAATAATACTACTAATATCGTTTTTCATTTTCTGATTGTATTTATTAGCACCATAATAGCCTAAAAAATTAGCCCCTTGATTATCGGAATACTTACAGGTCCAGTTCATGATAGTATCTATGGAATAATAATTGCCATAGCGTTTAGATTGTAATATTCCCGCCCCACCGCGCATATAAGATAGTGACATTTTATTAATGGCATCTGTATATCGATATTTTTTATAAGGATTGATTTTTTTAGCATTGATCTGTTTTTGGGTATAGTATAAAACCGGTAGTTTTCCCGTGCTGGCAGCATGGAAATTTTTATTGCCGTTTATTTGGGCTGTGCTGCCATCAGTTAGGCTCATCACATGGATTCCTAAATTTTTATTTTTATATTTTTTATTTAGTAATTGTTGGACTTTTTTTAATTTTGCTGCTTTTGAAGCAGCTTGTTTGGTGGCACCGACGTTAATGTAGCCTTGCCATTTACCCGCTTTATTATAAAGGGTGAGGTAACGAGAGCCGTTGGCATGTTGATAATAACCTCGAGCTGTATAGAGATTACCCATTAATTTTTGACTTATATTTTTCTTTTTCCATTGGAAATTTTGCCAAAGAGGCTGATTTTTATTGGTCAAAATAATAGTTTTGCCCCATTTTTGATAAATACCTTGCGCTCCTGGTGCGACTTTTACAGCGGCACTATTCAGATAGCCTTGCCATTTTCCTTTTTGATCGTAAAGGGTGTAGTAAGTGGCGCCATTTGCATGGCGATAAAGCCCTCTAGCTCGGTAAGTTTTACCATAAATATTTTTTGTTTTATTGCGATAACGCCACGCAAAGTTTTGGTGAATTTGATAATTTTTATTTGTAATCGTAACGTACTTGCCAAAGGATTGATAAATACCTTGAGGACCTGGAGCAATAGTGATAGCTTTAACATTTGCTAAACCAACTTGGACTTGTTTACCATCCTTCGTTTGATAAAGACTGTAATAGTCATTGCCGTCAACGTGATGATACAATTCTTTTACTAAGAAAGTTTGGTTATAATATTTTTTTGTCGTCAGAGTTGTACTAGCTGTGAGTGCCTGAAATAAGGGATAATTTGCCTTAGTTATGGTCACGTATTTTTGTTGCTTTTCTGTTAAACCGAAAATTGTTGTGGTAGTAGTATCAGCTGTCTTTATGTAACCAATAAATTTTCTTTGTCCGTTATAAAGATCAAGATAGTTTTCCCCGTTGGCATGGCGATAGACATTTCGACTTTGCCAAGTGCGTTTTTTAAGAGCAGATGCATTTTGCGTCACTTGCAAGTTAACATCAAGCCAATAAGTGTTACTGGTGGTCTTTATACTAACGTATTGCACCTGGCTAGTAGGAATACCGAAAGGACTGTCACCTAAACGACCACTCAAAGCGCGAACATAAAAAATTGTTTGACCTTTTAATTTATAGTATTCTGTTCCATCAGTGGTGAAAATTTTACTTAAAACTTGAAAAGTCTGATTGTAATAAGGTGTGGTTGTTGTAACCGAGGCACTGCCTAAATCTTCCCAAATTTGCTGTTTCTTTTCTGTAATAGTGAAATACGGATGACTAGAGTTTATTTCTTTGAGTACTTGAGGGGACGTAACAGTTTTTCTTTGCGATTGTGCTATTGTGGTACTTGCTGACAGCTCTTCGCTTGTTTGTGTTGTGATAGTAGTGGCTGATGATATACTACTTTGACTTTGTCCACTTTCACTTGTCGCTAAAACAGGTTGAGAAGCTACCAATAACCAACCGAGGCCAACCAAAGCCATTCCCAATTTTTTCATTTTCTTCCTCCTTTTGTTTCCGTTTTCAATTTAATCGTATCACAAAAAAGATCTCTTTGGAAAAGAGACCTAGCTGTGGCTTTATTATATTTGATTTTTTGTTTGGTGCTGCTTTAAATAGCGTTCTTTTTGGGGACGGCTTAACTTTTTAAAGGCGGCTTCAGCTTTGGTGGCACTACTCCGGTCCGAAAAAACTTCAGCATGAATCATCTGAAGTGGTCGTCGTTTTTTTAGGCGAGTATATTTTGCCCCCACGCCATCATTGTGTTCTTTTAAACGACGAGCTAAATCAGTAGTGTAGCCACCGTAAAAAGTATTATCGCGACACAAAAGAACATAAAAATAATGTTTACTGGCCATAAAGCATCGCCTTTAAAGTTGGTGTATACTCATTGCTTTCTGAATATACAGTTAAAGGTGGTAGAATCTTTAAGCCATCTTTTTTACCATCTTTGATTCCTTCTATTAAAACAATATTGGCATCTTTGTTTTCTTTAGGATAGACAAATTGGACCCGTTTTGGGGCGATACGATAGTGCTGCATCAGCTCTAAAATTTCTAAAAAACGATCTGGTCGGTGAACCAGAGCAAGTCGGCCGTTCATTTTCAACATTTGACTCGAAACAGCGACAACGTCTGCTAAAGTCGCATGGATTTCGTGACGAGCAATTGCCAAATGAGGATTGGGGTTCTTTTCATTTGTCGGCAAATTTTTAAAGTAAGGAGGATTACACAAGATTAAGTCTAGGGAATCCTTTTTGATGACCGATAAACTGTCTTTCAAATTTAGTTCGTGAACGTCCATTTGCTCTTCTAAATGATTTAAAGCAATACTTCGTTTCGCCATATCAGCCAAACGCGGCTGAATTTCAATTTGTTCAATTTTTGCTTGTGTCTTGCGACTAATAAAGAGGCCAACAGCACCATTGCCAGCACAAAGATCAAGAATTTTACCTCGTTTGGGAATCTTCGGAAAATTGGCCAGTAATACGGCATCAATTGAAAAGGAAAAAAAATCACTACTCTGAATTATTTGGATGCCCTCAGCGTATAAAGCATCGATTCGTTCATTTTTATTTAACACGTTTTACACCTGCAATTACTCAAAATTGAAAATATCTATTCGTATTATACTCGACTGACAATAGGGTGCAACTTTTTGTTAAAAGGTATTAAGGTATCCTATCTCCTGCAAAAAAACTTCAGTTAAAGTTTCAAGTGATAAATTAGAAAAGTAAAAAGAAGATTACATTCATGTCGGGCTGATAAGTTTACTAGAAAAATTAGGGTTGCAGTAAATTTAATCCGAATAAAAAAAGCTTGTCAAAAGATATTTTTTTTTGCATACTTAGACCGTATTGTAATTGAAAGTGCCCCTGCCGTTAACAAAATACTTTTAAAACAAAAAAGTTACGACGAGGGATTAAGAGAACGATAGAGAGGAAGATCAGATGTTTTTTACTGTTATGCGGGGAATTGTCCGCTTTCTTTTATTTGTCCTAAATGGTAACTCTGAATTTCAAAATAAAGCAGCATTACCCCAAAATGAAAATTATATTTTAGTTGCACCTCACCGTACCTGGTGGGACCCTTTGTATATGGCCGTAGGCGCACGACCCAAAAAATTCAGTTTTATGGCCAAAGAAGAATTATTCAAAAATCCAATTTTACGATTTATTTTAGTTCATGCCAATGCTTTTCCGGTGGATCGACAAAAACCGGGCCCTTCTGCCATTAAAACACCCGTGAAACTATTGAAAAATTCTGATTTGAGTTTGATTATGTTTCCTAGTGGTACGAGACATTCGACTGAATTAAAAGGTGGGATGGCATTAATCGCTAAAATGGCAAAAGTTAAAATTGTCCCTTGTGTCTATCAAGGCCCCCTTACTTTTAAAGATTTATTAAAGCGTAAAAAAGTTACTATGCGTTTTGGGGAACCCATTGATATAAGTGACATAAAAAAAATTGATAAAGAAGGTCTGGCTTTAGTTGAAAGTCGGATACAAACTTCTTTTGACCAATTGGATCAGGCAATTGATCCTAAATTTAAATACATTGCTCAATAATATTTGGAAAACCAGCGTATTTTACGCTGGTTTTTTTGTAGGTAGGAAATGATATGATTTTCATAAGGGATAAGGCTGATATACTTTTCTATGATCTAGCTATATGAACGAACTCTCTGCGGCAATAAGCTGAAATTTCAAGAAATTTGAAGAGCAATTTATTAAAATTCTATCTTCTTACTTGAGAGCTAAACACGTTCATTTCGCTTTTCTATGATCTAGCTATATGAACGAACTCTCTGCGACAATAAGCTGAAATTTCAAGAAATTTGAAGAGCAATTTATTAAAATTCCATCTTCTTGCTTGAGAGCTAAACACGTTGATTCCGCTTTTTTTATTAAGCAGTCAAAGAGTTAAAAGGAAATGAAGCTTATTTTCTGTTATTTTCCGTATACAAATAAGAAATTAGGCTGCTTTTTATAAAAGAGCAGCGGCGTTTTTAAACGCTAGAGAAAGTGTTATAATGGTCTGAAGATGCTTTTTTTAGAAAGGTTGAGTATAAAGTGCGTTTTTTACACACCGCTGATTGGCATATTGGTAAGAAATTGAACGGTTTTGATTTATTGCTGGAGCAAGCTGATGCGCTTGATCAAATTTTGGAACTGGCTGTGAAAGAACAAGTTACGGCAGTTGTCGTAGCAGGTGATCTTTATGATCGTGGGGTACCGGCAATTGATGCGGTTCAACTGTTTAATAAAAAAATTATCGCTTTTAATTTACAAAATAAGCTGCCATTATTAACCATTTCTGGTAATCATGATAGTTCAGAACGCCTGAATTTCGGTACACCTTGGTTTAGCCAGACTGCTTTTCATTTACATACAGAACTAACACAGGCTTTTCAACCGATTGTAATAGAGGATACGCAATTTTTCTTGCTGCCTTATTTTGAACCATTTCAAGCACGGTTGTATTTTGAAGATGAGAGTATCAAGACTTTAGCAAAGGCGATGGAAAGAGTAATAGCTGCAATGACTGCCCGTTTTGATCCTCAGAAAAAACATGTTTTAGTCGCACATTTTTTTGCAGCTGGCAGCAGTCAGAGCGATTCGGAAACTAAAATTATGGTAGGGGGGTTGGATAGCGTGCCCGTAGATTTATTAGCAGTTTTTGACTATGTAGCTTTAGGACATCTGCATAATCATCAGGCTTTAAAACATCCTTTCGTACAATACAGCGGTGCGCCATTGAAGTATGCCGTTTCTGAAGAGAAGCAGACTAAAGGCGTTTATATCGTAGATACGCAAGATTTTTCTAGAAGTTTTTACCCACTAAAGCCACTCCACGATGTTCGTACACTAACTGCAAGCTATGAAGAATTGTTGGCACCTGAATTTTATCAGAGTATACCACGAGAAGATTTTTTACAAATTCAATTAACCAATCGCGGCGTTATTCCAAATTTAATGAATCAGCTACGTAACATTTATCCTCGCCTTTTGGGTATTGAGCGATTAAATCAAGTACAACGGGAAAATCAATTAGAAAAAGTGAAAAAAAGAGCTGATGTACCAGCGGAAATTGTAACTGAATTTTTTGCTGAAATGACGAGTGAAACATTGACTACTAGTCAAGAAGATTGGTTAGCCAAAGGATTGCAAGCAACAAGTAAACAAGTTGAAAAGCTATAATTTTCTAAAATAAAGAACAACTATCCAAAAAAGGTATTTTGGCAAGGAGGAAGCAACTGGAATGCAGCCACGGAGATTACACATGAAAAATTTTGGCCCTTTTATTGATGAAATAGTCGATTTTGGCGCTTTTGCAGATCAAGGCCTGTTTTTAGTCAGTGGAAAAACCGGTGCGGGCAAAACAACAATTTTTGATGGGATGACTTTTGCTTTATTTGGTCAAACTTCTGGTAAATTGCGCAGTGGTAAAGAAATGCGCTCACTTTTTGCTCAACCTACTGAAGAAACGGAAGTGACCTTTTCTTTTAGCCATGGAGGATTACTTTATGAAGTGATGCGCCGACCGGAACAAGAGGTGGCAAAAAAAAGAGGAACAGGGACCACTAAACGCGCTGGGAAAACAACATTAACAGTTTTTGACACATTAGGGAATGAAAAGAAGCAATATACAAAAAATGTGGATGATGAATTGTATCAAATGCTACACTTGAATGCGGATCAATTTTTCAAAATTATTATGTTGCCACAAGGCGAATTTCGTAATTTTCTAATTGCTTCTAGTACCGATAAAGAACAAGTTTTACGTCGGCTGTTTGATACTGAAATCTATCAGAATTTGCAAACTTGGCTGAAAGAACAAGCTGCTTTGCAAAACAAAAGTATCGAAGCAAAGCAATTACAAGCTGAAGCATTAGTGGATAGTTTTAAGTGGTTTGAAAAAATAAGTGTTTTACCTAGCTTAGCTGAAACAAAGCAAGCTTGGGAGATAGACTTATGCGCTTTACAACAAGCAGTTAAGGAGCAAGATGTGCTTGTTTCAGAACTTAATGCTAAAAAAAATACTGCTGAAAAACAATATTATCAAGCAGAAGAATTGAAAAAAAATTTTGATGAATTAGAAAAAGTTATTGTACATGAAACCGTGTTGGCAGATAAAAAAATTGCAATAGCAGAAAAAATTAAGGAACAAAACTGGCTTGGCTGGTTACAACAACAAGCCCCGCTTGTGAATTCTTTAAAAATGGCAACAGAAAAAGTGCAGCTTCAAGCAGATAAATTAATACGAACTAAAAATGAAGCCAAAAAGAATACAGCCGCGTTAAGTATTTGGGAAAGTCAACGAATGATGTTTCAAGAAAAAGCCGCGGACTTGGAATTAGCAAAAAAAACATTGCATAATTTGGAAGTAAAATTACCACAAGCGGAACTTTTGGAAGAAAAACAACAAGTGTTTACTGCTCAAGCGGCCGAACTGTCAAAAATGTTTCATAGAATGCAAGAATTAGAAGAAAATATTATTGACTTAAAAGAAACATTGGCACAGCAAGAAGCAATAACGCAACAAAGTGGTCCTTGGCAAAAAACGATGTTGGAGCTAGCCAAAATCCAGCAGTTGGTGGTCGACTTTGAAAAATTACAAAACAACAATCAAACGATGCAGACAGAGCAGCGTAATATACTTGAAGCGATTCAAACACAGCAGTTAAACGAGCAGCAGCTAAAATTAGCTGGTGAGGCAGCGTTAACCGAGTACACTTTACAAAAGAGCAACTATGCCAAGGCGATGATTGCGCGGTTAAGTTTGGATTTGAAGCCGGGAGAAGCTTGTCCAGTTTGTGGGGCTACAGAACATCCTGACGTTGCCTTACACGCTAAAGAAAAATTGTCTGTGCAAGAAACGGAATCGGCGTTAAATCTAGCAGAGAAAAAGTTACGGTCTATAGAAGAACAACAGATTCGCAGTTCCGCTGAAAAAGAGCAGTTGGAAAAAGAGTGTAATAAAGTAAACCGTCAACTAGCAGAACAAGATACAGCTATTTGTGAGTTAAAAACAAAGATTGAAAGAAAATTTGACGCATTAACAGGAAAAACAGATTATGATGATGTTTTGGTCGCACTCTCCTTATTTGTGGAAAAACAAGAGCAACTCGGACAAAAAATTTCAGCAGCAACAGAAAAAAAAGCAGCATTAGAGCAAAAACTGATTGAACACAATCACGTTTTAGTTACATGGCAAAAGCGTCATCAAGAGCAAAATAATGGTGTGGAGCAATTAAAAGGTGAAATAGCCAGTTTGAAAGAACAAGTTGGAAACCTGACAGCCCCGCTTTTACGGCAACAAATTAGCGAGATTACGCAGAAAATCAGTACTCTTGTTGATCAGTTGCAAACGGATCAAGTTAAAGGTGAAAACTTAAAAGCTACTGCTAAAAGTTATGCTGTCCAAATTAAAGAAATAATGGCATATCAGCAAGATGCAGTACTGGAAGAAGAAAGTCTAGCAGAAAAACTGCAAGTACGTTTAGCGACTGCCCCACGAAAGATAGCGAAAAGTGATTTGTTGACAGCCGAAGTAGATGAGGCACAGCTTAAAAAGATTGCAACAGAAATTAAAGATTATGAAAATGATATTCTGTTAATCAAAGAACAAAAACAAAAACTACAAGTAAAAGTAATGGGAAAAGAAAAACCAGCAATTAAAGAATTAGCTACAGTCTATGAACATGCACAACTGCAATTAAGTGAAAGTCAGCAACGATGCTCCCTTTTAAAAGCGCAACAAAAGGATAATCAACAGTTGCTAGAAAAGTTAGCGCTATTATTACAATCCCACGAATCATCCTTGGCTGCATTGGCGGAAATCGAACAGTTAAGTCAAGTGTTGAGTGGTAAAAATACTTACAAAACTAGCTTGGAACGCTATGTTTTACAAGCCTATTTAGCTGAGATTTTAGATGTGGCCAATGTTCGCTTACAACAACTAACCAATGGACGTTATCAATTTAGTTTGGCAGAAAAATCTGATGGTGGACGCGGTCAAAAAGGACTAGATATCGATATTTACGATGACAATGCAGGTCAAACAAGACGGGTGCAAACCCTATCTGGTGGAGAAAGTTTTATTGCTGCACTAGCTTTAGCGCTCTCATTAGCAGATGTCATTCAAAACCGCACCGGTGGAATTGCTTTAGATGCACTATTTATTGATGAAGGCTTTGGTTCTTTGGATGAAGAAGCATTGGAGATGGCTTTGGAGGCCTTGAGTACCTTGGAAACAGAAGGGCGTTTAATTGGAATTATTAGTCATGTTCCGGTATTAAAAGAAAAAATTGTAAGACAAATAAATGTGAAGACAAACGGAGCTGGGCAAAGCCAAGTTGCGTTGAAAATTGATTGACAAATAACAGCCATGGCTGTTTGCAATTATTAGATGGGAGAGATTTGGGTGAAGTGGAGTATTCCTGAAAAAGTAATTGAACGAGGACGCACATACCTCAATGAAGGAAGAGTACTATCAGTAACACCGGATCCAGCCAATAAAGTCTGGCACGCTGTCGTTTTGGGCAGTGAAGAATATCTCGTGGATTTGGATGCCACCGCAAAAGAAGAAGACTACTGTCAATGTCCTTACTGGGAAGAACATCATTACTGTAAACATACCGTTGCAGTAGAACTGTTTTTACGCCAACAAGGAAAAACCCGATTTATGAGCAGTATGGAACAACCAGTGAAAAGTAAATTTTCAACTGCAGAAATGTTTACGAATGGTTTTGCCAAATTAAAGTTCCCGGCCGCAGAAGGTACAGCTATTCCTTTGCGTTTACAATTTAATATTGATGCGATTGAAACAAATCCCTATCATAAAGAGTTAGCGGTTTTTGGTATTAGTCTAAAAGTAGGGCAAAGAGGAACGACACGTAATTATATTGTTAAAAATATTTACAAATTTTTACAAGCTTATTCTGAACAAAAGAAAATTTTAATCAATAAACAACATAGCTTTTTAATTGAACCACAAGCGTTTACACCAGATGTCAATGAAGCTCTTACGGTTCTGTGGGGCATGGCACAAACGCAGCAACTAATGGGGCAAACCGGCATCTTAGTTAACGGGAAGTTAGATAAGAAATACTTGTTAGTTCCTATTGGTTGGGGGCAAAAGCTCTTGGAAATGCTAGGTAAGTTAGGCGCAACTTTTGGCTACGATGAAAAAAAATTGAGTCCCATTCTTTTTTCTGATGCGGCATTACCCTTAGCTTTTTCAGTAAAAAAAGATAAGGAGCAGTTTGTCTTAGCTGTTGAAAAAGATTATGACCAAGTGTTCAATTACTATCACTGGGGAATTATTGATGAAAAGATTCATCCTTTGAGTAGTTGTCAACAGGAGATTTATTTAACATTAGATCAATTATTAAAGCGCATTGAAAAAAAGGAAATTCCTTACGCTAAAAAAGAATTGTCTGTTTTGTTTAAACAAGTTTTGCCTTTACTCCGTCAAATTGGGGAAGTGAACATTGCCACAGAAGTCTATCAATACATTAGTGATGAGGATTTGGCAATTAGCTTTATTTTACGAAAGAAAAAAGGACAAATTGCTGTCGAATTACAATTTAGTTATGGAGATGCGATTTTTTCTAGCAATGTAGCTAATAATATGGTGAAAGAAAATCAACCGGAAGTTTTACGGGATTATCAAAAAGAAGATCGTGCACGTCATTTGTTGCAACAACAAGGTTATGAGGAAAACGAGGCAGGCTTTGTTAAAAATCTGCCCACTGGAAGTGACTTATATTATTTCTTTACTCGTGAATTGCCTACTTTGCAACAACTGGGCACGGTAAAACTAGGCAAAAAATTACGGGAATTGTATTTAGATGCCCATAAAATCGAACCAGAAGTAAAAGTTGACAGTGATGGTTCCTGGTTGGATGTTCACTTTGATATTTCTGGTATTGGTGAAAAAGAAATAGATAATATTTTGCGCAGTTTGTTAAATCAAGATGCCTTTTATACATTAACCAATGGACAGATTTTATCGCTTGAAACGCCTGAGTTTCAAGAAACGAGTGCTGTTTTGCAAAAATTGCGCCAAACAAAAAGCCAAGATGGTGTAATTAAAATGCCGCTAAATCAAGGTCTTGTTCTCCAAGATCAGTTAAAAGCTGCCAATGTCTCTTTTAGCGATGATTTTACCCAGATGGTCAAAGACTTAACTCATCCTGAAAATTATCCCGCCCAGTTACCAGCAGGCTTAAATGCAGATTTGCGTCCTTATCAAGTAACGGGATTTCGTTGGCTAAAAATGTTATCGCATTATCAATTTGGCGGTATCTTAGCTGATGAAATGGGTCTAGGAAAGACATTACAGACCATTGCTTATCTCCTGTCAGAAAAGCAGGCAGATGCCAATAAAACGACTTTGATTGTAGCGCCTGCCAGTTTAACTTTTAACTGGTTAGCTGAATTGAAAAAATTTGCACCAAGTTTAAAAGCTGCCGTAGTGGGGGGGAACAAACAAGAACGCATGAATTGTTTAGCACAGGAAGTGGATATTTATATCACCTCCTATGCTAGTCTAAGACAAGATATTGATTTATATCGCGAATTATCTTTAGATCAGTTGATTTTAGATGAAGCGCAGATGGTGAAAAATGCAGCCACTAAGACTGCGAAAGCTTTACGTTCATTAGTGATTCCTCATCGCTTTGCATTAAGTGGAACCCCGATTGAGAATAATTTGGAAGAATTATGGTCCTTATTTGAAATGATCATGCCAGGATTTTTCCCAAGTCAACAGCGCTATCGCCAATTATCTGCTGAACAAATTGCCCAGATGATTAAACCATTTGTATTGCGACGAGATAAAGCGACTGTGCTAAAAGATTTACCAGAAAAACTGGAAACCAATTATTACAGTGCGCTAACGGAAGATCAAAAGAAAATCTACTTGGCCTATTTACGCCAAATGCGAGAAGAAATTAGTCAAATGGATGCAGCTGCCTTCAAGAAAAATCGGATCAGTATTTTAGCAGGTTTAACCCGATTGCGGCAGATTTGTTGTGACCCTAAACTATTTATTGACGATTACGAAGGTACTTCTGGGAAATTGGAGCAAGTCAAAGACTTAATCCAAGCTGCTAAAGAAAATGGGCGTCGGGTTCTTTTATTCTCGCAATTTACGGGAATGTTAACGATTATTGAAGAAGAACTAGCCAAACTAGGCTATGAGAGCTTTTATTTACGAGGAAGCACGCCACCAAAAAATCGTATTGAAATGGTGAACGCATTTAATCAAGGTGAAAAAGATGTCTTCTTAATTTCATTAAAAGCCGGCGGTACCGGCTTGAATTTAACTGGAGCAGATACAGTGATATTATATGATTTGTGGTGGAATCCAGCAGTAGAAGAACAAGCGGCTGGTCGGGCCCATCGTATTGGCCAAGAAAAAGTGGTTGAGGTGTGGCGGATGATTGCAGAAGGAACAATTGAAGAACGCATGAATGCGTTACAGCAGGATAAGCGGGAATTGTTCCAAAAAGTGATTCAAGGCAATGAAACGCAACTACAGCAACTCACAGAAGCCGATATTCGGATGATTTTAAGTGCTGGTGAATAATTTATCAGATGTTTCTTAAAAATATAAAAAGCACATTGTCTCTTTTATCCAAGAGAAGCAATGTGCTTTTTATTATGGGTGGCAAGAAAGTATTTGTTTTCTCCTTCAATTATTAAGCAAAAATAGCTTTTATCGTAGGAGCTAATTGATCAAAAGAAGTTAATTCAATATCTTGAATTGCTTTTTCACCAGACGGAATTTCTCGATTACGATGATTGAACCATAAAGACTTCCACCCAGCACTTTTGGAGCCGACTACGTCATTTTCAAAGCTATCACCAACATAAAGTGTGTTTTCTGGCTTGACATCAAATTCCTTTTCAGCCAATTGAAAAATTTCTCGCTCGGGTTTCTGGAAGCCCGTTGCTTGGGAAATAATCACATTATCTGCCTTGACCCAGTTTAGTAGATTTAACTGAATGATTTTTTTATATTGGTGGTCTGTAGGTCCGTTTGTAATAATACTAATAGGAATATTTTGTGTTTTTAAAAAGTTTAATGTTTCAAAAACAGACTCATGCATAATAATATTATCTAATTCTTCTTCATAGATTTTTTGAAATTTTAATGCGGTAGTTTCGGTGATATGGGGGTAATCCAAATCTTTTAAAGATTCCATAATGCGATAATTGCGCATATAAGTTAAACTCCATTGTCCTTTTGCAACGTTACAAAAAGTTTCGTCACTGTGAAAACGAAAACGAATATAAAGTTCATGCATATCGGTATCGGTTACTAAAGGGAGAACACGGTGAACTGCGTTACGAAAAGGTTGTTGCTGGTCATAAATTGTGTCGTCAACATCAAAAACAATTGCGTTAATCAAAAAAGGCCATTCCTTTCAAATTTTCTGCAAATTTCATAAGATCTGGATTCATTCTAACGAAAAGAACCGTAAAATTAAAGAGGAAAAGGCTGATTTATAAAGGTTTTCTTTACCTAATTAAGAACAGCACTTTTAAAAAAATGCGAATGAGATTACAGTTTTTTTTACTTAAAAAATAATTGTGTTTTTCACAAGAAAAGCAATTCTAGAAATTCCTCTTTTTTATCAAAAGAATAAAATGGTCAAAAATTAAATTAATTTAAAATAAATACGAGAAAAAAATTAATTAAGTAGTGAATAGTATTTTGTTTCTGAATTTTCTGAATAATTTGGTTTGGGATGAAAAATTAAAAAATATAATTTTTCAAATGATATTTTCACAATCTTTTTGCTGATTTTTAGTTAGTCATTTATTACAGATTCGCTGCTAAAAAGAGTAAAAAAATAACGTATCTTGACCTACACTTTATCTTTTTTTTACTTTTTGCTAAAAATATTGATTAAAAGAGTGATGAGCACTCATAAATTTGTCTAGACAAATTTATTGTTGTGTATACAACAAAATTTAAAAAACGAAATTTCAGAAATTATATAACGAATTTTCTGTTTGTGTTACAGTGCATGTGGCAATTACACGCTGTGCTATATATAAGCAAATAAATGGCATTTAAATTTGATAATTCTAATCTTTTTAACGTGAAAACGAGTGAAAACGTAAGCAGTCTAGGAATGTGTCATTAAGATAACTTTAATTTTTTAAAACTTTTTTTGAGAAAAGGGTAGTATTTTTTTTTTCGATTGGGTATAATGAACTCAGATGAAATTATAAGCGACTTCACAAAGAGGTGACTTATAATAATAAAGAAGGAGTGATACACGTTGTTGACACTTTATACTTCCCCTAGCTGTACATCGTGCAGAAAAGCTCGCGCGTGGTTGCAAGAGCACGAAATTCCCTTTGTAGAACGTAATATCTTTTCTGAACCATTGAATATTACTGAATTAAAGGCAATTTTACAAATGACTGAAGACGGAACTGAAGAAATTATTTCTACCCGCTCAAAAGTCTTCCAAAAATTGAATATTGATTTAGACGATTTACCATTGAAAGAATTACTGGACTTGGTACAAAAGAATCCTGGTTTATTACGTCGTCCGATTATGATCGACGAAAAACGTCTTCAAGTTGGATTTAACGAAGATGAAATCAGACGTTTCTTACCACGCGAAGTACGCCAATTAGAATTACGGCACGCACAATTAATGGCTGGATTATAAGAAGTTTGACTGTCACGTATTGCGTGACAGTCTTTTTGATTTATAAGGTATATTACAGCAAAAAAACGGGTATTTTGAGCCTGCCAAGTTGTTCTATTTTTTATGAAATCTTTTTCTTTTTTGAATGGCGAACTTGTGGTTTAGTTTGGTATTTGTTAAAGGAAGATTTTGCTTCTAGGCAGATAGGTCTTGACCTCATAACGGCTTTTTTTGTTGGGATTTTTAAGATTTACTAAATCACGAGGTTTTCCTTTACATTTGATAAGGTTCCGTTACAATGTAGCTATAATGTTAGAAAAGCGAGGTGTAGCTAAGATGGAAATGGAACATATTAACGACAATACGATTCGTGTTCTCATTAAAAGTGAAGATTTAGCTGACCGAGGAATTACCTTTTTGGATTTGTTAGGTAACCATAATGAAATTGAAAACTTCTTTTATAGTATTTTGGAAGAAGTAGATGTCAATGAAGAATTTAAAGGCAGCGAAGCTGTTACTTTTCAAGTGCTACCAAAAGGTGATGGACTGGAACTTTTTATCAGTAAAAATATTCCAAATGAAGAGTTTACCAATTTAGAACAAATGACAGATGGTAGTGCTGAAGAGGTGAGTGATTTCTTGAAAAAGCACATTGCAGAGCAATTACAAGAAGTCCAAGAGGAAGAAGAGATCACAGATATCAAAAGAGACTATGTCTTTGAGATGATAGATTTTGAACAAATGATTCAATTGGCCCATGAATTCGAGGGCGGTGAAGGTGTATTAACCAATCTTTATGAATTAAATCATTTTTACTTCTTAGAAATTCGATTTACCGATGATTATTTGTTAAAAAATCAAATCGATGATTACTTAGCCTGTCTAAGTGAGTTTGCTCGCCTGAGTCAAGTAACACCAGAAGTTTTAGCCGAACATGGTAAGCTTTTGATGGAACGTGACGCGCTAGCAACCACCCGTCATTACTTTTAATACATTAAAAAAATGAGATCTGGATAGCCTCCAGATCTTTTTTTTGTCCTATTTTTTTCTTGTTGTAAGTAAGTATTAATCCTGTAGAACCTAAGTTTTCTCCATCTTATGCGCATTTTTACCAATTTTGCGTAGATTCTTGCGGGGGATAAAAATGTTAATCGCCAAAAATAAAAAAGGAGAACTTGTAACAGCCTTAGTGGCAAAAAAAGGAGAGGAGTTCATCTGTCCAGCTTGTGAAAAACAATTATGTTTAAAAAAAGGGAAAAAACAGCAAGCCCATTTTGCCCATTGGAAAAGTGATGCTTGTCAGGCTCTATCAGAAGGGGAAACGGCGGAACACTTGGCTGGGAAAATTTGGCTCAATCAACAGTTTCCTCATAGCCAACTTGAAGTTTATTTGCCGCATTTAAAGCAACGCCCGGATCTACTGATGGATAAAATGCCAATTGAATTTCAATGTTCCACTTTAACATTACAACGCTTTAAAGAACGTACTTATAATTATTTTTCTTTTCAATATCAGCCATGGTGGATAGTCGGGCAAAAATTTATTCCGCGTCAGCAAATTAGTCAGTTGCAAAAATGCTTCTGTTATTGGAACCAAACGGCTTACTTGTGGTATTTAGATACGAAAGTACAACAAATGAGAGTTTACTATCTCATCAGTTGGGACTTTAATCGGGGATATCAGTGGCAATGTCAAAATATTGCCAATAGCCAAAAGATGGGAGCAAACGTTCCACTTTTGACTTTAAACCCAGTTAAATCTTATTGGCATGAGGCAGCTTATAAACGTTTTTTGCGGCAGCGATTGTTTCGTCGGCAACAACGTTTTTTGCGGATACAACACTTTTTTTATCTGCATCAAGGAAATATGCTTGACTTGCCTTTTTGGTGTTATAGCAGTAGTCGCTATCATTTTTTCTTTGAACATGAATTGTTGTTATTACGTTTCTTATTTTTACAGAGTAACAGTTGCCACCAATGGGTGCAGCAACTTAACCAACTTGAGTGGCAATGGGATTTCCCATTAGTCTGTCAAAAAACGATTTTAAAGGAAATTTATCAGGAATGTCTCACTTTATCAGGGAATCTAACAAGAAGTTTTTGCCGCTAAAAAAAGCCAGTTATGATAGTATAGAAAGTAATCGAAGAGAATGATAACTTTTCGTTGAAGTAATTATCAGGAGGTTGAATGATGGCGACAAAACAATTACCAACTAGAGAAAGCTTACCAGAAAAAATGACGTGGGATTTAACTCCAATTTTTGCCGATGACCAAGCTTTTGATGCGGCCTTTGCTGAATTGAAAGAAGAATTAAACCAAGCAGACCAATACAAAGGCACATTGCACAAAGGTCCGGCCGCCTTTTTACAGGCTTTGGAATTTTGTTTGGGGATTTATCGTAAATTGGAAACGCTCTATGTCTATAGCCACTTGAAAAATGATCAAGATACCGGAAATACTGTCTATCAGGGTTTATATGCTCGTGCCAGTAGTTTATTTGCAGAAGCCAGTGCAGCTGTTTCCTGGTTTGAACCTGAAGTTTTAACTTTGTCAGATGAACAAATTTGGTCTTATTTTGACCAAGAGCCAAAGTTAGAAATTTATCGGCACTATGTAACACAAATGGTAGATAATCGGGCGCATGTACTGCCGGCAGATCAAGAAGAATTATTAGCGGGTTCAAGTGAAATCTTTGGTGCAGCAGATGATATTTTTTCTGTTTTGAATAATGCAGACTTGGTTTTTCCTACCATTGAAGATAGCGAAGGTGAAAAAATTCAGTTATCCCATGGTGTGTACGGCCAATTAATGGAATCCACTGACCCTGTTGTGCGGGAAGCTGCTTTTAAAGGCTTATACAGTATTTATGGCCAGTTCCGGAATACTTTTGCGCAAACGCTAAGTTCTCATGTGAAAGGCCACAATTTTAAAGCCAAAGTACGCCAATATGCTTCTGCTAGAGAAGCATCTCTTAGTAATAATCATATTCCTGAAAGTGTGTATGACACTTTAGTTGATGTGGTCAATAAGCACTTGCCTTTGTTACATCGCTACGTGGCACTCCGCAAAAAATTATTAGCAACAGATGCCTTGCATATGTACGATATGTATACGCCAATCTTAGGGGAAGCACCAATCCGTTATTCCTATGAAGAAGCTGTTGAAAAGGCCAAAGATGCCTTACAAATTATGGGACCAGAGTACAATGAAGTGGTGACCAAAGCTTTTGCTAGTCGTTGGATTGATGTTATTGAGAATAAAGGAAAACGTAGCGGTGCTTATTCTTCCGGTGCTTACGATACAGCACCTTACATTTTAATGAATTGGCATGATACCTTAGATCAATTATTTACTTTAGTCCACGAAATGGGACATAGTGTTCATAGTTACTTTACGCGTAATAACCAACCATTCGTTTATGGCGATTACTCTATTTTCTTAGCGGAAATTGCTTCCACCACGAATGAAAATATATTAACTGAATACTTGTTAGAAACGGAAAAAGATCCAAAGGTACGGGCATATGTCTTGAATCATTATTTAGATGGCTTCAAAGGAACTATTTTCCGTCAGACTCAATTTGCAGAGTTTGAACATTTCATTCACACGGAAGATGCAAAGGGTATTCCGTTAACCAGTGAATATTTAAGTGATTACTACGGTGATTTGAATGCGAAATATTACGGTCCCGATGTTGAAAATGATGAAGAAATTAAATTAGAATGGGCACGAATTCCGCATTTTTACTATAATTATTATGTTTATCAATATGCGACTGGTTTTTCGGCTGCTTCAGCATTAGCGAAGAAAATATTAGCTAAAGAAGATGGTGCGTTGGACCATTACTTGAATTACTTGAAAGCAGGTAATAGTGACTATCCAATTGAAGTAATGAAAAAAGCTGGTGTTGATATGACAAAAGCGGATTATATAGAAGATGCGATGAAGATGTTTGAACAACGATTAACTGAATTAGAAGCATTAGTTGCCAAATTATAAGAAAAGTGAAGTGAACGTGGTTAGCTCTTTGGAGAAATCTCAGAGATTCGTCTTTTGGTATTCTTAATCAGAACTAAATTTTGAATTTTTCACGCGCTACTAAATCTAGTTTTATATTGATACTTAAGTAGCTGCGATATAAAAAATAAGCCTTGGCAAGTGAGCCAAGGCTTATTTTACATTAACTTCAAATGTTTGCTATCGTGGGGCACGCGCCGCTCATTTTTTCGTTGCAAATAACCGTCAATATGAAAAATTTGATAATTTTCTTGATCAACTTGGCAAAGTCGTGGAATATCAGCCAAAGCTTCGGCTCCTTCTAATAATACACCATAATCTCTTTCGCAAGCATAGTTGTAAATAACGGCAGAAGGATGAGTGGTGATACCCATTTCACGAGCAGTATTTTGATCTTCCTGAAATAATGTTTTGACCAAATCGCTGCGTCGGTCTTCTTCAAACATTTCCAAATCGCCACCAACGTCAGTTACTAAAGAGAGGACTAATTCTTGATTATACTCTTGGCCATTACAAGCAATTTCTTCTTGCATCTGCATAATAAATTCACGAGCTTTTTTCTTGCCTTGCAGTTGGAGTGCTTTGGCATCTAAAGCGGCAGAATAAGTATTTTCAAAAAGTTGGTTTCTTGCATCAATATCATGTTTAGGAATATTGCGTCGCTGCATTACCGCAGTGATAGTTTGCATATTAACTAAAGGCATCAGCCGAAATTGGATTTTTTGTTCCGATGTTTGTACATAATGCCATAGGTGCTTTTCTGAACCTAAACAGACAGCCCCTAAAGGATTGACAAACAAATAAATTTCAATCACTTAAATCTCCTCCAACAGTTTGAGTCGTTTCTCGCTACTTCAACTTAGCAGAAACGTAGAAAAAATGAAAATAAACAGTTTTTAGCTTTGCATTTTTTTAAGACTCCGGCTAATTTTATTTTCTGCCGGCACGTAAGAAACTGCTAATTCTTTTAATAGTTGGGCAAAAGCAGCTTTGCCCGTTTTGGCATCTTTTACTTCCAACTCCAATTCGAAGTCATGCCCAGTCGATCCATAAAAACTTTCATCTAACGCTAATAAACCGGCAGCAATAGGAAATTCTGCCCGCTTTGTCGTTAGCTGACTAATCATATGTAAATCTGTAATAGCAATATTGAGCGTTGCCAATTTCTTTTCAACAGGTCCATTTTTAGGAATTTGTTGTAAAGTTAAGTATTTTTTTGCTTCTGCCGGGGTTAATCTTTCAGTCGTTTCCAAAAGGCCCTCTTTTTGCGGTGTTTTTAAAGTCACTTCTGCATATTCAGGCAATAAACGAATCCTTAGACCAGCGTTGGCCTTTTTTAGTTTTGCATCGACAGTGTCAAAGTAACAATTTGTTTGCTCCACAATATCCGCAGAGGTAACGTGATAGTACGTCATAATACGTTGGAAATCACTAGCGTTTAACATGGTTTTAAATTCTATTTCAGTTGATTGGCTCATCATAATCCCTCATTAGTTTACGTGTTAAGATATGAAACTGCAAGTTTAAGCTGTGAAAATAGAGTATTCTTTTGATCAATAAAAAAATCATATAAAAGAAATATACTAAAATTTAGATAATCGTAATAAAAATAGCGTTTTACTTAGAAATTTTACAAACCAGTACGAACTATTTAGGCTATTACCAGTTAATTTGTTCCTGTTTGCAATTTTATCGATTTCCTATTGTGCCATAAAATGCGAATATACGCAATTAATACGATTGAATTGTTGGAATATTTTTTCAATTTGAAGTGATAAAGATTTAAGTGGGTTTATGGTAAAATGACAATGGTATGTATTAAAGAAAATTGAGGGATGATTATGGATCGAGATTGGGATAAATTTTTAGCACCATATGAGCAAACCGTATCAGAGTTAAAAGTAAAATTGCGGGGAATTCGCAAACAATTTCGCGAACAAAATCAACATGTACCAATTGAATTTGTCACTGGTCGAGTAAAACCAGTGGAAAGTATCATTACCAAAAGTCAAATTCGGCACATTCCTATGGAACGGTTGGAAGAAGAAATGTCAGATATTGCCGGTCTTAGAATCATGTGTCAGTTCGTAGAAGACATTCATCAAGTTGTGCAATTATTGCGTAACCGTAAAGATATGAAAGTGATTATTGAACGCGATTATATTACAAATAAAAAAGCGAGCGGCTATCGTTCTTATCATTTAGTAATTGAGTATCCTGTTCAGTTAGTAAATGGCGAAAAAATCATTTTGGCAGAAATACAAATTCGGACGTTAGCAATGAATTTTTGGGCTACGATTGAACACTCATTAAATTATAAATATCAGGGTGCTTTTCCAGAAGAAATGAAGATTCGTTTGCAGCGTGCAGCAGAAGCAGCTTATCAATTAGATGAAGAAATGTCTACGATTCGTGAAGAAATTCAAGAAGCGCAACGCTTATTTTCTCACGGGCGGGGCAAATCAGACGATAGTTATTACCAAGCTTCCATTGATCAGGAGGAAACATAAATGACATTAAAAGTTGCCATTGTTTCAAATCATGGTCTTCAATCTGAAAAAGCAGAGCGGCAGCTGCGGAAACTTTTAGCTGAAAATAAGATTGAAATTGATCAAGGACACCCCGAAATTGTTATTTCTGTTGGAGGAGATGGAACACTACTTTCAGCATTTCATCGCTATAATCATTTATTAGATCAAGTGAGTTTTTTAGGGGTTCATACCGGTCATCTAGGTTTTTATACGGATTGGCGAGATTATGAAATACCAGAATTGGTCTCAAGTTTAAAAGAAAATCGCGGAGAAAGTATCAGCTATCCTTTATTGGATATTCGTATTGAATATCAAGATGACAAGCCCACAAAGCATTTTTTAGCCTTAAACGAGTCGACGATTAAACGAGGCAATCGCACGATGGTAGCCGATGTTTATTTAAAAGGAGAAATTTTTGAACGTTTTCGTGGTGATGGCCTATCTATTTCGACCCCCACTGGTTCTACTGCCTACAATAAAAGTGTAGGGGGAGCTGTTTTACACCCTAGTATTAATGCAATTCAATTAGCAGAAATTGCTTCTTTGAACAATCGCGTTTTCAGAACATTAGGGTCACCTTTAGTGATATCTGCTGATGAATGGATGGAGATACGCTTACAAGACAGTAATGATTATATGATTACAGTTGATCAACTGGATATTCAAAAAGATCACATTGCAGCAGTTTATTATAAAATTGCCCATGAACGTATTCATTTTGCTTCTTTTCGGCATATGGACTTTTGGCATCGGGTAAAAGACGCTTTTATTGGAGAAGATTAGGTAGTTATGGAATTTACGTATCAATATCAAAAAGAAACAGCACAACAATTGAAGTATTTTTTAAAGGAGCAAGGCATTTCCAAGGGGTTATTGGCAAAAATTAAATTCCAGGGGGGCTTGATTTTAGTCAATGATAAACGTGAAAATGTCTTGTATTCTTTACGTCCAAATGATAGGGTTACTATTGTCGTGCCAGATGAAAAAGAGCATGAAACCGTGCTCCTAGACGAAACACCGATTGCCATTGTTTATGAAGATGAACATCTTTTAATTGTGAATAAACCAGCAGCAGTTGCTTCAATTCCTGCGCAATATCACCCCAATGGTACTATGGCTAATCGTGTGAAGCATTATTATAAAACGAAAAATTATAAAGACCAGGTCATTCATGTGGTTACCCGTTTGGATCGGGATACGACGGGGCTAATGCTCTTTGCTAAACACGGTTTTGCTCATGCGCAATTAGATCGCCAATTGCGCGCGAAACAAGTAGAAAAAAGATATCAAGCTCTCGTTGCTGGTGAAATGAATCAGCTAAAAGAACATGGAATGATTGATTTGCCTATTGCCCGCGATTTAAGTTCTTTATTGAAACGAAAAGTTGCTGAGGATGGTCAAGCGGCACAAACAGAATATTGGTTGTTAAAACGTAACGAAAACATGGCATTAGTTGATATTAAACTTCATACCGGGCGTACTCATCAAATTCGTGTGCATTTTAGCGGAATTGGTTGTCCTTTATTAGGGGATGACTTATACGGTGGATGGATGACTGCTGGGATTGAGCGCCAAGCGTTACATTGTTATAAGTTGTCATTTAATCATCCTTTTAGTGGTGAACGTTTGACATTTACTTTAGCTTTACCTGAAGATATGACACAGGTAGCTCAAAATATTTAAGAATGTGTGGTGAGTGTGAGTGGATGAAAATTTAGAACTTGAAGAACGTTTTTCTGTGTTGAAACAAGCATTGCTTGAAGATGATATGCAAGGCTTCAGAGAACCTTTCTTAGAAATGCACATATACGAACAGGGACAGTTCTACCAGTCCCTCACCAGTGAAGAACGCCACCGCATGTATGGTTATTTATCACCAAAAGAGTTGGCGGATATGTTTGACGTGATTGAAGAAGATGACGAACATATGACAGATTATCTTTCGGAAATGCGTCCGGGCTATGCAGCAGCTATGTTAGCAGAAATGTATACCGATAACGCTGTTGACCTATTAAACACACTAGATAAAAAAGCGGTTAATAAATATTTAAGCTTAATGGATAAAGAAGACGCCAGTGAAATTAAAGAACTTCTCCATTATGAAGATGATACTGCCGGATCAATTATGACAACGGAATTTGTTTCCATTGTTGCCAATCAAACAGTTCGTTCTGCGATGTATGTGTTAAAAAATGAAGCAGATGTGGCAGAAACAATTTATTATATTTATGTCGTAGATCAGGAAAATCATTTAGTGGGTGTTATTTCATTAAGAGATTTAATTGTCAATGAAGATGATACTATGATTCAAGACGTGATGAGCGAACGAGTGATTTCGGTTCATGTAGGGGACGATCAAGAAGACGTTGCGCAAACTTTTCGGGATTATGATTTTTTGGCCTTACCAGTCACAGATTACGATGATCATTTGTTAGGGATTGTTACAGTTGATGATATTATCGATGTTATCGACGATGAAGCAGCAAGTGACTATTCCGGTTTAGCGGGGGTCAACGTTGAAGAAGTTTCTGAAAATCCCGTTAAAGCGGCTAGTAGACGGCTGCCTTGGTTGATTACGTTGTTGTTTTTAGGTATGGCAACGGCAACGTTAATTTCCCACTATGAGGAATTAGTTAGTGAAGCTAGTATTTTGGCTGTCTTTATTTCACTAATTACCGGGACTGCCGGGAATGCTGGAACACAATCTTTAGCCGTTGCTGTAAGACGCTTAGCCATCAATGATGATAAAGAAAATAATTTTGTGAAAACTGTTGTAAGTGAGATTTTAACCGGCCTTGTAACAGGTTTTATTACCGGTCTGACTATTTTTATTATTGTAGCGGTTTGGAAACACAATCCAATTCTTGGCTTTGTAATTGGAATGGCTATGATGTGTGCCATTACTGTTGCCAATTTAGCCGGCAGTTTTATTCCAATGCTGATGGATAAACTTGGCTTTGATCCGGCTGTGGCAAGTGGCCCCTTTATTACTACCTTAAGCGATTTAACCAGTGTGCTGATTTACTTTAATATTGCGAGTCTGTTTATGCAGTATTTTATTTCTTAAAACAATACCCAAACGAAAGAATCGTCTCTTTTCCAATGATTCGCAGGAAAAGAAGAGATGACACAATCGTTTGGGTATTTTTATTTTTTTAACACCTCAAGAAAAGTTCGCTTATTCCAAAAAGCGTCGTTTGTATTCTTCGTACTCTTCTAATGTAATTAACCCTTCATCCAGGGCCTTTTTACGCTCTTTTAACTTTTCAAAGTTTGTTTCGGTGGTTAAAGGCGTTTGTACTTTGACCGTTTCTTGACGAATTTGGCGGGCCCGTTTGGCAGTGGTAATGCCATCCATCACGCCATCTTGCATATCACTTTTACTATCTTCTAATAATTTTGCAATTGCAAAAACAGTCTTTTTTGACCAAAAGATACTAAAAACTTCGCGGAAACTTTCAATGCGAACTGAGCCCCAAAAAATCCGCGTATTGGGATTAATGGTATTAATATTGTTTAAGGGAATACTTTTATAGTCGTGATTAAAAGGTACCCAGCGCGCAAAAATGAGTCGCCCGGCATCTGTCACAGCATAAGCATGAAATCCTTTGCAGTCAAAGTAACGGACTTTACCACTTTGTCTTATCCGGATTCTTTCTTCAAAAGCAGGACGGTCTTCTCCTTCAAAGGGAGTAAAGTTCTCAATATCTTCTGGATGATGGCGTCCGATAAAACTTGCGATAACTTCTTCATCTTTGCCCAGTGCATCTTCAATTAAACCAAAATGCTTGCGCTGTAACCAGCCTCCTAAAAAAGGGGTGATATTCTGTCCTAATTTGTGATTGCGAGCATACGCATACATTGCATCAGCTTTTTTCATTGTGACTCCTTTCTAAATTCTTTAACGGGAACTTATTTTGACATTCCAAGCGTTTGACCAGTGGAGCAAATAGAAAAAAGGGTGCCAAGTATAGCTTCACTGTAATCTTCTTTAGTCTAAGTTCACAATTTTTGTGCCGTGGGCTTCATTAACGCCTAATTCTGTCACAATTGACGCAACATTATCGGCATTAATACCAGCACCAGGCAAAATAATAATGCGGTTGTTGGCATAAGTAATTAATTCCTGAAGACGAGGAATATTCTCCAAAATAGGTGTCCCGCTTGGCCCACCATGGGTTAAGATACGATCTACACCATGTTCTACTAACCAGTCGATGGCTTCAAGTTGGCGCTCTTTTACAATGGCATCAAAGGCCATATGAAAGGTAATTTGTACTCCTTCAGCAGTGTCGATTAGTAACTCTAAAGCTTCTTCATCAAGCCAACCACTGGGAGTTAAACAACCAAATACAACACCATCTGTCCCCATTTTCTTAGCCTCAATTAAGTCAGTATGCATAATTTTCAATTCAGTATCATTATAAATAAAATCCCCGCCTCGTGGACGAATCATCGTCATAACAGGAACATTCTTTTCGCCGGCATAACTTAGTGTTTCTTCAATTACCCCAGTACTTGGCGTTGTTCCTCCTACGGCTAAGTTATCGCATAATTCAATCCGTTTAGCTCCGGCATAAATAGCGGCTGGAATATTAGTAAAATTTTCGGCACAAAATTCTTTAATCATGTTAGTCTCCTTTTGAAATTATTTGAAGTGAGCAGACACTTTACTTTCATGTAGTATTTTAGCACAGCCTTGTGTTAAAGTAGAGTAGCTAAAAACTACAGATTATTTATATAGATATAAGTAAGCGAGGAAATAGTATGTTAAAAAAAATTGACTGGGGAAAAAATTTTGTGGCAAAAAATAGTAATTTATTTTTATGTCCATTGTGTCAAAGTGAAATGTCCCCTTCACCTACAGGACTCGTCTGTCAATTGGGGCATCGCTTTGATGTTTCGAAAAAAGGAACGTTGTATTTTCTGAAGAAAAATATTCAAAGTGGTTATGATCGCAAATTATTTACTGCCAGACGCCAGCTAATAAAGGCGGGAATGTATGATGGTTTGTTACAAAAAATTCGGGAATACGTCCCAGCAAATACCACCATTTTAGATGTGGGGTGCGGGGAAGGCAGTTTCTTTAATAATATTGCTATAGGAAAAAATATCACCGGTATTGGTTTTGATATCGCTAAAGATGGGGTTTATCTGGCCACGGAGCAACCAGAAGCTTTATTTTGGTGTGTGGCAGATTTAACGCATCTGCCTTTTGGCCCGCAAGTTTTTGATAGTGTGTTGAATTTATTTACTCCTTCAAATTACAGTGAATTTAAACGTGTTTTAAAAACAGATGGCACCCTTATAAAAGTAGTTCCTCGTAGTGGTTATTTGCAAGAACTGCGACAGGCTTTTTATCCTGACGATAAAAAGAAACAGCATTATGAAAATGATGAAGTCATTCAACATTTTAAAGAACAATTTAAGCTTTTAAATCATCATGAAATAACGTATAGTTTTGATGTTTCATCTGAAAATCAGCTCGCCCTATTAGAAATGTCTCCTCTAGAGTGGGGCGTATCAGCAGCGCAAAAAGATCAAGTAGCCAAAAGTTCATTAAATAAAATTACAATCGACTTAGACTTGTTAATTGGAAAAGAAAATTGAAATTTTTGTGACTTTTTTCGGTTAAAACTGTTGCATTATTTATTCAAGAGTGATATATTACAAACAAGTCATTTTTCATTGGTTTTTATCAGGTTCCTGTTCTGATAAAAGTTAGTGAAAAGAACTTCACTAACGTAGCGACTCGCAGTGATTAACACCGAGCCGATACGTTCTTTTTTTGCACTTTTTTACAAAAACATTTACTGAAAGTGCTATAGTAAGAGAGAATAATCGCCTTTTTATAAAGAAAAGCAAAATAAAAATAATTATTACACTAAAAGGAGTAATGAAGTTGAATCATATTGTTTTATTTGAACCCCAAATTCCCGCCAATACCGGCAATATTGCCCGTACTTGTGCTGCCACCAATACCCCGCTACATTTAATTGAACCTTTGGGATTTTCAACTGATGATAAGCACTTAAAGCGAGCTGGTTTAGATTACTGGCATGATGTGAATATCACTTACCATAAAGATTTAGCGGCCTTTTTAGCATACTTAGGAGAACGTCGTCTTTATTTGATTACAAAATTTGCCAATCAAGTCTACAGCGAGGTAGATTACAATGCTGATGAAGAAATTTTTTTGATGTTTGGTAAAGAAACGACAGGACTACCAGAAGAATTTATGCGGGAAAATGCAGAAAAATGTTTGCGTATCCCGATGAATGATACCCATGTACGCTCGTTGAATTTATCCAATACCGCAGCTTTAGTCATTTATGAAGCACTAAGACAGCAAGGGTTTCCTAATTTAGAATTAAGCCATCACTATGAAAATGATAAATTAGACTAAATTTTACTTACTCACAATTAAAGGAGCTTTTATCATGGAGTTATACTTTACCCGTCACGGTAAGACTGAATGGAATAATGAACGCCGCTTTCAAGGAGCAAAAGGAGATTCTCCCTTACTTGCAGAAAGTTTGGCGGAAATAGAATTGTTGGGCCAACAGATTAAAGATGTTCCTTTTGAAAAAATATATGCCAGTACGGCCCCAAGAGCGATGAAAACAGCCCAAGGAATTTTGGCGCAGCTGCGATACAAGCCTGAAATTATATACAATGAAGGATTAAAAGAGCTTGGTTTAGGGGAGCTGGAAGGACAGTTAATCGATGACATGTCTAAACGTTATCCGGTAGAATTGCACAATTTACGCCATCATTTGGATCGTTATGACCCTAGTGTTTTTGGCGGGGAAAAAATTGAAGATGCTCTAGCGCGGATTGAAACAGTTGTTTGTGACGCTGCGCTGCAAAATAAAGGCCCACTTTTATTTGTAGGACATGGGGCATCGTTGACGGCTGCCATCCAATGGTTAGCGGGTAAATCACTATCCGAGTTACGGGAAATGGGAGGCTTAGTCAATAATAGTTTAAGCATTCTGTCGACCAAAGAACCGGAAAATTTAACGCCATTTGAATTAACAAAATGGAATGACGCCAGTTTTTTAGGTGATCAAAGCAGCTTAGACGCCTTATTATAGGAAGGAGCCGGTATTGCATGGAAGAACGAAATTTTGTCAGTGGGACAGTCGCGGCAATCTTTTTTGAAAATCCCGGCAATTTTTATAAAGTCATGTTAATTGACATCGCGGAAACCAATACTGCGTATCAGGAGCCGCAAATCGTTGTGACGGGTTCGTTTGGCGATATTAGCGAAGATACTTTATACCAATTTTATGGAGAATTGATTGAACATGCTCGCTATGGTTTGCAATTTCAAGTAGAAAGTTATTCTCAAAATCAACCCACCTCTGAAAATGGATTGATTAATTATTTTGCAAGTGAAAAATTTCCCGGTGTAGGTCCCAAAACGGCTGAAAAAATTGTTGCCACGTTGGGGGTAGATGCGATAAAAAAAATTGTTGCTGATGCTTCTGTTTTGGCAAGTATCACCGGCTTAACAGAAAAAAAACAGCAGCAGATCGCTGAAATCGTCCGTGCCAACCAGGGAATGGATGAAATTGTCGTCGGTTTGTCTGAGTATGGATTTGGCAGTCAACTTTCTTTTGCCATCTATCAAATGTATCACAGTCAGGCTTTGAGTATTATTGAAGAAAATCCTTACCAATTGGTCGAAGATATTGAGGGAATCGGCTTTAAAAAAGCTGATCAACTAGCTGAACAATTAGGAATTGCAGCTACCAGTGAAAAGCGGCTGCGGGCGGCTGTCTTACATCAGGTTTTTCAAAGTTCGCTACAAAGTGGGGATACTTATATAGAGGCTGATCGCTTATTGGATGAAACGTTACTTCTTTTAGAAAAAAGTCGACCAGTAGAAATTAATCCGGAACAATTGGCAGATGTAATCATTGCTTTGACTGAAGAAGATAAAATTCAACAAGAAGCGACCCGTATCTATGAAAATAGTTTGTATTTTGCTGAAATTGGCATTGCAGGTTCTATTCAGCGGATGTTACAACGAAAAAAAGAAATTAAGTACCCTAAAAAAACAATTGAAAAAAAATTAGCCAGTTTAGAAAAAGACTTAGGAATTCATTATGGAACTTCTCAAACAGAAGCTATCAAAGCAGCCCTGGCTTCACCGCTGTTTATTCTAACGGGTGGTCCTGGTACAGGAAAGACGACGGTCATTAATGGGATTGTCCAATTGTTTGCTGAATTAAACGATTTAAGTTTGGATCCGTTAGACTACACCCAAGAAGTCTTTCCTATCTTGTTAGCAGCACCAACTGGACGTGCTGCAAAGCGGATGAATGAAACGACCGGTTTGCCAAGTGGTACCATTCACCGTTTGTTGGGATTAACGGGAAGAGAAAAAGCGGGTGAAATGGAGATTAATGAGTTAGCCGGCGGCTTGCTCATTGTCGACGAAATGTCGATGTTGGACACATGGCTTGCCAACTCCTTGTTAAAAGCAATTCCTAATAACATGCAAGTTATATTTGTCGGTGATAAAGATCAACTTCCTTCAGTCGGCCCAGGACAAGTGCTGCATGATTTACTGGCAATCAAAGAAATTCCGCAGCGGGAACTAACGGATATTTACCGCCAGGAAGATGGCTCAACGATTATTTCATTAGCCCATGAAATAAAAGAGGGGTATCTTCCGACTGATTTTACCCAAAATAAAGCAGACCGTTCCTTTTTTCCTTGTCATGCACAACAAATTGAACCTTTGATTGCTCAAATCGTGACTAAAGCCAAAGCAAAAGGCTTTACAGCTCAAGATATTCAGTTGTTAGCACCGATGTATCGGGGGCCTGCAGGGATTGATGCGTTAAATAAGATGATGCAAGAAATTTTTAATCCCAATGATGGTACGAAAAAAGAAGTTTCATTTCACGACCACGTGTATCGAATTGGTGATAAAGTGTTGCAGTTGGTTAATTCGCCAGAAGAGAATGTTTTTAATGGCGATATGGGACAAATCGTTGGAATTATTTTTGCTAAAGATAGCGAGGATAAAGTGGATGAATTAGTTATTCAATTTGATGCCAATGAGGTGACTTATAAGCGCAATGATTGGCAAAAAATCACTTTATCTTATTGTTGCTCCATTCATAAATCGCAAGGTAGTGAATTTGAGATGGTGATCTTGCCTATGGTCTTTCAATACCAACGCATGTTACAGCGTAATTTACTTTATACCGCTGTTACCCGCAGTAAAGATAAATTAATTTTATTAGGAGAAAGTCAGGCTTTTCAAACGTGTGTCTCCAATCAATCAGCTAACCGTTTAACAACTTTAGCCCAAAGAATAGCAGTCTTAACTGCTTCAAAATCAGATGGTCTAATCACAACAGAAATAGAAAAATCAACTGAAACAACTGAAAGTCAAAAACAACATCAGCCTTTAACTTATGAATCTGAATTTTCTTTGAACCATGAGGCTGTCAAAGAAAATTCGGCGGTCAATTTGGTTGAAGAAAATAATTTGGCCCAGGTGGACTCAAAAGAAGATATGCCACTTCGCTTTGTTTTAACCCGACAATTGGTCCGAGAAAACGCCATTGATCCATTAATTGGAATGGATGGGTTAAGTCCGATGGATTTTATGTAAGTCCCAAAAAAATGTGGTCTGCAAGTAAATATAAATCTCTATGAGACAAAAAATACGCTAACTGCCTTAGAGCTCGGATACGAGAAGGCAGTTAGCGTATTTTGTAGTTAAAATTTTAATCAGAATAATACCAAATCAGTTGGGACTTAGTCGCAAAGGTAATATCAAAAGGACGAGAACCCATTACCTCGCCATCAGCTTGACCATATTGGGGAACAGTGGAGATGATCCGTAGTTTATGACCACTATAATGATGATAATGTTTTGAAGTCGTTAATTTATTGGTGATTAAGCGCAAGACCAAACCCAAAATTTTTATCATTGAAATTCTTTCCACGATGACGAGATCGAGATTATCTTCATTGGCCTTAGCCATTGGAGCAATTGCAACACCACCGCCAAAATAAGGATGGTTTGTTGTCGTACATAAAAAGGCTTTTTTGAAAGTATGTTCTTCACCATTTACTTCCAATAAAATGGGAAATCCTTTTTGTGTGAACAAGACTTTTACAATTGAGGCGATATAGGCAAAAGAACCAAGATTGTACTTGTTTAAAGCTTTTTTCGTCAGAGAATTATTTGTAGCCGCAACAATGGCGGCATCTAAGCCAATCCCGACATTGTTAATGACCAAACCTTTTTCATTTTGAATTTTTTCATCATAGGTCAAAGTGTTAACCATTTGTGGTTCTTTGGCTCGTTGGATAGCCCAAAAGGCTTTTTGCGGATCTTTTGGTAGTTTAATACCGCGAGCAAAATCATTTCCTGAACCTCCAGGAATATAACTCACCGGGAACTCTTTATTCATGCGGTAAAATTGATTTAAAACCTGATGTAAAGTACCATCGCCACCAATTACTACCAACAAAGGATAAATCTTATCTTCATACGCAGCTTTTATTTCATCATTCCAGCCAACCAATTTGGATAGGGCCAATTCTTCGACAATTTTTGCTTCATGGCCGGCATATTCCGTATAATGGCTTTCATAACTCATATGCTGTTCATTTAATAAATTTTGAATAATCTCACCGGTTTTTTTACCATTACCATTACCGGATACTTGATTAATCAAGAGTATGTAATGAAATTTCACAATTTTTTGCTCCTCTTTTACACTTAATGTTCCATATTTTAACAGAAAAAACCGAGGAGGGAAAAGAAAAAAGCGCACAAAAAAAGATCTAGTGAGTTTTTTTTCGAAGGTGTTGCTGTTTTGGTGCTTTTTCGTCTATTTTATTAAGGTTCTGATGTCCACTTAATAAAGATTCAACTCACTAGACCCTATTCAATTAGTAAGGAGTAACTCAAATTCCCACATCCTTTAGCTGTTTTTTTAAGTCTCATAACAATTCTCTGGTGTGTAGAACCTACATCGTCTACGTTACTGGGAATTCCTATGACCCCTTACACCTATTTTATACCATATTCCAATAGTTTTTGCAAGCGTTTTCTTTTTGAAGGGGTTAATTATTTCTGCTTGGCTTTAACTAGAAGATAAAAGGAAAAATTGAAGACCATTTGCTAATTTGCTTTCTTTAGCAAAAAATACTGGTCAAATGGTGACAATGTGGTTAAAATAGAACAAGTTGTAGGTGGTTTTGAAAAGATCACTGAAAAATATCGCGGTTCATCAACCAAAACGTTTATATTCCATTAAAACCCTTCAAGCCAACATAAAAAGCTCCTTTTTAGCTTTTTCATCCACAAAACATCCACATGAAAATAGAATTTATTTTAGAAATAACGTTCATACATAGATATAGCTTCAGTTTCCATTTTTTTAGAAACATGAAGATACACGTTTGCGGTCATATTTATAGAAGAGTGTCCTAAACGTTCCGATACATATTTGATGTTTGATCCACTTTCAAGCAAGTGTACTGCATGAGAATGTCTTAATGCGTGAGGCGAGAGACGAGGTAGATCGGCCAAGTCGCACATTTTATAAAAGTAGGTTCTATAATTCGACTGTTTGATAAAGTTCCCGCGTTCATCTGTAAAAATATACTCTTGATTAGGTATGCTTCTGGATGAAGCGAGGGCTAGCTCGTTTTTCTTGATTTTGAAATTCTTCAATAATTCGATTAAGTATCTGTCAATTACAATTGTTCTATAGCTCGATTGAGTTTTTGGAGGGTTTATATAGTCAGTTTTTCCCTCTCGATATAAAGTTTTGTTTATTTCTATTTTATTTCTGTTCCAATCATCCCATTTTAATGCAGAAGCTTCTCCTAGTCGCAAACCAGTTCGCGATAAGAGTGTAGATAATACAAAATATAAGTAGTCCATAAAATCATTTTCTTCCGCGTGACATTTGCTGATGTCTAAAAAATAAACCAAATCATCTTTTTCAAAGAATTTTATTTCTTTTTTGTTTTTGTGTGATTTAGGATACTTTATATTTTTCATCGGATTGGATTCTAATAGCTGGTATTCTACAACAGCATCCTCGAGCGCGCTATTGAAAGGGGCAACATAGGATTTGACAGAGTCTACATTTAAGTGATCGCAAAGTTCGTTGATCCATGTTATACATTCAAGTCTTGTGATTTCGGTAAGTTTGTAAAACTCGAATCGTGGAAGGATGTACAAACGAATAGATTTTTTTATTCTATATAAAGTTGACTGTTTCACAGTCCGTGCTTTCAGATCAATCCACATCTTTAAATAGTTGCCCACAAGCATGGATTCATTGTATATGGCCTTGCCCTTTTTTATTCTGTTTTCAATCTCGATAGATGCTGCTAATGCTTCTTTTTTTGTTTTAAAACCTTGTTTGGCAACTTCCTTGTATACTCCGTTTTTCTTATAGCGAACTCGGTAACGCCAATTGTCTTTAGCTACTTCTTTAATGTTTGCCATATTGTACCAACTCCTGATATTTGATAAAATAGGCATAGCAAATAAGCCTATTTGTTTATTGCTCTGCACGCCTTCTGACCGCCAAGAAAGAGGGGCGTGCTTTTTATTTGAAATAATTAATGTCGTATCCCATACCTATATCGAAAGTTTCTATAACCTGGCTATAGTTATAAAAACCATCATTCTCATTAATTATATAGTTGACCATAAAATTGTTTGCTTCGTTTTCCATCTTAGAATGAGCAACAAAATTTTTATATAAAGCGACGTAGTCTTCGTGGTCAATTACATGTTTTATCTCGTGAACTATCACTCTTTTCATCTCTTCATCAGATAATTTCTGATTTACAAAAATGATTTTCCACGCAGGAACGTAATATCCATTTTTTTCCATTTCTTTAACTACTATTTTGACCCCGAGTTCATCTAATTGGCTTCGCAGCTCGTTCACAAAATCACCTCATTATTTACCTTTACGGCCCATCATATAAGCAATTATTGCTTCTTTATCGCTTTCGGTCATTTCTTCGCCGTCAAACGAAAGCACATTTTTTAAAGCGGCTCTTAATTCAGTCTCTTCTTTTGAAATATCCTTCCTTTCCAATAAATCATCAATAGATGCTCCAAAAAAATCAGCAACTTTTTGTACATTCTCAACTTTAGGAGAAGCCTTATCCCACCTTCTGATTTGTCCATTAGAGAGACCAACTTTTCTTTCGATTTCAGCAAAAGTAACATTTTTCTCGTCTGCAAGTCGTTTGATATTTTGTACTAAACTCACTTATATCAACCTTTCTAGTGCTTACGAAAAAATATATTAACTTTTAAGCTATTTTTTGTTTGACAATTGACTTAAAAGCTATTATACTGTGTTCATAAGCTAATATTAAAGCTAACAAGTACAACGAAAAAACTCATGTTAATTAATTATTCGTGGTCGCCAAACTTTGAATCATTAATATAGAGCTATTTGTGCGCTTATTTAACTATGTACTTATGATAGCTTAAAAGTTAACTAGCGTCAACTACTTTCTTTGGTATTAGCTTAAAAATTATTTAGGAAGGAGAATATTATGATTATCACGGATTTTGCTGAAATTGTAGAAATCAAACGAAACCGCGAAGGCAAGACTTTAAAGTACTTGGCGGATCTGATCGGCGGTAAATCAATTGTCTACACAAAGCAAGTAATCGCAGGAATTCAAAACGGTGAAAATGCTAGAAAGTATCGTCAAATTATCGCTGACGATCTTGGGATATCACTCGCTGAATTAGAAGAAATGAAGAATTCGAACGGGGAGGGCAAGTAATGATTGAACAACCTAGAATTGAAATCGTTGCGGATAATGATTGGCTTGAGAAGTTTGCCAAAGAATATTTGCAGCAATTATATGATCAACGTTTGAAACCAGAATGGCTTACAATTCCAGATTTGGAAGAAATTACGAGACACGAAAGAAAATGGATCATGGAACATATCATTAATGATCCATACGTTCAGAAAAATGGAATCGCAAAGAAGGCTGGGGGGAACACTAAGTCAAAATGGATTGTTGATGCTGAAAAAATAAGACCTTTTTTGAAAAGACTATTTGCTAGTTTCCCAAATGAATAGAAGGAGGAACCAAAATGGAAATCACAATCAAAGCGACACCAGAAGAAATAGCAAAAGTGCTCCAAGCTATTGGGAGTAGCAAGGAGCAAG
>OATB01000125.1_pt1 | contig 80732 bp, 77 predicted proteins | sample 1494941 | NCBI WGS metagenome assembly OATB01 (sample SAMEA2579931, study PRJEB22360) | human gut metagenome | reverse complement strand
TTTATTTACTGATAAAGTTGGTAAGTGAATGAACCTTTCTAAAAAGCGAAAATAATGTGGGATAATATATTACTTAAGATTAAACAACTGAAGAACATGAAGTTAAAAAAGAAGATTATGATTTCCCTTATATTTGTCAGCGTGTTTGGGATTTTGTGTTCTGGAATTGCAGGTATTATTATATTTAAAGAGATTATGGTGGGAAATGCTGAGAAGCTGTCGAGTAATCTTGTTAAGCAGATTGCTTATAATCTGGATGAACGAATTGCGGAGTTTGAAAGTACTTCTTATCGTATTGTTAATTTTCAGAGTACGAAGGAATTGTTGTCTCAGAAAAACTTGGAAGATGATTCTGTTGAATATGAGGAGAAGAATACTAATTTTGCTGACACTATTATTCAGCAGCCTTCTCTTTATCAGTATTCCAGGGCGGCAATTCTGGAATCTAAGTATGGGATGGTATATCAGTTTACCAGAAGCGGGACTGAGGTGCAAGATGTAGCGGAATCAAAGGAGAAATTGAATGATTTGAGAGGGCTGGTGAAGAAAAGTAGTCCGATTGCATGGACAGTTTTGGATGGAGAGATAGTATTTGTAAGGCTGATCGTAAACGACAGGAATTTTGAGGAGAACGGACTGCTGTGCTTTTTTATGAACCAGTCATTTTTTGACTTTATTGACAGGGGAGATGAGCTGTTGTCCAATGAGAATTTGATTATTACTAATTCTCAGGCGGAAGTACTTCAGAATTATTGCTATGATTTAGAGAATGAACCTTTAAAGGGGGTTGTATTTGATAAAGATCAGGATTATTTTTTGAAAAATTACAGAGTTCATTATGAGAAAGAGGAGTATCAGGTAACGAGTATTTTGAGCAGTAAGAAGCAGTGGCATGTGGTAAGTCTGATTAAAGTTCGGGAGCTGATGAAAAAAGAGGAGCTTATGTTCCTGGCGGCTGCGTTGATTGCTTTGGTGAGTATTGGATTTGCCGTATTATTTACCTGGATTATATCCAAGACGATTACCAGAAATTTAACATTAATGGAAGAAAACATGAAGAGGATCGAAAAAGGGGATTTTAAGGCAAGAGTTCGTCCTGTTAGTTATGATGAAATTGGTATGCTTGGATTGCAATTTAACTATATGTCTGTCCAGATTGAGAATTTGATTGATAACCTTGCAAAAGAAAAGTTTGCCAAAGAGGAGGCTGAATTTAAAGCGCTTCAGGCACAGATTAATCCCCATTTTCTGTATAACACGCTGGGATCTGTAAAATGGCTTGCGCACAAAAAGCAGGATGTGGAAGTGGAGAGCATGGTGGATTCGGTCATCTCACTCATGAAATTTGCCATTAAAAAAACAGATGCATTTATTACCGTTGAAGAAGAAGTTAATTACATACAACAGTATATATTTTTACAGAAGGCAAAGTATGGGGATGCTTTTCAGGTTGTCTATGAAGTGGATCCACTCGCAAAAGAACTTAAAGTGCTGGGTTTTATATTGCAGCCGTTAGTGGAAAATTCTATATACCATGGAATAGATATGTCAACTGGAGAGGGGAAGATAACGATTAAAATCCTATCAACAGAGCAGGTTATAGTTTTAAAAATTGAGGATAATGGTGTAGGATTTTCAAAAGAAAGGCTGGATGAGATTTTGCATCAAGAGAAAAAGTATAAGGGGTTTAACAGCATTGGCATAAAGATTGTAATGGAAAGATTAGCTGCTTATTATAAGAATGAATTTGAATTTCATATTACAAGTGAGGAAGGTAAAGGAACAAAGATAGAAATAAGGCTGCCATTCTATTCGGATATGAAGGAGGTGGGGATGTATGAACAATTATAAGGTTTTAATTGTTGATGATGATCAGAATTTCAGGTATGCTGCCAGGGAGATGCTGCCCTGGAAAAAATATAATTTTGCAATTACAGCGGAAGCGGTAAATGGGAGACAGGCATTGGATCTAATGCACCAGGACCAGTTTGATCTGGTTGTCACGGATATGAGTATGCCGCTTATGAATGGAGTAGATTTTATTAAGGTTGCCAAAAAAGAATTTCCAGATGTGCTATTTGTTGCATTAAGTGCTTATGATGACTTTGAATTTGTAAAGGAATCTTTAAAGTGCGGAGCCGAAGACTATATTTTAAAGTATGACATGGAGGAAGCGAAAACGGAGCAGGTGATCGCAGAAATGAAAAATAAATTGCTGCAGAAGCAGAAAGAAAAAGAACGCCAGCAGTTTATTTTGCATAAAGAGAACTTTTTTATTGAAGGATTTCTGAAAAGTATTGTGGAAGGTAAGGAGTATTCTAAGGAACAGCTGCGAACATGTATGGAACTTTTAGGCATTGGAAGAGAAGTGCAGATTTGCGTATTTATTATCAAGACCAATCAGGCATTGGAGAAGGACATACTTTATAATTTAAAAAGAAGAAAACCCTGTGGACTGGCATTTTGCCAGATGAATGAATGCAGCGGATTTTTGATATATGATTTTGGTACCATCAAGAGTATGAGTGAGGTACATGAGGATAAGCTGGCATTTATGATGGATATCTATCAATACTTAAAGGAAAAGAATTATCAGGAAGTTACCTTGGGAGCAAGTGATTTCTGCTACAAGTGGGAGGGAATAAGTGAGGCTTATAGGCAGGCAGAAACGGCATGTGACAGAAGTGTATATCTGGGGAAAGATCAGATGTATGATTACAGATTTCAAAGCAGCGATATGGAGGGACAGGTAGTAAGAGTAGATTATGCGTCGCTGCAAAATGCAGTATTCCATCAGGACATGGAAGGACTTCTGGCAGCATTGCATCATTTGGAAGAGGAAATATTGCTGGCACAGCCAGGGGTGGCATATCTGAATAAGCTGTTGCAGGATATTTATATTTTTATTTATACAGAGATCCTGAAAAAGAAATACATTAAGAGAATATCATCCGTGGATTTAGAAAGGCTAAAGGATTCTTTAGAGAAAGAAGACAAATTTCATGGGAAAATAGAAGCACTGAATAAGTACTTAAGACCGGTATATGAGGTTATGATGGATGGAAAAAAGGTTTACAGCAAGGATATTTCCCGAGCAGTTAATTACATAAAGGAACATTTTAAAGAGGATCTTAATTTAAAAGATGTGGCTGGGGATATAGGGCTCAGTGAAAATTATTTGTCAAATTTATTTAAGAAAGAAACGGGAGAGAATATGGTGACCTATATGAATCGATGCCGGATTGAGTTTGCAAAAGAGCTGATCGCGGATACCGGTATGAAAGTATATGAGATCGCGGAGGCTGTGGGATTTAAAAATACCACTTACTTTTCTACTACTTTTAAGAAGATGACAAATATGACAGTACAGGAGTTTAAGAACCATAAAAGGTAATGAACATAAAAATAATAGAATCTGAGAAATTAAAAGAACCGTAAATAGTGAAAGAAATGGATAATTTGTTAATTGTTCCACTGCCGGTACAGGACTTACAATATACCTATCAAAAGATACAGGAGGAATGGAATATGAAAAGAGTTTTAGCAACGGTTATTATAGGTACATTGTTAGCCGGATTGTGTACGGGATGCTCAGGGGCACAAAATGAAGCAAAAGCCGGGAACACAGAGGAAAAGAATGTAACGATTACCTGGATGAAAAATACGGGGCAGGATACAGATACTCAGTGGGAAGACGAGATGGCGAAGAAGTTTATGGAAGAAAACCCCAATATAAAGGTGGATATCCAGAGGTTGGCTTTTGATAATTATGTGACATCTGTGCAGACAAAAATTGCAAGCGGGGATGCGCCGGATCTTATGTATGTGGAAGGGGATTTGTTAAAATCATTTGCAAAGAACGGATATCTTACGGATCTTTCCAATGAAGAATTTATGAAGAACTTTGATAAAAAGGATCTTGCAAGCCTGACGGTGGATGATAAAGTGATGGCGGTATCAAATTCATTTGGTACGATGTGCGTCACCTATGACAAAGATTTGTTTGAGAAGGCGGGGATACAGGAGGTACCAGAAACAATAGATGAATTTGATGCTGCATGCCAGAAACTGCAGGCTGCCGGTATTATTCCCATTGCCAATGGCTTTAAAGAATCCTGGTGTATATCCGGAAATTTACAGACGGACTATATCTCATCTGTACTAGCCAAGGACGAAAATGCGATTACGGACATGACTGGCAGAAAGAAAAAATTTGTGGACAGTGATCTGTGGAGAGATGAGTTCCAGCGTTTTACAGACCGCTTTCAGTATACGAATGATGATCCATTTGGAACAGACTGGAATGGTGCCGGAGATTTGGTGGCAACGGGAAAAGCAGCAATGATTTTGTGCGGCAACTGGGCAGTTACGCATGTACAGGGCAAGAATCCTGATGTGAACCTTGGAATCTTTGCATTGCCTTACAGTAACAATGCGGATGATACCGTAATGGTTATCCAGTCGGCAGCATCCGGCTCGGGAGTTTACAGTGATTCTCCGAATAAGGAGGCGGCTCTTAAATTCCTGGCTTATATTTCATCGCCGGAAGCTGCCACCAGAGGTTCGGAATTATCTCATACACCAACGATTGTAAAGGGGGCAAAAGCACCGGAAAATGATCCGGCGCTGCAGGATATCAATGCCTATGTGGAAAGCGGGAAGACATTCAGCCAGGGTTCCATTGATCATAATTTCCCAAATGAATACAGAACTGCTGTTGAAACTTTAGTTTCTAAACATCTGCTGTCTGAAGAGAAGGATGTGGAGACACTGCTTAAGAATTTGGATGAAGAATTTGACCGAATTGCAGGGGCTGAAAGTAAATAGAATATTTCTATAATCCCACATCCCGAGTGTGTTATAAATTCGGGGTGTGGGAGAGGAAAGGATGAGAATATGAAATCAAACAAAAGTTATCTTCTATTTGCATTGCCGTCTGCCCTTTTATTTACTTTTGCTATTGTAATTCCTTTTATTATGGGTATCAATATTGCGTTTACGGATTGGGACGGAATTTCCCAAACGTACCATTATAACGGACTGCAGAATTTCAAGACATTTTTTACGGATAAAAGTGTATTGCAGCCGATTAAAAATACATTCGTTTATGGGATCGGATATACGGCGCTGAATAATCTGTTGTCTCTGGTTCTGGCATTATTATTAAACAAATGGATCAAAGGAAGCAAGGTTCTGAAAACGGTGTTCTTTATTCCCATGGTACTCAGCTCTGTGCTCGCTGCATTTGTCTGGGGATTTATTTACAAAGATGTATTTTCAGCGGTTTTCGGAATACATAGCCTCCTGGGAAATCCTTCTACAGTGTTACCGGGGATCATCATCATTGCACTTTGGAATGCTGTCGGTTCCAATCTGATTATTTACATGGCAGGGCTGGATAACATTCCTGATATGTACTATGAAGCATCGGCAATAGACGGGGCGACTTTATGGCAGCAATTCCGGTATGTGACGCTGCCTATGCTGATTCCGACTTTTACGATCTGTATTACGTTAACCTTTACGACTGCACTTCGTGAATTTGGAACCGTAATGGCGGCAACAGGGGGAGGCCCGGCGGGATCTTCCGAAACACTTGCTATTTATATTTACAAAAACCTGTTTTCTTTCCAAAAGGCAGGATATGGACAGGCAGTATCGTTTGTATTTATGATTATGCTGGCTCTCATTGGAACATTGATGCTGAGATTTTTCCGAAGAAGAGAGGTGGAGTATTAAGATGAGAAAAAAGTTTAAACCAGGTGTTGTTGCAGTGAATCTTGTGGTTTATCTGCTTGCCCTTGTCTTTCTGGCACCATTTTTAATCAGTATTCTATTATCATTTAAGACTCCGCAGGAGACAACCGGGAATGTATTGGGACTTCCCCAAGTCTTGCATTTTGAAAATTTCGCCCAGGCAGCGGAGCAGGCTAAAATTGCTCAGAGCTTTTTAAACAGTATTCTGATCACCGTAGGTACGGTTGCACTGATTGTATTGTGTGCTTCTACCGCTGGATATGCCATTGGAAGGTTTTATCACAAACGATCAATGAAGATATATGAAATGGTATTAATGGCTTCGATGATGCTTCCCTTCCAGACCGTCATGATCCCTATTTATAAGATGTTTAAATCACTGGGGATGCTCAACACCCATGTGGGTGTCATGATCATTGTTGCGGCTGTGAATCTTCCTTTTGCAGTAATGCTTTATACGGGGTTTGTTAAAGCACTTCCCGTAGAATTGGAAGAGGCAGCGAAAATGGAAGGGTGTACGGGGGGAAAGATATTCTGGAGTATTATTTTTCCTCTTCTAAAACCCATTACCTTTACGATTGCAACGCTGATGACTCTCTGGACCTGGAATGAATTCAATGTATCGCTGCTGGTTCTGCAAAAAGATGCGGTGAAAACCATTCCGATACAGCAGTATGTTTTCTTTGGACAGTATTCCTCGAACTATAACCTGGCTTTTGCAGCTGCGGTGTTGTCCATGATTCCGGTGGTTCTTTTCTTTATATTTGCTCAAAAATATATTGTGAAAGGATTGGTAGACGGAGCTGTAAAGGGATAATTAGAGTTAGAGAAATAATATTAGGAAGTTGGTAGGACAATGAAAGAAAATTATAGAGATATAAGTGGACAGGATAAAAGCCTTTTACAGAGACCGAGATGGATCTGGTATCCGGGTGATTTTGAGATTTACCATGCCCTAAAGGTGAATACCAGAAGAGAAGAAAGAAATATAATGTGGCCGGCGTTCTGGCGTCTGGATGACTGCTATCACAATGTAAGATTTCGGAAAAAAGCAGTTTTTGATAAGGAAAGCAGTATCTGTGCATATGCAAATGGAAATGGATATCTGGATGTGGATGGTAAAAAGTATCCATTTGGTGAGGTGATTTTACTGCCGGAAGGGGAACACGAACTTTTGGCAGTGGTATATCATACAGAAGGACTGCCGGCACTCTATGCAGAGGGTATAAATGCAGCCAGTGATGGTTCCTGGGAAGCAAATATGTACAGTGATGAATGGATGCCTGCCGGTTTTAATGAACTGTATTTTGATAAGGACAGTTCGCCTGATACGTTTCCATTTTCGTATAAGAATACCCTTCCGGTTTCTGAAGAACAGGTGGAGGATGGAATAATATATGATTTTGGCAAAGAGATATTTGCATCGGTTATAGTTAAAAGCAGAAAAAATGAAGGTGCGCTCAACATTTATTATGGAGAATCCAGAATGGAAGCCCTTGATAAGGAGCAGTGCTATCTGTATGAAAAGACCTGTTGTAACAGAGAAGAGATAGTATTTCAAAACAGAGCATTTCGCTATATACTGGTGGAGAGCCAGAACGAAATTGAAGTGTCTGCTATTGAAGAGTATCTTCCCGTGGAACCGCTGGAAAGGTTTCGGTGCCAGGATGAATTACTAAATAAAATATGGGAGATTTCGGAATACACCTTCCATCTGAACAGCCGAGAATTTTTCCTGGATGGAATAAAGAGAGACCGGTGGATCTGGTCGGGGGATGCCTATCAGGCATATAAAATAAACCAGTATCTCTATCAGGACAAAGATCTTAACAAGCGTACGATTCTTGCTCTCAGAGGAAAGGATCCGGTAGAATGCCATATTAATACCATTACGGATTACTCATTTTTCTGGATTATGAGTGTATATGAGTATTACCAGGGCTATAAAGATAAAGAGTTTCTGAAAATGATTTATCCGAAGATGAGAAGCCTGATGGAATTCTGTATTGGAAGGACCGATGAATACGGCTTTATTGTTAAGAAATGCAATGACTGGATTTTTATTGACTGGGCGGATATTGACAAAGAGGGAGCGGTATGTGCAGAGCAGATTTTATTTGCGAAGAGTTTGGAAGCGATTCTGCTGTCGGCGGAGATTCTGGGAATAGAAGAACCGGATTACCGGGAGCGTCTGGAAAAATTGTGCCTTGATATTGATACATATTTCTGGGATGAGGAGCAGGGGGCTTATATCAGCAGCTTTTCATCGGGGAAAAAACAGGTAACCCGCCATGCAAATATATTTGCGGTGCTGTATGATTTTGTAAATGAGAATAAGAAAAATAAAATTCTAAAAAATGTGATACACAATGATAATATTGCGCAAATTGTAACGCCCTATTTTAAATTCTTTGAACTGGATATGATGGGGAAGATCGGTGAACGGCAATATGTATTGGATCAGATTCGGGAATACTGGGGCGGAATGATCGAAAAAGGAGCAACTACATTTTGGGAAACTTATGATCCTGATGAAAACGAAAAGGAGCGTTATGCAATGTATGGGGATCCTTATGGAAAGAGTCTCTGCCATGCATGGGGTGCCAGCCCGATCTATTTGTTGGGGCGGTATTTCAAAGCGTAGATAAGGTGGATACCGCTATCCTTATCTTTCCATAAACTATTGATGTAATTTAAAACGGGAGTTCTATTTGTTCATCCCCTGTTAATATAGAAGAAAAGGTGCTTTCCAATGGAAAGTATCTTTTTTTGTGAGCATTTTTCCTGAGTTATCATATAGTAATAAGAGCCTATGCAGCGAGGAGACAAGAATGATAACCAATATTTATGATTTTGGGATAATCGGTGGGGATATGCGACAGGTCTATATGGCTCAGATATTGGCAGAGCAGGGATATCGTGTCTGTGTCTATGGTTTATGTAAAGAGATAAGCATGGATATTCAGAAGGACGTGACAAAAGGGCAGCCTGTCCTGCGGGAAAAATCACTGAAGGATGCCGTTCATAAGTCAGGGATTATCCTAGCGCCGATTCCAATGACAAAGAATAAAAAAGATTTAAACAATCAGGCCGAAAAAGAGGATATGAGTTTAAATGAACTGATGGAAGCGCTAAAGGAAGGGCAGTATTTATTTGCAGGATGTATTCCTGAAGCATTTCGGGATAAGGCAGCAGACAAAGGCGTTACATGCTGTGATTTTATGAAAAACGAGGAACTGGCGATATACAATAGCATTGCCACAGCGGAAGGTGCCATTGCAGAAGCAATTCAGAAAAGCCCGCTGAACCTGCACAGGAGTGAATGCCTGGTGCTGGGATATGGTAAATGCGGCAAGACACTTGCAGCATATTTGAAAGGTATGTTTTGCAGGGTTACCGTCTGTGCAAGAAGGCCGGATGTCCGTTCTGAGGCTTCTGTTTTAGCAGACGAAGTAATCAGCGTTAATGATATTTCGGATAATCTTAAGCAGTATTCTTTTATTTTCAACACAATTCCCAACATGATAATAGACCGCAGTTTATTAATGTCTGTTAAAAAACAAGCGATTATCATTGATATAGCATCTGCTCCCGGAGGAGTTGATTTTACGGCAGCGGAAGAATTAGGAATTCCGGCGTGGCTGTGTCCGGGACTTCCTGGAAAATATGCACCTGAGTCATCTGCTATGGCAATGACTGACGTATTGATGCAGGAAATGCAGCAGCATGTTAAGAAGGAGTGAAGTGATATGTCTTTAAAGGGTAAAAAAATTGGGGTTGCTTTTACAGGATCATTTTGTACGTATAAAAAAGTTTTTGAAGAACTGAAAAAACTGGTGGAGGAAGGTGCAGAGGTACAGACAATTTTTTCGAATGCATCCCAGACGATTGACAGCAGATTTGGAAAGGCTGCAGATTTTGTAGCAGATGCAGAGAAGATTACCGGTATCAGACCGATGATGACAATCAACCAGGCAGAGCCAATTGGTCCCAAAAGTCTGCTGGACCTGCTGGTTATCCTGCCATGTACCGGAAATACCATAGCGAAGCTTGCAAATGGAATTACAGATACCCCTGTTCTGATGGCAGCAAAGGCCCATCTGCGCAATGAAAAGCCGTTGGTTGTATCTGTTTCTACAAATGATGCATTGGGAATGAATATGAAAAATATCGGACTGCTTTTAAATGCAAAGCATATATATTTCGTGCCATTTGGCCAGGATGACCCGGTAAAAAAGCCAAATTCAATGGTAGCTCACACCGAACTTTTAATTCCAACAGTAGAAGCTGCGCTTCAGGGCAGGCAATATCAGCCGATCATTCAGTAAACAAAAGTACGTTGTAAGAAAGGGTAAGGTGATGCTATGTGTGGAATTGCCGGATTTTGTAATCCGTTTACGGAGTATTCCAATGAGGAAGGGAAATGGAGAGGCATCCTGGAGAAAATGAATCAGGTACAAAAGCGCAGAGGACCGGATGATGAAGGCACTTATCTGAATAAGGGATGCGGTCTTGCCCACGTGCGTCTGTCCATTATTGACCTTGTCACCGGACATCAGCCAATGATACGAAAAGCCGGCGCAAGGGAATGTGCCATTGTCTACAATGGTGAGATTTATAACATGAATGATTTAAAAAAAGAGCTGCAAAATGAAGGTGCATGTTTTGAAACCACCAGTGATACGGAAGTAATACTGGAAGGATACATGCTGCATGGAGTAGACTATATTAAAAAATTAAACGGAATTTTTGCCATTGCAATTTGGGATGCGAATGAGGAAAGTTTATATCTCTTCCGTGACCGACTGGGTGTAAAACCATTCTTTTATACCATGGCGGGAGAGACGCTGGTCTTTTCGTCTGAGATCAAAGGATTATTTGAATATCCACAGATTAAACCGGTACTGGACCGGGATGGTTTATGTGAGATTTTTGCACTTGGACCTGCAAAATCTTATGGAAAAGGCGTATTTAAAAATGTCATGGAGGTTCTGCCCGGGCAGTTTATCCGCTTTGCGAAACACACCTGGGAGCAAAAACCTTACTGGGAACTTGTCAGTAAGCCTCATGAGGATTCCTATGAGGAGACTGTGGAGAAAACAGCATGGCTGTTAGAAGATTCTGTGAAAAAGCAGATGTTATCCGATATTCCGATCAGTACGTTTTTATCCGGTGGTGTTGACAGCAGTCTGGTAACGGCAATCTGTGCAAAAGAACTGAAGAAGCAGGGAAAGGTGTTAAATACATTTTCTTTCGATTTTAAAGATAACAAGAAATATTTCAAATCCAATTCGTTCCAGCCCAGTGAAGACAGACCTTGGGTAGATATGATGGTTGACCATTGCCAGACAAACCACCATTACCTGGAATGCGACAATATGGAATTAATCGATTACCTGTTTAAGGCTGTGGATGCAAGGGATCTTCCCTGTATGGCGGATGTTGAATCCTCCCTCCTGTATTTCTGCTCTAAGGTGGTAGGTATAAACAGTGTAACGCTGACTGGTGAGTGTGCGGATGAAATTTTTGGAGGGTACCCCTGGTTCCATAAAAAGGAAGCATTTGAAGCAGATGCATTTCCATGGTCTATGAGTATGGAACCCAGAAAGACATTGCTGTCTGAAGATGTGATTCGCGAGCTTCATATGGAAGAGTACGCACATGAAGCATATCGGAAGACCATAATGGAGACTCCTGTACTTCTCGGAGAAAACAGGGAAGAAAAAAGAAGAAGAGAGATCGCATACCTGAATCTGCGCTGGTTCATGGTGACACTTTTGGATCGTATGGATCGAACCAGTATGTACTCAGGGCTGGAGGCCAGAGTGCCATTGGCGGATCACAGAATCGTGGAATACATCTGGAATGTGCCCTGGGCAATGAAATGCCCGGACGGTATCGTAAAAGGACTTCTTCGTTCGGCAGGAGCGGGAATGCTTCCGGATGAAGTATTATGGCGTAAAAAAAGCCCTTATCCGAAAACCTATCATCCGGAGTATGAGCAGCTGCTGGGTAAACGTCTCCAGGAAGTATTGGCGGACCCCAACGCGCCCATCAGACAGCTGTTAGATACGAAGAAGGTAAATGATTTCGTAAACAGTCCTTCCGATTATGGGAAGCCATGGTATGGTCAGCTTATGGCAGGACCGCAGATGCTTGCTTTTATGCTCCAGGTGAATTACTGGTTGGAGCAGTATCATATAGAGATTGTGTAGTGTGGAAAAATGGGGGAAAGAGAAAATATCTTTCCTCCATTTTGCAGAAAGTTTGTTGAGGATCTCACCTGTTATATACGCACAGTAACTAATTTTCTAATCATATCTTTGATGTGTGCGGTAATAAAAACTTTTTATTCTTACCTTTCAGATATGTATGGTAGTGTAATCGTTGGGATTTATGCATGACTGCAATACGTTTCTTTACAGGCTGCGAAAAGAGAAGTATAATAAGTCCCATCAACAGGGATGCAGTGATATATAAAAGACAAAGGAGGATGTGTATTTGATTATTGGTATTGTATTTGTGGTTATTGTATATACGCTATTAAATGTATATCTGGCATGGCGTTATACGCCCTTTATCCGGGCGGTTATTCCAAGAGTGAAATTCTGGTGGGTGGCTGTGGTATTTGCGGCTTTAGGATGCAGCTATGTGCTGCCGTCCTGTTTACCCATGTGGGGATGGGTGAGAATTGCCGGGGCTCTGGGCTGCTATTGGATGGGATTCTTTGCATATAGCATGTTGTTTTTTGTGATTTTAGAGATAGTAAGGCGTGTGGTATTACATAGGCTTAGTGAGAAAGGTAGAGTAAAATTTTCCGCGGTTTCAGCAGGAGTAGTTCTGCTTTTTTGTGTTCTGCTGATCATTGGCGGAAGAATACATGCGCTGGATATTGAGAAGGGTTCATATGACATAAAAGTGGAGAAGAACTGGGATGGCCCGCCGCTTAAGGTGGCACTTTTGTCAGACGTGCATCTGGGACATATTAATGGAGAGAAGCGGATGGAGCAGATTGTAGAGGCCGTGAATGAAGAACAGGCTGATATAGTCTGTATCGCAGGAGATTTATTTGACAGTACATATGAAGGTGTCCGTAATCCGGATCGGATTGCAGAGCTGTTAGGTATGATAGAGAGTAAGTATGGCGTCTTTCTATGCTGGGGAAACCATGATGCCGGGGATGAATATGTGAAAATGAAAAATCTGATTCAAAAAACCGGAATCCACATTTTAGAAGACGAGGTTTTTAATCTGAAAGGAATCTGCAATATAGTGGGAAGAAAAGATTCGGCACCGATTGGAAGCCAGGGAAGTGAACGCAGGGAATGGAAAGAAATACAGGAGGAAATACAGGGTAATGAACCCGTTCTTGTATTGGATCATCGACCCTCTAATGCAAATGACTATGAAAATGTGGATTTGGTAATGAGCGGGCACACCCACGCAGGCCAAGTATTTCCGTTCAATCTGCTGACAAGGCTGAACGAGAAATTCAATTATGGTTCTTATACCACGGAAAACGGAGTTCCGGTTATTGTAACTTCAGGCATTGGCACTTGGGGGCCTCCGCTGCGCATTGGTACTGATTCAGAGCTGGCACTCATCCAGCTTCATGGAAAATAATGTGAGAAATAACAGATACAGCAGCAGCCCATTCATGGTTGCTGCTGTAATTAATAAAAAAATAAAAAAACTTTGTGGAAAAATGCAATTTCTTATTGAAATTATATGAAAATTGTGGTATAAATAATAAGTCGGTAATTTACGGAGGGGATTGGTCAAGTGGTATGACAGAAGTCTCCAAAACTTTTAGTGGGAGTTCGATTCTCTCATCCCCTGTTCACTGATAAAACACTTTCCAAATGGAAGGTGTTTTTTATTGCCTGAAATCTGAAGGTTCGTATTATCTCTCATGATGGGAAGCTGGTAATTTAGTATTAAAAGAGACGGGTGTTGGATAAAGGATGGTTGATATTGTCTTTTTTTTAGTCAAATCATATATAGCGTGTATAGTGAGGAGAAAATTTACCAGGCGGAAAAATTGAGATGGTTAAAATTGATTGTATTTTCGAGGAAAATGAGTATTGATGTGATTTTTTGGTAAATGGATGTCGGTTGGTAAAAAATAAGAAAATCCTTGATTTTATTGGGCATTTGGGATATAGTGGGGAGGAAGAATGGTGGAATTTGGTTGGATTAATAGTAATATGGGATGTATTGATATTAAGGAAATTTGCAACAAAAATAAATTTTAATTTTCATTGCAAAACCTAGCAAAATCAAGGGTTCGCAGGTTAATCAAAATCAACATATTTGTGGCACCTCTAAAAACATCAGCATTAACAATCAAAATAAGTGTCGTAAAATTGTCGTAAAAATAAAAACAGCCAAAAGGAATCTTGATGTATAAATAAAAGTGCATTTGAATAAATATACAATACCCATGTGTATTTATTTAAGGGCATTTATTATATCTTGACAATCAAACAAACATTCGATATAATAAAAACAAGAAAACAGAACACACATTCGAAATTATAAAGGGAGGGCAACCACTATGACGACAACCAATATCTACGAAATACCATTTGAAAATGAAAATACGAAACTACTTGTTGAATCTATCCGGGCATTTTATCCTGCTTTAGAGTTCTCGTGGACAGGGAAAGAGTTCACCGAGAAAGAAGCTTTAATGCTGTACAATAAAATGTGTAAGAAATTAAACATTATGGTGCCACTTTATAAAATGAAAATAATAGCTTAAATGAAAGGTCAGGTCAAATGAGTGCACAAACTCAGATAATTAATAATAACATACAGGAAATTGCATGTGGCTGCTGGTATACATCCACAGGAAGAGCGATTCCGATGATGTTTAAATATCAAGATGAAACGGGTAATATTCATACTATCAGAGATTTCCGAATTACTGAAGCCAAAGATCGTAATTTCGTTGGAATTCATCAGGAGGAGTTTCATTGCGAATTGATTCAGGACGGAATTACATACAATTTCAGGTTACTCAACCATATGACGAAACGCCGATGGTCAGTGATTTGGGAAAATTAGTTGCCGTGCATCATATGATATAGTTGTTTTACATTAATCAAAATCAGGAGGACATAAATGAAAGCTAATGATATACTGAATTATTGTTTAGAAAATCTAAATGATACTGTTCTTGCTAAAAATTGGGGAGAAAAGGGAATATTTTATAATCCTAATAAGGTATTACCCAAAGGGGTTTATATTCTTACTATTAAGGAAAAGGATGGCGAGAACGACAAGGCTTCAAATGTAAATCGAGATGGTATTTTTAGAGTCAATTTAGGATTGCGAAAAGATACTTTTAAAGAAATGTTTTTGTCTGTGCCCAAACGTCCTACGGCAGGTAATGTGATAGATATGAATTATAATTTTACACAATTAGACACAATCATGCCTCATCCAGTGTATGCTTGGATGGGATGGATTTGTGTATTAAACCCATCAGAACAAACATTTGAAAAATTGAAGCCACTTATTCAAGAATCTTATTGCTTCGCGAAAGAGAAATTCAATAAAAGAAAATAAGTATAAAACGAAGATGGTAATTAGAAATGCAAGCAAAAATCTACATAAAGCTCCAGTGGGATGACACTGGAGCTTTTTCCGACCATAAGTGTACAGTCGAGCTATGGAATATATCAGCATTTGCTAATACAACTTTAATCTACCATATTCGACATACGATATCAAATAAAATCGTTCGACAAATGGTAGTATAAAACGACATTTTTAATTAACTTTTATAAAATGCCTGTATAAATCCTAGACAAACAGTCAATAATGATTTACAATTATACCAATAAATGTAAATTATGGAGGATTAATATTATGGCAAGAGGACAAAGAAAATCAATTGATGATCAGATAGCTATTTTGGACGAGCAAATCGCAAAAGTACAGGTTAAAATGGATGCTTTAATGGAAGAGAGAAAAGGCTTGGAGCAGAAGAAAAGAGAAGAAGCGCTGTCTCAGCTTTATGATATGATTCAGGAAAGCGGGAAATCTATTGAAGATATTATGATGTTGATTACGGATTAACAAAGAGAATTTATTCTGAGGCATACAAGTTTAGTATGTCTTTTTTTTTATACTCGCAAGTTAGAAAAAACTATATATTGTATAAATTGACAAAAATATAATAATATGATACTATATATAGCAAACATGTGAGGGGGGGGAGAAAAGAGTGAAGACTTATAGAAAGCTTTTTCAGAGGGTAATAGAGAGTTCTAATAGTGATGTTTGGGATACTGCTGTTTTAGAGTGGGAAATTGATGATTGTGAAGAAGATGAGAGTTTAGCTTCATCTTGTATTTGTGGGAAGGAAAGTTTACGTTATTTATTTACAATCAAAAATAAGGAAAATGGAAAGATCTTATATCCTATTGGGAGTTCTTGTATTAAGAAATTTGATAGGGATGATCTGAGAGACACGGCAAATATCAACGTAAAGATGTTTGAATTATTTCATGCGGTAGATAAAAACGAGTATATAGAATTATCACCAGAGCTTTTTTCTAAAAAACTATTATTAGACCTGTATATTAACGGAGCATTTAAGCCTAATAAATATAATTCATTTAATGGTAAAGTGGATTATGAATTTATGTTAAAGATGTTTAATATAAGAGACAAATCTAATATATCTAGTCTTCAAAGAAAAAAAATCAAAGCGATTATCTTAAATTCTATAATACCATATATTAATAATTTACTTGAGAATAAAATACGCTAAAAAAATGGGAGAGCAGAAATCAATCTGTTCTCCCATAATAATTCAATTAAACTTTCTTCACGCAATCCAGCCACAGGGCAATCCACCCATCTTTATTTTTCTGATAAAACTTAAGCAATCCCCAAGTCCTACCCTGAGAATCTTTCTTTTCTTCTACAATCCCGAATGTACCAATTCCAGTAAATCCTTTTGAAGCATAATTAGTACCGGCATTAGATCGGATATATACATCCCCAGAGTTTACTTTTACATTATATGGTTCAAATGCCTTACCTACAGAACGGATATCACCATCATTGCACCAGTATTTACCGTCAATCTGATATGGGTTAGCCTTCTTTGGTTTTGTCGCAGTAATGGTTCCGCTAAGTGGTTTTATCACAGCTTTAGACACTGGATCGGCTGCTTTGTTGTAGTAAGAGCTGCAATTAACATATTGTCCCACTTTATATTTCAAATCCTTATCTGGAGTAGGGGCAGGAGATGGTGTAGAATTTCCCGCTATATCAATCTCCGTATATGTACTGTTATCTAAAGCACTGAGCGCATCATTAAACTGTCTAGGCCATCTGCCCGCATCTTCATTCCCATAAGTGCCGTATGCTGTCTGTAACATATTTTTATCGCTCGTACTATCAGTACATCCGTTGAATTTCTTTGCTCCTGTTAGAGCACCAGAGCGAATTGCCATACTGAATGCAGAACCTTTAACAGCGGGATCGTGATTGTCCAACTTGATTCCATATAGATTCTCAAGATATTTCTTTACTTCCAGGTAATAGCTCTTATAAGCATACGTATCTTGCAAGGCTTCAAACTCAGCAGGATACTTATCACAAATGCCTGTCCAGATTTTTGCAAGGCTTGAATTGTTAACCAACCGTTGATCACCAGCGCGATAAGAGATATAGAGTTTAAATTGTCCATATTTATTTGAATCCTTATCTACGCAAAACTGCATGAATGGCACTAATGCGTAACGATAGTCAAACTGGTATTTACCATACGCTTTACCGGAATCTCCATTTACACATGTAAAACCTTTTGAGCCTGACTCATACTTCGCCCAACCAAGCCAGATTTTATCCGTAGATGAAGCAGATCCAGATGAATTCGTATATACAATATTTCCTTTTGCGTCAAAGACAGAATACCCAACTGGACAGTCATTTTTGATCTTTTCTAAATCAGATCCATAGAATGCACCTTTTTGATCAATATATTTGCCATTTTTATATTCTCTCGCAATTCTGTATTTAACTTCTTGAGGAGCTGGTGCAGAGTTACCATTATAATAATTCATGACTTTTTGTTTGAATCCAGACCATGTAGTTTTGCCATTGTCATAAACAAACGGATTAGGACAGATTTTCGAGTTTACATCAAAATGCCTGATTACGTGATCGATATCTACATCTGTGTCCTTCATTAAGAAGGCAACCAGTTCAGCTGCAGATTCCACGGTAGCATCTTCAAAATACCAATCTCGGTCAGTTGCATTCATTGTGTTTGTGCTACGTTTACGAACACACATTTCAACGCTTATTGAATTACTGTTAAGGGCAACCTGGTAAAAAGGATGTGAACCAGAACCTTGCAGCCCACCTCCAATTGCCCAAGAGTAATAGTTCCAGTAATCATTACCTTGCCAGATATCTCCTTTGAAACCCACCCAGAAATCTGCCGAAGCTCCAACGTATTGTCCCTTATAATAATCTGTATTTGCTTTCGCATCACCTAAAGCACCTACATAATGTACCACAATATATTTAATATCTTTTTTGCTACGTTTTAGAGCAGTATGGTTAATGCTCATTAAATTTGTATTTATATTCATGTTTACCTCCCTGTTATAAAATGATGTAATTTTTGTTTTTCAAAGAATCCGATATAAGAGTGGGTGGATCTTTCTTAGGTGTTATTGTTCCATAACAAATATAGCAATCATCTATTGTTTGATAATCACATTTAATCCACGGCTGAATCTTTTCTAATACTTCAGAGTCCATATAATCCCTCCAATTAAAAAGATGACACACATAAAAGTGCCACCCCAAAAAAAATTTTTAAGTTACAATTAAATCTTCCCGACCAGAATTGATCAACTCTGTACTTACGGAATCTTTTAATCTATCAGGTACATTAGCATAAACCAGATAGCCATTTATAATTCTACATGCTAAAAAATATGCCATTATACTTCACCTCCCATAGTATTAAGTATTAATTCCTGCAAAGCAGCATCCGTTACCGCTTGAGACTGCTTGATTTCTAAGATATCTGATTGCAGCTTTTCTCCTAATTCTGGTTTGATTTCCGAATCGTTAACGATATTAGATTTCGCCAATTCCTGATACCCTTCTTTTTCTGTGGAGCTATAATGAATAACTCCTTCTATAATTGCAGCATACATATGTATATCCTCCTTATTCTATTTTTTCTACCACTAGATCTTTTATTTTAAATACATACATTTCACCAGTTACATATTTCCATCCACGCATTAAAAATCCTATATAAGGTGTTGGCAATAATATTTCCCTAGAAATATCAACCCACCCCGATTGACTTTTAGTGTTATATATCGTATTTGAATCATCGTAGGTTGTACCTTTGCTTATGCTTAATATTGCTTCTGGACTTGTTGTTATCTCATCCGCACATGCCTTTAATGTTACCCTAATCTTTGTTACATTTTCCGGTAACGGATAATACCACTTTATCCAATCAGACGTTCCGTTATTTCTAAAAATGAAATAATCTCCAGAAATAGCAATGATTCCATCTCCACGCATTCGTACCCACTTTGAGCTTACAGAAAGTGGAGGTGTAGCACCTTCGATCAGATTTACATTTTTCTTACCGATTTTCATTTTAAAGATTCCCGTTTCTGTGCCAATAAATCCCATTCCAGTGATCTGACCAATTTCTTTTACTTCCAATCCAAGCATTGTACCTGTACCCCCTTTCCAGACGTAGAAACTGGCGCAACTACGACTGTTTGAGTGCCATGTAATTTTGTTCCTTTTCTGATGGTAATCGTGGATGCACATTCGGCAGGTATTAACCAGGATTCACTGTTAGCTGTATCTGATGTGTAAGCTACATAGATATCGCCATCTGTGAAGTTAGCAACCGAAAACTCATAGCCAGTTACATCAAATTCAAAGATAAGTTTTGTGTTTGCTACAGTAGGTAATCTAAATAATTTTGGTTTTGTGAGTGGTTCCCCAGTTTCTGGAGTAGTAGAAGAGTTCTGGGGAGAATCCTTCAATACCCATTGATTTTGATTGTTTAAAATATATTTACTGCCATCTTCTATTACCTCGGCTGTTGATCCTATGGCACAGGTATGTTTTCCGTTTGATCCTGCTGAGCTTGGAAGATCATTTACATCGGCTATTTTGTCACATATAAATTCACTCAAAGAGCTTTCATTTACGTGATCACCGTATTTTGTTCTTGTATAAGCCATTATTTCCTCCTTTACATTAAAAAAGAGCAGTACCGAAGTACCGCCCGAAGACAGATAGATTGTTTTTGTTTCAACTATTTAGTTTTAAGATATTTACTCATGAAGTCTGAGAATCGTCTGATAGAGATTGAGCGTACCCATACCCCACTCCCTGTTCGGATAAACATATGCAGGATTCCGGTCAGCACCACGGATTAAATAGGTTCGGATAGAGTTTGCATTCATACCTGGATTATTCCCCTGCACGATTCCCCAAGTCATTAAATCGGCTGCGGCACCTGCCACATGGGCTGCAGCCACGGAAGTTCCAGTATCATATGTCATTGAGAATCCTGATTCAGTAGAGTTCCTAGAGATGGAAGGCCCATAGACATTTACACCTGGTGCAACAATATTCGGTTTTTCAAATTGAATTCGGTTATTACCATAACTGGAATGGATATAAAGACTGCTATCCCGATGGTTATAGGCACCTACAGTAATACAACTATAAGCATTTGCAGGTTCTGTAATTGTAGTAAATGGATTTGGTTTCAAAAAAATGGTTTCGTGGGAAATAAATCCTGTAATTGGCAGCCAAATATGGTAATTACCGGTAATGAAAAGATAATTATATACTCGGATTCGCCATACTCCAGGTGTTGGAGATTGAAATCTCATAGTAATAAACTGACTGCCAGAACCCAATTCGGAGATATCGTAATGAACCGTAAGCTGTGTGTTTTCCAATGTGAAATTTACAAAGTTATCCCTGTCCTCGTTCAAGGGAATGCGTTGTATTATTTGACCTGTTGGCGATACAAATCCAACAGTATAAAGTTCTGGTGGGGATGCCCATAGTTCGGCGGTAAAGCCTTTTTCATTTGGCCCTACCGTTATTTCCACATCTTCATATTCCATGTCCGCCTGAATGTCACCCAGAAAGTGATGGTACATTCCCACTTCATTCCCAGCAGATACAACAGATGCAAATCCAGTGGTTAAATTTAATCTTCTTAACAGCAGTCCAAGCGGGGATGTTCCTTCATGACTTCCCATGTTAGTCCCAAGTCCGAGACAAATGATCAATGGCATTTTATATCGGGTAGATATAAGAGTCAGATATTTAATTCCCATCATAATATCATTTTCCTGATATGCATCAGCAGTATCTTGTATTAAGTAGTAATCCCGTAAATATTGTTTTGCGGGTTTAAGTTTAACTACTGCGATATTACATTCCGGCGCTGCTCCGATAAAATCTCCATTTGGTGATTGTGTACCTGCGGCTATGCCAGCCAGAAAGGTTCCATGTCCGTTGGTGTCTGTACTTGGAACTAACTCTAATGGATTTTCGGACGCCAGAGCTTCATTAATTTCGGTATTCGTAAATTCTGTTCCATAAATAATGGTGTCATTTACAGTGATACCTGGTATTCCCGGCGGTAATTTCTGGGGAATTTCCAAAGACGGTAAGGTCTGATCCCAAATGCCCAAAATACGTGATCTGCCATCTGAAAGCCGGAATAGTGGATTTTGATAGTCTATTCCGGTATCAATAAAACCAATGATCGTTCCCTGACCCCGTAGGTTCAAAAGAGGCTGTTCAATGGTTTCCAATATACCGGATGCTTCCATGCTGGATGTATCCAGGGTGGTATAAAGATTGGGGATTGAATAATATTCATATTTTTCGGTAGTAATCGGGGCGGCTTCCTGCATGGGAACATATATAATAGAAAATTGACTGTCAACAAAATCACCGCATGTGGAAGGATTTTTCTGAAGTATATCATTTAGATTGAAATTGTTGTTTGATATGATAAAATCAGCAAACTCTTCAGAAGCAACATTTTGATTACATTTCATGAATTTTTCCCTGAATTATTTTCTATATTATATGTTTAGTATGCAAAAAAAGAACATAAGCATTTTGAGGAATATAATGTTTTTGCAATACTTATTAGAAAAAAATACAGAGGGTATGTATTTTCGTGATTAATCTCTCTTAGTCTGTACTGTAACTCCCAATATCTTTCCAAAATTAATCAGATCCTTACCGGCATAAGTAATAATCGCAGTCTGAATCACAAGCAGTGGTGTAATCCCTACAGATGTCAAATCCACCACATCGAAGCAGTATGCCAATCCAACAGCAGATAATCCTAAGATGGCAGCTTTGATAATGCCATTGATAAATTTAGCCTTATCAAATTTAAAATTCTGTTTCCCGATCTGGTAGTACATTCCCAGCGCAATATTTATAGCCATCACAATAGCTAATACGGGTAAATATGTAATAATCTGGTTCATATATTAGTCCTCCTCTTTCATATCGATAATTTTCCAGGTGCATGATTCTGGCTCACAGATTTCATGGATAAAGCTGTTTTGTCCTCCGTGGTTTTCGTAATCTAAGATTAAGCCGTGAAAAGATTCTTTGTCCATTGTTGTCCATTCACCCTTAGCATGATGGTATCTGTAAACCTGAGAGATCCTGTCTTTTAATTTTAGCCGTTCACTAACGTCCATTTTTTCCTGCATCTCCTCAAATCGATTATCTGTATTTTGGTTAGATTCCAAAAGCATTTGGGATATAACATTAATCTTTTCAACAAGCTTTTCCAACTCCTTTTTGATCTCTAAATCCATCTGATTAGAACGTGCCATATCCTGTTTCTGCTTCTGGGATAACGACTGAATAGTTTCATCAAATTCAGTCAATACCTTTTTATTATGTTTCCGTTTTTCATACCAGGAGTCAAATTTAGAATTATATTTTAAAATCAATCCTGAAATAGCTCCGATAGCAATAATCATTGTAAAAATCTGTGCAATTGTTACTTCTCCAAATAGCTGCAAAAATTCTGGCATTTCATACACCTCACCCTTTCTTAAATTCAAATATTTTCCTGCCCAAAACCATGTAATAAGGGGGCGTATCTTCTTTATACTTAAATATTTTCCACTCTATCCAATCCAACAGGGGAATGGCAAAAGCAGCTATAAGACACCAAGCCAGAGAGAACAGCAGACATACCTGCCCATCTAAGGAAGACAAAGGCAGTCCACGGTAATCCCAGATATGATAATCCTTGTTAAACAGTAAGCCACAGATCCATTCCGCACCGGTACAGAATATTCCACAAACAATGATTTGCAGAAGATAATCTAGCTCATACGTAAAGATGTTGTTAAGCCAGCAGATAAATAATCCGCATATGCCAGCTAAAAAGAACATCTCGGGCGCAGTCCTGCCACGCCACAAAAGTTCAATCCCTGAGTAAATTAATCCACAAAATGCTGCAATGAATAGATATTTGAGCGTAATCTTAATTAGTTTTATCACTGTCTGCATTGGCGTCACCGCTTTCTGGTGGAGTATTTTCTTCCGGTGGAACTTCAGGATTAGTAGGTTCCTCTGGTTCAGGCGTTGTATTGCCACTTAAAAGAGCTTTCAGCGCTAATTCACCCTGGGCAAGAGCAGCGTCCATATTTTCCTTATACGTGCCTGTTACTTCCTGTCCATAGGTTACTTTTTTGATTTCAGCCTTATCATACAAATCTCGGATATATGTATTAAGCGCATTGGCATAAGTAGTGTGATAAAGTTTATGGGCTGATAAAGATAGATAAATCGCTACAATGTCCTCAGCCGTGTAAATCACACAGCTTCCAGAGTTGGGATGATACGGACAACCCAATCCAGTAGCAGTAGCGGTGGCAAAAAGATCCTTTAAATTAGACTGATCCTCTAAGTTGTAACTGAACATTTCTTTTCCTTTTGATGTTTCTACTTCTGTGCCCGAATAAATAGCTGAGGTACAAACTTTACCAAGCTGCTTAATTTTATAAGCTTTAAATTCGTCCAGTGACATTGCACTTTCGTCAATGACAGGATTTACCTGTTTTTCTAATTTATCAACCTGTTCTTTTAAATCATGTGGCGCTAAGCTGATTCGGAAAGGCGTAATAAATTTACCATCCTCGTCCGTGTACATGTTGAAGATAGCTTTGACTTCTTTTAATGTGCTGAAAGCAGTTGTCATCTTTCTGACTAAACCATTTACGTCAAGAATCTCCAGTTTTTCAATACTGCTGAATTCTTTTACGACAGAAGAGTAGTCTTCCGATTTGATAACGGCTTCAAACATATCTGGCATAGTGTCATTGATGAAGAAACAATCAAACTCAGATATGCCGTTGACTTTTAATTTTTCCAATGTTTCCATATTATTTGTCCTCCTTTTCTGTTGGTGCGATGAAAAACTCTAATGCATCCAATTCGGGCATAGAAATCTTTCCATCATAATCAGTTACAAATTTCTCTATATCGCTTTCTTGAATTGCATCCAGAACAACCTCATTTTTCTGCAATGAAAGTTCACTGATTTTTACATTTACAGCTGCAACAAATTCCTGCATAAATTCCTGTTTGATCTGTTGCTGTTTATTGCCCTGGTCATCAGTGACTTCCTGTAGAAATTCTGGCTTCATACATTCTTGAAATAATTCCTTTTCCGTTTCAGAAATTAATTCGAAGATGGGAGAGAGGGCTTTCATATTTTTTCTAAGCGACCACATCATTCCTGATGGCAGCTTAATCGCACTGTTCTTCATAAAGGAAGATGCGTCATTGAGTGCTTTGTAGATTGTTACGATATCTCCGTTTGTTAATGTTTTTGTCATAGTTATATTCCTCTTTCTTTCCTGTTTTTGGGTATTAAAAAAGACCAGCGTGTTTGCTGGTCAGTTTAAGTTTTATTTACTTTGATCCTTTAGATCTTTAAATTCTATATAATCTATACCGAATATTACTTTTTCGCCTGAGCCAATTAAGTAATCGTATTTTATTTGCTTATCGGTGGATAGGTTAAAAACATTTAAATTTTCGTTTTCCATAAGATCCTCTTTTCATTATTACGGGGCCCCATTAAAAATAATCTATGTTTTAAGGCATTTTTTAATTTATAAGTAGAAATAAAGCCTGTTTATGGCTATGTCAGTCCCTATACATAAAAAACCTTTTCTATACAACAACTTATATTAGAGGAAATCTGAGAGAAAGATTCTTTATTAATTCCAATAATACAGTTTGATTGAAGAAAATAACTCTCGATATAATCCGCTGCATATAGCCCTCTAATATAAACTCTCTTTACACCTATAGATGATCTTTCAGCTAAGAAATTTAGTTTATTGACCAAATCACAAAAATAAGCTGGATTCCTATCCATTAAATGTAAAATAACTTGTATTTCTTCCTCTAATGGAACATCTTCTTCATCAAATTCAATCTTCGTAATTTTATATCCTTTTCCAAGACAAGCCTCTCGAATAAGTTGTATCATTACTTCAGAAGAAATTATGACTTGTTTATAGCCATGATCATGACAGTTGCGAAGGAATGCATAATAATCGATACTGCTATCATATGATATACAGTGAATTTTTCTTGCACCGGCATCCATTTTCCAAAACAATTTTGTCCTAACGTAGCTTATTCTATTAATGATTTCTTTCTGGACGTTTAACTCAACAAATGGCATTACAGCCCCTTTCGTTTACTTTATATATTAAAAATGTATTCTTCACCACGTCAATTGGTTGGGCACAGCACTTATAGTTTATTGTTACTGGCAATTCATTGATTGACTTATATAAAATTGTATCTGCGCTATCTGGACAAATTACTTTAAAATATGATGTAAGAATAGAAGCCTTTTCCAAAGTATCTAGAATTCTATATATACGATAGAAGTCTATATTTAAAGCATGTTGTAATAAAGTTGGATAAACCCAGTCTCCAGGACTATAATGTTTTATTTCTTTCCAAAAACTTTCCTGCTCTTCAGGGGTCATAAAATGTTTAATGAGTCTTTCTAATCTCGATAAATTTTTCCGCGCCATTGCTCATCTTTCCTTTCGCTTTTTACCAATAAAATGCTAGTTTCATCGTGTTCATTTTTATAATTCTCCTATGTAATCTGATCACATTTCTGCCTCTGTACTTTTATCTTTAATCCAACCATTCAGCAACCTGTAAATCTAGCAATTTCCGTAAGGGGTTAGCTGGATGGAGCATTTTTATTAAGATTTGGTATTGCTTGAGTACTTTTTTGCCATCATCCTCATTCATATATTGGTCATAGAGATCAAGAGTTTTGTTGTATAAAATAGAAGAGTTGTCGGGAATGTCTAAAACATCAGTTAATATCTCTTGTAGTGTCCAACCCTGTAATCCATACTCACTGAGGTACAAATCCTTTACATAGATGTCTCCATCTGCGCCGTTTCCTAATGCTATTAATTCATTTCTGTTTAAGCATTGTAAAATACCGGGGTGATTGGTTGATACTATAATTTGAGACTTAGCGAAAGTTTCTCTGAATAAGTCAATGAACTCTTGATAAGATGGGAATTGACAATTGTCGATACCGTTAATCAAGATCATACCTGCAAATGTATTTGCTGATTGCCCCATACTTTCTATACTTCCTATGATCGTTGGGATAAGACTGTATTCAGCTCTGATTGCGATATTGCAGCAAGAGCCAATGGTATTTAATATATTTGCTCTCGTGAACTCGTCAAGTCCACTTAATACGTTAATTTGATTATTGAAATTGATAGTAATGTTTTCGTAGTCCAACGATGTTATTTTATGTTTTAATAATCTAATAGATATCATTATTCGCCAATCCTCCTTTTAACTGGATAATATATTTACAACGAGGCAGTAAGAAAAAGACAAAGCGACAGAGGTTACTATGCTTAATGAATATAATAGGATGACTCTATGCCATTTCTCGAATATCCAGTTTGAATCATATCGCTTAGCCACGAGTGAAAAAATTTCAGATAATGAGAGTAGAAAAGCAAAAATGAACATTAAGATATTTAGCATTTATTCCTCCGTTTCATTTGTTGACTATGCCTCCATGATTAATAAATCTTTCCATTGCCCGCTTAAAAGGAACATTTGAATCACAGCTTAAAAATTCAACTGTTTTATCAGGAGCAATAACAAAAGCAGGATGATCTGCTCCTGATGATGTGAGAGTACAAAAGAAGCCATCTTGAGCATCTGTTGTTTCGTTTAGAATATTTTCTTTGTTAGTTAATTGTTTTACTGACATTGTCTACACATCCTTTCTGTTTAGTCATATAAAAAGAGCCTACCAATAGATAGACTCTTTCCAACTTAATTACTTGTGATATAATAATGCAGCTGTTTCCTGCTTCATTCTTTCCTTTGCTTCTTCGTATTTAATGAGAATGTTTCTTCTCCATTCCAAAAAATCATTTCTATCTTTCCACTTAAGAGGATCTGGACTACTGTCTTTTTGATACTTTGCAGATACCTTTTTACATTCCTCAAGTAATTCTTTAGTGGCTGTTGGTTCTTGTGTATCTTTACTAAATTTAGTTTGATATACATAATTTTTGGGAATATCGTCTGAACAATATATGGAATTTTCTTTACAATTCATTTTCCAATCCTCCTAAGTTTAAAAAGTTTTTTTATTTTGCCGATATAAAAGAGCCCACCTTTCGGTAGACTCTTAGTTTTGTTTTTCTTTATATTGCAAATTGATTTAGGGTTTTATCCATTCAATATCATCATCAAAATATATTAATTCGCACATATCTGCAATCATTAAAGCTTTTAAAGATCCTAAACTATCCATTTTTTCAGAATCAAATATATGTGCATGAAATTGATTATCTTGACTTGGTGCGGGTATCACAAATGCTTCAGCTTCATAGCAAGTATTGGCTGTGACTTTAACAAGACCTTTCATTCTTTTATTGAATCGTTTTTTAAAAGAATCTGTTATGACTGATTCACTTCTTTTAAAATCACGGTCTACCGAAATTCCACCGAAATCTTTAAATAAAGCGGAAGTAGGTTTTTTGCCATCTAACCCATCAGGTCTTGAGCGCTTAACTATTCTATATAGTATCTCTTCGGGATGTACTTTGTTCTCCATAAAATCCCCTCACAATTTTATTAATAAAATCAATTTTATCATGATTAAATTCTCGAAATATGGCCTTATTGTAAACTCTTTTTGGGACTTCCATACATGATATTTTATCATCAAATATTTCAAATTCCAAATAACTATTATCTTCCAACTCATACTGCATTTGAATACTGCTACGCCCTGTAGGAAATAACTTAGGTTGGGTTTCAATATTTTTTATTATCTGTATGCTTTTTTCGATAACCTTATTTGAGAAAGGATTAGCACCATATCCATTCCAATTATCTTCAAATTTAGTTATTTCTCTTAATTTGTCTAGGTTTTCTAATTGATTTAAGTTCATAGCCACACTTCCTGTCGCATGATCATAGATAAGTACATATGACGTATTTACCTTTTTACTATTATTATATGTAAGGGGTGAAAAATTTAACCTATTATTTATTTGGAATTTTTGACGATATGAATGTATAGTTGGTGTGTAGTTAATGTTAATGAAGGGGTGCAGAACTTCTATATTATAACAATCCATAATCACACCTCATTTTTTCCTTGTACATAAATATTGAAAGTATCTATTTTAATATTATCTAAATATACTTCTGTGTAGTACATACCAGATGTCTTGAATACAATATTTTTCCAGTCGGAACAAATATAAATCCCCTCATATTCACGAGGAATCTTCAATTCTGTATTTTGTGTATATGAAATGTTGGATTTAAGATCGATAAGACATTCATTATCTGGAGTATTAAACTTTATTTCGACTAAATGCTCGCCGTCACTTATATCCATTAAATTGAATAAAATCGAAAAAGAGTATGTGCCTGGAATATAATCCGGTGTAATTGCGCTCATTATCCCAATTGCATTTGTTCCGTTATTGCTGTCTGACATAGCATTTAAACAATATATAAAATTATCTATTCGTGCCATTAGTCCTCCTCCTTTGTTTATTTTTCACCTAATCTACTTACATTATACCTTATATCCCTAAGAAATCAAGATAAATGTATTAAAATGTTATACAAGAACGCACACATTATTTTCGCTCAACAAAAAGAGCCTACCTTTCAGCAGACTCTTCAGAGCTAATCATCACTCGGTCAATTTTTATTTTACCGTTGAGTCAGAACCGTCACTCAACTCATTGCTCGGTCACATTTTTAATTACCGTAAGGTCAGAACCGTCACCTCACTCATCATAAAATAAAATTTAGTACGCTATACCACGTAAACATTTTTAACTATTTACTCACTTTAACCGTCTTGCTCTGTCCTTTACCTTTAAAAAGACTCGTATATTTCCTCACTTTACTCTTAGGAACCTTGATCACAGCCCGACTGTTTATCTTCTTCAGCGCAGAACTTCCAACTTTTCTCAGCGCAGTCCCCTTAACCGTAATCTTTTTCAGATTCTTACAGTTGTAGAATGCCTTGCTTCCCAGCGTTTTAACACGAGATGGAAGAGTAATGCTCTTTAATCCGGTACATCCCGAGAAAGCGCTATTTCCGACGGTAGTTGTATTATTCCCCAACGTCACGTTCGTCAGCTTCTTACAGCCGTAGAACATCTCATCTTTAATAGAAGTAACTTTAGTCGGTAACTTCACCTTTTTCAGATTGGAGCAGCCACGGAATGTAGCTTTTCCGATTTCATTTACTCTGTTTCCGAATTTTATACTTGTAAGTGCTGAACAGTTGTAGAAAGCTCTGTCTCCGATTGATGTAACATATTTTCCGATATTGACAGTCTTAAGTTTCTTGTTTGATTTAAAAGCGTTCTTTGCGATGCTTGTGACCGTAAAGTTGTAGGTGTTGAGTTTAACTGTATCTGGAATCGTGAGCTTCGTTTTCTTATTGTTGATTGGGGCTATTACCTGGACTGTATTTGTTCCACTCACTCTATAAGTAAAATCTCCAGACTTAATTTTTTGGTTTACTTTCGGCTTTTCAGGCGATGGTGTTGGGGTTGGCTTCACAGGATCTTGTGGTGCGTAAGTGCCATCCCATTGAAACGGTATCCCTGCTCTTGCTGCATATCTTTCTACGTTGGAACCTTTTGATGACATAAGAGTAACCGGTGAATTTTTAAAAGCATCAATCCCTAAATAGGTAGCACCATTTCTCATTTTAACTGTTTTTAGCATAGAACAACTACTGAATGCGTAATTCCCTACTTTTTGTAAGGTTGTTGGCATTGTTACTGATTGTAAGCGGATACAGCCATTGAATGCATTATCATCAATATTTTGAACACCTTCTGAAAATGTTACATTAAAAAGACGGCGGCAGCCTGCAAAGGCGTTGGCTCCGATAGTTTTCATTGATCCGGGGATGTTAATATCTGTTAGTTCGATACAACCGTCAAATGCATTTGCTTTTATATTTTGTAAACTATTAGGCAAGGCGATTTCCTGTAATTGATTTGATGAGCCAAAAGCGTAACTTCCAATAGATTGAAGATTTTTGGGTAATGTGACCTTAATTAATTTACTAGATCCCCAAAAAGCATAATCAGGTATGTCTTTTAATGAATCGGGTAATATCAACTCCTTTATAGTAGTGCAAGCAAAAGCGTTATTCCCTAATTTAATTACACTGTTAGGTAAATTTAATACAGGTAAATATTGGTCATTTGCCTGTAAAGAAAGATAAAAAGCAAAATCTCCAATTTCTTTTACACCAAAAGGAATCGTTATATTAGCAATTCTCGTCATAGAAAAACTATAACTGCCTATTTTTTTAATAGATTTAGGTAAGCTGACTTCGTAGACGCTGGAGTTATAAAACGCATAATCACCAACTGATGTAACCCCTTCTTGGAATACAACATAGTCTGCGGCAGAAAAATAAAACTTAAATGGATTTCTTATTTTTCCCGTTATATCAAATCCATCTTTATCAAAATCATACATTTCTCCTGATCCTGATATTGTAATCGTCATAGTTTCTGCATTATATGTTGCTTGTAAATTTTCTCCTACTTCATAACTTGCATCTGCCGCATAGCAAACAAACTTAAAATTAAGACTCATTAAAATTAAGCCCAAGAGTAAAAATAATCGTTTCATACCCTACAATCCTCCCTAATATATTTTATTATATTATATAAGATTTGGAAAATAGTTACAAGCTGTTTGTATAATTTCTTCACACATAGAATAAAATTATTCACTATATTATGATAGTTTAACTGCCTGAAACAAATTAAATCTTTCACTTACAACCATATTTAAATTTTTTGCAGCTTTCCCTTTTATATTTATACGTCTTTGTCTATCTAAATCAATAACTATAGAAAGACTATGTGTGCTAAGCGAATTAAAAATAAAACCGTCTGCAGTATCATCCCATACCTGTAATTCTGTAAAGTTGTCTACTATATTGACTGTAACAAGATATTTTCCAGCTGGAAGTGTAAATCCCTCAGTAAATAAATAGTACCAGTTGCCAGCATACATGGTGCCAGTATTTGCCTTAGATGTCCAATATAGATTATTTAATGGAACCCCGTTTTTCAAAATATTACCAGGTATTTCTACATTTGAGCTTATTTTGGTTACAGACAAGTCTCTTATCATAACATTTTCTTGTGTCACTAATAACTCAGGAGTCCCCAAGAGAGTGCTTTTCACGCTAAGTAAGGGGTTGCTAGTTGACTCACCTCCATCGGGATTAATAGTAAAAGATTCAAATGTCTGTCCAGCCATAGTCTTCATGGCAAATAATTTATTTCCTAATATTGTAAATCCGGCTATTTTACCACTTGTTGCAGTGATAACACCTCGTACATCTGCATCCATGGCAGTCATTCTGCCATTCCATGCGATTGAAAACTTATCTTCCCAGACGCTGGCTGTAGTGGCTTTGGTTCTTAACATAAACGCAGCATAATTATCCGTAGTTGTTCCAGTGTCAAAATATAACCAATAATTCTTATTATTTGCTGTAAATTGTCGGTTCATCGACTCCGTAGTAATATTCCAACCACCAATACTTCCTGATTTCGCGGTGACTACACCAGTTTCTGATAAAGTAAAATTGGTAGAATTTATGCTTAGTTTTTTAGCAGTTATAACACCTGTTGCTAAATTCAAATTAAAATTATTAGCTGAATCTTTAATAATTCCCGTTGTAATATTTCCGCCGTCAATAATAGTCGTTCCAGCTTGTTTGAAAGCACCTGGCTCTTTCCCCAAATCATCTACTTCTTCAATCTGGAAAGCATCAAACCAAACTGGGATACCCAAAGTACTTAGTGATATTCTGATAGAAATATATGGAAAACTAGTTGTTGCCGTATATTTCAACACCAATCTTTTCCAGCCCTCAGTACTTGTGACAGTGCCATTAGTGCTTGTTGTGTAGGATGTAGCTGAACTGGAAATTGTAGAGTGTCCAACTATCCCTAATGAAACACTTGCTTGAGATGTTGTAGTATTTCTAACGTAACAAGATATGATATACTTTTTACCCGATATTACTGGAATACAGCCGTAATCACTGTTTGAATTTCCTAAACAAATATCATTGGTTGTCGAAGTGCCTGATACCTTGATTGACTTTGTTCCAACATAAGATAGTGCTGAATCTAAGGTAAGCGTTGTAGTGCTCATTTTATAATAGTAAGGAACAGCAGTATATTGCTCCATTGTATCCAGTCCATATCTCACGAGATTAGGATTCATGCCAACAGCTAAATGATCTGTATCAATTGAATTAGCAGCTATCTGTTTCGCCGTAACCGTCCCAGTATAAATATAAGCACCGTCAATCATGGTCTTATCCTGAGAAGCAAACCAATTCGCAACGGCTAAGGCTTTATCAGTCGTAAAATGTTCTTTTATTGTGTTTGTATATTCATAGACTTTGCTTATCTGAGCCTGCTCTAAAACTTCTCTCGTTGTAACATAATTCTTATAAAGTGTATCATAGTTGCTTTTATTAAACTCTGTAGTTGTAGAATTTTGTAAAGTTGTCGTTCCCACAATGCCGTTTAACAATGCGTAAAGAGCATCATACGAAGTTTTCAATGTATCAGCAACCCCAAGATTAGTACACTGCTCCTTTAATCTGCTGTACTCATTCTGAATATCAAGAAACGTTGCATATAACGCAATCTTATCAGCCGGGGTAAGAACAGTATTAGAAACAGCCTGATTAGCTGTCGTCTGAGCATCAGTTCCTGCTTTCTCTGCATCAGTAATTTTTTTCTGAGCATCTCTATCAAGACTGCTAAAGGTTACTTTTCCAGTCAAATTAATCTTATCAGCAATTACATTCAAGGCTTCCGGTGTTAACTCCATATTCGCAGCTTCCGTACCCGACTTAACCAACCAAGCCATTTTTCCTGCCTGTTCAGTGAATTCGGCATACGCGGCATCGTTTTCTACCTTTTGGCTAATAGCATCAGCCGTAACCTTGATTAAAGCACTTGCATTCAGCGACACCTGAGCATAGCAGTTCATGATCTTGCATTGGGATAAAGTAGATAATTTACTACTGAATAACCAGCCGTCATTGCTCGTCCCTTCATTATAAACAACCTCAAGAACATTCCAACCAGCTTGAAATGGCAAAGAGATATTTGTAGCCGTTCCAGTTGCTGTAGATACTTTCTTAACTCCATTGAGATAAACTACGCCCTCATCATCTGTTCTAATTGTACCTGACCATGTATATGCAGCGTCAAAATAAAGATAAGTAAACGCATGTCCAATGTAGTAATCACCAGTATTAAGAGTGGCACTCATCGCAGTATCCGCAACCTCAATAATCTTTGTCGGCACTTTCCCCCGAATATTCTCTATATCCGCAACTCTAGGATTTGGCATAGAAGAACTGGTTAACTGGTAAACCTCTAATATCCACTTATTTAAACCTTGGGTTATTTTATCGCCCTCGGTTTTACTTGTGTATGCTTTAGATACTCCAAGTTCAATCGCTGACTTTGTTTGGTCAAATTTAGAATTCATGTCAGTAGTTGTAGAGTAATTGGTAAACTTTTCGTCTGTATCTTCTGGGGCTGGTGTCCAAGTTCCTATTTTATCGCCTTCTACCATTTGTAGGTTGGCGAAGACTACTTCTCCAATTCGGTTAAATGGCGTAAAGCCCAGTATTTGATCTGTTGCCGTCTCAGAATTTGTTGTACAATGTAATTCTATGTGTAGCCATTTATTTGCGGCGGTAGAGAAAGTCCCAAAAGAACCTAAGAGACTTGTTCCACCTGCATTCCGTAATAATACAGAATGAATATCCGTTACATTTGAATATACATCAAAAGCCAATGTATATTTAGTGTTATTTTCAATAAGCCCGCGGTTAATTCTGTGATATATAAACGCGCCCCAACTTCCCGCAGTAGCCGTACATGTAAATTTAGCTGCATTAACACCCAAAGCAGAAAAATCTTCAATTTTAAATGCACTTGCGTTATCTGCATAAGCATATACCCAACCGTTTTTCCCTTGGTTGGTATTCGGAATAAGATTCCGAGTTCCTATTTGAAGATTATCAAACTCCGTCTTAGTCGTATAAGTATCACTTACCGTCTGCTTAAATCCTTTAATATCCTGATAAGCTTGAGATACCTGATCCCTAAGCCCTTTCGTGATATCATAGAGAGCAGAATCCTTTACGGTTATACCTGTTAAGGTGTATGGTTTTACATATGGAATTTGCCCAACACCAAAATTGATATAAGCGGTATTAGCAGGAATTGATAGAGTACCAGCAAATAGATTACTGCTTGTTTCAACTGGTACTAATTTATTAGTATGTGCTTGGATTTCTGCATTTGCATCATTAAAACAACGGTAGTAAAGATAGACATTTTTAAGCTTATTTTCGTCAGAATCTGGACGTTCAAAATATCCTGTGATAAGCAATTCCCCAACATTGCTTGTATTACGTGTAAGGTTTTTAACATCGATCTTGCAACCAGGTACAGCCTGAGGATCTGCTGTAACAGTAATTTTACCAGTTTTAGCATCAACAGTAGTTCCAGCAAAAATTGTATTTAAAACGCCTGAAGCATACCGCTTAATAGCAGATAAATCCCAGAGGTTAATTCCACCCACATTTAAATCTTTTATACCAGTTATGATGTCTGTCTTCCACACCTTATCCGTAATACTCTTTGTGTTTTTATCAACGGTATGTTCGATATCACTTATTGTACTGGTTAGGGTAGCTGACACTTCGCTTATCTTTTGGTCTGTGTCTTCGGAGTTTGGAGTCCAGTCAGTTGCTTTCGTGCCTTCTTCTAGTTTTAAATACGCAATATTAAATATGGTATTTCCACTACCCATGTACACGAAAGGTCGCCAGTATTTGCCTTTAGGTTTAAATGTTAAATATAGTAAAGTCCATTGATTACCAATCGCGGATTGTTGGAACTTTGTTACTTCAACTCCTGCAAGGGTACCACTTTTATCAATTGAACACTGACAATGCAGTGGAGTAGTAGCGCTCCCGGTTACATTAGCATTTGTTAAGATCATTGCCGAATACGTATAAATTTTATTTGTGTCTAATTCTATCCATTCAGTGTTATGACCACTTATACCAATACCAACAGTAGTACGTAAAGTGTTATATCCTAAATACTTAACGGTTGTGTCAAGATCAATAGCCCCTCCGTTGTTACTCCAGTATTTCGTATCTGGTAGTTTGTCCCAATGTCCTGACTGTCTAAAAAGGTTCCTTCCTCCAATCACAACCCCATCTACAGCATCATCCGCTTTCTTCTTAGCAATAGCATCTATCGCATCCTGATAAGCTTTCTGGTAATCTGCCAACTTCGTTTTGTACGTTCCGAAAGCCGTATTCATATCTGTAACAGCCGTTTTCTTTTGAGCATCTGTTTTCGTGCTGTTAACTGAGCAGTAGTCTATGGCAGTATTGATCTTAGAAATAAGCGTATTATATGCATTATTGCACTCAGTATACTTTGTCTGGTGTGTTGTCTTTGGGGTACCTGTCAGCGAAGGATTAGAATCTACCTTATTAAATTGGTTCGTGACCTGAGTATGCATTGTTTCGGCAGCTTTACGGATCGCTTCAGCCTCATTTACATTTATGATCCCATCGTAGAATCCACCTTTAATTTCGTCATCTAAATCGCCAAGAGATGAATTAGTATTCTTGATCTCTTCCTGAAGCTTGAAGTTTTCGTAGAATGCTCTGGATTTTACTGCCACCGAAAAGTTTGTTCCTAAAGGATCTGTTGTATATATGTAATCCTTGCCTGAGTAAGATAATAGGTTGTTCAGGGCTATTTGGGATAAAGTGTCTAGGGGTTCCCAGGTTGGAGTGGCTAAAGCATACAAAAGAGTGACATTATTTTTTGATAACCACGTCTTGAACTCATCAACGGAATTAGCGGTTGAAGTTTGAACGGTAATATGAGGCGTAGTTTGGTACCTATCAAAGCCTACGCTTGTTCCTGGATTGGCTGCATATTTAAAATGTGAACATATGAAGTTATTGGAAGTAAATATTTGGCAATCTAACATTGGATGATAAGCAACAAAATATCCAGGCAGGGGCGGATTTCCCCACTTTGTCCAGGTCTCACTTCCATTCCATATTTCCTTACCGACATTCCTCGTAACTCCCCAAATTCCATCTTTACATTCCAGCACATCGTGTACGCCATTTGGCAAAGAACGAAGTGGAGACGTAAGATTGACGGATGCGAGGGATAGCTTGTCTTCGTATTGCTTATAGTTTTCTGGGGTGATGTCTTCTGGGGCGGGCGACCAATCATCGATGGAATCATCTTCTACCATTTGTAGGTTTGCAAAAATTACTTCTCCAATGCGGTTGAAATTTGCAATATACAACACCTGATCTGATTCCGTTTCGCTGTTTGTGGTGCATTGCATTTCTATATGCTGCCATTTATTTACTATGGTAGTAAAAGAGCCAAAAAATCCTAAATCGTTTAGCCCATTACCTTTTCTTAAAGACACACTGTGACTATCCGCAACATTTGAATAAACATCAAATGATAGAGTGTATTTTGTATTGTTTTTAATAAGGCTACGATTAATACTATGGTATATATAAGCACCCCAACTTCCAACAGTAGCTGTACATGTAAGTTTAACTGCATTTACACTTAAAGCAGTAAAATCTTCAACTTTAAATGCACTTGCGTTATCAGCATAAGCATATTGCCATCCCGTTTTACCTTGATTTGTATTCGGGATAAGATTCCTCCGCCCAATAGAACTCACCACATTCAATTTCCCGCTATCACCAACACTATTAATAGCACTTGGATAATCGGGGCTTGGGCTGTTGGGTTTGAATGGTTCGTAGGCTGTTGATTTAGCTCCTACCTCAAATTGGATTTTAGATTTTTGCTCATTGGTTAAGCCTTGATACCAAAGCAACCGTACATAATAGTCCCGTTCAGAAATATATTGATCATTGGAATTAATACTTTTAGCATAAGAACCATCTAAATTAAATAGGCGGTATCTCATGTCTTGTCCATTATGACCAGATACTATATAGGTTTTTCCAGAATATAAGCGGATTAAATCAGAGTAAACTGAACTTGGATGATCAGTAGGAGCTGAAGTGATTGCTCCGGTATCTAAATCTATAAATCCATCATGGAATACCCCATTAAATAAATTCTTCCCCAGCGTACTCTGAACCTGCTCCGATTTCCCCTGTATTTCTGTAATTCTTACACAGCCCTGATCCTGTGCGTGCGTGCATTCGATGAGTCCGGTTGCGGTGTCGTGGGTACAGATGTCTTCGTAGGTTTGTTCTTCTATATTAAGTATCGTTAATTGATTACTTGCTTTCATTTTTTATTTCTCCTTCCTGTGCCTCGTATTCTTATATAGGCATAAAAATAACAAGGCACTGAAAGACCTTGTTTATCTATTCGACTTCTACGACAAATGTACATTTACTGTCTATCATAGAGCCATCAATATAAACTACTTTTCCTGTTTTCCATACGCTTCCGTCATCCATTGGCAGAGAGTTTTTATCCAGCCGGTATGTCTTGTATGTTCCAGTCGGCAAATCTGCGCCAGAAGCATCTGCCCAGGCGGTGCCGTTATATTTCTTTAATGTTACGGTTTTGTTGGTTATGTCAATGTGATAGTAAAAAGCTCCTGTTGCTGGTGAAGATGGGGCAGTGGAAGAGAAGTTCGTGCTTTTAAGGGCATCAACCTCTGAGCCATTTTGGTAAAGCCTGTAGTAAATAACACCTGATCCCATTCCGTTTTTAATTTGAGTGCCAAGTGTACAGATTACATCAACGTCAAAATTATCCTGTTTATCAATAACAGTTGCATATGCCGTATAAGTCTTGCCATCGTATGTTCCGGTACAGCTGAATGAAGCCGATCCGTCTACCATTGCAGGTGTTACGGTTAACTTGGATGCTGTCTGTCCGGATATCACTGTCCAGGCACCGGATGCATATTTTTTCCATACAAATGCAGTTGGTGTTACCACAGATGTCCCGGAGTACATGATCGTTTCCAGACTGACGTTGTTCGCTGAATTGACAATTACATTGCCAGCCGGGGAAATAAGTTCAAACAATACGGAATTTGTGCCGTTTACAGCAGCCTTGTTCTTTTGCCAGGAAAACTTTTTCACAATGCTCTGTCCGCCACAGCTGAATGTGAGGTCGACTGTTCCAGACATCACTGCACTGTCTCCTAAAGTGGAATTGACCGCAAATGCCAGAACCAGAGTACCGGCAGCAGAAGCTGTTGCAGCGGTATTTGATTTGACAGTAACACCCGATGGAAGAGTACCAGCGGTAACAGAACAGGCAACTCTGGCTGTTCCCTGATATCCGTAAAATGGGATTGTAACGTCTGTGGCGGGTGATACGTTTCCAGAACTATTGCATGAAATGCCCTGGTTTTCATTTCCAACTACAACAGAGATTCCGCCTGCGCCAGTTGCACCGGTAGCGCCGTCTTTTGCAACCATGACGGTCTGCGTGTCCAAAGCATTGGTGACTCCGCCTGAAGCGTAAAGGGTACATTTGACAGCAGCAATGTTTGTAGCTGATGGAGAATATGTTTTTGCAGCTTCATCTGCGCTTGAAGTATATTTATTAGTAAATGTGGTTCCATCTGTGGATTCGGCAATAATGAACCGTCCAGAATAAGCGGTGCGGTTTGCACTTGTCCCATCCCTGTAAAAGGAACTAAACGTTACATTGCTGGGAGTAAATACATTGCTGATGTTTTTGTTTAAGACCAGAGTGTCTGAATCCAGAAAATAAACACGTGCTGTAGAACCGCTTGCACCGCCTTTTACTCTTGAGAGTGCGAATCTTTTTGTTATGGTGGCATACCCGGCTCTCGTTGCAACAAAATCAACATATCCGGTATCTGCGGTCATTCCAGTGACGGTATATGTTTTTTTGTCAGCAGACTGGGTTCCCGTAACCCCGGAAGACGGAGTGGCTGTGATGCTGAATGTGCTGGTAATGTCAGAACCATTTTCATAAATGGACAGCGTAGATTCAGCCCCGGCATAAGAAGTAACAGTGCCAGAACTATTTGCGGGAAGTGTATGGCTGTCATTGTTTAGCGCCCCGATAACAGAATGACTTCCGTCACGCAGTTTGGCGATTGTGATCGTGTCATATACATCCACATCATTTGTTAACAGTTTAATTACCGCAATATCGTTGAAAAATATAGTGTGTGCCGGTTTTACAATTAAGGTTGAGCCAGATACAGTCTGGTTATCAGAAGTTGTCGGATATACGGCAAAGGTTCCATCTGCTTTTTTATACTGCCAGTTTGTGATCGTGACATTGCTCAGGTTAGCCGTAAGGGTAATTTGGCTGTCGCCCATAAGATTACCAGCAGAGTTGTAAAGAAATACATTTGCCCCATCAATAGAACAGTAATGTAGTTCAACAGCGTTCTGCAGCAGTGAAAATGACAGCAGACTTTGTGCATTGACGGTTACTCCAGAATCAGGATCTTTATAGGAAACATAGCAGATATAACTCAACAGTCCGCTGGAAACCGCACTCAGCTTATTTTGATTTACAGTTAGGATGCCGCCAGATACCGTTTCACCAGCAGTTAAATTTCCTTCTGAGCTGGAGCCTTCTCTTCGTTTCCATGTAAGTGCCAGACCAGATGCGTTTAAAGCCAATGCCTTATCATTTAGGTAGATCACGGGTGTCAGCTTTAGATTTGTTGTCTGCCAACTTGGAACTGTAGAGTTTAAATTTGGATCGTAGATACAGGAAAGTGGCAGGTTACTGTTTAAATAAACACTCAGCCTGCCCACATCTTCAATATCAACAACCGTTATTTGATTGCTTGCTTTAATAGACATTTATTGTTAAACCTCCTTAGGATGTTGTTGTAGCAGCTACTTCGTCGTCCAAGATAAAAGAACAGCGGAATTGTGCTTTTTTAAAGATATCTTCTCTTGTAATATGTAAGGTTCTAGAACCAGCTGTGTGCTGTGAATTCCAATAATCATCAAGGTCTGGGTCTGAACTCTGTCTAGACCAGATGAAGTGGGAATCAGGGTAATCATTTGTAACATCGTTATTTCCACGGTAAAGTGTGACGATTAGATAGGTATCGATTTGACCGTTCGTAAATATATTTCCATTGGAACTGGACACTTCTAATTTATACTGGAGGTTGTCCTCGATTTTTTTATCTAAGTTAGTTGTTGTGGAAGTAATTGTATCCTGGAACTCTTGGTACTTAACCCCAAATTGATTTCCGCTGCCATCTAAGATTTCTGTGATGGATACTTTTCCATTTTCATCGGTTTTAACGATTGGGAAATTGAGTTTATTTTTTGAGATTTGATTATCACCAAGCATGTCATTCTTAATAAGTCCATCCTGGATACCTTCTGTCGTTATTCCATTCTCATCAAAAAGCGCTGTTTTTCCATCTGAACCACGGACAATAAAATTAAACTCACCATTTGCATCCTGTCCAATCTGAACACGGATATTGCCTTTGTCATCGTAAAATTGTTGTGTCCCATTCGCAAAAGCTATTGAGGGCTGCCCAGTAATAGAAGAGATGAGCGTGATTATTTCTGCTGAGGCTGCATGTGTCATAAGATCAGCTACGGATATTTTAGATGCTATTAACTCTTTAATAACTGCTTCTGATATATGAGTGTTCCCCGTTGTTAGCTCAAGGAAGATACCCTCATCACCAATGATCTGACCCGTAACTACCCTTTTTAAAAGTGCAAGATCACCTTTAATTTCTTTGAAGTCTGCGATATCTCCTATTACAATTCGTGCTGCTATATAGTCAGCATCAATATATTCGCTAAAGAATTTGTTGAAACTTGCTTCATCCCCATTGATCTGTCCAACGTCTATTTTTGCATACCGTAGATATTCCCCTACTAATTTTTGAATCGTGGCAGAGGGAACCTGCAGATTTCCGGTAATGTTCGTTACAGCATTGTTAAACAGGTTATTGGAAATCATTTTCTGTAGCAAGGTTGTAAGATATTCTTTGTCGTCCTTTGAATTGCCTGTTCCAAGAGCAACCCCGCCACCAGAAGCTCCCCGTTCATTTTCGTTCTGCAGAATCTGAGTTAAATCATTCCTGCCCGATCTGCTTGTAATCATGTTTGAAAACTCTACAGTTAAATCTGGAGTAATTGCACAGGGGTTCCATGTCCTGCCGATTAATCTCAACTTAACAGAATAGTCATCCCGGATGCCAAGTCTTACAAAATTCCCCAGCACAAAAGAACTGCGCCAGCATTTAAATTCTTCCAGGCGTAGCAGATTGTCCATTTCAGTTGTAAAGGTGTATTGGGGTTGACTAAGCTCTGAGATTTTGTCAATCGCATCCTGATACAGTGTTTCCTGCACTTTTATGGTATCAAGGGTAGAATCGATTGATGTAGAGACTATATTGGAATTTGAGTATGTTTGATCGTGAATTAAGGTATTGAAGATGATATACTCGTCATCAGACGGCTTCCATTTTTCATTTTTAATAGAAACGTCCTCAATCATGGCAGTTTTTTGATCTGTTATGCCTTTTTGTTCTGTTTTTAAAACCTCAATTTCATCGGTCAGTTGTTTTAGTTTGAATAGGAGAGTACCTTGGGTGGTTTCACTGCCAAGATAACCACTATATTCTACATACTTGTCATGCATCCTATTATAAGAATCTTCGTTTGGGTATTTAGTCTTTTCCTCGTCAGTAAGATCAGACCAGGGTTTCTCATATTCAGCAAAATCTTTTAACTCATTTTCATAGAATTCTTTCTTTGGTTTTAATAATTCAACACCATATAAATCCCAGTTTGTTTCAAACTCTTTGTTGTAGTCGTGTTTATCCTCTTTGTCTGGGATCATTAGATTATCTATTGCAATCTGAATGTTTGGAAGAATATAATCCTTAATCTGGATGTAAGTGTAGTAGCCGCCATATCCATTTGCCTTATTATATAGAAGAGCCAAGTAACGTTCATGATCAATAGTGCCATCTATTTTTTTCCAGGGAATATATTCAGGATCTGTACCGTCTGTTGGATTAGTATACTGAGGATCAGGATCGACACTAACCTGAAGACTAGTTAGAAGAGCATCGTAGTACTTCATGTTCTTATTCAGCAGTTCTTCTGTCATGTCATCCCACTGTTCCCAATTACATCCATCATTCGGCGATCTATGAGTAATGTCTTGTATCTTCGACTCAAGATCCGCGCCCTTAGTAGACAGTTCAATGAAGTCTGGACGTTTCTTCTCACGATGTGCAATCCAGGCTTTTAATTTCTCTATCAGCTCGGATGACATGTATTTTTCGTTCATAAAGAAAGACAGGTCTTGAATCCATCTATCATTAAAATTTACAGCCCGGATATCCAGGTCATCATCACCAGTTACTGTGAACTGGGTAAATACGCTGTCCTCATCACAATTTATGTCAACAGCTTTTGCCAGATTACGGTATCCAATAAATACAGTTGTGTCTTTCCCGATCTCTTCCTTGTCGTAAACATTTATCGTTTTGTTTAAAATATCGAAACGGAAGATAAGGTCTAATTTTGGAGCGACTACAGAAGTAAGAAAGGCATAAATATTGGTGTTGTCCGCCTCTACAGACATCCGTTTCGCTTCATTGTCTTTTAGGATTTCGGAAACAAACCCTACTTTCCATCCAGGCATTTTCTCTAACATAAGATGCAACAGGGACAATTCGGGGTTATCGCTTCGGTACAGAATAATATATTTCTTGGCGAATCCAAGTTCATCAACATTGTTTTTAGCTAAATACTCCAATGAATCTGTGGTACCTTTATTAATTAAAATACCTGTCAGGGCTTTATCCTGGAATTCTTTTGAAATATCATAAGCCTGGATTGACTTTGTTTCCTGAAATCCATCATTGCTTGTTACCGGTTCCTGCATCTGGAAGTAACCAATATCCTCCAGGTACAATTCCATGTAAACACCCAGATCCTCATATCCATTGGATAAAATCTCTGCTCCTTCATCTGTGGCGATATAACGGTCAACTACAAAGCTGAGTTCCCAGAAATCTTTTAAGTGCTCCGAGCATTGAACGGTATCGATCTGGACACCGTTTAATTGCGTCATTAATTTGTTTCCAGGCTGACATAAATAAATACGTTTTCCACTTTCTAACATAGGAAACCACCAGCCTTTTTCTGTGGGCACTTATATGTGATTTTTACATCTGCATCACCCGTTATCTGAATTACATTTTCTCCTGGCAGTAACCTTAGCCAGTAAATATTTCCGACATCCTCCCAGCCTAAATCTTTGTAGGAAATAATACCGTGTGTTGTAGCATCAGTTGGAATGCATAATTTGCAGTCGAAAGTCATCGGAAGTTTAGCGTAAGTATGAATTTTCATTGTGTTTTCGTTGTCAGTTAGATTCTTAATTACTATGTCAGTAGTTGTTTCTGTTTTAACCGTCATCACAGGGTAAACATATTCCTCAGTTTCATCAGAGTCTATATAGATTGTATGTGTTCCCGAAGCAGTAAAGTGCTCTTCATAACTTTTCCATACATATGGTGAATCACACTCAAACTGGCATACAGCACCAATGATACCTCCAACTAATTTCCAACGGACATCGGTAAATGTTCCACGGTACATAGTAGTTTCATTATCTGAACGGGTAAACTCTAACCACTTCGGAAGTTTGGGAGAGGTAAGCCATCTGTTTACTTTACGCTGCTCATCATCTGTGAATTCTGTTTGGTCTTCTTTAATTAGTGCGAACTCTAGGTTGGGCGTGTCAGTAAACCTTGTGCCATATTGGTTGGGAACGCTACGATTAATCGTAGTTTCTCCTTTTACCGTTTCCCGGGCAAATCCTGTAAGTTCTTCCGGATAATCGAAGAAACATAAGATCAGAGGAACGGATAGAAGAGTAGCACTGGTTTTTTCATTATATTTAAAATATCCCATCTAGAACCTCCTTTCTACTAAAATAGAAACTGCTCCTTTGACAGAGCAGCTTCCTGATATTTGTCAATGTAGTCCAATTTGTTTCAGACCATCTTGAATTTGATTTTTTAACATCTTTTTTATACTAGGTAATTCTTTATTTATAGAATCAAGGGTTTCAGCTGATAATTCGCCTTGTAAGTGTAGATTAATATTGACAGTAGGAGTAAGTACACTTAAATCATTTAATTCTATGCTTAACACATATTCTTTTTCCATTATCTACATTCCTTTCAATTTTTATAGATTTATCTAAGACCTATCTTACGTAAATCTTTAGCAAATTCTTTTCCAGTATATTTAGCTATCATAGGCAACTGTTGTTTAATAATTCTTATGGTGTCTTCTCCGGTATTTCCGCCCTGAACATTTAGGTGACATTCAATCTGCTGGTTAATCGTTGATTCACGTGGTTCTATATTTGGCATCTTAGCAGTAAACGAATCAGCAAACCGAGCATGAAAAGCTTTCATCGTAAATAAAGCTTCTGGCAGAATCTTTGTGAAATCTTGTGTCAAGATGGTTTCACCCGGATTAACGGATGCAAGCAGTGAATCACCATTTGAATGCATCTTCTCAATTATTCCGCCTTTAGCAGCACCACCAAGCCCAGACCAGTCAAAGTTTTTAGGATCAACTCCCAAACTTTCCAGCATCTTCTGAATAGTTTCACCGACTTTTCCAAAAGAGGAAGTTACGATGTCGGTGGCACCGTTAATTAGGTCAGTGATCTTGTCCAGATTTTGTGCAAGGTCTTTGATGTATTTATCGTAGTCCTCTTGCAATTCAGCCTTTAACTCGTCTAAACCATCCATCTGAATCTTGATTGTCTGCTCGTGAACGGTATCTTCAATTTCTTCTTCTTTCTCTTTGATCTGTGCATCCAGTCTTGCTTTTTGTGCCCGGCTTTCAGCATCCGTTACGCCATCCAGAGCAGCTGCTTGGGCTTTTAACTGCTGAAGCTCCTTACTGCTTTTCTTCATGTTCTTGTCGTAATTATAATAATCCTCTGTCTTTTGCAGTAATTTGTTCCGGGCATCGATTACTTTAAAGATAGCATCTAATTCCGCCTTGGACTGGCTTTTCATGATGCTTAATATAGTTTCTCTTGCATTCCCACCATTTTTAATAGCCTCTGTCAGTTCTTCCTGCGCTTTACGTAAATCCTCGGTATATTCAATTTCAGAATACCCTTTGTCGCCTTTTAAGCCTTGAATTGTAGCAATTTTCTGCTGAATAGTTTGAATGTCACCCATATATGATTCATACTCTTTTACGCTGGTTGCCAGTTTTGTGATACCAAAGTCTGTCAGCTTTCCATCATCGTCATACATCATATCTTCGGATATTAAGTCTCCGATTCCAGATATGGTATTGCGTAAATGATTTGCAGCTTCCAGGGCACGCTCAAAACCACGGAAGTAGATATCGTTCCGCATGGTATCCTGCAACGACTCATTATCAGCTTCCAGATTGTTGATAGCAGTGTCAGCAGCATAGTAGGTATCCATATACTGTTTATAGTATTCATTATCATATGAGTATTTTTGGGCATTCGCTAAAGCTTCTTTGGCAATGGCTTGTTGCTTTTTTATCTCTTCATCATTCTGACTCATCTGCTTTTTATAATCATCAGAGGATAAATCCTTTCCCTTCGCCTTCAAGAGATCAATTTGTGATTTTATCTGGGCATTCTGGGCATCCAGAAGATCAAGTTCTTTTTGCAGTTTTTCAGTTGGAAGGTTTTCAATCGTATGATTTAATTCCTCTCTAGCCTGTTTCTCTGCCTGAATACCAGCTTCATTGCTATTAATCTGGTTTTGGATCTCCTGGTATTTTTGTGAATTAACATCAAGATTTTTTTTCTGCTCAGCAAGTGCTTTGTTTTGTGCTATGAGATTTGCTTCTTTTGCACTGCTGTTATCAAGGATGTTTTTATAATCAGCACCGGTTAGAAGTTGACCCTGTTTCTGTTTAAGATCAAGATTAGCTTGGTCATTGTCATTCTTAGCATTTATAGCATCCAATGAATAGCCAAGTTTTTCGATCTTGAGGTTCGCCTGGCTGTCTTCCAGATTTTTTAATGCTATTTCAGCATCTAGCGCAGCATTCCCAACACCATCAATGTCAGACGTCCACTTATACCAATCTTCACTATTGACTTTTATTTTTCCTGAATCGACCAAAGATTTTAACTGACTTTGCATAGCGGTTTTCTGGGCAGTCAGATTATCTTTTTCAGTTTTCTTGGCAGTGATTTCTGACTGGAAATCACCCTCGGTCAATTCTTTGCCTTGGGCAATTTTTAATTCTCGTTGTTTGGATTTGGTGTCAGTACTCGTAGAATAATAACTACCTTTCGCCTCATAAAACGCCTTGACATTCTCCATCTGCTGATTTGCGACTTCGCCCATTTTTTGAGCGAGTTCTGCCTGGGCTTTGGCAGCATTATCGGCAGCTGTTTTCTGTGCCTTTAAGGCCTCATTGTTTTTCTTGACCGCTTCATTGTAAGCCTTTGCTTTCTTGAGATCATTACCTTTGAGTCCCTTTGTGCTAACCGTTTTACCTGCTTCGACTGCACTCCGCTGAGATTTACTGAGCTTAGTAGATTTTAATAATTTATTTGCCGTAGTATCTTTGTTTTTCTTGTTATCAGCAACGATTTTATTATAATTTTTAGCGTCTTTAAGCGCATTCCCTTCGAGCCCCTTTGTACTAACCTTCTTACCTGATTTAACAGCTTTCTGGACAGATTTTCTCTGGGACTTTGACATCTTGTCATTGAGCAGTTTATTACCGGCTTTAGTCGTTGATTTCTGGTAATCAAGCTGGTGCCCTGTTTTTTTTGCAATAGAAGCTGTTTTCTTTTTTGTGCTCCGCGCTGTATTATTTTGCTTTTTCTGAATAGCTACCTCTTTATCAAGGAGCTTATTTGTATATCCATAAGAAACACCTTTGACATGATCAACCTTGCCCTGGGCTTTTTGATATGTCTTATCTGCTTTCTTAAAAGCTTTCTCATCTTTGGATTTCTTACCTACAGAATTATTCCAATCCTCAATCTGTGACAGTAGCTTCTTATCCTTGATTCCTTTTGTGCTGACTTTCTTGCCTTTTTCGATATTAGAGGTTATCTTTTTCTTAGTAGAAGATTTAACCTTAGACTTTTTGACTTTCTTCTCTAATTTGTCACCGATTTTGTCATTACTTTTAGTGGTTTTATTCAGAGTAGATTTTGCTTTATTTCTTGTACTCTTTTTAGCTGACAGATGAACTTTGTCTTCGGTTTGTACCCTCTTAAGCAGATAGCCCGTATTTGTATTGGTTCTTGCTTGAACCTTTGCATCCAGTACATCCATGTCATTGCCTAACCGCTCCAGCTTCTTTTCATACGCTTCAATCGGCACATTTGCCCATTGCGTATAAAGTTCCTGCTGTTCCCGGCGAAGTTGAGATACCGCATCTTTACAGTTTAATGCTGCTTCATAGTATTTTTTGTACTTGTCGATGTTCTCCTGCAGTTTCTTGCCTTCATCAGTTGAAGTGTCGATGGTGTCAATGGAGTAATCTCCGTCACGCACTTTCTGCTTCCAGCTTTCATCAAGAGCAACACCGTTGGCAGCATTCATGTAACCTTCGTAACTGCGCTCATTGGCGGAAATCTCGTTTTCTTTTGCTGTCATTCCACGTTTTAGGCGGCTGGATTTGACCGCTGAGGAAACATAATCTGTAATCGAATCGATGATATTTTTGGTCTTACGTGAGAAGTAACTTAACCGGGTAGCAAAGTTATCTATTTCTGATGTGGACTCTTTTGTCTTTTCGGTGTTATCTTCTTGTGCCTGAGAGTTTTGGTTGGTTGCCTGTGTGTTCTGCTGAGTAGACTGCGTATTGGCGGAAGATGATTTGTTTGGTATTCCGCTGGCAAACTGTAGAGAACCCATTCCTGTACTATAAGAAGCGCCAGTTACCTTTCGGACTGTTCCATTGGCATGAGAAGAACCACCAATTAGTTTACCCGTTCCAGTAATGTTACCATTTTTGAATAATTCCTGCGTCTGCCTGTGGTTGAAAATGATGTCATTTTTTTTCAATTGCATAAAACGTGCGCCTGCCGGTATTAAATGCCATGCACCATCACGGACAAGTAATTCCTGTCCCAGTTCATTAATTAGCGCCGTCTCATTTTGAGGAAGTCCCCAGGTGCCAGATGCAAAAGAATATCCCTGGGAGGCTGCATATTGAGCCCAGGCATCATTAAATGGAATTGTACCATCTGCATGAGCAGTACCGTCCGCAACGCCTATTTTAGGAGCACCTAAACCAAGACTGCTTGGCAAACCGCTAACATTTGCAGCAACGTTGATACTCCAGGGCTGTGCTAATGCACTAAGAATGGAACTGGTAACCCCAAAAGTATCCGCATTTACTGGGATTGTGGCTTGCATTGCGTCGATTGTACTTACGGTCTGGTTTGCCTTACTTATCGCCTTAGAATCATCAGCATCAATTTTCATAGTAGACTTGCTGGATTCTGCATACTCTTTCGCTTCATCAACCTTTTCTGTGACACCAGAAATGTTAGTGTCCAAGCCCAAATTGCTGCTTCCTGACATTAAGGGGTTTATTGTTTCTTTAGCATGAACTTCAAGACTAACAGGATCATTGCCATCCAATAGCTTTCCAGGATTAATTAGTTTTGCTTCAACAGGTAGTTCAGCTTTTTCCTTTTCTACTTCTTCTTTCGGTTCCTGGGGATTCTCTGTTTCCGCTTCTACAGATATCTTAATCTTGGGATTGTCTTTTAAAATCTGATCGATATCTCTTTGAATAGCGGCTGCTACACCCTCTGAATTTTCTCCATAAGTGTCTTCTGAGAGAATCTTTTCTTTTTCCGCTTGTAGACGTTCATATGTGTGCTTTGCATTTTCGTAGTCTTTGTTATAATCGTCAGCACTTTTATTGATGAGTGCATCCAGACATTCTTGCGTTTCTTGTATATCCCGTTTATATTGGTTTACCTTTGCACGCTGTTCGTCAAGTGCTGCTTGGTTTTCAACAGTGAATTGAGCGTTTCCATTTTCGTCTTTCGTTTCATACTGTCCTGTCTGCTCCATTTCAGCAAGCCGTTTCTCGGCTTCAGCAGCTTCTGTATACAGTGTGGTGAGGCGTTCGCTTGCTTCTTCTGTGGAACGATAGAAATTATTGTGGGCACCATAATCCTCCAGGCGACCAAACATTGCCAGCATTTCATCAAAGCTCATGCCCATATCCGTTGCGGATTGTTCCATGTCTTTGATGTTGAAAGACCAACTCTGAGCATCATCGTCAAATGTAGCTAATTTTTCCCCGGCTTTATCCGTTTTGTTGCTGAGGTCATCTAAAAAGTTTAGAACACCTTCGTTTGAATCTGCCGTAAAGTATCGATTGAATTTACCTATGTTCTCATCAAAGTTTTGGACACCATCACTGCCAGTTGGAGAGATGAATTTGGCAAACTCTTTGAAATCGTCTGTACCAACAAGACCTTCTTCACGAAGTTTTTTAGCCTTTTCACCATATTCAATGAGTTTTGCATAAGAATCCCCTGAATTTGCAGAAGAGAATGCTTTATCAATTCCATCTGTGAGGTTAGAATACCAATCGGTCTGGGAAGCCTCTTTTTTCAGATTTGCAATGGCATCTCGATATTTCTCTAGTCCAGAGGTGTCTTTCCCAGCTTCATTTAGTGCTTTTATGTTTTCATCTAAGGTGCCTAATATGCCATCAGCTGTTGTGCCCATTAAATTCTGTATAGCAGTTGCCAAATCATCTGTGGTATCGGTTAATTCAGGGAATTCCGTTAATAAATTCATTAACTCCGAATCTGAAATATTCCCCGCATTGACTTTACCCATCGCTGTTTTTAATGTGTCCAGTGACTTCTCATAGGAACCCACTTGCTTGCTAAATGAAGTTTCTTTTCCTTCGTCGTCAACCAATAATTCTGAGAGTTTTCTTGGAATTATCTCGGCATCCTCTGCCATATCAGATGAGACTTTTCCACTAATAATTCCAGCTTTAATTAATGCATCTGTAAATTGTGTGATTTCTTCTGAAGAGGAATCTGCGGTAATACCCCATGCTGTTGCGAGGTTTAATATATAGGCTTCCCCTTTTTGATATCCATCTGTAAGGAATGCTGCTTCCACATCTATATTAGATAGTTTCTCATCTTTTAGACGGTCAGAATTTCGTTTTATAGCATCTGCCTTGCCGCCTTTTTTCTTTCCTGATATAGCCTCATTAAATTCATAAGCTTTAGCAGTTGATTTATCTAAAGCTTGGCTAATTTCATTAAAAATATCGGCATACTCTGGATTGGATTTTAAAATGCCATCAACTGATTCTTGAACTTTAGAAAAATCTGCAGAGGCTTTGGCTTTGGAATTCTCATCATCTTTCAATAATGCTTCATTGTATTTTTCTACGGCATCTCGATATTTATTGAGAATACCCGCAGGATCAGTATCTTTTGTTCCCTTGCGAAACATATCTGCCATCAAAGATTGATTATATAAATCTTTATATTCAGTTAAAATTTCTTTATTGTCTTTGAGTGCTGATGAAGCGGAAGAGGATATCTCTTGGAACCAGCTGTTATCGATCTGATCATCTTTATATTTTTCCTGTATTTTCTTTACGTCGGTTGCAAAGTCATTAATTACAGCATCTGCAGTTTTCGCATCACCTTCAAAATAGATTGGTACTTTAAGACTGTTATGGTCTTGGGCTCCAAAAGAAATTCCCTTATGTGAATATTTAGATACTAAATTCTTTAGTTCCTCATTTAATTCAGTGTTGTTTCCACCTAAACTGCCCAGTTTATACTTACGGTCACTCTTTTCCATTTCTTTTTTAGCTTTATCAATTCCAGTCGTGTTTTCATTGATAAGTCTATCTGCCTCGGATTTTGAAATTTGATCAATAAGAGCTTTCTGTTTGTCTAAATTACCATTAATAAGATCAATCCCACTAGCTTGTTCTCCATAAGTCGATACAATTTGTTTTTGTATATCAAGAATTTGTGACTTAATGCTGTAAGTTTCTTGCTCAGAAAGATTTCCGGAATTCAATTCGTTTCGTAATTCGCTTATCTTTTCTTTTTGGTCTGATAAAGTACTGTTTTGTGTTGTCCACTCATCACTAGCATCTTTGGCTGATTCGACACACTCTTCAATATATTTTTGATACATGCTATATGCCATAAAGCCTACGCCTGCGGCAGCTACAACACCTGTGAGAACCCCTAATGTGGTCGTACTGATTCCTATTGTGGAAGCTAATCCAGTAAATGCATTTTTTAATCCACCTACCTTAGTAGATGTTTTATCAACTACATTGTCGACGGTATTCAAATTGATAGCTGCTTGAATGGATTCTTCACTGATACCTTGAAACGCCTGCTTTAGTGCATGAACTTTGTCTTCTTTAGGTAATCCCTTTACTGAATTCATTGCTTTTGCTGCTTTATCTAAATCCCCAATATTTTTAGCAACTTCTGTTAAGTCAGAGCCACTTTTAAATGCATTTAAAACATTTCCGATATTTTTTAATGACAAGTGTTTACAAAGTGGTGTATTTTAAATTATAATTAAATAAAAAGGAGCTTAATATATGGGAGTACAATTGAACAAGAAATGTCCAAGTTGTGAAAGTGATAACTGGGATTGTATTGATGATATGTATGATTATTGCGAGTTTTGCGACAACTGTCATAAACTAGTATTTAAAGCGCGCAAACAGGATTACCTAGACAATTTCCAATGTGAAAAATGTAATTGTCTCGAAGCAACGCTAGAAGAAAACAAAAAACTAATAGCCACCAGATGTAAAAACTGTGGTGATCAAAAAATAGTACTTGAAAAGCATACAACACTCGATCATAGAACCGCAGTCCTTAATGAAAGAAAAAGCGCACCAACCGCGAATACCAAGAAATGTCCAAAATGTGGCGGTACAGAGTTTACACCTGTACGCAAAAAGTATAGCCTTTTAACGGGTTTTATCACAAATAAGGTCGAGTTAATCTGTAATAAGTGTGGGGCTAAAATCAAGTAAGTAAAAATAGACCAGTAGAAGAGTACTGGTCTATTAGTCTTATTATGTATTAGTTAAGCATCAACAAAAATTTATTATTTGTAACGATAGGAAAATCATTTCCATAATTAGCATAGTCTCGATCATTCGTAACAATAATTGCATTTTGTTGTTTGGCAATTTGGACAATTAACGCATCATTAAAGTCATATGAAAATCCATATAAAAAAATATTATCATGTTTCATATCGCTAAATCCATCATCGATAAATTGAAATGAAGGGATAATATCTGTTTTAATAATATCTAATATACCATTCATTTGATCCCTGTAGTCATCGGTACATCGATAATCTTTTTTAAAATCAAATAATTCTTCTTTGTTTATACTTTTTCTATAGAGATTATATTGTATCCTAATACAGCGATTAATAAATTCTGAAACTTGAACAGAAGATATTATAAGTTTACTTTTAGCGCTCATTAAATTAGAGTATAATTTGTCAATATGATTATTATCATTTTCAAAATTTAATGGATAAAATAAGTCTATTAATATATTAGTATCTAAAATAATCGTATCGTGTTCAGTTGGTTGAAAAGTACTAATGGGTATTTTGGACGACATTTTTTTCTTCATTAATTATCAATCACTTCCTTGACAACTTTTTTAAAATTATCTTTATCTTTATAGTAGTGTTTAGCATTATTGATTACAGTTTGGAATTTTGAACTCGTACCCTCTGGTAAATTGGTAACTTCAAGTAAATTCTGCAATTGCTCGCTGCTATATGTTTCGTATAATTTACCAATCGATACATTTAGAAACGGCGTAATAATACTCTCTATTTCTGAGAAATCAAGTACTACTTTATTATTATTATTTAACAAAGGAATTATTTTGCTATAAATAATTGTTCCTTGCTCACGTGTAAGTGCTGATGGGCTTTGTATAAGATCAGCAATATTAAAGTTTTGTATTTGCATGATACACCTCCTAAAATACAATGATATTATTTTTGTTATTTGTTAAAAAATATGCATGGCTATCTTTGAGATTTATGGTTATGGTTACTATTGTTCCAGGAAATGCCATTGGTAATGATGAAAAACGTTCTTTGTTCCCAGTTATTTCATATAATTCATTATCTGAAATAAGTGTAAAAAATCCTTTATTATGTTTTAAGAAATCTAGAAGCATGCTGAAACCTAATCCGCCTGGAGCCGAAGCTGACTTAGTTGAATTTCCTGGAATAATCGCCCATTCTAATGTGTTATTTGGTATAGGCTTTTCTAGATATGTTAAATAAGTAGTTACATTAGTATTTATAGTCTTCCCTAAATCTACAATTGTAAAAGATAATTTTGAACTTTTGTGAAAATATTGTCCACATACATAAACATATGAGCTATCAGCATGATCGATGACATTATTGAATATTTCTAAAAAATTATCTATAATACGATCTTTAAATGCTTGCTGCATTAATGGTAGATTATCGCGAGAAAATACATTTAATATTAGATATTTTTCAAAATCTACTAAATGTTCAGTATTTGCTTTAAAAATAGCATAATCCATAGTACTATGATATGTATCTTTTAAGTCTTCCCAAGTAAAATACCGATTAAACCCATTTTTTTGCATTACTTCTTTTATTTTTGGATGAAGGTTACCAACTGCAATTTTATGTTCACAATTAGCAATAGTATTATCTACACAACAGCCTAAAAGCGCTAATAAGTTGGCTGAAAGAAAATTGACTCCATTAAAATTAAGTAATATTTCTTTTTTTTGATTCGTATTTAATATATGATATAAATTGATTAATGTGACATATGTCTTAACATCATTATTCATATTGCAATTAAAAGGAACTGTAATATCAAACTGATGGCTATATAGCAAGTTAATACCTCCATATATTTATTGTATATCAAAATTTTAATTTTTTCCAGTAGAATCTATTGAACACACGTTCGAAAAACACTTTAGCGTTGATTAGTTTATACGAACATGATACGCTAAAAACATTTAAAAATCAACATAAATGTGAGCAAATCAAAAAACTGTACAAAAATTAAGTTAATATTTTGAAGGTATTATATATTTTACACTTAGGACATACATTAACAGCAATTTGAACTTTGGCCTCAATTACTGCGAGGAGTGGTGCCCGTTGAACACTCCAGACCATTCATACTTTTATCCCGGCATAGCGTTGGCTATTTTTACTACCGGATTATATAGCATTACTAAACGTTGGTATGGCTAGCTGCTTATTACCCATTTTTAAAGATACGCACTTAGGACACCAAACGGTGCTTTGTTATGTTTTACCATATGCAACTAATTAACTTTTTTGATTTTCATCTGCATTCACACCCACCTCGCGGTCATGTTGTAGCGTAATTAGTATTAGGGATTCAAGCAATTAATCCTCTTGTTATTTTAGAACTTTCTTCTCATGGAATTGTTTATGCCGCCATTATGACATATTCTCCCCCATAATAGACCCACTCAGAAATATCGGAAAACTGAGACAGCCTGTGGATTTGTGGCTGATCGAAGTTCTTTACAAATTTTGAAATACCAACACCTAATCCAGCCCCCGCTAATAAAGGTGTCAATATGCCTATTTTATCTATAATAGAATCTAGGAAATCTAAAAATCCAGATCCCATATCTAAACCAGATTTTAAAAAATCAGAATCAAGGACAGACGAAGAGATATTTTGAAATGAATTTTCAAATCCTTCCAATTTACCCGTCAATGAATCCTGATAACTAGAAAACTTTTCAAGCGCTTGCCCAGATGAATTTGCCGATTCCTTGCTATAATCCATTGCAGTGCCATAGTTCTGCATTAAGATTATAAAATCATTCATGTGATGAGTACCAGCAAAAGCGCTCGCAACAGCACGTTGTGAAACAGAAGAGAAGGAATCCCATTTGTTTGCAGTCTCGTCCAGAACATCACCGAAGTTTCGGAATTCACCTTCCGCATTTCTTAGAGATAACCCTTCACCTTTCAAAACGGTTTCTACGTTTGAAAGATCTTCCCCGTCGTCATTTTGATAATCTTTTAAACGAGAAAGTTTAATATTACCCATTCTGGAGAAAACTGCATTAAGTGAAGTACCAACAGATGACATTCCTTGCTGAGTGGTTTCCCCGATTACTGCCAAGTAACCTAATAATTTATCCATTGATATGCCAGCCAAATCTGCATTAGCTGCAACTTCCGACATACCGGTTGCCAGACCGCCAACATCTGTCGCAGATACAAGATCCACTGCTGATAATTTATCGATAATGTTACTGGTATCTTCAACCGCAACATCATACCCCTTCATTGCGCTTGTCAGATATTTGGTAGAATCCTCAGAAGATAAATCGCCAATTTTAGATAGAACAATTGAATCCTTAGCTAAAGCATTAGATTCCTTGATTGTTTTCCCTTGCTTGAGCCATTCAGTTGCGCTGGTTGCTACATCTACACCAGTTGCTTTCAGCTCTTTGCCCATTTCTGAATAAGTTTTCATCATCTTTGAAGCATCGCCTGCGCTTGCGCCAGTTGACATTCGCAACTGTGTTATAGCATCATCGACTTTGATGACTTCGGTTCCCATCTGCCCAACCGTACTAACCACACGTTGTAAAATACCATATACTCCGACAAACTGGGAGATTGCTTTAAACCCACGTCCAATTTCGCCAAAAAACCCATTACCAGTCAAACCTTCAAGAGAGGCTTTGGCTTTGATGTCATTTACTTGTTTCTGTAGATCCCCAGCAATACTTTTATCAGTATTATTGCGTTGCTGTTCTGCTAATTGCTTTAAAGCGTCACCATATTTCTTGGCGGCTTTTGTATTGTTGTTTAACCAAGTCAATGTTTTGTTTGATGCTGTGGTGGCTTCGAAAGTTGAAATAAATCCTGACGAATCATTAGAAACAGCTTTCATGGTATTACCAAATCGTTTAGCAGAGTCTTCCAAATTGTTGAAATTTGCTATTAAAGCTTTATCATTTAACTTAAAAGAATCTTCTGGATTAAAATGTCTTTGGATATTACTAGAAGCATTGTTGTAAATTTTTTCGTACTGTCTTGCCTGTTTAAGCAGTTCTGTTTCTTGATTGGAATAGGGTCTTAAACTTTTTGACATCGAAGATGATTTTGATAAAAATTTGCCATCTTGAAAATCGCTTTGTATCTTAGCAATCTGTTTAGCCCTATCCTTATACTCAGATGTCCATTTTGCTATATTCGATTTTCCCGATTCAACAAGGGAATTGTTGTGAGCATTTTTCGAATAAGCATTAGCTTTCATTTCTGCAACTTGCTGCTGAACCTGTCGGTGCCTATCAGTTGCATCCGCTTTCCGTGTTTGCTTTAGATCATTTTCTTTGATCTTAGCAACCTGTTTAGCTTGAGCTTGCTCTTGATTATATAAATTTTTTTGCCAGCGACTTTCTACAGCTTCTTCTTTTTTTCTTCTGGCACTTTCTTCCCTAGTGGCTATCTGAAGTTGTTTCCTTTTATTAGCAGCCACCTCATTTTCTGCTTTGTTAACATCTGCTATGTATTTTTTGTGCTCTTTACGACTTTCGTTGTATTGCGCATTCGCATAACGCTTTGCCGTTTTACTGTCGATCCCAAGAGCACCTTCAAACTCTTTTGCAATCTTAGATTTAATTTGATCCACTTCTTTTAAAGTGTTGCCAAAATCAAGATCTGCTTTTACCACAAAGGACGTTTTGTCTTTAGATGATATAAAAGTACTCCATTGGCGTTCTGCTGAGCTTAGGTCTAGTTCACCCCGGACTCGCAGGATAAAATCTTCAGCCATTTAAATCCCCCTTTTTACATTAAAAAAGCACCTCATGTGAGATGCTTATCTACTAAAATATTTTGAATATGTACTAATGGTATTGTCCTTCATTTCTTCTTTTGCCCGTTCCCAGTATCCATGATTACCAATTGTACCGCTTGTTCCTTCGTTGGTAGCGGTTATTACCTGTAATCCATTATAGGTACCGGTACTATAAGATATACTGTCATCCATCTTGGCTTCAAATTCTACAGAATTTCCGCCTTTGGATACGGGGCTGACATCGGGCGATTCCATGAGTGTGCCGGTACGTATATAAACATCTGGTACAGTTCCGTCATAATAATGCCCGACTTCCATTTCTAAATCAACAAATGAGGCTGCTCTTGCCTCGTTATGAGCCGCTGTCATTTTTTGGAGCGCAATCGCTTTTAATGCTCCAATTGAATTTATTACTGCCATTTTATCACCTAATTTCTATAGTTGATTACATTACGGGCATTCTCTTTGGATTTCAGTTCTTTAATCTCCGCATTCTGTTTTTTGATAGTTTCCTGCTGGCTACCAAATAGACTTTCGATGTTGTCATTGTGTTTGTCGCTCATAAAATACTTATCGGCTAATGTAGATAAAAGATCATTCATATCTACATTTTTATCAGCCATAGATTTCTCTAAATTAGCACGTTCTTCGGGAGTGAAATTTTCGTTTACCGCATTTAAATATTCCAGTTGTTTTGTCTGGGCTTTTGATAATCTTTCGGCTTCCATAAGAGCTTTGGTTTCATGTTCTATACGCTGCGTTTCTTTTTCACACATCTCATTCAGTTTGGAGACTAATGGTGACAAATACATAACAAACAGTTCTTCGAAATTTTTATCATTTGTGTTTGAATTAGAAAAAGCCTGACTTTTAATATATTCCACCTTTTCATCTATGTACTCCAGGATATCTTTGAACTGAATGGAAGAGTAGATTCGGCTTGTTCTACTGTCAAATTCAAAGTCAAAATTTGCAAAATCCGCATAATCATCCGCAACCTTTTCATGGTGCTGATAATCGGTGTAATAATCCAGAAAATTAGATTTTAATTCCAATTTCTGAAAGAATGGACTGTATTGAATTGATCCATCCTCAGTTTTTGAGAATCCAGCATAAGCAACATTATTGATAAAGTCATTTGCTTCTTTTAGTGTTAAAACAGTTTTTGTAATATTAAAATTCATAATTTTTCCTCCAATGTTAAAACAGCTTTTAAATAAGCTGATAATCTAAATGTTATTGTTGATATTTCCTTTATTTTCCTCTATAATTTACTTACAGGCATTTAAGCCAAGTAATCATAGAAAGGAGTTTTTATATGTACGAATATACGTTTTCTGGTAATGGTGAGTATTCGCTTGACACCTCTGGATTTTGCAAAGATTTCTCTGAAATCAAACAAGAAAATTTAAAAATTACAGCGGACTGTATTCATCGCAAATCTACTTATCCAAACGGTTTTGAAATTGAAACAATAGAATATGCAAACAAAATTATAATTAAAACCAATCGGAAACTAAAAGATAATGGCAATGGTGTGTTTACAGTACTTGAAATGTGATTTTGTTTTTTGTTGCAGTGATTTTTGTACCGTTTTGAATGGCGCCTATAAAATTAGGTGTCATTTTTTTTTCATATACTCCTAATGTAATACAATCATCCTCTTCTTTAATAGTTGTTATTTTATTTTTATCTTCAATAACTGTTTTTATTCTGGGCATTATATTCTCCTTTTAACTTGTTTTTTTGAGTAAAACAATAAAAACTACCAGATTTATCCCACATAGACCACTCTCCATTATTAAATAAAATATGGTCAATCATTGGGTTTTTCGTTACATTAATTACTTGCAATATCTCTTCGCGTGATAGTTGATGATTTCTTTCGAATATAAATTTTTCTAATTCCATCGATGTCATACAGGTGTCCTTTGTTTATATAACTCCAGAGCAGCAATTCCAATAAGAATAGCTTCAGCTTCATCATCGCCAACAATAATTCCTAATCGCTGATATACTGCATTAATAGCAAGTTTCTTCAAATCATCACGTTTTTTACCCTTTTGATTAATCCCAGCTAATTTTCTCCACGATGTCGGTCTAATTGTGTTGAACTCGCAGTCATTTAGTACACAATAGCCATAGATTACCCCTTGGAGCCTGGTGAGAAATCTTTGCACGGCAACATTTCTATTTACAACGGTTTCTTCTATATAAATTATATACGGTTTGTATTTGTCTAATATATGGATCAATTTCAAAGACATCTCTTTGAACCGATCTTCCATATTTTTAAAGTTAGTACAATCTAAAAGGCTACTTTCCTGATAGGCGCCATTTTTAAAAATAGCGATCCCCGATTTTGAGGTAGAGGAATCAATTGCTAACATAATACATTCTTTTATTTTCATCACTTCTTTCTTTTAATAGGGGGAGGAGAGTAGTTCAGTCTGTTACTCTCCATGTAAAAATGCCCCTGCCAGACGACTGAACTTTGTCTGGTAGAGACATTTTGTAAATTTACTTAGATGTGGACAAGTGGTAGTATTAGATGATAATACAGATACTATGCCACCGTGTCCAAAATGTAATGGAACGGAATTCCATTAATTAGTTAATGTAAATCTTTTAATATTAAAAGGTTTGCCAAACCACTGAGTCCAGATTGCTAATTCTTTATACCCATTCTGGACTCTGTATTTTGAATAATAAGTTAATGGCAAGAACTGTTTTAAATAAAATTTAATTTTTTTCATGTTAAACCCTCTCTTTATTTGTGAATACAATTATTAAAAAATATATAACCAATATTTAATAGCCGGCAATACAATCAAATTAGCAATGGCGATACCAAAAACACATCCTAATAACCCGGCTCCCCATTGTGATTTGAGAAATTTCTTCAAATATCGGCACCTACTTCCCTTATAAATTCTTATAGAAATTCTTCAAAGCATCGAAGAGCTGGTAATTCTTTTTGTATTTCCAAGTGGTTACGTTATTCTCCGTTTTAACAAATGTATACGGAATCCCACATTTTTTCAGATACAGATATTCTAATGTCCACTGACAACTGTATTCTTTATCAAACTTTTTAGTATTAATTAATATCACCTCCATTCCGTAAAAAATAGGGAGTACAACAATCTTGTATAAATAACAAGTGTTATACTCCCTTATCACTCATTATCTATCACACGCTGTTCTTTTTTGAATACAGCTTTTTCTTTTTTAACAGGTTTCGAAAAATTATCATATTTATCTTTTGAGGTTACCGTAAATTTATTATTCTGTAATTCAACATAAATTTTATCCTCTTCGCTGTTATCCGTTGGCATCTGGACTTTTTTACCATCAAAGTCTACTACCATCACAAGATTATTTCTCATTAATACATTACATTCTCTAATCAATATATTATTCCTCCTTTAAAAGAGGATGAGTTGTTACCCACCCTCTATGTATGCTTACGCTACTTCGTCAGTGATTTCAATCATATCCAGAACGTCACCATTTTCGTCTTCCAGGCAGTCACACGTGATCGTGATCTCTGCTGGATCTCCTTCAGAAGAGAAGGATAAGTCGAGATTTCTCTGCGGGCTCGCTTTATAAGCTGTCATTCTAACCGGCACAATCTCTCCAGATTCATTTTTGTCTAATGTAGACATTTGAATATAGAAGTCTTTTGGTACTCTTGTATTATTGAACACAATTCTCTTGACACCATCAGTTTTTGCTTCTAAGTAACCAACAACATATGAGGTATTTAATGCAATAGCACCCTCCGTTGTAGCGGTAAATGCTTTTTCTGCTACAGTGCCCTTAATCGCTGTGCCTCCCCAATCATCTTCCGCATAAACAAATACAGTGCCGGAAACCGGAACATTTGACAAAGTAAGAGTTCCAGCTGCAGTTGCTTTGACAGTTTCTTTTCTTGCAATAACAGCAGAAGTTTCTACTTCACCGTCGCTCAGCATAGCATAAAGCCGAAACGGAGCCATTTGGAATGTTAGGGCAATAGTACCATCAAGAGGATTATCAAACTTGATCGCCTTAGCCCCTTTTTTCATTGCAAATACAGGATCACTGGAGAATCCCATTGTAGTGGTATTACAGAATTTAGCATCCATCCAGGGTGCTTTTGTTTTATAATCTCTAATATCGAGATCACAACACTGCCTGTTCGCCATATTAATATCGTTCATAAATTTCCTCCTTAAAATAAAAAAGCCACTGATCAACAGTGGTATTAGTTTTATAATTATTCAATTTTTTTCATGTAGTCCATCGCCTTATAATCGGTGGATTTCTTATAAGAGAAAGTGTTTGCAGCCATCATATCACTAAAGTCATGCTGCCTTCCATTACCATACTCTTTGAACATGGTAACAAACTGATAATATGTCATATCCCATACATTCATTATATTAATTCCTACCTTGTTATGAGTGCAGTATTTTTTTATCATATTATCGAATGCAAAGTTTTCATCACTTTCCTTTTTTTGTTTTTGAGCGTGCTGCTTAAATTGCTCATACATTTTTCGGGCATACTCATTTTTAAACTTTTGTTCTTTTTCTGCCGGCTCTTTAATGCCTAATATACATTGAAGCTCATTCCGTAAGGTGTCGAAATTCTCATTGCAAATAATTCCTACGTTGTTTTCTTTTCCATTTTCATCCATATTATATGTAATAAACTCATTGGTTTCTTCATTAAGCTTGATGCTGTCGACAATAAATAGTTTCAGCATACTTAAAAGCAACTGTGTATTGCCAAATAACATCAGGTAGAAAATAGAATATTTTGACCGTTGTTCTTCGTCTAAAGATTGAAATGCCTCAGTAAGACCAAAGGTATCAACATAAGTTTCAAGCGTCATAGACAGAATATTTGAGAACAGCGAAAAGTGGTTATAAGTAATCCTTCTTATTTCACGCAGTGTCGGGCACCTTACATTTCCGATTCCTTCTATGTAATATGGTTCATTACATAGGTAATCATAAGCGCTGTATAGATTCATGTCACACCTGCGCTTTCGTATGATATTCGGGAATGGTATAAATTAGCTGTCTGCCGTAATGATTTTTGCTTGGCATAAAGTACGTCATGGAATCGAGTTTCAATCCGCCGATACCAAATTTCTGTGAGCCGTTTAATTCCCTGTCTATCATATCCGATAAACAATCAGCCCGTGTTCCAACGTAGCCCTTCTTGGAATAACGCATAATACCTTTATGGCAATATGCCCAGATAATCAGCTTCATATTTTTTATGGTGAAATTAGAAGTGCGTGGTATGTCTACTTCTAGACATATGTAAGACTTTTCCTGTGTTTGCGTGTCATCCACATATAAATATGGAAATATCTGATCATAGACTACATTATCCACATCGTCCTCCGTATATGATTTCCCAAGCATCAGTTCACAGATATCGGGGGAATTCAGAAAAGCCGAAATAAGTTTATTTTTATAGGCGCCTATATCTTTTAAAACAGTATCTATATCAGCATCCCCTCCTTAATATATATCCATAATCATAATAGAAATTTCGCTGCTAACGATACCGCTTATTAACACTTGCAATAAAAAAGAACTGCCAATGCAGTCCTCGTCTTTTACTCGAAGTTTAATCGTATCATGATCAGTTTCCTGAATTATCTTATCGCTGAATGTGCTCTTTATAACCCAATCAAAATCTACATCCGAAATCTTATTTCCTTCTGAATCAGCAAAAGAAACAGTATATGTTCTTGGATATCCAATTTTGAGGCTTTTACTTCCTTCGATAGAAGACAAAACTGATGTTTCATCGAGAGAGGGAGGAGATATGGGCTTGTCTACATAATCTGCAATCCATACTTTTTCTCCAGATTCCAATGTAATATACTTATCTTTGTTTTTATTAAAAGAACCGTAAGATAAAGTCAAATTCATTAATCCCCCACGATAAAAATACTGGTTATCACTTAATAGAACTTTTCTATTTGTCAACAAGTAAATATCTGGTACAATAGCATCATTTAAATCAATTGAAAAACGCATATCTCGAGATAGCTTTTTAGTTTCAAGATCTACAGGAATTGTTAATCCATATTGATTATCTCCAATCGGTAAAATGTTATTTCCTCCGACTCCGGATGCATACTTCGTAAAATCCTCTGAGTAACACCACCTTTGAATAATATCACCATCAGAATTCTGCCACCTCAATATTACGGTACATAAATACATATATCCTGAGTTGTATGTTTTGCTATCTGGATCGACTAACATAATAATCCATTTTTGACCATTCCATTCTATATAATCGCCAAGATTAAATTTATCTTCATGTCTAGATTTAATTTTTTTTTTGTGAGAATTGCCATCTGTATCTTTAATTATGAGTAACTCAAATGGTTCATCATTTTTTTTGACGACATGATAATCAATGGTATTTGAGAAATGATCGTCGACATGCTTATTCAAAATGTATAAAGCCGATTCTTGCTTACTACTTGATTTATATGTGTTATTGATTTTTTGGAAGTAGCTTATGTCCATGCGTACCTCCTATTCCGTATATTTACCGTAGTCAATACTCTTTTTCTGACCGGTAATCCTATCAACAGAAGAATACTGTGATATTTTACGCATATTCTCTGTTTTAATCTCATTCAACATATCCATAAAGGTTTTACGTTCAGAGGCTGGAGAGAATTGATTTAAATCAGTAGGGGTCATAGCGATTTTAAATGCCTTTAATAAACATAAATCTCTATCGAAGTAAACCTCTCGCATAATATCTGATAATATCCCTTGTTCTTTTTTTGTTACGTCAAAATTAAATTCTTGCTGTGTAACATCGTAATCGAAGAAGTCTACATCGGGCGAGCATTCATCTGTCAGCTTTTCTATCGCCTCTAATAGATAATTATTTGCTTGTTCCTTGGCTAGGTTCATAGCTTCATCAAAAGATACATTGTAATAACAAAAAAAATCTTTATCTTTTTCAATTTTCTTAAAAAATTTATATATAATTGGCTCAAATAAAGTTGACATTCCTACCCCCCCTTACTGAGTCTTTTTAGGCCTACCGGGTTTTTTACCAGTAGTGTTGGTTCCTGTTTGCATTATTTCGCCCGTTTTTTCAGATGACATATTTTTATTCTGTAAACTCATCATCTGTTCCATCATTTTCTGCATATTGGACATCTGTACCTGCAATAATTCATTTTGTTTCTTAAGATCGTTAACTTCCTCGGTAGAGACAGGAGCAATTGTATCCTTTGCAGTCAGAACAATGTTTGACTTTAATTTACGATTACATAATTCCTTATATCGTGTGTTTACGATTTTTTCTACTCGAGTAGAGATATCGTGTTGATTAGAATTTTTTAATGAGAAGAAAACTCCTCTAACACGCTCGAAAAGCATTACGCTTTTAATGTTTACGATCTTCAAAAGCCCATCTAATGTTGGATGCAGTAAAATATTTTCGATATCTTTATTGTTTAAAATATCTTTCCAGTCAATAATTCTTAGTTCTGAATATACTTCTTCTTGAATACATTCTTCAAAAAAAAGTATGCCATTTCTAAAAACAGGTGAATTACTATTTAATGATTCGACTTCGGAAAAAACTAGGGGCGTAATAGAAGGATTGTTCCCCTCCATTGCCGGACACAGATATTCTTTCAAATGGGTTTTTATGCAAACAGGATTCTCATTGTAATTTAATACGTTGATAATCTTGCTTTTTTCCATTGTTCATCTCAACCTTTCTATAAAGATAGCAGGACATGATTACTCATCATTCCCGCTATTTTACATAAACTAAGAAGCAAATACAATCTTTGCTACTTTTTCTATATTACTGATAGCATACCCATAAGTAAAATCAGCAATTTTAATGTTTACGGCTTCCTTATTATTGTCAAGGGTCTCGTATACATGGAGATCCCCTTTCATGTCTAATGTACCTATTTTCCCTGCAATACCAAAGATTCTCTTGTCCGGGATAAGCAAATCACCATTACCCTGCTTATGAGCAGCAGCAATAGAAGCAATCCCCATTCTCCCAAAGTTTTCGACAAGTCCATATCTATTAAACTGGTCTTTCATAGCATCAGACATATACTGGTGATAACCATCCATCCGTCCAATCGCCTGTGCATACTTAGTTAAACATACGGCTATAGCATTAGTATCTCTTTCCGTAAGATACAGTTCAATTGCATCCATTGCAGTAATAGTTGGAACGGCACCACTTACATCAATCTTCTGCTCACCGCCAGTAATAGCAGCATCCACAGCTCCAAATACATCATAAAATAAAGCATTATACAAAGCTTCTTTTCCAAAAGTAGTAAGTTTAGCAACTGATTTGAATCCATTCTTTCTTAAATCAACATAGGAAATATCAGTTTCAACCTGACGGTTTTTCCATGTCGGTTTCAAAGCTGTAAAATCAATCCAACTCTTGTCTACATTACCACCTTTAGCTGCCTCATAAGCTATGAGAGTATTCTTTGCCTCTTTTTCTGTTTCACTATCATCGAATTCGCCTACACTTCCTCTGTCAAACATTCTATCTAGCAGTTCATCCGGGGCATTATATACTTCATCTGTTACAGTTCTTTTAATATATGCAGCGATTTCATGGTCATTATCTACACCACGCTCACCTATATCTTTTGCCCAAGCATCACAAATTTCGGCAATTTCTTTCTCTTCAGTGGTAAGTGATAAGTTATAATCCACTTTTTGTGCAACGTCATACATGACGCTGTTTTTATCCATTAATTCAGCAATTTCAGTTTTTAACATATTGAGTAATCCTCACTTTCTAACTATTAAGAGTTTGTTTTGGCTATTCCAGTAATTTCAACGATACCAAGAGTATGTCCTACATCGTTGTATTCTCCGCCATAGATTATTGTAGAAGCAACATCTGCTTTTACAAATTTTCCGTTAGTAATCATAAGCGCATCTCCAACTGATAGCCCGGTTTTAGAATATTGATCAGTGGCATATTTTTCTCCTACCTGAGGAATAATTAATTTAACAGGTTCACCTGCTACAATTTTAGTGAAGTCGTCATCATAATCAGACATATCACCTTTTGCGCAGTTCAAACCAGTAGGAATTCGCTCCTTCATGACAAAATAAAAGTCATTTACTGTTTTGGCGATAGGAATATCGGCTGTCTTATCGACACGATTTTTAACAACGGCAGTTCCAGTTACCATAGCGGCGTCTGCCTTATACATAGCATCAGTTGTTTTTAACGCGTTTGTCTGTAATTCTCTTAACATTATTATTTTCCTCCTAAAAATTTCTTCATAATTGATTTTTTATCATCTACTTCATCTGATAAACTATCAAGATTAGTGGATGCTGTTTCAGTTTTTGGCACATTAGATCGTCCGTTTATTTCTAAAGATGCAATAAATCTTTCTGCTACAATTGCTTTTAAAGATTTCTCGTCTAAATTCTCAACATATCCATTGTATTCCTCAGAAGCAATAATTTCTTCTTTGGTAATAAGTCCTGATTTTGTGATAGAAGCAATAAGATTTTCTTTCTTTTCAGTAGTTTCTCTTTCAATACGTTTCTGCTCGGCAATTTCAAATTTATCTTTATATGGTTGCAATTCACTGATTGTTGTATTAAGATTTGAAATCTTTGTACTTGCTTGAATTAGAGCATCATCTTTATCTGCAATTTTTGCATTCAGTTCTGCAACCGTTGTATTAATTGATTTGGGTGAAACAGTAAGTTGAACATTTTCTGGTTCTGAGATAGTTACTTCATCATTAACAACTTCGTAAGTAAATTTAATAAAGTCTAATTCACTTTCTCTTTCATCAATTTCAACCCAAACTTCTTTTTCAACGGGAAAATGGAAATCTACCCAACACCACTTCTTTAACTTTTCCCTACATGCTTTTCTGATTCTATCCCTCAAATCGTGATCAGTAAGCTGAGAGATGTCAGTATGTTCATTTTTGGTTTCAGTAGTGTTTTTATGCATAAGTTCCTCAGGCTCAGAGGTACTTTCTGAAACGTTTGTTGTTAATTCTTTCTCCATACTTGTATTGTTGCCTCCTTTTGTATGTAAATTTTCTGATATTAAATCCTGTGATAAAGCTTCAGCAATTATCATCTGACTACCTTCAGTAGCCAAAGTTAACGCATTCGCACATGTTCCATAACTCGGTGTTGCATATTCAAAACCCAATAACGTGTTGGCTTCAAATTCATATTCTGTAATTCTCTTGACACCATCTTTAAATTCATATGCAGATGTTAAAATCTCCCATGAACTGTATAATTTGTTTAAATCAAATAGTCTTTTTACTGCACTAACAACATTTTTATATCTTTTCCAGATACGATACTTTGCAAATAAACAAGGAAGTGTTTTAACTACACCTTTTACAGTAGTTACAGTATCATCTTGTATGTAAACTTCTGTGTGCGTTCCAATACTGCTTGTATTAAATATAACTTCACCATTAGGCATCTTATACATTTCATGCCCTTTAAATGTGGGTTCACCATTCGTATTAGTAGCATATCTTGCTTGCACAGGCATATTCACAAGAGTTGTTGCTTTTGTTTCAGTAGTTTCATCATATGGTAGCATCATATCATTCGCGTTTACATCTTCGTAATAACATATTCTGCTTGTTAATTCCAAATATGTCCTACACTCAGCTATTTCTATGACTTGACTAGCTAAACAAATACTTTCATCCTGCAATATTTTCACCACCTTTCAAACCAAGGCAGATACCATATTGTTTAAATGCCTCATTTTCGGAGAGTTTTTCTCCATCAAAAAAGACACTGGAAACATTTCCAGCGCCGTCAATTTTAATAACAATATAGTTGTCGCAACAAGGACAACGAATTTTGATATTTTGCATATTTACCTCGCATCCTTATTGTATGTTTTATCATATTCTGTTTTATTGGTTGCCTGCTTATTTACTGGTCTGCCATTTTTGTTTTCAACATTATTCCCTGTAGAAGTGTAGCTTGTCCCCCTGGGATAAAAGACTTCAGTTTCAAGGTTTAATTCGTTTTCTCTCTTACGTTTTACTGTTTCATCATTAATGTCCATACCAAGAATTTCAAGACTTGATTGTAAACTACAATTAAATATGGTATACAACGTCGTAGCTAATTCTTTTCGTAGAGCAAAATCAAGTGACTCTGAGTCTATAATTTTGATTATTGGACTATAATCGGTGTTGATGTTGTTATCTGATAAAATCTGTAAGTACCATTTTTGAATAATATCTTCTAACTGTTCTGAAATTTTGTTTATTGTCCGCAATAATTGAGTGACAGAAATAGAAGCAGTTGAAACAGATTGAGAAGAGGAATCCATTAAAAATCCTATTCCAAGTGTGGCTAATACCCTTGAACGATAGTTATTTACGGTATCAATATTGGTTAGTTCGATTTTGGGTTCAACATATAAAATGCTTTCTACTGTTGGGGGGGTAGTTACTACAACGGTTGGCTGCTTCCAAGCAGACATGAGATTCTGATGCGCATAAACCATCTCCTCAAAGCCTTTTTTGTTTAAATCAGAACCCATTACTTCCTTGCGAAGTTTTTGATGTATGATTTTCTTCGCTTTTGCCTTGCTATTTACTCTGTCTGCCGTATCGAAAGTATCTAACATAGAAAGAGGTTCTAGAGCTCTGAAAATAGGGGATAATCCATACTTTCTATTAAGGTTCCCTAAACGTATTACACCGCTATACCGTATATCTAATTTAGCATATTGCTCTTTAGAAATAAAAGCGTCATATACCTCTTTGGGGTAATTTGCTTTAACTTCTTCCTCTATGGTAGAAAAGAATAAGAATTTATTTTTTTTGGTCTTTTTATACGTTTTTTGTAATCTTGAACGTAACTCCTGAACATTAAATAAAATCACAGGATCTCCATTAACCTCATAGTCCGAGATTTCACAGACTCCTAGTGGATAATAATCTACTTTATATTTATTATTTTCATGTCTGAGATACATGATATAATTGCCTTCTGCAAACGAAGTGGTAACGGAATTACGAATCAGCTTTGGCAATTTAATAACGTTGTTGAAATTATTAATAAATTGTTTTGCAGCGTCTAATTGTTTCGCTTTGTTCCTACCAGTATTCATAGTATTTGTATAATCTAATTTTACTTCAGTATTAATATTCGTATCAATACATTCAACCGTCTTACCTATAATATCGCTTTTATTAATTTGTTTACGTATTATTGAATTGATAGTGTGGACTTTTTTAAGATCATTTTGTACATTTTCTGCAAGCTCATCCAATTCTTCTGGAGTGATTTTATTTGACGGTGAACTGCCGTCTTTTAAATAAGCAGAGTATTTTTGATTAGTTGGATCATAGGCATTGAAAGCTTCAGAAATCCATTTTTCAGATAAGTCAGAAAAAGATGTTACGATAGTAGCCTCTTCGTCACGCTCAGTAGAGATAATTACTTCAAAATCTTCTGGATTTTTTGTTGACATATTTCACCGTCCTTTCTAGAAATTTATACTAGTTGCACAAATTGGTGCAGAAGAGTAATCAGAGAATATATTTTTTGATAGGTTTCTTTCTAACTGGCATTGAACCCAGTAATTATACCCCACACTTGACACTCTATCTTTTCGCATACCAGCTTTTTCGAATACTTTTACATTGACACCTTTTGTTTCATATTCTAAATTGATTAATTCATTGATTAGTAAAGTAGTATGTATGTATGGCATTTGGATACTAACTTTATCGCTTGAGTCCAAGCTATTATAACCGCGAATATCCTTTAGCAATTCTTCAGCTTCAAATTCATTGATTAGCAGGTTAAGCTTATTCTGTTTAAATCCTTCTCTTAATGATAAATACATATCGTTATTAAATTGTGCAGTAGCTTGTATTGCCCAAATTACCTTTGGAGCATTTTCAACCTTACAACGGTCAGCATAAACCTTGTCATTGCAACAACTAAGGGCTCCATATGTTTCACCGGTTAATGGATCATAAATATCTTTGATTAAACAATCATATACACCTAGTCCTATACCTTTTACATCTAATGCTATATAAGTACATTTAAACATAGAATAATATCTCCGAATTATTAATGCTAGTTCGTCAGTGTTTAGCCCTTCGTGATTTTCAGTATAGATAAAATTTCCATTATACTTTTCATTCGAAGTTGGTAATGCGCTATTAATAAAAATAGAAGCAGCATCATTATTTTGTTTCTTTGATGCCAATAATGCAACATCCGCAGAAATAATTCTTTGCTCATTAACTTTTAGATCAGGTATTCTTACTGTTTTATCAGATAACAATTGAGATAAGTGAGTTGGATAAACACATCTTTTTAATACACGGTTTTTAGAAGTATCTTCGTATGAAAAAAGACTTCCATCTTTATCACCATACCACAAGCAACCCATTTCCATGTCCCAAGCCATTTCTGAAAAATCCGCCTCAGACATTTCATCCGCTACCTGTTCTTTTGACAGCAAACCTTCTTTAATGGATATCTGATAGGGTAATCCACAAATAAAGTATTTTTTGGTATCGTTTATTAGATTTGCACAATAGGCTTTTGCTTTTTCAAAAGACCAATGGCTTTTAAACCAACAGCTAGACATATATATTTCTTTATTTCGTTCTACAAGATGCTTATATTCTTTTTTGCTTAGATATTTGGGGGTTCGTGGAGCAGTCAGAAATTTACGTAGTACTGTATTAATTACATTCAAATCTACCATTCTAAATTCATCTGTAATTAATATGTTTGCGCGAGCAGACCTTCCTGAATCTGAAGCGGTCACAACTTTTATCCATGACCCATTTTTAAATAGAACATATGCCTTGTTTTGTCCTACCGAGTAATCGTCAATTTCAAGTTTTAAATTATCTGATTTATCTAGGAAATCAGTGGTTATTTTTTCAAGAACTTCGTTTGCCTGATTTCTGTTTTTTGAAGCTACGCATATTTTAGTGCCAGGATAAAGGATACAGCGTATGGTACAAAAAAGAGCAGTTAACCAAGTCTTTCCCTGTCCCCTTGCAGCCAGATACATAAAGTAGTTATTTAGGTTCATCATAAAAAGTAAAATCGCTTGGAATAATTTTAAAGATACTCCAAGATAATCTTTAGCGAATCGATGAGGATTTGCTCGATAGAAGCTACACCATGTAGCAACTCCAGTCATTATTTTAGAAGCTTTATCATTTGCGACTTCCTGCTCAGTTCGTTTACTAGTCTGAATCATCTAACTCACCGCCAAATACTGCATCAAAAAGTGCCTCATCATCATCTTCGTACTCGGGTTTTTCAACTTTATATCTTGCTATTTCATCTTCGTACATCCGCGAATATGTGTTTTTGATCCCCATCATTTTGCAGAGATGTCCTAAAAAATAGATAGTTATATATTTTACAATTCCATCTACATCTTTCCATTCTTCGTCAGGCTCTGGAATCGGTTTTTCATTTTCCCACTTTCTAATCAAAGTACCAAATGTGTTTTGCTCTGCCAAAGTATTATCTTTTGTTTGCTTAGGTTGTAAATTCGCAGTAGCTAAAAGGTCTTGCAGAGTTTTTGTTAAGTCTTTTGTTTGTTGTCCAGCTCTTTTTGCTTTTAATATATCTAATTGTGCATAACATATCTGTTTAAATACTTCTTCTTGTGCTTTTGTATTACACTCATGCCTTGTTGTCCAATCTAAATACTCATCTTCAAGAAACACATAATCATCATCTGTAAAACCAGTTCCAAAGAATTTAACAGTTCTTAATTTTGCTTTTTTTGAATCACGTACATCTTCAATAGATTCTATGATTTCATCTTTCCGGTTTTCATACATAAATTTCAACGCATCAAAATATGTTGTGCCAATCCGGGTAGTTTGTCCAAGATTCTTTTTCGCAAGATAATGTGATATGCGGCTCCTGTCAGCAGATATCTGCCTTGATGCATTGAGAGCATCCTCATGATACATCCAGCCAAATTCATGACACATGTGTTTGATTGCTTTTTCTTCATTACCGCTATACAGATCAACGAGCCTGTAATAGTAGCGGTCACGGCAACCATTACAGATCATAATATACCCATCATTAGATTGATACAGAGGAGAGGCTGATTTGGAGAAGTGAGATTTAAGTGCATCCCAGCTTGCTCCACAACAAGTGCATTTATATTTCTTGTCCACAGTTTGATTTGAACGTGGTAATTTGATGTCTACGGATAAATCGATAATGGTAGGAGCATTCATAGACTCCTGTATTTTGTCTTCTCTTTTTTTTGGTTTAAGAGCTATGCGGCTCACCTACTTTCATAATAAAATAGAGCAGTGGTTGGCTGCTCTTATCGTTCTAGTTCTTCAATTATTTTTTTACGCGCACTTAATAGATACGCCCTATCATAATAATTTTGTAGTGGTTTTGCATCTGGATACTTAATATCAAAAAAAGAAATTAACATTTTTACTCTCTGAATGATTGGCATCCCCATACCAAGCAACAAAATATTTTGCTGCTGAAGGAATGCAATCTTTTCATTATATTCATTTGTTAAATTATCACGAGTTAAATCATTTACTCCCACACCAAGATAGTTTTTAATTTCTAATGCTGAACATCCGGTGGCAATTCTATTAATTATATTTGCTTCTCTAGAAAAATCGGAATCATCACCATATCTTCCACAAACATTAAAAAGAGCGGTTGATATTGCTTGGCACATAGGTTTATAGTTACATTTTTGGGGATTTCGTATGGTCCACCATTCTTTATTCTTTTTGACGACTGATTCCATTAATATAAAATATCGTCTAGCAAGTTTACCCAATTCATTATTTTCTATTGTGCATAGTTCTTTACACATTTCAACTGACAGATAGTATTCTTTTTTTATTCCGGATCTTGCTAATTGAATAGCTGTAAAGCCAGTAAAATCAGTGTCGCCGGATTTGGCGACAGGACTTTCATATGTAATTTTGTAATCTATGTTTTCTTTAAAATCGTATTTCTTTATCCGCCCGGTTATCCAGTTTGAAACATCTTTACCGACTCCAAGATATTTATGTAATGCTCTTGCGTTCAACTCATAGTCAGTATCGGGCATTGGTAATAATTTTTGGTATTTTAATACAATCTGAATTTCTTTATCATTACATCCTAACCTTTTTAACTCTTTTTTATTGAATTTGTTTACCATGTAATCCCCCCATATGCATTATGAAGCGTCTCACCTTCAATCTACCTCACTGTCGTATACGCATCTCACCGTATATCTTTTCGCTGTCATATAAGGAACGGACTATTCTCACTTTCCGTTAATTTTCTCTGTCACCTAAAAAAGGCATAATAAAAGAACCGGATATAAAACCCGATTCCTAATTATCAATAAAACTCTCATTTAAATTTAAACTTCACTAAGGCTTCCTTGCTTTATTTCTTTTACACCATTTTTATCAAAATATTTTCCAAATTCATCTTCAGCCGACAGGTCGTTGTAGATATTAAGCATTTCGCTGCTTGTCCATCCAAAAAACTCTTGAATAACATGTGATGGCAAGTTCATTCTATGTAACTTAGTGCATGTAAAATGGCGGGCACAGTGAAAGTAGAAGTCTGTACCAATAATAGCGGAGAACTCATCAGTCCAATGGGTTAAGTCCTGGCGAACTTTCCAAACGATATCTCCGTTTGCATCTTTGGTCTTGGACACAAAAAGGTAATCACTGTTTATGCCTTTTTCATTTCTTTCATTTAGCCAGAGATCCAGATACGGTTTTGCTCCATATAAAATAAATTTATTTAAAGGTTTTCCAAGGCGTCCAAACCCTTTTGTACGAATTTTATCTGTTTTCCACATGGAATCGTATACAAAATGATTTTCATCAAAATATTCCACCTTCATTTGCAGCAATTCTGATTTTCGCATTCCAGAGTATGCAGCAATAGCAACCGCACAGGCTTTTTCATATTCTTTACGCTCAACCAATGTTTTCAAGAGAAAATCTATCGTTTCATCTGGCAGGACTGTTTTTTCCCTAACAGCCTCCTTATTTGGGTTTTCGATTTTACGGATAATTGGTCTGAAATCTTCAAATTCTTCCTCATCATCTAGCACATTTTCTATATAATTAGAAAGTGATGATAAACAAGATTTTACTCTTCGGATTCTGTTAGGACTCCATCCCCAAACATTAATAGCGTGATTCTGAAATTTTGCGATCTCACGTTTAGTAAGTTTAGTAAAAAATTTATTGTTATTGAATTCCATGTTCCAAACCCAAAAGATCCGCAAATCAGATCTATATCCCACTATGGATTGGGGGGAACGGTCTATGGATTGCATATATTCTAACCAATCCTCGCCGAGTTGTAGATTTTCTGGATCAATTTTGTCCAGTTTTTCTTTATTTGTTATGCTATTATATACTGTAGTTCTTGCCATTTTCTCACTCCCTTACGTTCAATTAACCAGCCTCATCACTGGTAGGTGGCTACTCTCACCGCACACATATCTCTGTAATTAGATTTATTTCCATTCTTTTAGAATTTGTTTTGTAAGCCAAATCTGACCTTTTCCAGTCAAAAGTGGAGTATAAGTAGTATGTAACTTTGAATTGAATTCGCTGACACTTTCTTTATATTGCATATATCCATGTGATAACATTTGCTGAGAAGGTTTATTCTTCAGCCCGTAACTTGAACACAGGTATCCATTTTCTCTACACCAATCCATAATGATATTTCTACCTATTTTAATATTTTCACTGTTCTGTAATATAGCTGCAAATTTCCCGAAATTTATACAGTTACTAGCTGTTTCGATTGCATCATGAAATTCTGCCTTTGGTCTCATCTCTTGATTTTCTGCGATAAGGGGGGCAGTAGCCCGTTCAATTTCAATTTCTGTTAATTTATTATGTGCACTTACCACTTCTAAAGTATCTTTACTGAAAAGCTGCAGCTTTAATTTTTCTTCTTCTGAAAGATAATTTCCAGATTTGATAGTCTCTTCCATTTTATTGAAAGCTTCAATATATTTTAGTTTCCATTCAAGTGCCGATTTGCCTGTAAATCCCATACATAACAATGAAAATCCATCACGATTTAATAGATATTCTTTGTTGCTTTTTCGATTAGAAGCTTTATATTCACTGATTGTGAATAGAGCGCAAAATTGCGCTGTACTCATTTGACCTTCAATTATTGAAATACTTCTAAGCACATCTTTATGGTTCTTACCAAATTTCTCTGCAACCTCACGACTACTTGCCAAAATTTCGCCGTCTTTGTTTTGTAGAATAATTTCGTCCAAAAATAACTCCTCCATGTGATATATTAATATTTATCATTTAAAGACATAATTTCTTATGTCCTATTTCATTACACATTGGAGAATTAGAAGAACAGTCTAATCCAAACTGCAAAATCGCAGTACAGGCGAAAGCAGTTTTATAACTAAATATGATGCATCTGTTTGCATACTAAATTAAAACAGAGCACTTAACTTGTTGATATCATCAAATATTTCTTCGATATAGCAAATCCTTTTTTCCATCTTATTAATGATATTTATTGCTTCTTCAGCATATAGATCATACTTTATTGTTACAGTAAGGCAGTTACTTTCTTCAGCAGTAGTACAATTATCGCCGAGATCTAATTCGGATAAATCAAATCCCAAAATCTTGTTGGATTCAATGCTGTTAAGTATTTTTGAATTACAGTTTTCGTGCACAAACGCTACATCACAATCCGTATCGTAATAACCAGCTTTATGCCATTCATTATCCTCGTGCCACATTTTTTCAACGGTCACACCAAAATGATCCAGGTATAACACATATTCTTTATCGTAATGTTGCGCCTCATAGTCTTCAAGGTCGATACCGTGGCTGATGTTTATTCCGTTACGAATCAAATCCGCCAACAGTTCTTTTATCACTGCGTATTTTCCGAAAGCACAAATTTGAGGAAATTCATTCTCAGACATCGATAAGCAGCATAACATTTTATCCGCTAGTTTATTAGTATCTTTACATTTTACAAGCTTCAAACGTTCCACCCCAATCTATTCATTCAATAAATCTTTAAGTGATTTGCTTGGCTTGAATTTAGGCGCCTTTGACTCTGGGAGTTGGATGGTCTGTTGCGTCTGTGGATTCCTGCCCACCCTAGCTGCCCGGTCTACCGCCTCAAATGTTCCAAATCCTACGATGTGGACTTTTTCGCCGGCAATCATTGATTCCTGTACAGTATCAATAAAAGCCTGTAATGCTCTTTCAGCATCTTTCTTTGATAATTCCGATTTTTCGCTTATTTTTGCTGTTAATTCAACTTTGTTCATATGTTAATTCTCCTTATTTTCTATAATTTTATTAAGTAGGAGAGTAGTAGTTTTACTTACGGACTCTCCAGTATTCTTCGCTTTGTGTCTAAAAGATAATTATTATTGCTATTCCTAATCAAGTTGAATATCGTATAAACAAACGAGACCATTTTCGTCTAATACGGAAACTGTTTGCTCTGGTCTATTTGATTTACGGATAGACATTGCATACTGATCAGTTCCTGAAACACATCCACTTTCAATAACTTTTGTATCGTATACCGTGGTCATTCTGTTTGTGTGTCTATGTCCCAAGAGCACTATTTGAGGTTTAACCCCAAACATCATCGTTAAATTCTGCACCACATTAGCAGGATTGTCTTTATGCCCATGCGCGCTAAAAATATTGTTTCCCCTGATATTAAACATTGCAATTTCGGGTTCAATTGTATTATCACAAATATGTATATTTTTGATGTTTTGCAATCGTGCCTTTAAATAAAATGGTAAGAGGATGTCCATATTTTCGCCATCAATAGAATCTTCCTTTTTGGCGACAACTCTGGAATGATTACCCGGTGTGATATACACATTGATATTACAAAAATGACCTGCTAAACTAGCCAACATAGCAGAGATAAGTTCAGATATGTATTTAAATTGCTCCATTAAGTCCATATTGTTTTGTAATCTCAGATTATTATGGATAAGCCCGCTTAATATTTCTCCGATAACAATATAACAATTCTCAGCATTGTGCTGGTTACGAATATTAAGGATATCTGATGTGTATTTATCAATTCTATCTTTCAAGATATTTTGGTTAAATACATTTTTCCAATTATCAATCTCAACGCCTGTGTGAATATCGGTTAGATGACACAGTAAATCCGTAGCGGAACTAATATGAGAGTAATGAATCTGAACATCCATAGGTTCTGTATTTGTGCATATAATTCGCTTTACCATGTCAGAATAAGATTCTTTTCTAGCTTCATCCCTTAAAAGCCGGTTATATTCAACACGCTCGTCAGATAATTTCTGTTTTTCCTTCTTTACTTCTTGCACAATGCGTTTATTTTCATTGATTATATTTTGTAACTGTTGATCCGCTGTTCCTAACTCCGACTTGGCATCGTTATAGCCCTTTATATAGTTGGTAGTCTTTTTTCTATGCGCACTTTCATCCCAATTTACTCCGAATGCTTCATTGCAGAGCTTTCCAATTTCAATATTACTTAAGCCATATAATTCCTTGTTTTTGTATAGACGGATGCGATATGCCTTTGGTGTTTCGTTTGGCTGCATAATTGATTGACTATTCATATGAATCCTCCCCACAATCATTCTTCGCTAGGAAGTTCAATTATAATCTTAAAACTTACTTTATCAACACCCTCCGGTAAAGCTTCGAGTACTTGTTGAGTTATGTCTCCGCTATCATCAATGAGCCTGAGCTTGTCGACCAGAATATCATTGACCGTAATTGTTTTTTTTGCGGGCGTTACTTTTTCTATGCTTTCTGTAATTTTAATTGCCATATTTACCTCCATAAATTAAGTGTTTTCCAATATTAAAATTCCTTGTTGAAGGGGGGGGAGAATATAGAGCTTCTAGAGTAAGTTATACTCTAAAATAAAGCTAAATTAGGTCTCCCCCTTTATGCTGTTTTGTGTTTTTATGATGGTACATATGATCGGGTAAAAATCCTTGCAATTGCTGAGAAAATTCTATAATGAGCAAATATAATATTTTTTTTTAGAGAATTTTTATGCATAATATCTTTTTAAAGCATTAATTCTATTTAGTTCCTTAGAACATTTATTGCAATATTTTGAACGGTTATTCGTAGTTTTAAATCTGTTTTTACATTTGTGACATAATTTTGTGTCAGAGATATTATTTTTTATATTATTATAAATTACTTCTCCGAATAACCTCCATAAAGTATCTTTATTAATATCATCTTGCAGACTTTTTATTAAAACGTCAGTTACGTACTCCTTAGTTTCATCTATCATACTGATGAACATATCACGTTGTTTGTTAGAGTCATACTCAATCTGTAACATAGTCTTCATCTTTTCATAGGTATTTAAGTTTGATATATCGATATGAGATAGTTTACGTAAGTTTGCATTTTCAAGTTCTCTGTAGAGACTTATAATTTGTTCTACCTTACTGCTTTTCATATCAACGTTAGGATCTTTCATCAAAGTTTTGTATGAATATTTACCAAGTAAATTCTTAAATACAATTTTATTACATTTTACGATATCAGAAATTCTATCAATATTGCATTTTCCCAATTCTTCGACCTGTGATTTGTTTTTACCTTTTGCATAGATAAAAAAATGAGGTACTTTTTTACCACTAAATGATTTGTACTTTTTTACGATATCATCAGGAATAGTAGGTTTATATAGCGTTTTGGCAAAATCTATTGTAAAATTAACATCTGCACATCTTAGAGAAATAACGTCAATTGCATTTTCTATTTCTTCCCGGGTACTTGTGGGGGATAGTGTCATCCATATTTTGGTTATTTCGTTACTGGGGGTTCCAATATTCCCATGATGATAAGCCGTTACTATTCCATTGAAGAGAGAAGAGTTTGTTAATAATTCAGGATTAGCTTTTGGCATATCATAATAGTTTGGTATCATTCCGTATTTATCCTGAAATGATTTTGCGCATTTGATAATTATTTGATTGTTATGTACCAACAATTTATCGCCATCGTTATCAAACATAAGAAGCTTGCTCATAACATCATCCATTCCGATATAGATTCCGTTTGATCTAACCCAATTTTTAGTTGATTCATCATTTTGGTTTATCCGGATACAATGGGTATGATCTAAATGTGGAGAGCGCAAACAGTCAATTTCTTCTTTAGTATTGAAAAGATTACAAGAGATATGATCCTTTTTGACAAAGCCAAACTGTGCAATAGTGGACTTATCCATATCAGTAAACCACCATTGCAAGCAAGCCAACGTGTCAGGTATTGCAAATGTATAAGCACCATTAAGGTTAAATTTTCCGCTCCTCATTTTTTTTATCATACTGTCTTTTGTATTTTTTAATAGGGTTTTTACATAGTAATCTTTGAGCATTTCGGGGTAGAGTATAAGTGATTTCTGTAACCAGTTCATATTATTATTCTTTTTCTCATTTGCATTAAGTACATTCAACATACTTTGAACATTTCTACCAATCTGGTTTAGATTATTAATATCATATTCAGCCAATTTTATAATATCTTCATCTGTCATCTCTGTAGTCAGGGTTTGTAGAATTTGGTAATTACTCTTTGCGTTTAGTTTTACCTTACGCTCAACATTACAACGACAAGCATCACAATTATATTTTTTGAAGTTTTCCTTATATACTTCCCAACCTGTTTTTATGATATTACCATCATTATCTAAAACGTTGTTGAAATATTTCCACATTTTAAACTGGGATCTGGTTAGAATATAATCTACGTCATTTATTGAATGAAATTTGCCATATATATCTTTTATTTTGTGTAATGCATAGTTGTTTTCCGAGCACCAATTCATGAAGGTTCGTTTAGGGCAATAAGCAACGAGCCCCTTAATAAATGGTAATCTTATCATAGAAGATTGCATCTTGCGTAGCGCAATGCCAAATCCATCGGTAAATGGGATGGTAACCGGCATGGGTTTTATAACAGTTCTGTGGTACTTTGATTTCAATACTTCTATTTCATGCAAAAGTAATTTTTTGTCGCTCTTCATTTTTTTTTCATATGATATTTCTTCTTTTGTACGCCTACTCCCTTTTGGAAGGTTGCGTTTTTTATCTTTAAGAATTTTAATTTCGGCAGAAAGATCACGAATACTTGAATTTAACTCTGATAATTTTTTCTTGTCCTCAG